>Ga0307372_10005777_pt1 | contig 18397 bp, 24 predicted proteins | sample OX1MG_FD_202533 | JGI IMG/M metagenome (GOLD analysis project Ga0307372, IMG submission 202533) | Soil microbial communities from Risofladan, Vaasa, Finland - OX-1 | ecosystem: Environmental > Terrestrial > Soil > Coastal area > Acid sulfate soil | place: Finland: Risofladan, Vaasa | collected...
CACATTGCATGATCACCGAGTGCCGCCCCACGGGCATAGCTGCCGCCCCGTATCTGCTTCGGACAGTGTTCGAAAGTAGTTGGGAATGGCACCCATCCATCGCCGACGAATCGACCGGTATCGCCGGGAGCCGTCGCAAGTTCCAGCAGTGCGTTGTCGCTGTTCTCCCGCTCACGTCCAGAGGGCGGCTAGGGGCAGGGCGAACAGGCGGTCGCCGAATGGGAGGGGTGTGGTTCCGCAGTGGAGGACGACGCCGGCTCGGAAGCGATCGCCTAGTTTGTCGCGCAGGAGGGTCAGTCCGCGGAAGTCTTTCGCGCCGACGGTCATGGCTGCTTTGACTTCGATACCGGCGATCGTGCGGTCGTCGCCTTCGACGACGATGTCGACCTCGCCTCCGTCGATGTCCCGGAAGTGGAACAGCTGGGGCTGCCGCTGGGACCAGCCACCTTGTCGACGTAGCTCACCGCTGACGAAAGTTTCGAGCAGTGACCCGGCGTGGTCGGGAGTGTTTCCCGGTGCGAGCGCCTGCGGGGTGACATTGATCAGCCGTGCCGCGAGCCCGGTGTCGAGGAGGGCTAGTTTGGGTCGGCCGACGACGCGGCGGGTGAGATTGCCGCCCCAGGCGGGCAGGCGATGGACGAGGTAGAGGGTTTCGAGCAGATCGAGGTAAGGGGGCAGGCTGCGTTCGGGGATGCCGGCGTCGGCGGCGAGCCGGCTGACCACTAATTCGCCGGCGGTGTTCGCGGCGATCAAGCGGATCAGGGTCGGCAGCCGATCGAGATGGCCGAGGCGGCTGAGGTCGCGCGCGTCGGCGGAGACGATGCGCCGGATGTAGTTGTCGTACCAGGCGGCTCGGCGGTTCGGGGGTCGAGTGCGTGGCTCTGGGTAGCTGCCGGCGCAGACGATCGATAGGTAGTCGGCGCGGGTCAGTCTCGACGTGCGTGAGGCCAGGCTGGGCAAGTCGCCGGTGAGTAGGCGGTCGAGGAAGTCCTCTGGCTGGCCGGTGAGCTCTCCCTGGCTGAACCCGTAGAGCACAACGGTCTCGGCCCGGCCGGCGAGGCTTTCTTCTGTACCGGGGACGTGGAGCAGGTTCGCCGATCCGGTGAGCAGGAAGCGGCCGGGCCGGCGATCTTCGTCGACGGCGTCCTTTATTGCTCGAATCAGTTCTGGTACGCGCTGCGCCTCGTCGATGCCGAGCAGGCCCTCGCGCTGGCGGACGAAGCCGTCCGGATCGGTTCTGGCGGCGCTCAGGACAGCGGCATTGTCCAGGCTGAGCAGCGGAGCTCGGCGAGTGTCCAGGACGGCGCGGGCCAGTGTGCTCTTGCCGACCTGGCGGGCGCCCTGGAGCACGGTGACCGGAGTGTCCGCGAGGGTCGCCTCGACAGGCTGCTGCGCGAACCTGGGCACCGGTGAGCCGGGTAGTGGCGCCATGGGCAGAATGCTAGCTCCTATGACCAGGGCTGTCGCGGATTAGTGGAGATCATCTCGCGGATTCGTGCCCAACAGTCCGCGGATTCGTGTGGACCTATCTGCTCATAACCCAGAGGTCGCGGGTTCAAATCCCGCCCCCGCTACTAAAGAAATCCCTGCAATTGCAGGGATTTCTTCTTGCCTGGCACTGGTGGCGGACCGGCGTATTCCAGTCTGGTTCCTGGAACGGTCTGGAATGGTGGGGTCCAGGCGCGGCCGGCGTGTGGCAATGGCTGGCACTGAGCGCCCACCAGCCGGCACCCGCCGACGGCAGATCGCGTCATTTCGAACCCAGAGATCTGATCGTTCATACGAGTCAATGGAAGAGGCTGATACTGAGAGCGACGCCTACGCGGGCGGCCGATGTGGGGCGCCCACCCAGTCTGAACCGGGGCAGGAGATGCAGGTGACCCTTGACGGCTGAGTACGTACAAAGTACGGTATGCATAGGGTGTTTAGAGAGGAAGGTCGGCGATGGCAAGGGCCGCGTCAGAGCGCGTGGAAATGCGCATGCGCCCGGAGATTGAGCATCGGCTGCGCGCCGCTGCGGCGCTTGAGCATGTGACCCTTTCCGCGTTCATCACCGATGCCGCGGTGGAGCGCGCCGACCGTGTCATCGCCGAACGCAACACCTGGACGGTCTCGCCGGCGCTCTTCGATGAGCTCGCCGCCGCGCTCGACGCTCCGCCAGTACCTAACCGCGCGCTGGCGAGGGCCATCGCTGAGGTCGACAAGCTGGTCGAGCGCCGATAGGTGGCGGATCGCCGCCGTTATATCCGCGAGCAACTCGCGGAGCACCATGACCTGTCCCGCTTTGATTCGGGCGAGCCGGACCTCGACCGCTGGCTTCGGGAGATCGCCGCGGATGCATCGGCCCGCGGGTACAGCCGCGTGTACGTATGGCACGCTGGCGACGACCGCGTCATCGCGTACTTCACCCTGTCGAGCTACGCGATCGGCCGGGGTGAGCTACCGACCCGGCTACGGCACGGTGAGTACCGTGCGATCCCCGCGCTGCTGCTGGGCAAGCTCGCGCTCGACCGAACCATCCAGGGGCAACGGCTGACCGGTCTTGTGATTGCCGACGTCGTCACCGAGGCCGCGAAAGCAAGCCAGCACGCGGCCGCACGCTACCTCGTCGTCGACGCGATTAACGAGCGGGTCGCCACCATCTATGAACGGTTCGGCTTCCTCCGCGCACGCCAACCGGACGACGCCGCGACCATCCGGCTGTTAGCCCGGATCACCGACCTGGAGGCGGCGCTCAGCGGTTGAACGGGTTTGGGGTTCGCTGTTCGTGCACACTGCCGTGTCGCATGGACCAGGGCCCGGCCCCACATGGCGCGCGCCAGTGAGCTCACGACAGAGGTCGCGGCACGGTGCACAGGCGAGGACCGAAATGGCCGACGAATTCGGAAGACCGGGGCGGCGCGCGGACATGGCTCGAGAACTGCACGCGGCGTTCGCCCGGTCTGCTTCCTGCTGGACGGCTTCACGGGTCGGCGTCTGAAGCCCCTTCTCGACGTCTGGTTCGGGTCGAAGCGCAATGACGCGAACACCGAGCACGGCGATGCCGAGCTCCAGCAGGCGAAGATCCGCGGTCAGCGCCACACCGATCCGGTCGCGGATGATGTCGACACCAGCGGCTAGGGCTGCGGGGAGCGTCGTCGCGGCGAGGAGTTCCAGCGCAGGCTGCTGCGCAAGCTCGGTGAGCTAACTCGGGACATCGCCGAGCGCTTGTTCGATCCATTCAGCGGCTGACAACACGGCAGCCTGGCGAGGGAAGACCTTGTCCATCAGGACCCGATGAATCTCTGGATCGCCGTCCACGCAGCCGTCCCGCAGGACGGTGAGCTTGAAATCGAGATCGGCTGCCTGACGTAGCGTGGACAGAACCACTCCGCTGGTGGCGATACCGGTCAGCACGAGCGAATCGATGTCGAGCGAACGGCATACGACGTCGAGGTCGCTGCCTGAGAATGCGCTCACTCGCCGTTTCGTGACGATGATGTCGCCGGGCTGAGGAGTAACCGCAGGATGGACTTGCGTGGCCGGGTCCGTCTCGCTCATGGTGACCGATCCAGCCAGCCTCGAGAAGGCCTGGTTCTTCGAACTTACCTCGGGCGTGCCCTCTCGGAAGGCGACGCGGACGTACATGATGGGCATCTTCACCGCCCGAGCTGCAACCACGGTCTTGGCGAGCGTGGCCAGTAGCTGTTCAGAGCTCTCGGCAAAGCGATCGACGACCCCGTTCTGCACGTCCATGACCAGCAGTGCTTCTGTTGTCACAGCAGTCCTCCTTCTTGTTGGTGACGACAGGCGATCCGTCCGCCAGATGGTCCAGGGCTAGGTTTCCGGCCATTCCATCGGGCTTCAGTTTCGTTTCGTAGATTTGCTCAGCCCGCCAAGAGAGCGCCATCGACGTTACCTCTGTGACAGAGCTAATATGGAACGATGACACAGCGCAAGACGCCGGCGGCTCGAACCGCCTCCGAGGACCTCGGCGCCGACGGTGCCCTCGTCAAGTCCCCCGCCCCGCTCCCCGGCCACGGAGCCGAGCGCCAGGTGATGGCGGACGAGCTTCTCTCCGAGATGGCCTCCATCCGCCGGACCATTCGTCGCTACGCTGGCAGGCCACTGGAGCTGTCTTCCCTGACCGGTGCCCAGCTCGAGCTGGTGCGCCTCATGCGGCGCCGTCCTGGAGTCTCGGTCGCCGAAGCCGCCTCAGAGCTCAGAATGGCCCCGAACACCGTCAGCACCCTGGTACGCCAACTGACCGAAGCGGGATTGGCGTCACGCAGCGTGGACAGCTCAGACAGGCGTGTGGCACACCTCGAGCTCGCCCCGGACATCAGTCGCAAGGTGGACGCGTGGCGCGACCGGAGGGTGGTCGCCCTCTCGTCTGCGATCGGCCGGCTCTCCAGAGAAGACGAGCGATGCCTCTCCGACGCAGTGCAGGTCCTCGGCCGGGTTGCCGAGCATCTCGAGGTGCAGGCGGGAACACAGGGAGAAGGACGATGAGCGGCGCGCAGGGCGCCGATGGTGCCGCTCGGCCTTTCGGAGCGGCTCCAGCTGTTCATTGCCGGGGCTTGCGTCACCGTTTCGGCGAGAACGTAGCGGTCGACGGTATCGATCTCACGGTGTACCGAGGAGAGGTGTTGGGGTTGCTCGGGCCGAACGGGGCGGGCAAGACCACCACTATCCGGTTACTGAAGACTCTGCTACCGGTGCAGGAGGGCGTTGTCGAGGTGCTCGGCTTTGACGTTCGCCGTTCGCAGATGGCGGTTCGGCGGCTCCTTGGTTATGTGCCTCAGCAGCTCTCTATAGAGGCCGCACTCACGGGCCGGGAGAACGTGACATTGTTCGCACGCCTTTTCGACGTGCCGCGAAGAGATCGAAAGCGACGCGTCGCCCAGGCGCTCGATGTGATGGGCCTGGCGGAGGTGTCTGACCACTTGGCGTCCACCTATTCCGGCGGGATGGTCCGCCGCCGCGAGCTGGCCCAGGCCCTCGTGAACCGTCCACAGCTGCTCGTCCTGGACGAGCCGACGGTCGGGCTGGACCCTGTGGCCCGTGATGGGGTGTGGCAGAGGGTGGAGGAGCTGCGCGAGGCGACGGGGATGACCGTGTTGCTCACAACCCACTACATGGAAGAGGCAGAGGCACTATGCGACCGGGTCGCTCTCATGCATCTCGGAAAGTTGCGCGCCGAGGGCACGCCCGACGAGCTGAAGGCCGCCCTCGGGGCCGGATCGACCCTTGAGGATGTCTTTCGGCACTTCACAGGCGCTGTTCTCGGCGACGACGCTGACGCGAAGGGAGGGCTCCGTGAGATCCGCAGCACTCGACGGACCGCGCGCCGCGTCGGCTGAGGAGCCGACGGTCGTCTCCGACCGGATCTGGCGCCAGTTCCCGAACCGCGCGCTCACCTTCTGCCTCGTCGAGCTCCAGAAGATACGCCACGACCGCACAGAGCTGTTCACCCGTGCGGTGCAGCCAGTGCTGTGGTTGGTCATATTCGGCGAGACCTTCAACCGACTCCACGCGATCCCCACTGGGCACGTGCCCTACCTCGACTTCCTCGCTCCGGGGATCATCGCCCAGTCCGGATTGTTCGTAGCTATCTTCTACGGCATCCAGATCATCTGGGAGCGCGACGCCGGGGTGCTGACGAAGCTGCTCGTCACCCCCACCCCGCGATCTGCGCTCATCGCCGGAAAGTCGTTCGCCGCCGGCATCCGGGCGCTCGCCCAGGTGGTCGTGGTGCTCGTGCTCTCTGCGATCCTCGGCGTGGCCCTCACGTCCAACCCATTCGCGATACTCGGGGTCTTTGTCGTTGTGATGCTCGGCTCAACGTTCTTCTCGTGCCTGTCGATGACCGTGGCGGGCGTCGTCTTGAAGCGCGACCGGCTGATGGGCATCGGGCAGATGATCACGATGCCGCTCTTCTTCGCGTCGAACGCCTTGTACCCAGTGTCGATAATGCCCGAGTGGCTGCGTGTGTTGAGCAAGGTAAACCCTCTCAGCTACGAGGTCGACGCTCTGCGTGGGCTGCTCATAGGAACGCCCGCGCACTTAGGCGAGGACTTCGTGGTGTTGGTGGTCGCAGTCTTGATCGGCATCACCGCCGCATCTGCACTCGTGAGCCGGTTGGCTCGCTGAACTGCGGTCGACGGTGCCACTTCGCGTCGCGGGCACAGCGGAGACGTCGGGACGGCAAGCCACCGGTAGCGCTGGGATGCGACAGCTCGGTGAGTTCGGTAATGATGAGGAAACGGCAAAGGCGCAGGGCCAGCTCCGGTCAGTTTGAACCAGCCGCACCAGAAGATGAGTTCGCTTACGCCGCGTCGCTGCAGCTCTGCTGACAGGAGTGCGACTTCGGCTGCGAGTTCCTGATCCCCCAGCTCCGCTTTGCCTGTCCTCCCAAATCGGTTCCCGTGGGCGCGGACCATCTGGATACCTAGGGGTGATCCACCAGGGCAGATGGGGCACGTCGTTGTCAAGGACTCTATGTTCATCTTCTTCGGTGAGAAGGCCGCCTCGACTTCGGTGAGAAGGCCGCCTCGATCGCCGCAGCCACGTCTGCCAGCTCGGCCAGGTGCCGGGCCCGGAGTTTCCGGCAGCGCCCCCGACGAGCACTCTGGCCGTGACCGCAATATCTCGAAGCCAGCGAGAGCGACGGCCGGTGCTGATCCCCACAGGCGACGGTGCGACCCCGCGGGCGCCCGCCGGATCCGAGTTCGGCACGGGTGGATAGCGTGCTCTCAATGGCGATATCGCAGAAGTGGACTGCCCTGTGCCTGGCCACCCTCGGCGTAGTGATGGTGACCATCAATCAGTCGATCCTGCTCATCTCCCTGCCGGACATGTTTCGGGGCATCCGCCTCAACCCGCTCGCCCCCGCCAATGTGTCCTACTTCCTGTGGGTGCTGATGGGGTTTCTGCTGGTGACGGCGGTGCTCGTCGTCAGCCTTGGCCGGGTCGGCGACATCTACGGCCGGACCCGGATGTTCAACCTCGGCTTCGCCGTGTTCACCTTCTTTTCCATTCTGTTGTCCGCCAGCTTCCTGACCGGCGTGCCGGGCGTTCTGTGGATCATCGTGCTTCGGGTCTTCCAGGGCGTCGGCGGGGCGTTACTGTTTGCTAACTCCAACGCCATCATCACCGACGCCTTCCCACCCAGTGAGCGGGGCCGGGCCATGGGGATCAACGGGGTGGGCGCGGTGAGCGGCTCGTTCCTCGGCCTCATCCTGGGCGGGGTGCTGGCCCCGATCGAATGGCGGCTGGTGTTCCTAGTCTCGGTGCCGTTCGGGCTGTTCGGCACCGCGTGGGGCTACTGGCGCCTGCGGGACAACGGCCGCCGAGTCGTCGCCAAGATCGACTGGATCGGCAACGCCACCTTTGCGCTCGGGCTGGTCGGGTTGCTCACCGGCATGGTGTACTCGCTGCTGCCTCACGGCGGGCATCCCACCGGCTGGACAAACCCTTGGGTCCTGGCCGGAGTGTTTGGGGGCATCGGGTTTCTCGGCCTGTTCGTATGGGTCGAGACGAAGGTGCCCGCCCCCATGTTCCACCTCGAGCTGTTCCGGATCCGAGCATTCGTCATGGGGAACGTCGCCGGACTGATGGCGGCACTCGGTCGGGGCGGGCTGCAGTTCATGCTCATCATCTGGCTCCAGGGGATCTGGCTGCCCCAGCACGGCTACAGCTTTGACCGGACGCCGCTCTGGGCGGGTATTTACATGATCCCGCTGACGCTCGGCTTCTTCCTCGGCCCGTTCGCGGGCAGCTTGTCGGACCGTTACGGTTCCAGGTTGCTGACCAGCCTCGGCTTGACCCTTTCGGGATTGACGTTCCTCCTGATCGAGTTGCTGCCCATGAACTTCAGCTACGTGTGGTTCGCGCTCCTGCTCCTGCTGTTCGGAATGGGCATGGGCCTCTTCTTCTCGCCGAACCAGGCCGCCATCATGAACAGCCTGCCGCCAGACCAGCGCGGCGGCGGGGCCGGCATGACCATGACGTTCTTCAACTCGGCCACCGTGCTGTCCATGGGCCTGTTCTTCACCATCGTGACCCTCGGCTTGGCTGCCGAACTCCCGTCCCACATGTTTGCCGGGCTGACGGCCGCCGGCGTCAGCCCGGCAGCAGCCCACGTCGTGGCCAGCGAGCCTCCCATCGGCAGCCTCTTCTCCGCCTTCCTTGGCTACAACCCCATCCAAGAACTGCTCGGCCCCACCGGCGCGCTGCAGCATCTGTCGGCCAACCAGTCCGCCTACGTGACGAGCCAGTCGTTCTTTCCGAAGCTCATCGAGCAGCCGTTTGCCCATGGGCTGCACCTGGCGTTCGCCCTAGCCGCCGCTGCGGCCGGCATCGGCGTGGTCGCATCGGCGCTGATGGGCGGTCGTTACGTCCACTCCGAGGAGCCGGATTTCGACGAGATTGTCGCGGGCCTCGCGGAGCGGACCACCCGAACCTGACGGCCCGAACTTGACTGATAAACCGTCGGCGGCCGGGATTCGCGCCCGACTTCGCCCGCACGTGATCGGGCAGAGCGCCGCTGGCCGTTAGCGAGCAGGGTCCCTGGTCCTTCCTGGATTTGCCTGGATTCGTCATCATCAGGCCATGACGGCGCCTATTCAGCGCCGGCGAAATTACCGGTAGCGCCGGCGATCGGCCGCTCAGGAAATGTCTAACTTTGCCGCTCAGCGATCGGTGACCCCAGCAGGGCTCGGCCGGCTCGCGGCGCCGCTCGGTAGTGACGGTTCTGATTGGTTCAGCCCCGATAGGTGCGGGCCCTCCTTAGCGCATGCAGATGCACCCGAGCGGCTCGTTACGCGTTCTTCCGCAGGGAGCCCGGATCCCGCTCATGCCGATGAGCGGGCGCCTGCCCAACCACAAATATCGAGGTGACCACGGATACTGGGCACCGTGTTTCCGTTGTGGTACTCTCCTGCACTACCGGAGGCGGCATGCCCACACTTGATGACCTAATCGGCGCCCTGGAAGACCAAGCGGCGGACAGCACCAGCACCTCGGTGCGGCAGCCGGTCGCGCTCCGCCGTGCGCTGCAGGTCGCCGTCGAGCTCGGGCTCGCGCCGAGCGCAAACGATGCGACGAACCAGGCGCTGCGGGCCACCCTCAACGCCTTCGCGCAGCGCCTCGCGCTCGACGAGCATTACGCGGCCCACCCGGACGCGAGGCCGGCGCTGCACGAGGTTGCGCAGGCACTCGCGGTCCTGGATCGCAGTCCGCTCGCCGAGCGAGCAGACCTGCTTCAGCAGGCGGAGGCAGAAGTCCAGCAACACAAGCCCGACGCGGATGCGGATGACGTGCTCTTGTGGGCAACGAGCCTGCTCATGCACGGCAAACGCCGGTCGCGCGGCGAGCGCATCTCCGCATAACGTCATGCCAGCACGTCCGAGCGCGCGAGGCGCCGAGACGCACACGCTGGTACTGGACAACGAGGCCGTACAAGTCCTCGCCGAGCCGGGACACGGTAAGCACTGGGCCGTCCTGCGATTTATTGAAGCGGCCGCAACTCGCAACCGACGACGCGCGGGTGCCGTTGCATTGCTGGCGCCGACTGTTGTACGCGTGGAGGCGGGTCTGGACCGGCGGGCCGCCACAACGGTCAGCTTGGCTCGTCTGCGAGTCGATGACGCCGCCTTGGACACGGCTCGGGCCAACCGGGCAGCTGCGCTCCGCCCCGCGGGTGGTTCAACCGTTGATGTCTGCGTCGCTGAAGTCGCCGCTAGCGTGGCTGCAGGGAAGGTGACGGTGCTCACCGCCGACTTCTCCGACATTCCCAGTCTGCTTGCCGCGGCGTTGTCAGACGCGGTCGTCCACCGCGTCTGAGCCCACCTGTGACCGGGACGTCAGGGAGTTCGACGCCGTCCTCATCTGCCGCGTGCCGAGCAGGGCGGTGACCGGTCGTAGGCGCCTGGGGCCGACTGGCAGGGGTTACGCGCGGAAGAGCTTGTCGTCGATGCCGAAGAGGCCGGTGACTCAGACGCCGTCGTATCCACCAGTTGGAACTAGTCAGTTCGCTTCGGGTGGCTCAGGTCGACCTTGGTAATCCAGATCGTTCGGGATTCCTTGTCCGGGCAGTACCAGAGCCGCCCTGCGGCGGTGAGCTCTTGCTGCCACTGGGGCAAGGTCTTCTCCCCGACTTTCCTCGTCGCCAGTTCGGCCTTGAGCTGACCCGTTCGGCGAGGATTAGCCGAGCGGTCGAGCGGCCGGTTCCTTAATCGTTCACGCTCGAGGGCCATGAGGTCTGGCTCAGCCGCCGTAGCGGTATCCCATTGCTTGCGGGCCTGCTCCGACGCGGGCCTGATAGTCCAAGCGGACGAGGGCGGGCCATCACTTGCCTGAGCCTCGATCTCGGGCGTCGCCGCGCTCGGGGCCGGACGGCTTCGGCGGGTGCCGCTCGATCTGCCCTTGCCCTTGTCTGGGCTCACAGCTCGATGTGCGCCAGGGGCGCGGTCAGCGGTGCGATGAGTTCCCCGCGCAGGTCCTCATCGGCCCATGCCCGAGCGGTCTGACGCCACTCGTAGGTGAGCTGCTCGACCGGCTCGGGCCCCGTGGCGTCCATCGCCTCGAGCATCCGCACGTACTCCCAGACGAACTGCTCCTGCGCTGTCTCGCTCAGGGCCGCAAGCCACGCGAGATCGCCGTACAACACGGGATCGCGCGCCTCGGCAGGCATGGAGAGCAGCCGCAAGACACGGAAGGCGTTGCGCATCCCGGCCAGTTCGTACCGCGCGCGTCCGGATCGAGCCGCCGGCTCGACCAAGAGCGACTCCCCATCCTTGTCGCGAATGATGGCGCCGCCAACGGTGCGGGCGGCGCTCAAAACGTCACGCGAACGACGCGCGAGGTCCGTCGCCTGAAACGTTGTGTCTGGCGCAATGCTCACCTTGATACCTCCGATGCACGATCATACGCACGATCATCGGCCATGCCAAGCGAAGCGCGGCCTTGGCAACAACGTCTTGACCCAACACATCAAATCGGCGGGTCGAGTTGCGGTCCGAAGGGGGCGATCTGACAAGTCCACCCGACCGACCGTCGGCGGCGCTACACGAGGCGCTGAAGCGCACGTCCCGTGGAGGAGGCTGGCGCGATGACGAGCAGCGATATCTGGGATCACGAGACGGCCGCCCGCTACGACGAGACCTCTGCCTACATGTTTGCTCCGGAGATGCTCGATCCCGCGGTCGCCTTCCTTGCGGGCCTTGCGGGCGAGGGAGCGGCGCTGGAGTTCGCGATAGGAACGGGCCGGGTGGCCATCCCGCTGACCGAATGTGGCGTGGCGGTCAGCGGCATCGAGTTGTCCCAGCCGATGGTCGACCAGCTCCACCAGAAGGGTGCCGACATCCCGGTCGTGGTCGGTGACATGGCTACCAGCACGGCGCCGGGGGAGTTCTCGCTCGTCTACGTGGTGTGGAACAGCATCGCGAACCTCCGCACCCAGGCTGAACAGATTGCCTGCTTCGCAAACGCCGCGCGCCACCTCGTTCCGGGCGGACGGTTCGTCGTCGAGCTGTGGATCCCGGGCATCCGGCGACTACCGCCTGGTCAGGCGGCCGTCCCGTTCCATGTCGGCGAGCATCACGTCGGGTTCGACACCTACGACATGACGACTCAGCAGGGCACATCCCACCACTACCGGCGCCACGACGACGGAACGGTGACCTACGGCGCCAGCAACTTCCGGTACATCTGGCCAGCCGCGTGCGATCTGATGGCCCAGCTGGCCAGGATGGAGCTAGAGAGCCGGAGCGTGGACTGGCACTGCGCACCGTTCACCAACGACAGCGAGAACCACATCTCGGTCTGGCGCAAGTCCGCCTGAGGAAGACACGCACGCCCGCACATGCCGCTTTGACGGTGCCTCTGGGCGGCCACAAGCGAGGTGCACCGCTCGATCATCGGCGAGCGCTCGCTGGGGTTGCCGAAGGGCCGAGAAGTCCTAATGCCCCGGGGCGATGTTGCCCTCCTGAGCGACGTAACGGGCGCGCTTGATCCACAGGATGCCGTGGTAGACGACGGTCCCGTCGCTGAAGGTGAGCTGACCGCGGCGGATGAACTTCGACCACCACCCCGCCTTGGGGCTGCCGATCGCCACCAGACCCGGGCCGCGCTCGAAGACGTTGAGCTGCTTGCCGGGGCGGTGGAAGGGCAGGTCGCGATAGATGTAGACGTGTCTGTCGGTGACGAGCACGACGCGATGCCAGTAGAAGCTGGCCAGCGAGATCGCCATCTCGATGAGGTCCCCGGCCGAGGGGATGAGCTTGGCGAGGTCCTCCACGATCCCGAACACGACCATCGTGAAGAGGTTGTTGAAAGTGAACGCGACCGCGACCGCGTTCTCAGGGAGCTTCGCCCGCTTTGCCATGCGCTTGGCCATGCGCGCGTTGTAGGGGCGGACCTCGATGTTCCGCTGCTCGAACGCGGGCTGCGGGGCTGCTGGTTGCTCGTTCGGCGCGTCCATGCGGCGAGCGTAGTGCAGCGGCGGGGTTGTCAGCTTCTTTCGGAAATGGCATTTCGGAAGAATCGAGTGACCGCACATGCCGCATGTCGTCACTCGACCGGCGGATGGCAGACCTGCCGGATGCGGCGCACACTCGTGGCATGGCGGCCCTCGACGCCTCCCTCGCACCGTCTCGTGAGCTCGGTCTGGCGATGGTTGCTCACCTGTCGCGCTACCGCGGGACCTCGCGAGAGCACACCGACTCCGATCTGCGGGTGTACTTCGGCTGGTGTCAGGAACGGCAACTGGCGCCGCTGGACGCCCAGCGCAACGACCTCGAGCTGTTCCTGCGCTGGATGCAGGACGTCCGCCGGTTCAAGCCGTCCACGGTGTCCCGACGGCTGTCGGTCGTCGCCGGCTTCTACCGGACCTGCGTCATCGACGGCGTCCTGGAGCACTCCCCGGCCGAGTACGTCCGGCGACCGACCGTTCCACCGGAGTCACCCACGCTCGGGCTGACGCACCTGCAGTTCGAGGCCATGCTCACCGCCGCACGGCAATCGGGGAACCCGTTCGACTTCGCCCTGGTGTGTCTGCTGGGACTTCTTGGTCTGCGGATCTTCGAGACCGTCGGGGCGGGCATCTACGACCTGGGCGAGGAGCACGGCCACCGCGTCCTGCGCGTGACTGGCAAGGGCGGCAGAGTCGTGCTCGTTCCGCTGCCACCTGCCGTCAGCCGCGCCGTCGACCGAGCAGCGGGCGACCGAACGGCCGGCCCGCTGCTCCTGAACAGGCGCGGTGTCCGCATGGACCGGCACGCCGCCACCCGAAGGCTACGCGTGCTCGCCGCTGAGGCTGGCGTCCGGCTCCCGCGGATGCACCCACACATGCTGCGTCACACGTTCGTTATCTCCCCTGCCCGAACCACGTGAGGCACGGCGGAAACGTGGCTCGATCGTCCCGTGCCTCACAGGTATCCGCCACTTCGTGAGGGACGGGGTACAACGCTGGGACCAGGCACTTCCTCCTAACTGCTGTCTTTCCGGCCTTACGTGGCTCACATGCCTCACTCCTCGAAACAGCCCTCCACCAGGCGCTTCGTGTAGTTCAGGGGAGATAAGCAGGGTGACGACCATGCTCGACGCCGGCGTCGACCTGCGCGACGTGCAGATCGCCGCCCGGCACGCCGACCCGAGAACCACCATGCGCTACGACCGCGCACGCAAGAACCTCGACCGCCACCCCAACTACACACTCGCCGCCTACATGGCCTCCGGGACCTGATCCGCGGGGCTGCCGGAGGGACCTCCGTGGGCCGACCGATGCCCTTGGGCCGAGCTGGACGTCCGAGGTGCAGTATGGAATCTGCATCAGCGTCCCGTGGTCGGACGTGGTGATGGCCACCACAACCTGTCGCCGAGCATGACGGCCCGGCACCTCGGCCGCAGACCCCCGTCAGGTACATGAGGTACTTGACGTACATGGGTTGTCGCGGGACTATTGGTGCCATGGACATCGCCCAGATCGACCGTGGCGCATCGCATTTCGGCACGTTCACCGAGGCCCGCAAGAACCTACGGTCTGTGCTGGACAGCGCGCAGGCCGGGCGCGTCACGACGGTCCAGCGCGACGCAGAGCTGTTCGCCGTCGTCGACGCGAACCGGCTCCTGAGCGCGCTCATGCGGCTGCGGCCAGCCCAAGCGGTCGTCGTCGCCGAGGGCGGCGGCTGGTCTGCCCTCCTCCCGGGCCTGCCCGTACACGGCGACGGCCCCACGTTCGAGGAAGCCATTGACGACCTGCTCGATGCGCTGCGCGAATACGCCGACGACTGGAACGCCCGCCTTCTCGACGCCCCCAACCACCGCGAGCACTGGGCCGTCGTTGAACTCACCCAGCTCGCCAGCGACGACGAGTTGCGAGCGTGGCTCCTGGCGGCCGAGCCCGCCGCGTGAGCGGCGCCGCCTCCCGGCGTCAACACAAGCAGTTCTGCGATATCGAGGGCTGGCACGTCCTCCTCAACGCTCGCGGCAAGTCTGTCGGTCACCACATCACGTACGAGTTGCCACTCGACGACGGCCGGGTACTGCGTACCCGCGTGTCTCGGCCAGCGAACAACGACACCTACGGCCCGAGCTTGTGGACGGCCATCCTGCGAGACCAGCTCGACGTCACTGAGGCGGCGTTCTGGGACTGCGTTCGCGGCCAGGTTCGGCCACCCCGGCCCGCCGCCGCCGTGCAACCCCCACCCACCGGACTACCGGCGAGTTTGGTGCACCAGCTCAAGACCACGCTCGGGATAAGCGACAGCGAGGTCGCCTCGATGAGCAAGGACGAGGCAGTCGCACGGATGTCGGCACACTGGTCACAACCGCCCAGCTGACCAGGCCACCGAGTCCCGCGGCCGTGCAAACAACATCATGGACCACTACACCTCCGGCGTCCGCCTCGGCACCCCAGCGCTGACCACCCTCGGCTTCGGCGCTGATGAGATGGATGAGGTCGCCGACATCATCGTGGCGACCCTGCGCAGCACCACCGCAGGGTCAGCCGAGAAGCCGACATCGCTCGCCGCCTATCGGCTCGATGAGCGGGTGAGCGAAACCTGCCGGGCCCGTAGCGCAGAGCTACTTGCCCAACATCTTCTCTATCCCGGGCTCGTTGTCACCTGACACGTGGGCAAGCCGGCGCCAGCCAGACGCGACGCGCAACAACGTGCCGATAGCGCCGGGCTGCGACAGTCGGTTGAGCGGCCGGTCTCAGTCGTGGCTGGCCATGAAGGCGGACAGGATGTAGTTGCCGTGCCGGTCGAGGTTTTCGCGGACCCGGTCCTATTTGGTGGTGGCGCGGGGGTCGGCGTGGCGGGCGGTGATCTGCACGTCGCGCAGCGGAACCCCCGCGTCGATACTGGTAACCGGCCGTGTTCCAATTCTGTCGAATAGCCTCTTGGGCTGACCTGCCGGATGGGCTATTCGTCATCGTTGGTGATCGCGTTCCTGGGGCTGCGTTGCCCCGCACCGGCACCATGGTGGGTGCCGCTTCTCGGGCGCCTTCCTCGTTGCTGCTGTTGAGATTCGGGGGTCTCTGCGTGCCCGTCCGTGGACTCAACCGGCACGGTGGATCTAACCGGGGCGGCGCTCAAAGCTCGAGGGTCGGGCCGGAGGCGTTAGATGCCACACTGCGGCGTCGGACGCAACGGTACTGGGTGCCGCATCCTGGCATCAGATGCAACATGGCCGCGTCGTCGCAGGTCACACGGCGTGTCACACCCCCACAACTACCTCGATGCGCTTGTCTCGTGAACCGCAAGCCCAGCAAGGAGTCCGACGCACGGGCGAGAATGGCCCGATGACCCGAACTCGGCTGCGGCGCGTCGAGCCGACACCCGCACCGGACCAGGTCGTCCTTCGCGGCCTTCTCGGTGCGGCCGGACTCGACTCCGCCGAGCTGCGGCAAGCGGCGGGGCTCAACCACGACCTTTACGGCTTCTACGGCGTGTCCGTGTGGCTCACCGACGGGGCCCACCCAGCGGAGACGCTCGAGCGCACCAAGCTGGTCAAGTTCGATCGCTACGTTCAGTTCGTGGTCGCCGACTTGACCGCGCGCGAGCTCGAGCTGTGGGCCACCGGGATGAGCCCGCAATACGATGTGGTCCATGGGCAAGACGATCTGGACCGCTTGGTGGAAGAGCTCCGAGCGGCCCCACACCAGGTCCGACTGAACCCGCAGGTCGACCGGGAGGAGCACTGAAATGATCTACATCGACCTGCCGGCCGACCTTAATACCGAAGATGACCGCGGGCTCAACATCGCCCGCCGGTCGGATGCCGTCGACCCGGCCAAACTCAGCCCCGGCGCGGTTCTCGTCGCCGGCGCGTCGGGTGCCTGGTCCTGGGCTGTCATCGATGCGATCGAGGATGACTACGTGTACTTCCACCAGATCAGCGGGCGCGAAGCCTCCCAACACGGCCCACTGATTACCCCTTTGCCGCGCCCTGCCTGACCGACTGCCATCGACCGGTATCGCCGACGGCCGGCTGCACGGTCTACCCGTGGCGCCACGCTATGCGGTAGCGCTGAACCCCCCGTTGTCCCCTTGCCATCCACAATTCTCGGTCCTACAATAGCGTGATGGAAGTGCGGTGGACGCAGTCCAGCCGCAGGCATTGAATCGGACGCACCCACGCCCGGCATGTGATGCAAACGGTTCAACCAACCAGCACCACCACGAGCAGTGGTGACCAGGCGTTGCTGGGGTCGGAGCGGATGATCGAGGCGTGGAACTTGAGATCGTGGCACTCGCTCTCCCCGAGCTGCACGTGGTCATCCACGTCATGCCGACAGCGTTGCGGAGGAAGCAGTCATGACAAAAGAGCGTTGCGCCCCAATGCCCGATCTGGTCGACGGTGGCTCGATTGACCTCGACGTGGAAGACGTGCGGCTGGCCGACGGGACGCGCCTGACCGAAACCAAGGCCCAAGTGCTCGCGGAGGCAGCACTGCAGCGCGCAGGTCGAGGCAGGCCATCGCTGACCGCGCCAGGAAAGCGGTCCCCTCAGCTACGTCTGAGCGTGCCGGCTGAACTCCGTTCCCGACTCGAGGCTCGCGCCAAGCGTGAGCATCGCAGCGTCTCGTGGCTGGCCCGGGAAGCACTCGAGCGCTTCCTCGCGTCCTGACCTCGGAAAGGCGCTCCGGCCCCTGCTCTGGCCACGCCTTTCCGCCGACGCTCGTGCAGGATTCATGGACGGTCATATTGCCGCTATCGCCGTGATACCGAAGCTCCTATGTCAAGCGGGATGCTGGAAAATTGCTTGGCTGGCCTACGCGGCGTCTTGTCCGACGTCGGGTGTGTTGTTGTTGGTGTCGGCCGCGGCTGTGGATTTCTGGGTGCGGACGAGGGCCTTGTAGACCTCGCGGGCGACGTAACGTTTGAGGCAACGGATGATCTCCTTCTCGTTTTTTCCTTCGGCGGTGCGGCGGGCGACGTAGGCCTTGGTGCGTGGGTCGTAGCGCATGCGCGTGGTGACGATCCGCCACAACGCGGAGTTGGCCTGCCGGTCCCCGCCCCGGTTGAGCCGGTGGCGGTGGTGACGTTGTTTTCCGGAGGAGGCGTCGACCGGGCTGGCGCCGGTGAGCGCGGCGAAGCCGGCCTCGCTTGCTATCCGCTTCGGGTTGTCGCCGACGGTGACGAGCAAGGCGGCGGCGGACTGTTCCCCGACGCCGCGGCGGTCGAGGAACCCGTCCGGGGCGGCCCGTTCGACCAGCGCGGCGAGCGTGGCGTCGTAGCGGTCGATCTCGGCCGTTAGGTGCTGGTGGCGGCGGGCGATGGCGGCCAGCGCCAGCTTCGTCGCTTCGACCGGGTCGGCGGTCGCCCCGGGCCGCAACCGGGCGGCGGCAGCCACCCTTGCCTCGGTAGTCAGCGGCCCCAGCTTGGCCCGCAGCTCGGCGGGTGCAGTCAGCACCAGGTCACGCAGCTGCAAACCGGCTTGGGTGCGGGCCTTGATCGCCCCGCTACGGGCGACTTTCAGCGCCCGGATCGCCTCCACCACCCCGGTCTTCGATTTCGGGGTGCCGCGGGCGCCCTGCGCGGCCGGGATCGCGGCGATCAGTTCCTCGATCCGGTTGGTAAGCTTGCCGATCTGGGTGGTGAGGGCGTCGATCTGGTCCAACAGCATCCGGGTCAACTCGGCGTGATGATCGTCGGGCACAACTGCGCGCGCGAGCAGTTCGGCGGGGTTATCCCACTCGACCGCCTCATCGCCAGCCGGGCGACCCGAGTCCAACCGAGCCGACCCTCGCCCAGTCCAACAGACATCATCTGAACGGCCGGTCCGTCAAGTCGGCCTGGGGCGCGGTGTCGGGGTTGCTCCCGGTCCGTTTCCCCAGGCCGCTCGCCGAACCCGGCGTGCGTGTCTCCACGCACCGGGCTCTCCACGGGTATTGTCGTTATGCGGGAGTC
>Ga0307372_10005779_pt1 | contig 18395 bp, 12 predicted proteins | sample OX1MG_FD_202533 | JGI IMG/M metagenome (GOLD analysis project Ga0307372, IMG submission 202533) | Soil microbial communities from Risofladan, Vaasa, Finland - OX-1 | ecosystem: Environmental > Terrestrial > Soil > Coastal area > Acid sulfate soil | place: Finland: Risofladan, Vaasa | collected...
AAGCTGGAGCGCTCCGGCGAAAAGGCGAACTGCATTCCATCACCTTCGGTTGCTGGCTCCATGCCTTCCCGGTGTCAAATACACGTGAAATGCCGTTGCGAGAGTTCTCGAAAAAAGTGGTGCGCCCAAGGCGACGACTTTAGAACTTTCCTCGGAGAGTTTGTGTCAAGCTTGTCACAGGTTGAGGTTTTGCGTTTGACAACCTGACTTGGCCGGCTCGGCTTGCAATTTCTCCCTTTTGCCGCTGCCTTTTGTTTTCTTGAAGTTAACCGAGAGCGCCAGAAGTTAACCGCCAGCGCCGGAGATTTCCTAACTCGCGTGGCGCGAGCACGTTAACCAAGAGTGACGCGCGACGCTGTGCAGCACCCACTTTGTGGGTGGTGTGTCCCTACTACTCCCGGCGCAAAGCGCCGCTCTGTCTAGCGCCCATCGATTGCCCGGAAAATAGGGTGCCAGCCCGTCAAGATGACTGGCGTCCACTGGGCTCTATTCGTCGCCGCAACATCAGATAGGTTGTAAGCACGCCAATCGGAGTAACGAACAGGATCACGGTCGCCAGATAGCTGGCGACCGCCTCCGCTGAGATGTGGCCCAAGCCAAGTCTGGAGGCACTCAACGTTACTGCCGAGGCATACAGCATCACCATGCCTGACATTGATATGCCAAAACGAACAGCGCAAATCCCCGTACGATCACGCGCCGCACGGGACCAATAAATCAGTGTCGCAAATACGGGTCCGCAGCACACTAGGAGTCCGAAGAGCAACAACAAACCTTTCCAGCTAGCGTCAAGGCCAACGAAATAATGGAACACGAGGCCCACAAGAGCCACAAGAAGAACTTGAAAGATCGTATAGTACATCACGAAAAGCAGCGCCTGCGTGAGCGTCATCGCAGTCGGTTTCTGCGCGATTTCGCCAGCCCCTTCTCGACTGCTCCTATTCATGGCAGCCCCAGTCTTCAATCGCAGGAAGGGTTACATTCTTGAAGAAGCTTATAGACTGCTTGGTTAGAAAAGCGCCCCCGGCTGCTGTGGACCCCCCTCCCACGACGCCTGCGGCACAGGTCAACGGTTCGAACGGTGTTGGCTCTATACAGCCAGCGACGCCCGCACCAATCCCGATTGCCGTTGTCGCTACTCCGGTGGCAAACATAAATTCATTTACAGCGAGCACGTCGAGGGGATGTGTGGCGCGGTTGAAGGCGTCGAAAAGCGTATCTACGCCTGCCGCGGGCGTCCCCTGAAGATTATTCGCCAACGGAGTGCACGGTTTCTTGGGTGCCTGCGTTTGCGGCGTCTGCGGAGTGCCTCTGTTTACTAACGCTCATTTTCTTGCCAGCACCGTTACCCCGTAGTCCTCTGCAACAGAGATGACCGAGCCGTCTCGGGAGACACGAAGTCCCGCCGTATCAAACAGACCCCGAGTCCGAAGCCCCAGCAGCTCTGGGAGCTTCGTCCGATTAACAAGTCTGAACATTTGTTGCTCTTGTTTGGAAAACACCAAAAAATCGGGTCTCGTATCGGAGGGAATGCGCCAGTGAGGATGTTTTCGATACTTCGGGGCAAGATAGCGGCTTACGGCAACAAACGTGCTCTGATCAGTCGATACCGCGATCTCACCTATCGGCCCATACCGCTCAGGGTCAATTTCCTGGATCACATGAGCGCCCGTGATTCGCACAACCTTGACACTTGCAGCGGTATCGCTGACAGACTGATCTGCGTTCGCGTCCGGCGTCAGGACGACCTCGTCATCGTTGATAAACTTTGCGATTATTCTGGTCGAAAACTGCTCCTTCCAATCGGGATATTGACCTATCCTACTGGGGTATCCGCCCGAAAGCGTCACCACTTTCTTCCCTGATTTCGCATCCAAAATTGCGACACCCATCACGGGGCCCGCCACGGAGTGGTCTGACACTGCCACGAACTCCGCATTCGGGGAGATGGAAAACGGAATGTCATCCGCGTCCCAATTCGCAATTTGTTTACCATTTGCTGCATCAACGATCACCGTATGCGCGGGCCGTTTGTCCAGGTAGTTCATAACCGGAGCCCCGGTACCAAACGAAATGGCAACTATGGCGCTGTTGCCCGCTGTCACAATGCTCACAGGGACGTTGAACCGACTTCCCATATCCGGAGCAATGGTCCGCACCGTTGCAAGGGTTGCCGCATCGAGAACACTAACCGTCTGTTGTTCGTCCTCGACAATTAACAGTTTCCCGTCTGCTGTGAAAGCGACTTGAGGAGCATATCCTTGCGCGGGCTGGCGGATGGTGCCAAAGGGTGCTTTCTCTAGAATCTTTGAATCTGCGGCGCTGGCAAGGACAATCCAAGAGGGCGCGGGAAACTGCACGAGTTCGCTCGACACAACAAATAGGGCCAGCCGCGTTCCATCGGGCGACAAGTCATATGCCAGAATACGTGGATTGGGTATTGCTGAGACAAGCGCCTTTTCATCCACGCGCGCTCTGGTCTGAAAGCTCGCTCGATCCTGCGCGTTAGCGGCAGTCAAATCAGACCACACCATTGCGATGCAGAAGGCAAGCATTAGGCTATTTCTCATCGTTAGCATCCATGGTGAAATCCCAAGTTCCCGAGAATTACGTCAATGAAGAAGTGCTGAATTGCACCAAAGAAGGTGTTGGCGTTTCCTGAATCGATATGCGCAGTGAAAAAGAATCCAGACATGTTGTTGTAAACGGCTGACTCTCCGGTAAAAATGGTCGGGTCGTTCAAGTCTGGACACCCTGGCGCTCCCGGGATCGGAATATGGAGACCGTCACTGAAGCGACCACAGGTAGTGCCGGGGATCGCGGTTGCCGTACCAGGTGGCCCGAGGGTGACACCCGTCTCGAAGAAGTTTACATTGTAAGCTCCGCCTCTCATGCCACTGCTGTCCAATCCTGGTCCTGAAGTCGGGCCGAGGTTAGTGAGCGAGGTCGGGTTTAGGTCTGATTGAACGGCCGCCTGGATCTTCGCGGAACATGGCGCCTGCCGCGATTGCGGCAACAACGACATCCGCCGCGAGTTCCGAGCAAGACTTCCTCTATCCCTCAGTGCTGTTCGGGAGTTAGGCAGTGCGCTGCCCCGATGCAGTGCAACGTTTTTTCGTCCGAACCCCTGACGCGGTTTTTTGCCTACACCCTCGCAAGCCGCTAAAGGAAAAAGCACACCTGGGCCGGAGAGAGCGGAGAAGGTTTCCTCTTTAGCCGCCGCCAGCATTAACGGGGATTGTACGTCAACAGGGCGGAAGTGCCGAGCGGTTTTTCTGCAACGTGCTTTCGCTCAGCGATAGATTTCCTTGCGATGTCCCACGCGGAGAACCAGTACCACCAGGCGGTCGTCTTCGATTTTGCAGATCAGCCGGTAATCGCCCACGCGGTATTTCCAGAACTCGCCCAGCCGCGAGCCGTGCAACGCCTCTCCGAGGCTGCGCGGATCGTCGAGCTTCGCAACTCGTCCATGCAGGAACTTCAGGATTCGTTTCCTGTGCTGCGCGTCGAGCTTGCCGAGTTCGCGGTCGGCGGACTCGGAGAGTTCAACGTTCCAGGCCATGACGTTTCAGGGCGTCTTTGAGCGGAATGGTGCGCTCCGCGCCGCTGCGGATGCGTTCCAGCGCGCCTTCGGCCAGATACAGGTCTTCGAGATCCTCCAGATGTTCGAGGATGGCTTCCCGCGCGTAGTAGGTCTTGGTGCGCCCGGTGCGCCGGGCGAGCCGTTCCAGGCGTTTTTCAATGGACTGCGGAAGCCGAATGGCCAGCATATAAGCACCTCGCTATACAAGTATAGCACGCATTCGGGACCCGGCTTTTCTTTATTCCTGCTCTTCTTCGGCTTCGGCGTCCAGAGTGGCGAACAGTTCCTCGGCCTGTGGAACGACGGCCCGCGCTGTTTCGCCAGGAAGCGGCGCGTTCTCTTTAGCGAGCATGGCGGCGGGATGCGAGGCGCTGTGCACCTGCTTCAGCATGCGGATCGAGACGTGCGTGTAAATCTCCGTCGTGGACAGTTCCGCGTGGCCGAGCATTTGCTGGATGAAGCGGATGTCCGCGCCGCCTTCGAGCATCAGCGTGGCCATGGTGTGGCGGAACAGATGGCACGCTCCGGTCTTGCCGATCTTCGCGCGCACCACGTAACTGCGCACCATCCAGGTCAGATGATCGCGGCTGATGGCCTCGCCCCGGCTGGCCAGGAACAGCGTGCCGTCGTCCGGGTCGCTGGCGAGTTTCGGTCGCGTTTCCCGGATATATTTTTGCACCCAGGCCGCCGCGCGCTCGCCGATGGGCACGAAGCGGTCCTTTTTCCCCTTGCCCTGGCGCACCAGCAGCGTCCCGCGTTCGGTGTCCAGATCGAACAGTTTTAGGCGGATCAGTTCCATGCGCCGGATGCCGGTCGAGTAGAACACTTCCAGGATGGCACGGTCGCGCAGGCCGATGGCATCGGCAAGGTTCGGCTGCATCATCACCTGTTCGGCTTCCGAGGCGCTGAGCACGTGCTTGGGGAGGCGATGGCCCAAGCGCGGCAGTTCGATCTCCGAGGCCGGGTTGTGCAGGATGTGATTCTGCCGGGTCATCCAGCGGAACCAGGTGCGCAGCGCCACCAGGCGCGCGTGCTGGCTGCGGAAGCTGAGCGGCTCGCCGTTCTTCTTGCGGCGATGGAACAGGTGCCGCTGGTAGCGTTCCAGCACGGGCCGGATGATCTCGGTGGGTTCGGTGAGGCTGCGCTCGGCGCACCACTCTAAAAAGAACCGGATGTACATCTGGCGGTCACGGAGGGTATTTTCCGAGTAGTCCTTCACGCGCAGCGCGTTCACATACTCGGCCAGCAGCACGCCGAGCGGCGGCGTCTGCGGCGATGGCGCATCCGGTTTCCGCTTTTTCGCGACGCGCGCCATCAGCGGCCCCCGGCGGATGGTTGTACGATGCGATTTTCCTTGGCTGCCGGTACAGTGATTTTTTCAGGATTCAGGCTAAAATCGCCATTCCACTGCGCCAGTACTGACGATTGTTCGCCCCGCGCACTCCCCGCTATCCCCCCGCTTTGGGGCCGCGTTGACCCCGCGAACTGCTCGGTTTGCCCCGCGTTCTTTTCGTCGTAGTTGTAGCCCAAGAGCTTTTCCACCTCGATGAGGCCTGGCAGCACGGGCCTGCCGCTATCCTCGCGGCGCTCGAACACCAACTCATAGACGAAGCTCTGGCCGCGCCCGCCGTGATGGACGAGAAGATATTCGAGTTCTTCCAGCCGCCGCAGATGCACGCGCAACTGCGTGTCGCCCCATCCGGTGAAGCGGCGAACGTCCTTGCGACTAAAGCGGAAGTCGGTGCGCTCGATCTTCTGCCGCTCGCACTCGGCGCTCGCCATTTCGTCCACGAGCAAGAGCAAGCGCCGCGTCTGCGGCGGAAGTTCGTCGAGCGAGCGGCCCAGCACCTCATGTGCGAGACGGTTGGCCGTCGCGATGTCTTCCTTGGTGACCTCGATGTACTCCACCTCTTTGCTGCGGTGCGTCGTGGTTTTCCGGGGCCGCTGGTATTGGTGCACGAGCGCGATCGAGCGGATGAGCGCCAGATACTTCATGTGATCACGCCGCGTGCGCGTCTGGCGGTCGAGGAACGTCAGCTCGCGCGCGTAAGGGTTCGCCACGAAGAACGGTTTCAAGAGGCGCTGCGCGTTCTGGTGTACGCGGAGGATTTCTTCGCGCTCCTGCCGCGCCAGCAAGCCTTCGAGCGTCTGCGCCTCGCGCTGCTTTTTGTGGATCGCCTGCGTCTGCGCGCGCTCCTCGTCCACCGTCAGCACCAGGCAGCGATTCAGAAGCTCTTCGTCCAAGTCTATCGCCGTCGTGGTGAGGAAGAGCATCACCGGGCCTTCCACGCGATACTGGTGCGTGATGAGCCTGCCGGTCGTCGCGTCTTTCCCCGTGCTCGCGATGGTCAGCACGCCTTCGCTCTGCAAGAGTTTCAGCGCGTAGGCCGCGCGCAACGCCCCTTCCTCTTCCACGATAGCCAGCACTTTGTGTTTGAGATCGGTCTCGCCCATGTAGAAGAGCGATTGCCCGGTCATGGCCGAGTACTGCACCTGCTGCTCTTCGGGCAGCAACGCAAGTACCGCCTCCATGAGCGCCGACTTTCCCGCCGCCGAGCTGGCCTGCACCAGAATCGCGAGCGGCGATTCGAGCAAGCGCGAAGTCACCGCCAGATAACTCACCAGCTTGTTGGTCTCTTCGCCCACCATGCCGCACCGCTCGAAGTCCGCGAGGATGCGGTCGAGCAACTTGGGATCGCGCAGCAACTCCATCGCCGCTGCTCGTTCGTTTTCGTCAAGCGTGATTTCTTCCTGCTTCGGTTCAAGAGCGTTTTTGATCTGCGCGTCTTGCAGCTCCTCAAGCTTCAACAGCACGTGCCCCAGATCGCGGCGGATCACGTCCTCCTGCACGCCGAGTTCTTCGGCCGCTTGCTTGATGAACACCGTGCGCTGCCGCGCCGAGTACAGGTCGAACGTGTCCACGTGGAAGCCGCTCTCATTCGTGCTCGATGCCGCTTCGCTTTGCTCCCGGTGTACCAGCAGGTTCACTTTCAGCAGTTCGTAACTCGTGTTCTTCGCGAGACCGCGCACCCGGTAGCGCCGGTCTCCCTGCGTGATGACGATCTCCTCGGACTTGATCTCCGTGGGCACCTCGATAGTCGGCGAGAGTGCGGAAGGCAGTGCGGCGACCGGCGCAGCATCGGTGACGGATTCAGCGGCTAAAGGAAGAACCTCTGCCGCTGTGGTGCTCTCTTGAGTCGTGGCCTGCGCCGGGTCGGAGTTTTTTTCTTTAGCTGCTGACTCTAGTTTTTCTTCCGCCGCTATGGTGGCCGGTGCGATTTCTTCTCCGATGGCTGGCGGCTCGATCACCGTTGCTGCGGGCTGCTTGCCTTTGCCGAGCCACGCCGCCTTGTTCAACAGGATGCCCAGGCTCTTCGCTGCCGGCGTCACCTTGAGCGCGTATTCGTTGGCGTCCATGCTTTTCGGGAACTGCACGCGGTAACAGTCGATGCCCATGGCCAGCAGTTCTTCGGCCAGCGACTGCGCCGCTCCCTCGCCGGCGTCGTCGCGGTCGTAGGCGATGTAGATTTTCTTCGTGCCGTATTTTCGGAACGCGGCCCGGTGTTCATCGGTGAACCCGTTGATGCCGTAGCTCGTGGTCACATGGCGATAACCCGCGCACCAGAACGTCAGCGCATCGATCAGCGCCTCGCACAAGATGATTTCCTTCGACACCGCCAGCGCCTTTTCATTCCACACGCCACGGTGCGGTCCGGGCAGGTAGAGATGGAGCGGCGTGCCCTCGCGGAGGCCTGGTGTGATTTTCCGCCCGTACATCGCGACCACTTCACCCTGCGGATTGAAGATCGGGATCACCACGGAACCGTTGAAGTGCTCGTGCCCGCTCTCGCGGTAGATGCCGAGCTTCTGCAACCGCCCGCGCAGTTCCGCGCCTGCCACACGATTTTTCTCCGGCAGGCGATAGCCCAGCGTGCGGTTGGCGAAGCCCATCTGGAAGCGATCGATCATCTCCGAGGATTTCAGACCGCGCGCTTCGAGATACTTCAGCGCCTCCGGCGTCTGCTTCAGCGTCTCGTGGTAGTAGCTCGCCACCTGCAACAGCAACGCGCGGTCGTCGGCGTCGCGGCTCACCGGCGCGGGCAGTTTCGGAACGGTGGAGATTCGTGGCGGCTTGGCGGAAGAAGCGGCTAAAGGAAAATGATCTTCTCTCAGTAGCTCGACAGCGTGACGGAAGCTGATGCCTTCGGCGCGCATCACCCAGTCGATTACCGAGCCGCCTGCGCGGCATGCACCAAGACAGTTCCAGAGATTTTTCCTCGGGCTGATGACAAGAGACGGCGAGTGGTCTTCGTGAAACGGACACAGGCCGATCAGGTCCGCGCCGTGCCGCGCGAGCTTGATCCCGCGCGCCTCGGCCAGCCGTTGCACCGAGACTTCCTGCTTGAGCCGCTCGATCTCGCTCTCCGGGATGCGCGCCATTCGTCGGGCCTCCTTTTTTCGCGTTTTGAGCCTTTTCCTGAAAACCCTGTCAAGGTATTTTTAGCCTTGACCTTGCGTGCATGAAAATATAGTGATTTACTATGTATGTCAACGGAGATTTCAACATGGCTCTTACACTCAGCGTTGTTATGGCTCTCACTCGGAACGGAAACAGGGATTCAGCGAAGGCGCTCAACCGCGCCCTCGGGCGGCGTCTGGCTCACTTCCGAAAACAACGCGGCTACAGCCAGCAAGAACTCGCTCGCCGCGTCGGGGCAGTTCAGGTTGTGATTTCCGATTACGAGCGTGGCAAGCTCAGACTCTCGGCAGAGATGGCTCTCCGCTTCGCTACGGCCCTCGATATCCCCATTCAGGAACTGCTACAGACCAACAAGCTCGTTCCTGTGGACGCTGCCCCCAAGCCCAGCCGCAGACTCCTGCGCCGCCTGGAGCGGATCGAGCATCTGCCGCGCCGTAAGCAAGAGGCCCTATTGACCACCATCGATGCCTTCCTGGGCAACGCAACTGGCAAGGCTGCATCCTGATCGGATCGGTGTTGAGCGCAGAGAGGCGTCAGCCTCTCCTGGCTGGCACACGCCCGCAGTGGGAGCCGCAGTCACAGGGCGACTGGAAGGAGCCGCGTCAGCGGGCTTGACCCTTGACGGCGGCGCGAGCGGAGGGCACTCGTTTTTCTTTAGCTGCGGGGTTTTGCTGCCAGCCTCTCGATGGCTTTTTGTTCTTTGCCCGCATCGGCGCGGTCGATGATCGCCTGCATCCCCTCCGCCGTGATCGCTTCGCCCTTCGCTACCGCGAAGTGCAGGTTGAGCAGGATCGTCCGCAGCGCCAGCACCTCGGCCAGCAAGGTCTCGTCGGCAGGCCTCGCTTGCCTCCCGTCCAGTTCGCGCAGCAACACCTCGCGCACCCACTCGCTCATCGCCCGGCCTTCGGCCAGCGCTTCGAGTCGCGCGTATTCTTCCTCGCTGACTTTTGTCCCGATGGATTTCCTGCGGAATACCGGCTTCACCATGCGAACCCTCCTGCTCCTAGATCGAAACGCGCAGCGTAGCAGGAAGCCTTCAAAATCAACAAGTTCGCATATAGGAACTTCCGGCGCTCTACAGCGCCGGAAATTTCGTAAGTCTCTGATTTCCTTCTGGTTCCTATACAGCAACCAAAGTTGCTGTGCAGCACCCTTTTAGGGGTGACGTGTCATACCCACTCCCCATGCCGAAGGCATGGCTCCCCCGGCGCTCCCCGTTAACCAGCGGCAAGCCGCCGCCAATCGCTCATTTCATAGCTAACCGCGCCGCGCGACTGACTAATGTTTCCCCGCCAATGCCGAGTAGTTGACAAAGTACTGCCGTAACTTGCACTCGGCGGGCACTCCAGTTTTGGGTAGGGGGACAACCTCAGCAATCGGTCGTTGCGCACGTGGGTTGGGGCGCACCCTCACCGTAAGCCCTAATGAAGTCAGCTTCCCGCTCTCCGTAAATTTCTGGTCCGTGATTCTCAGGGTCAGGTTCATACCCCTAAGCTTGAAGCTTCGGGTCGCTCCGAATTCCGGTATGCGCGCGCAGGCACCCCGGAGATCAGCCGCAAAAAAGCGTCCCCTGCTTTCCCAGTCCCTGCTCTGGTGAGCATCCTCGGTAAGCAACGTGCTGTACGTGTTGGGCTGCCCTATCAGACTGAGCCGACACTCGAAATCCCCGCTGTAATCAAAATCAGGGTCACCGGTATACCCCGCCGGGTGGCACTGCAAGTGATATAGGGGGGCACCCCGCACCGAATCGATGTCGAGCGACACGTTAGCCTTGGAAACGTCAGGGACCATGAATGTGCGCTGAAGCGGTCTGACCACTGGGTATGATTGGGCCCATAGGCGGGAGGAACCCACAAGGCCGAAGGCGGATGACATGAGGGTGATGCACGCCCAAGCTTCGAGCGCGCGGATTTTTGAACGCGTCCAATTCCACCCCATGCCGGCACCTACCACCTAATTCTCCGGGCAACCGCAGGAATTGGAGAACCAGGGGATGGGAGCACAGGGTCTCCGAGTACGGCGGGACTCGTACCAGCCGGACACCCTAACCCCGCAGGAACATTAATTGAAACGGGCGCGTTCGCCCCTTGGTCTCCTGCTCCGTATATTTCAAGGATTAACTGCCCAGGAAAGAGCTGCTGGAGCGCTGTGCGGACGTTCACGCCCGGAATAGGAGACTTTCCTCCTATTACGTCTGAGACGCTAGAAAAGGAGGCCGTGCCGATAATGCCAGAAATGTTAGGTGCGTATGGCCCTAAGGCAGCACCGGTTGGGACTCCAAACTGTGACGGAATGACTGCTGCGGTACCCAACTCTACTGTTACTCCAGGAATACCTCCCTGGTTGCCGGCCAATGCTCCCGTATTACCCAATCCACGCCCAAAGCCCGTGCATGTCTGCGCCGGTGCCTGCGCTTGCGGCAACAACGACATCCGCCGCGAGTTCCGAGCAAGACTTCCTCTATCCCTCAGTGCTGTTCGGGAGTTAGGCAGTGCGCTGCCCCGATGCAGTGCAACGTTTTTTCGTCCGAACCCCTGACGCGGTTTTTTGCCTACACCCTCGCAAGCCGCTAAAGGAAAAAGCACACCTGGGCCGGAGAGAGCGGAGAAGGTTTCCTCTTTAGCCGCCGCCAGCATTAACGGGGATTGTACGTCAACAGGGCGGAAGTGCCGAGCGGTTTTTCTGCAACGTGCTTTCGCTCAGCGATAGATTTCCTTGCGATGTCCCACGCGGAGAACCAGTACCACCAGGCGGTCGTCTTCGATTTTGCAGATCAGCCGGTAATCGCCCACGCGGTATTTCCAGAACTCGCCCAGCCGCGAGCCGTGCAACGCCTCTCCGAGGCTGCGCGGATCGTCGAGCTTCGCAACTCGTCCATGCAGGAACTTCAGGATTCGTTTCCTGTGCTGCGCGTCGAGCTTGCCGAGTTCGCGGTCGGCGGACTCGGAGAGTTCAACGTTCCAGGCCATGACGTTTCAGGGCGTCTTTGAGCGGAATGGTGCGCTCCGCGCCGCTGCGGATGCGTTCCAGCGCGCCTTCGGCCAGATACAGGTCTTCGAGATCCTCCAGATGTTCGAGGATGGCTTCCCGCGCGTAGTAGGTCTTGGTGCGCCCGGTGCGCCGGGCGAGCCGTTCCAGGCGTTTTTCAATGGACTGCGGAAGCCGAATGGCCAGCATATAAGCACCTCGCTATACAAGTATAGCACGCATTCGGGACCCGGCTTTTCTTTATTCCTGCTCTTCTTCGGCTTCGGCGTCCAGAGTGGCGAACAGTTCCTCGGCCTGTGGAACGACGGCCCGCGCTGTTTCGCCAGGAAGCGGCGCGTTCTCTTTAGCGAGCATGGCGGCGGGATGCGAGGCGCTGTGCACCTGCTTCAGCATGCGGATCGAGACGTGCGTGTAAATCTCCGTCGTGGACAGTTCCGCGTGGCCGAGCATTTGCTGGATGAAGCGGATGTCCGCGCCGCCTTCGAGCATCAGCGTGGCCATGGTGTGGCGGAACAGATGGCACGCTCCGGTCTTGCCGATCTTCGCGCGCACCACGTAACTGCGCACCATCCAGGTCAGATGATCGCGGCTGATGGCCTCGCCCCGGCTGGCCAGGAACAGCGTGCCGTCGTCCGGGTCGCTGGCGAGTTTCGGTCGCGTTTCCCGGATATATTTTTGCACCCAGGCCGCCGCGCGCTCGCCGATGGGCACGAAGCGGTCCTTTTTCCCCTTGCCCTGGCGCACCAGCAGCGTCCCGCGTTCGGTGTCCAGATCGAACAGTTTTAGGCGGATCAGTTCCATGCGCCGGATGCCGGTCGAGTAGAACACTTCCAGGATGGCACGGTCGCGCAGGCCGATGGCATCGGCAAGGTTCGGCTGCATCATCACCTGTTCGGCTTCCGAGGCGCTGAGCACGTGCTTGGGGAGGCGATGGCCCAAGCGCGGCAGTTCGATCTCCGAGGCCGGGTTGTGCAGGATGTGATTCTGCCGGGTCATCCAGCGGAACCAGGTGCGCAGCGCCACCAGGCGCGCGTGCTGGCTGCGGAAGCTGAGCGGCTCGCCGTTCTTCTTGCGGCGATGGAACAGGTGCCGCTGGTAGCGTTCCAGCACGGGCCGGATGATCTCGGTGGGTTCGGTGAGGCTGCGCTCGGCGCACCACTCTAAAAAGAACCGGATGTACATCTGGCGGTCACGGAGGGTATTTTCCGAGTAGTCCTTCACGCGCAGCGCGTTCACATACTCGGCCAGCAGCACGCCGAGCGGCGGCGTCTGCGGCGATGGCGCATCCGGTTTCCGCTTTTTCGCGACGCGCGCCATCAGCGGCCCCCGGCGGATGGTTGTACGATGCGATTTTCCTTGGCTGCCGGTACAGTGATTTTTTCAGGATTCAGGCTAAAATCGCCATTCCACTGCGCCAGTACTGACGATTGTTCGCCCCGCGCACTCCCCGCTATCCCCCCGCTTTGGGGCCGCGTTGACCCCGCGAACTGCTCGGTTTGCCCCGCGTTCTTTTCGTCGTAGTTGTAGCCCAAGAGCTTTTCCACCTCGATGAGGCCTGGCAGCACGGGCCTGCCGCTATCCTCGCGGCGCTCGAACACCAACTCATAGACGAAGCTCTGGCCGCGCCCGCCGTGATGGACGAGAAGATATTCGAGTTCTTCCAGCCGCCGCAGATGCACGCGCAACTGCGTGTCGCCCCATCCGGTGAAGCGGCGAACGTCCTTGCGACTAAAGCGGAAGTCGGTGCGCTCGATCTTCTGCCGCTCGCACTCGGCGCTCGCCATTTCGTCCACGAGCAAGAGCAAGCGCCGCGTCTGCGGCGGAAGTTCGTCGAGCGAGCGGCCCAGCACCTCATGTGCGAGACGGTTGGCCGTCGCGATGTCTTCCTTGGTGACCTCGATGTACTCCACCTCTTTGCTGCGGTGCGTCGTGGTTTTCCGGGGCCGCTGGTATTGGTGCACGAGCGCGATCGAGCGGATGAGCGCCAGATACTTCATGTGATCACGCCGCGTGCGCGTCTGGCGGTCGAGGAACGTCAGCTCGCGCGCGTAAGGGTTCGCCACGAAGAACGGTTTCAAGAGGCGCTGCGCGTTCTGGTGTACGCGGAGGATTTCTTCGCGCTCCTGCCGCGCCAGCAAGCCTTCGAGCGTCTGCGCCTCGCGCTGCTTTTTGTGGATCGCCTGCGTCTGCGCGCGCTCCTCGTCCACCGTCAGCACCAGGCAGCGATTCAGAAGCTCTTCGTCCAAGTCTATCGCCGTCGTGGTGAGGAAGAGCATCACCGGGCCTTCCACGCGATACTGGTGCGTGATGAGCCTGCCGGTCGTCGCGTCTTTCCCCGTGCTCGCGATGGTCAGCACGCCTTCGCTCTGCAAGAGTTTCAGCGCGTAGGCCGCGCGCAACGCCCCTTCCTCTTCCACGATAGCCAGCACTTTGTGTTTGAGATCGGTCTCGCCCATGTAGAAGAGCGATTGCCCGGTCATGGCCGAGTACTGCACCTGCTGCTCTTCGGGCAGCAACGCAAGTACCGCCTCCATGAGCGCCGACTTTCCCGCCGCCGAGCTGGCCTGCACCAGAATCGCGAGCGGCGATTCGAGCAAGCGCGAAGTCACCGCCAGATAACTCACCAGCTTGTTGGTCTCTTCGCCCACCATGCCGCACCGCTCGAAGTCCGCGAGGATGCGGTCGAGCAACTTGGGATCGCGCAGCAACTCCATCGCCGCTGCTCGTTCGTTTTCGTCAAGCGTGATTTCTTCCTGCTTCGGTTCAAGAGCGTTTTTGATCTGCGCGTCTTGCAGCTCCTCAAGCTTCAACAGCACGTGCCCCAGATCGCGGCGGATCACGTCCTCCTGCACGCCGAGTTCTTCGGCCGCTTGCTTGATGAACACCGTGCGCTGCCGCGCCGAGTACAGGTCGAACGTGTCCACGTGGAAGCCGCTCTCATTCGTGCTCGATGCCGCTTCGCTTTGCTCCCGGTGTACCAGCAGGTTCACTTTCAGCAGTTCGTAACTCGTGTTCTTCGCGAGACCGCGCACCCGGTAGCGCCGGTCTCCCTGCGTGATGACGATCTCCTCGGACTTGATCTCCGTGGGCACCTCGATAGTCGGCGAGAGTGCGGAAGGCAGTGCGGCGACCGGCGCAGCATCGGTGACGGATTCAGCGGCTAAAGGAAGAACCTCTGCCGCTGTGGTGCTCTCTTGAGTCGTGGCCTGCGCCGGGTCGGAGTTTTTTTCTTTAGCTGCTGACTCTAGTTTTTCTTCCGCCGCTATGGTGGCCGGTGCGATTTCTTCTCCGATGGCTGGCGGCTCGATCACCGTTGCTGCGGGCTGCTTGCCTTTGCCGAGCCACGCCGCCTTGTTCAACAGGATGCCCAGGCTCTTCGCTGCCGGCGTCACCTTGAGCGCGTATTCGTTGGCGTCCATGCTTTTCGGGAACTGCACGCGGTAACAGTCGATGCCCATGGCCAGCAGTTCTTCGGCCAGCGACTGCGCCGCTCCCTCGCCGGCGTCGTCGCGGTCGTAGGCGATGTAGATTTTCTTCGTGCCGTATTTTCGGAACGCGGCCCGGTGTTCATCGGTGAACCCGTTGATGCCGTAGCTCGTGGTCACATGGCGATAACCCGCGCACCAGAACGTCAGCGCATCGATCAGCGCCTCGCACAAGATGATTTCCTTCGACACCGCCAGCGCCTTTTCATTCCACACGCCACGGTGCGGTCCGGGCAGGTAGAGATGGAGCGGCGTGCCCTCGCGGAGGCCTGGTGTGATTTTCCGCCCGTACATCGCGACCACTTCACCCTGCGGATTGAAGATCGGGATCACCACGGAACCGTTGAAGTGCTCGTGCCCGCTCTCGCGGTAGATGCCGAGCTTCTGCAACCGCCCGCGCAGTTCCGCGCCTGCCACACGATTTTTCTCCGGCAGGCGATAGCCCAGCGTGCGGTTGGCGAAGCCCATCTGGAAGCGATCGATCATCTCCGAGGATTTCAGACCGCGCGCTTCGAGATACTTCAGCGCCTCCGGCGTCTGCTTCAGCGTCTCGTGGTAGTAGCTCGCCACCTGCAACAGCAACGCGCGGTCGTCGGCGTCGCGGCTCACCGGCGCGGGCAGTTTCGGAACGGTGGAGATTCGTGGCGGCTTGGCGGAAGAAGCGGCTAAAGGAAAATGATCTTCTCTCAGTAGCTCGACAGCGTGACGGAAGCTGATGCCTTCGGCGCGCATCACCCAGTCGATTACCGAGCCGCCTGCGCGGCATGCACCAAGACAGTTCCAGAGATTTTTCCTCGGGCTGATGACAAGAGACGGCGAGTGGTCTTCGTGAAACGGACACAGGCCGATCAGGTCCGCGCCGTGCCGCGCGAGCTTGATCCCGCGCGCCTCGGCCAGCCGTTGCACCGAGACTTCCTGCTTGAGCCGCTCGATCTCGCTCTCCGGGATGCGCGCCATTCGTCGGGCCTCCTTTTTTCGCGTTTTGAGCCTTTTCCTGAAAACCCTGTCAAGGTATTTTTAGCCTTGACCTTGCGTGCATGAAAATATAGTGATTTACTATGTATGTCAACGGAGATTTCAACATGGCTCTTACACTCAGCGTTGTTATGGCTCTCACTCGGAACGGAAACAGGGATTCAGCGAAGGCGCTCAACCGCGCCCTCGGGCGGCGTCTGGCTCACTTCCGAAAACAACGCGGCTACAGCCAGCAAGAACTCGCTCGCCGCGTCGGGGCAGTTCAGGTTGTGATTTCCGATTACGAGCGTGGCAAGCTCAGACTCTCGGCAGAGATGGCTCTCCGCTTCGCTACGGCCCTCGATATCCCCATTCAGGAACTGCTACAGACCAACAAGCTCGTTCCTGTGGACGCTGCCCCCAAGCCCAGCCGCAGACTCCTGCGCCGCCTGGAGCGGATCGAGCATCTGCCGCGCCGTAAGCAAGAGGCCCTATTGACCACCATCGATGCCTTCCTGGGCAACGCAACTGGCAAGGCTGCATCCTGATCGGATCGGTGTTGAGCGCAGAGAGGCGTCAGCCTCTCCTGGCTGGCACACGCCCGCAGTGGGAGCCGCAGTCACAGGGCGACTGGAAGGAGCCGCGTCAGCGGGCTTGACCCTTGACGGCGGCGCGAGCGGAGGGCACTCGTTTTTCTTTAGCTGCGGGGTTTTGCTGCCAGCCTCTCGATGGCTTTTTGTTCTTTGCCCGCATCGGCGCGGTCGATGATCGCCTGCATCCCCTCCGCCGTGATCGCTTCGCCCTTCGCTACCGCGAAGTGCAGGTTGAGCAGGATCGTCCGCAGCGCCAGCACCTCGGCCAGCAAGGTCTCGTCGGCAGGCCTCGCTTGCCTCCCGTCCAGTTCGCGCAGCAACACCTCGCGCACCCACTCGCTCATCGCCCGGCCTTCGGCCAGCGCTTCGAGTCGCGCGTATTCTTCCTCGCTGACTTTTGTCCCGATGGATTTCCTGCGGAATACCGGCTTCACCATGCGAACCCTCCTGCTCCTAGATCGAAACGCGCAGCGTAGCAGGAAGCCTTCAAAATCAACAAGTTCGCATATAGGAACTTCCGGCGCTCTACAGCGCCGGAAATTTCGTAAGTCTCTGATTTCCTTCTGGTTCCTATACAGCAACCAAAGTTGCTGTGCAGCACCCTTTTAGGGGTGACGTGTCATACCCACTCCCCATGCCGAAGGCATGGCTCCCCCGGCGCTCCCCGTTAACCAGCGGCAAGCCGCCGCCAATCGCTCATTTCATAGCTAACCGCGCCGCGCGACTGACTAATGTTTCCCCGCCAATGCCGAGTAGTTGACAAAGTACTGCCGTAACTTGCACTCGGCGGGCACTCCAGTTTTGGGTAGGGGGACAACCTCAGCAATCGGTCGTTGCGCACGTGGGTTGGGGCGCACCCTCACCGTAAGCCCTAATGAAGTCAGCTTCCCGCTCTCCGTAAATTTCTGGTCCGTGATTCTCAGGGTCAGGTTCATACCCCTAAGCTTGAAGCTTCGGGTCGCTCCGAATTCCGGTATGCGCGCGCAGGCACCCCGGAGATCAGCCGCAAAAAAGCGTCCCCTGCTTTCCCAGTCCCTGCTCTGGTGAGCATCCTCGGTAAGCAACGTGCTGTACGTGTTGGGCTGCCCTATCAGACTGAGCCGACACTCGAAATCCCCGCTGTAATCAAAATCAGGGTCACCGGTATACCCCGCCGGGTGGCACTGCAAGTGATATAGGGGGGCACCCCGCACCGAATCGATGTCGAGCGACACGTTAGCCTTGGAAACGTCAGGGACCATGAATGTGCGCTGAAGCGGTCTGACCACTGGGTATGATTGGGCCCATAGGCGGGAGGAACCCACAAGGCCGAAGGCGGATGACATGAGGGTGATGCACGCCCAAGCTTCGAGCGCGCGGATTTTTGAACGCGTCCAATTCCACCCCATGCCGGCACCTACCACCTAATTCTCCGGGCAACCGCAGGAATTGGAGAACCAGGGGATGGGAGCACAGGGTCTCCGAGTACGGCGGGACTCGTACCAGCCGGACACCCTAACCCCGCAGGAACATTAATTGAAACGGGCGCGTTCGCCCCTTGGTCTCCTGCTCCGTATATTTCAAGGATTAACTGCCCAGGAAAGAGCTGCTGGAGCGCTGTGCGGACGTTCACGCCCGGAATAGGAGACTTTCCTCCTATTACGTCTGAGACGCTAGAAAAGGAGGCCGTGCCGATAATGCCAGAAATGTTAGGTGCGTATGGCCCTAAGGCAGCACCGGTTGGGACTCCAAACTGTGACGGAATGACTGCTGCGGTACCCAACTCTACTGTTACTCCAGGAATACCTCCCTGGTTGCCGGCCAATGCTCCCGTATTACCCAATCCACGCCCAAAGCCCGTGCATGTCTGCGCCGGTGCCTGCGCTTGCGGCTTCTGCGATTCGGCGGCGTAGGCACGTTGCCATATTTGCATTTCTGTAAAGCCGACACAAGGATTCCCCGTAAGTGCGTCGGAAGGTCCCGGCGGGCATTGAAACGCCTGCCCGCCCTGCAACATCGCATCCGCAAGGGAACAGGGGACATCCACTAAATCAGCGGTGCAGCCCCAGCCCCCGTCACCAAAGGCATCTACGCTCATTCCCACATAGAATCCCATCAGCTCATCCCATGTGAACAGGGCGGGAATCGCCTTTGCTCCTGTGGGGTCACCTACGCTCTCTGGACTATTCATCACATAGGCATACTGGTGTCAGCGCCAGTGAAAAAGGGAGCCATTCTGGCCGGTGCTTGTCGGGGCCAGTGATCCACCAGAACCCGCTGGCAAGGACGCAGTATGAACTCTAAATAAGTTTCTAAAGTTTGCACGTCGCTTG
>Ga0307372_10005782_pt1 | contig 18385 bp, 15 predicted proteins | sample OX1MG_FD_202533 | JGI IMG/M metagenome (GOLD analysis project Ga0307372, IMG submission 202533) | Soil microbial communities from Risofladan, Vaasa, Finland - OX-1 | ecosystem: Environmental > Terrestrial > Soil > Coastal area > Acid sulfate soil | place: Finland: Risofladan, Vaasa | collected...
AATTTTGAACAACCTGATCATCAAAACGGTCCATGTTTTTCTTTGGCATGTAGCAAAAATTAATGCCATAACATAATCTATTATGTTCACTGGGTTATATCTAATCTGGTATAGTTATTTCTTAAATATTCTGTTTTTATAAATAGAGTTATAATACAAAACTACAAGATTGCATTATAATGTCTGATAATCTTCTTAAACAAATTTGGGAAAGAAGATCTTTAATTATTCTCTTTGCTCTAAATGATGTAAAACTTCGTTACAAAAACTCTGTACTAGGTTTTCTCTGGTCATTTCTTGAACCGCTTTTGATGTTAGCTGTCTTGTACATTATTTTTACAAATATTATAAAAAGTGGGATTGAGAACTATCCTTTGTATCTATTATTGGGATTGATAATTTGGTATATGTTTCAGAGAGCCACATCTTTAGGACAATCCAGTCTTCTGGAAAGAGCTGGAATATTGCAAAAAGTCTATTTTAGAAGAGAAATTGTTGTTATTAGCTCTTGTCTAACCGCCTTTATCATGATGGGGTTTGAGATAATTGCCTTGTCTGTCTTTATGGTTGCGTTTCACTTTGTTCCATCTATTACGATAATGTTTCTTCCATTGTTGTTGATAGACTTGTTTATATTATCAGTAGGAATTTCACTATTTCTTTCTGTATTGACCGTATACTTTAGAGATGTACGGTTTATCTGGCAAGTCTTACTTCAAGTTGGTATTTTTGTGAATCCTATAATTTATCAATTGAATATGTTTCCAGATAATATTAGAAGTATATTAGAACTAAATCCATTAGTTTCTATTTTGAATGCTGCACATGATATTGTACTATATGGTACGCTGCCGACATTCCAGTCATTTCTATACATTATAGCCTCAACTGGAATAATCTTCATAATTGGTTACATTGTTTTCAGATCAAAAGAAAAAGAAATAGTGGAGAAGTTGTAATTGGAAGCCGATGATTCGATAATTGTAAACAATGTAAGTAAACATTTCAAGATATTTCATGAGAGAACTGATACTGTTTTCGAATACCTGACTTCTATTTTTAATAGAAAAAAATCTTTTGACATGCTTGATATTCTTAAAAATGTCTCATTTTCTGTCAAAAAAGGTGAGATGCTAGGAATTATTGGTCTAAATGGTAGTGGTAAAACTTCTTTATTAAAAATAATCGGAAAAATTTATGCCCCTGATCAAGGGTCAGTCATTACAAAGGGTAAGGTAACACCATTCCTCGAATTAGGAACTGGTTTTAATGGCGAACTGACCGCGCGAGATAATATAATCATATATGGAGTAATTTTGGGTTTTACAAAAAAAGAAATTACATCTAAAGTGCATGAAATTGCAAAATTTGCAGAAGTCGAACGTTTCTTGGATACTAAATTAAAAAATTTCTCGTCAGGAATGAATGCAAGACTTGCATTTGCAACAGCTGTAGAAGTAGATCCTGATATTATGCTGGTAGATGAAGTTCTATCAGTTGGAGATATTTCATTTAGGGAGAAAAGCTTTAACGCATTTATGGATTTCAAAAAACGCGGGAAAACAATTGTGTTTGTATCTCATGATGTCAATCAAGTAATGAAACTTTGTGATAATGTAATTTGGCTACATGATGGAAGCATAAGAGCATATGGTGAACCAAATGAGGTTGTAAAACAGTATACCGAGTTTGCTAGCACAAAATAGTTAGTCATTCTAGTAATGTTGATTTAGAGTGATTTTTGTATAAAAATGAATTACATGAAATCTAGAAATTATCAGAAAAATACTGACGATTCTAAATCTACTAAATTACTTATTAGCTTTTGTAACGTTTTTCCAAAAGATCTAGCCCTTGGACTATTTGATTTCGAAAATTATAACTTTCAATATGTAGATCTTCATGATGTCAAAAATTTAGGAGGAATAACAGGGTTAATTCCTCACAATGGTAAATTCTGGTTTCTTACACAGGAAAGTGGAATTTCGGGATTTTATTGTCTGAATGAAAATTTCAAAATTATTTCACCGTTTCATTTGAATGAAACAAAAGATGCACATTCTTTGACACCATTCCAGGATGGTTTTCTTATTACCGATACTTCGAGAAATAGAATTAATAAAATTACAATATCTGATGATGAAAGGCGTATACAAGAAAATGAATTTTGGAAATATAATTCTGATATGTATGATACTGTTCACATAAATTCAATAGTTTGTGTAGGTGACAAAATCTTTGTTTCGCTGTTTGGGCAAAAACCTGAACAAGGATGGCTTAATGCAAAAGCTGGAAAAATATATGAAATAACAGAAAACAAAGAAATTTGTAATAACCTACATCATCCCCACTCTTTAGTCACGATTGATGATTATCTGTATTTTCTGGAATCCGGAAGTGGAAGCATTCATAGATTATCAAGAAAGGGGGACGATGAAGTTGTTCTGAAGTTAAAAGGCTATTTGAGAGGAATTACATCTGATGAAAATTATTTATATGTTGGTGCGAGTGCACGTAGGAGAAAATCTAGAAGTCAGGGAACTCCAAATGTTCAAGAATCATCAGATTCTGATTATACGCATTCTTGGATATATAGAATAAACAAAAAAACTCTAAAATTTGAAAAAAAAGATCTTACTCCTTTTGGTGCGGAGATATTTGACCTACGAATTGTATCCTCTGAATATGTTATTCCAGAAACTAAAAACCCATTAGTAGAACGAATTTGGAAATATGAAGACGAATTCTCATCATTAGAATCCAAATTTCAAAATAATCCTTTAGGTGTTCTGCTTTCAATATATAATAGCCGTCTTGATCTACAACAGTCTTTCCCGGAAGTTCAGACCGGTAATTATCATAATCTATTTAGCTGGGCAGTGGGTACTCCTATAAATGATTTAGGGAATAAACTTGAAACAGAACTAATAAGTAAAAATCACCAATTTTACGAACAAGAATTAAAAAAAATACTTGATGTTGATCTAATAAAACAAAAGGATACACTCCTTGAGGAACAGTCCTCCAAGCTAAAACAAAAGGATACACTCCTTGAGGAACAGTCCTCCAAGCTAAAACAAAAGGATACACTCCTTGAGGAACAGTCCTCCAAGCTAAAACAAAAGGATACACTCCTTGAGGAACAGTCCTCCAAGCTAAAACAAATTGAAGAAAAGACTGGAAACTTGGTAAAGCCATTGACAGAAATGACAAGCGAACTTCAAAAAACCCGCATGGAATTGAGCATAATACAAAACAGTTTGACATGGAAATTATTGCAACGATTTGATAGATCTGTTTTAAAAATTTGCCCTCCGAATACCAGACGTAACAAAATTTATCATTTGGCTATTGCAGGACTTAATCTTGTAAACCAAAAAGGTGTGGTATATACTGCTAAAAATACTGTGAATCTAATCCAATCAGGAAACCTTGGTTCAATTAGTCATGCCCTAAATGATCTTCAATCAAGACCGGACAGAAATTTGCAATATAGGCTATGGTTAATTCAAAACCAAAACATGGATAGTATGATTTCTACAAGAACACAAATCAAGTCATTCAAACACTTGCCAAAAATAAGTATAATCATGCCTGTGTACAATACAGACACAAAGTGGCTCAAGATAGCAATAGATTCTGTGATGTCGCAATTCTATGAAAACTGGGAGTTGTGCATAGCAGATGACTGTTCAACCAATCCAGAAATCAAGAAAGTACTGACTGAATACCAGCAAGACAAGAGAATCAAGGTAAAGTTCCTAAAACAAAATGTGGGTATTGCAGGTGCATCAAATGAGGCATTATCCATGTGCACAGGAGAGTTTGTTGGCCTTCTTGACCATGATGACAAAATATACCCTAATGCACTCTTTGAGGTTGTCAAAAGAATAAACGAGAATCCTGATGTGGATATCTTGTATACTGATGAGGATAAGATAGATACTACTGGAAATCGTTTTGATGTTTTCTTCAAACCAGACTGGTCTCCTGCATTATTATCAAGTACAAATTATATGGTACATTTTCTTGTCTATCGAAAAACTCTACTCCAAGATGACACTTTTAGGAAAAAATATGAAGGTGCACAGGATTACGATCTGATTCTCCGGCTTACAGAAAAAACCAAAAAGATATCTCATATTCAATTACCATTGTACAGCTGGAGACAGATCAAGGGTTCTACTGCACTTGATGCAAGCTCTAAACCTCATGCAATTGAATCTGGAAGGCAAGCGCTGGAAGCAGCCTTGGAACGCCGAAAAATTAAAGGTAAGGTTTCAAATGGATTTGTTCCAGGGTACTATAGAATTAGTTATGATTTACAGACAGAACCTAAAGTCAGCATAATCATCCCAATAAAGGACAAGGTAGGATTATTAAAAAAATGCATTGATAGTATGCAAAAAACGAATTACAAAAATTATGAAATAATAATAGTTGATAATAATAGCAAGGAAAAAGATACTCTGGATTACTTACAATCATTAAAATACAAAGTAATAAAATATGACCAAAAATTCAATTTTTCTGCAATAAATAATCACGCAGCTAAATACGCATCTGGTGAATATTTGTTATTTTTAAACAATGATACCGAAGTCATAGAACCTGATTGGATACGAGAAATGGTCGGACAATTCAATGATCCCAAAGTTGGTGTGGTTGGATGTATGCTTTTATTTGAAAATCAAACGATTCAGCATGCTGGAGTAGTAGTTGGATTTGAAGGAAAGGCAGGTCATTGTTTTCTAGGATTGACACCTCACCAAAGTGGATATTTTGGACTGCATAATATGACCAGAAACTGTTCTTCTGTTACAGCAGCATGCATGCTGGTAAAAAAAGAAATCTTTGACAAAGTAAATGGTTTTGATGAAAATATTAGAGTGGCATATGGTGATGTTGATCTTTGTTTGAAAATATTAAAAGAAAATTATGACATTGTTTATACCCCATATGCAAAACTGCTTCATTACGAATCTACAACCAGAGGTAATCTATCTCCAAAAGATGATGCTACTACTTTCAACCTCAAATGGCAAGACTTTCTTAAGAAAGGTGATCCATTTTACAGTAACAATTTATCATTGTTAAATCTCTATGAAATAAAAGTTAATGAAAGATATATTCCTGGAGAATTAGTATTTGATAAATCATTTTCAGAAATTTCACTATATGATAAACATATTGCAAATGAAATGGTGGAAAGTAAAAATCTTTTATCCAAACAGGAGATCGAAAACTTTGCAATAAAACCAAAAATAAGTATAATCATGCCTGTGTACAATACAGACACAAAGTGGCTCAAGATAGCAATAGATTCTGTGATGTCGCAATTCTATGAAAACTGGGAGTTGTGCATAGCAGATGACTGTTCAACCAATCCAGAAATCAAGAAAGTACTGACTGAATACCAGCAAGACAAGAGAATCAAGGTAAAGTTCCTAAAACAAAATGTGGGTATTGCAGGTGCATCAAATGAGGCATTATCCATGTGCACAGGAGAGTTTGTTGGCCTTCTTGACCATGATGACAAAATATACCCTAATGCACTCTTTGAGGTTGTCAAAAGAATAAACGAGAATCCTGATGTGGATATCTTGTATACTGATGAGGATAAAATAGAAAATGGACGTAGAGTAGAACCATATTTCAAACCAGACTGGTCACCAGACCTAATACTGTCCCAGCATTACATGGTACACTTTATTGTATACAAAAAGAAATTGCTTGATAAAATCAATGGATTTCGATTAGGGTTTGATGGGAGCCAAGACTATGATCTTGTTCTCAGAGCAACAGAATTGACAAATAATATTGATCATATTGCAAAGGTTTTGTATGGGTGGAGAAAAACTCCCACTTCTACTGCATTATCTGGAGATGTCAAACCATATACTGTGGATGCCACAATAAAATTATTGACAGATGCGCTGAAACGAAGAGGCATATCTGGACATATAGTACGTGATCCACAAACAGGTTACAACAGAATTGTTTATGATATAAAAAACAATCCCCTTGTCAGCATAATAATTATCACTCATGACAAGCCTGAATTGCTAAAAAAATTATTAAATAGCATTGAAAAATCTTCTTATAAAAATTATGAAATTTTAATAATTGACAGAAAAAGTGAGAACAAAAAAACACTAGAATTTTTAAAATCTCTAAAATACAAAGTAGTACGATTTGATGAAGAGCACAACTACCCAAGAGAGGTAAATTTTGCTGTCAAGCTTACAAAAGGAGAACATGTCCTTCTACTAAATGACGATATGGAAGTTATCAATCATGATTGGATTGAAGCATTATTGGAACATTCTCAAAGACCGGAGGTAGGAATTGTAGGGAATTTGCTAATCTATCCACCTGAAGATATGGGCGGCGAAGAAATTATCCAGCATGCTGGTGTTGTTTTCAATAATGGTGGTGTGGCTGATCATGCATTTAAACACAAAAAAGTATCTGATCATAATTATTTTAATTTGCATAGAGTTGTGCGTAACTGTAGTGCGGTAACAGGTGCATCAATAATGTTCAAAAGAAAGATCTTCAATGAGATTCAAGATTGGGATGAAAAGTTACCTATGGTGTATAATGACATTGATTTTTGTGTTCGAGTTCATAAAAAAGGATACAGGATAATCTATACTCCATTTTCAAAGATTTATCATTATGAGGGGGCTACCCGGAGTAAATCTCATCCAAAAGAAGAAGAGGATTATTTTATAGACAAGTGGCAAGAGTTTTTGTTAGATGGAGACAAATATTATAATTGTAACTTGTCTCTTTTTAATGAGCCATATTCTATATCCGTAGTTTCTCATAGGCAACCGGCAATTTCAGTATTGTTAGAAGTCTTTTATGCAAGAAATGATCTGCAGATGTATTTCCCACAAACCGAATCAGGAGAATATTTTGGTCTAATAGAATGGGCTGCAAAGCATGGAATTTACGAACATCCGCATTTGAAACCGTATGCTTCATGGTACAAGCAATATGTCAAAAATGTGCTGGATGAAAAGACTCTTGCAAAATAGAAATTAGTTATTTTATTCTCTGACTATTTTCTGAGATATGGTAACGACATATCTTTTTTTGAAATTATTGTAGGTTCTAGTGGCCATGATATGCCTATAGTAGGATCATCCCAACGAATACCTCTACCAAATTCTGGCATGTATTTTTCAGACATTTGATAAAATAACTCGGTATCATTTTCTAATGTCTGAAATCCGAGTGCAAATCCTTTTGGAACATACAGCATTTTATAATTTTCAGCACTCACCTCAATGCCCATCCATTGCATGTATGTTTTGGAGTCTGATCTCAAATCTAGCATGATCTCAAGTGCATTTCCTTTAGTACATCTTACAAGTTTGGCTTCTTCATGTGGGTATGTCTGATAGTGCATTCCGCGAATGGTTCCCTTCATTTTATTAAATGAAATATTGCATTGTTTAATCACTGGACTTAATCCATGTTTTTCAAAGATCTCATCATCCCATGCCCTTGCAAAAAACCCTCTTTCATCAACAATCCTTTCTGGCTCTATAATGAATGATCCTTTCAGCTTGGTTTCAGTAAATATCATGAATAGACGACAACCTCTGGAATTGGAACAACAAACTTTCCACCCCACTCACGAATGTAATCCATTTGTTCCATTATCTCTTCCTTCAGATTCCAAGATAGAATGAGAACATAATCAGGTTTTGTCTCACGAATTTTTTCTGGAGACATGATTGGAATGTGGGTTCCAGGCAAGTATAGTCCCTGTTTGTGCGGACTAATGTCCACGGTATAGTCTATAAAATCTCGACCTATTCCGCAATAGTTCAACAAGGTGTTTCCTTTTGCAGGGGCACCATAGCACACGACTTTTTTCTTTGCACTTCTTGCGGAAATGAAAAAATTCCATAGTTTGGATTTTACTTCCTTGACTTGTTCTGGAAAAGTCTCATAGGTAGTCATTTCTGTAATTTTGAACATTTTTTCCTTGTTTAACAGGTCTCCAACATTATGTGTAACTGGAAAATCTTCATTTCCCGCATGTTTGATGTAAATGCGTAGTGAGCCTCCATGTACGGGTACTTCTTCAACATCAAATATTGTCAAGCCATATTTCAAAAAAATTTTCTGTATTGTATAAAGTGAAAAATAGGAAAAATGTTCATGATAAATCATGTCAAATTGGTTTTGTTGTATTAACTGTATCATGTATGCAGAAAATTGTATTGTTATGACGCCTTTAGGTTTTAGCAACAACTTCAATCCCTCAACAAAATCATTTAGTGTAGGCACATGAGGTAAAACATTTATCGCTATTAGCAAATCAGCTTTTTTGTCTTCATTAGCTAGATCCTTTGCAGTATCAGTTCCAAAAAACCTTGTTCTGGTTGGAATGCCTCTGCTTTCCGCCACCTTGGCAACATTTGCTGCAGGTTCTATTCCCAAAATAGGTATGTTTCTTTTTTGAAATTGCTGTAATAGGTAGCCATCATTGCTTGCAATTTCAATAATCTGACTATTTTTTCCCAAGCCAAATCGATTGATCGCCATGTTAGCATAGTCTTCAGCATGTTTCAGCCATGACTGTGAATATGAGGAGAAATATGCGTAGTTGGTGAAGATGTTTTTTGGACTCTCAAATTCCTCCAATTGCACAAGTAGGCATTCTTTGCATACATAAGTGCGTAGGGGATAAAATGGCTCCATCCTGTTGAGATCTTTTGAATTTAGGTAAGAATTTGCAAGAGGTGACATTCCCAAGTCTACAAAAACTTGGCTCAATTCTATATTGCAAAATCTACACTTGGTTACCATGTCTTCCAATATGCTTTACCGTTATTCCATAATTCTTCCAAGCGATTCTTATCATATAGCGTATCCATCGGCTGATACGATCCGGTATATTTGTATGCAAAAAGCTTGCCATCTTGAGCCAGTTTTTCTAATGGCTCTTGTTCCCATATTATAGAATCGTCTTTGATGTAGTCAAATACTCCTGGTTCTAAAACAAAATAACCGCCATTAACCCAATATCTATCACCTGGTTTTTCCTTGACACTTTGTACCTTGTCATTTTCAAGCGTAACTATTCCAAATCTTTCAGGTTGCTGAAAAATTGTCATTGTTGCTAGAGCTTTTTTACTTTTATGATAATTGATCAATTCTTGGATGTTAACTTTTTTCAAATCATCGCCATATGCAAAGCAAAATGTTTCATTTTCTACATAATTTTTTATCTTCTTCAAACGACCGCCTGTCATGGTATTCAAACCGGTATCAACTAGAGTTATCTTCCATGGTTCAGCTTGATTGCCATGTATTATCATGGTATCTTTTTTTATATTAAGCGCAGCATCTGATGTCTTGAAATGATTTACAAAATATTCTTTTATCATATCTCCTTTGTATCCCAAGCAAATGATGAAATCATTGATTCCTTGAGATGAATATATCTTCATTATGTGCCAGAGAACTGGCATTTTTCCTATCTCTATCAAAGGTTTTGGTTTTGCTAGTGATTCTTCACTAATTCTTGTACCAAGACCGCCAGCTAGTATTACAGTTTTCAATAATAATCTTCAAATCAGTTCTCTTTAACAAATATTTAAATCAAGATTAACAGTTGTTTTGTTGAATTGTTGCCTAAGATGTTGATTATTGGTGGTAGTGGATTAGTAGGTAGTACCTTGATTGAATATGCAGCCAATAGTTATGATGTACATGTAACTATAAACAAAAATGAAATTAATCTCAATGCCGATAAGGTGACAAAAATTGATCTCATAGAAGAGCCTCTCAATGTGGTTAAATTGATAAAAAAATTAGAGCCAAATTTTATAATAAATACAGCAGCACATCCTAGTGTAGACCTATGTGAAAACGATCACAAATTGGCTGATCTTCTACATGTAGAAATTCCTTATCATATGGCACTAGTTTGTAAAGAAGTAGGTTCCAAATTAATCCAGTTTTCAACAGATGCCGTATTTGATGGAACATCAAACAGGAAGTATACCGAAGATGATAAACCAAATCCTGTAAACTATTATGGAAAAACTAGATTGCGTGCAGAGAAAATAATTCTAGAGACAGATATAAAAAATGTGGTACTACGAACAGCCGTCATATATGGCTGGCATAAAAGATCACGTTTTAGTGACTGGATAATTCAATCTCTTAGAGAAAAAAAGATGGTAGATCCACACATTGACCAGTATAATACTCCTACATTGGTAGATGATTTAGCGCAAGTAATTCTCAAGATTTGTAAAATGGATATTTCAGGTTTATATCATGCAGTTGGTAAATCATGCATTTCACGATATGAATTTGCTCAGGTGTTAGCAGAAAAATTTGGCTTGGATAAAAATCTAATAAAGCCTGTTACTTCACAAGAAAAAAAACAGCTCGCACCAAGACCTCCTAGAACTTGTCTGGATGCAAGAAGATTGGAAGATGCGATAAACTTTGATTTCTGTAATATCGATAAAGGGGTATCATTTATTTTTGCAAAATCAAAAGTTAATTTGCAATGATCATCATATTATTTGAAAGGATCATATTATAGATGACTATTGTATGTAGTCAAGTTTTTTCATCATATCTCCAGATATTTCCAATATCTCATCTATTTGTTTAGAATCAAAGGTTTTCTCATACGTCCCTATGGAATGTGTATCTATTTCCCGTTTTACATTGTCAAAATTTGGTTCCATGTCTGTTCCAGGTATCGTCAAATGTGGTTTCTTATGGACCTCCAGTACGTCATTCTCAAAAGGTAGATTCAAGAATGAAATCATATTGTTCACTGTTTGTTTAGTTTTCAAAATTAGATCTTCATATTTGACCTGCAAAACAGGTAATCCTTTTTCTTTATACCTGAAATACATGGAATTTTTTATCTTCCACTCCAGAGAAATGTATCCAAGTAACTTATTTTCTAGATTTTCAATTCTAGTAATATCTTCAGAAAATTGACTCTCTAAAACAGTATTATGTTTAATCCAGGATTCATAGAGATCAATCATTCCATTAAAATCTGAATCTGTTTTTTTTATCATGTTAAACATTGACAAAGTTCTGTCTCTTACATCTCTTACCAGGAATATGATGGGCTGGTTTGAGTAAAGAATACGCATCTGCTTTGAAAGATTATCATCATGGTCTGGTATGGGAAAAGCAATTATGTCTTCTAGACATTCTGTTAACGCTGCACATGATAGTCCAAGCCATTTCCTTTGAGCCTCAAAAATTCTTTCAAATTTCAATACATGAGGATGATTTACAGAATCATATGATTCTCCTTCTCCTAATACTCTGATCATACTATGAGAATTTAGTATTCTTTTGGTTAGTGTAGTTCCACTTCTTCCAGCACCAAAAATGAAAAAAACTTCTGGTAATGTATTGAAATTAAGATTTGGAAGGAGAGTTTCAAAATCTCTGGCATTGTAGTAAAAATTGGTGTACTTTTTCAAATACTCGTACGCATGTTTGTCTCCATACAGATTTTGCGATGCGTATGATGCCCACAAAAACAAATTCTTGAATTTTCCATCTTCAACTTCGGGAAATGCTTTCTGTAAATCTTCACGTTGATCATAATATGCCAATAACTTGTAGAGAGGATCAAACAATATTGAGTATAAAACTAACTAGTTTATCTATTCTACGAATTTCATAAATGTAACGGATAAATTCAACACTATTCAGATTCCCATCATATGATCCTTGGAATGTCTCCCGTGAGAATAAGTTTTGCCGGAGGCGGAACTGACATACCAGAATATTATGAAGAATTTGGGGGCGGTGTTGTTGCCTCTAGCATATCGCGATTTATTTACGTTATAATGACTCCGCGCAATGACAGTTCATTTCATGCATTTTCATCTGATCTGGAAACACATCACAAACCAACAAGCTATGACGTACTTGAACCTCAGCACGGAACTGAGATAGCTGTTTCTGTAATCAAGCACCTTGGTTACAAAGAGGGAGCAAACGTACTAATTTGTAGTGATGTTCCGCCAGGTTCTGGCCTTGGAGCATCAGGAGCACTTGCAGTAAACCTTGTAAAAACAATTTCAATGCTAAACGGAGATGATTGGGATCGAGAAAAAATATCTGAAACAGCTTATCATATAGGAAGACACGTACTTAATTGGCCAATAGGAAGACAGGATGAATATGCTACCGCATTTGGGGGTCTTAATTACATAAAATTTACAAAAGAAAAAGTTACAGTATCTCCAATATCTTTGAGTCAATCCTCTCTAAAAGAACTTCAACAAAACCTAGCACTATTTTTTGTTGGAAATACACGAAATAGTGCTGCTATACTGTCTACTCAAATTGAAAGAACAAAGCAGCGGCAACCCGATGTGATGGAACCACTTCATTTTGTCAAAAATCTAGCAGAAGAGATGTTCGAGTCGCTCAAAAAATCTGACATTGCTGCCTTTGGTGAGCTATTGCATAAGGGATGGACTGCAAAGAAAAAATTTGCAAAGTCGGTTTCAAACGAGAATATTGATCAAATGTACGATGCTGCTCTAAAACAAGGAGCCATTGGCGGTAAACTGACAGGTGCTGGTGGGGGAGGACACATGTTACTTTATTGTGAGAATTCCAAGCAACCCTCTCTCATAGAAAAGATGGAAAGCCTGGGCCTCAAGCACGTAAAATTTAATTTTAATGTTGAGGGCCAAAAAGTACTAAACTTATATGATTTCACTAAATAACATCGAATGTTGACAAAGACAAAAGATGTGATAGGTTCTTTCCTAAAGGAACAAGAATCATGCCTTGTACAAATTTCTGAACAATCTAGTATCTTGGAAAAAATAATTAAAATATTGATTGAAGCACGAGATAAAGGCAAAAAGGTTTACACAATGGGAAACGGTGGTTCTGCATCCACTGCATCTCACCTTGTATCAGATTTGTTAAAAACGGCTATTACAAAAAATAATAAACGATTCTCAGCCATCTCGCTTGCAGACAACATCCCAGTAATGCTTGCATGGTCAAACGATACTTCTTACGATGATGTTTTTGTAGAACAATTAAAGAATTTTCTCTCAAAGGGAGATGTGATTATTGGCTTTAGTGGTAGTGGCAAATCAAAGAATGTAGTAAAGGCAATGATGCACGGCAAAAAAAATGGTGCAGTCTGTATCGGAATTACAGGCATGTCTGGTGGTGATTTTCCAAAAATTTGTGATGTATGCCTGATTGTTCCAAGTGATGACATGCTTGCAATAGAATCTGTTCATGTTACAATATGTCATTGTATAGTGTCAGCGATTAGAAGTCTGGGCAAGCCAATGTTTACGTATGAATAACTTGCACAAGGCAATATTTCTTGACAGAGATGGTGTAATTAACAAGGAAAGGGTTGATTACGTAAAAAAAGTAGAAGAGCTGATAATCTTAGATGTTGCCGATCCAATAAAAAAATTCAGAGATGCGGGATTCCTGTTGATAGTGATATCTAATCAATCAGCCATAAATCGAGGACTGACCACACATGAAAATGTCAATCAGATACACTCTGCAATCCAAGAGTATTTGAAAACAAAAGGAACACAGATTGATGCCTTTTACTATTGTCCTCATAGGCCTGATGAAAATTGTGACTGTAGAAAGCCGAAACCTGGCTTGTTAAACAAGGCAACAAATGACTTGGGTATTGATCTCAAGTCAAGCTGGATGATTGGTGACAGAGACTCTGATATGGCAGCAGCAAGACTGGCTGGATGCAAAGCAATCAAGATAACTAGAAATTCTGGACTGGATGAGGTCGTGCAAAGTATATTAAATTCAAAGAATTCTTGATTGTTCTAGAAGGTTTGATTGATTGAAGATACTAGTAACTGGCGGTGCAGGCTATGTTGGTTCTATAGTAATCCCAGAACTTGTCAAGGAAGGCCATCAAATAAAATGCCTAGACCGATTCTTTTTTGGAAGTGAGTATTTATCTGGAAAAGAATTTGAAAACAAGGTCGAATTAATTAAAGACGACATTAGGTGGTTTGCACCGAAAGTACTTGAGGATGTAGAACTGGTTATGGACCTAGCTGCTCTTTCAAATGATCCAGTTGGAGATCTGGATCCAAGCAAAACTTTTGATATTAACCATCTTGGACGAAGCAGGGTGGCAAGACTGAGTAAGAATGCTGGAGTTAAAAGATACATACTTGCATCAAGCGCAAGCATATATGGTCAACAAGATGACACTGCAGATGAAAACTCGCAAGCCAGGCCTCTTACTGCATATTCCAAGGCAAACAGAATGGCTGAAGTTGATAACCTGCCTCTAAATGATGAAAATTTTACTGTAACTGCTCTTAGGTTTTCAAGCATCTATGGGTTGTCCCCTAGGATGAGATTTGATCTTGCAGTTAATAGTATGGCACTTGAACTTTACAAAACAGGAAAAATCGTAGTGAGGGGAAAGAGTAACACAAGACCCTTCCTGCACATAAAAGATGTGGCACGAGCATACAGCATGGTAATCAAGGCTCCAAAGGAAAAGCTAGGTGGACAAATCTTCAATGTAGGCTCTGATGATCAAAATTATCGCATGGATGATCTTGCAAAGGAAGTGGGAGATTCCATTGGAAGAAAATATGAAATTGAGGCTAAAGACACACAAGATCATCGTTCCTACAAGGCATCCTTTAAGAAAATCAGGGAGACTCTGGGATTTGAACCAAAATTTACTGTCAAGGATGGTTCAAGAGAAATCTATCATGCATTAGAAAGTGGAGAATTGGTAGATTCCAAGAAAACAATTACAGTCGAATGGTACAAGCATCTACAATCAATTCATGCTCTATCAAAGGAAGTTACCATACGAGACATCATTTTATAAATCTGAGTATGAAATCTATTTATCTTAGATTTTTTGGATCAACTCATGCCATTTAGCTTCAAGAAACTAGAAATCCCCGAAGTCCTTCTTGTAGAATCTAAAGCGTTTACAGATGAGCGAGGCTATTTCATGGAGAGCTTTAAAGAATCAGCCTTTGTTTCGAATGGAATTAAAACAAAGTTTGTACAGGATAACTTTTCTCGATCAGTCAAGGGAGTCTTGCGAGGACTACACTATCAAAAGAATCCACAAGCTCAGGCAAAACTGGTGATGGCATTACAAGGTGAGATATTTGACGTTGCAGTTGACATACGCAAAGGTTCACCTACCTATGGAAAATGGGTAGGCGAGATACTTTCAGATAAAAATCATAGGCTACTCTACATCCCGGAAGGTTTTGCTCATGGATTTTGCGTACTAAGCGATAGCGCAGATGTACTTTACAAGGTAAATTCTGAATATTCCCCGGAACATGAACGTGGAATTTTATGGAATGATGCTGACCTGGCAATAAAATGGCCTACTGATAAACCTGTTATGATAAAAAAAGATCTTGAATTGCCAATTCTCAAAAATGCAGACAATAATTTTGTATATTGATAAATTATTGTTAGATTAAAATAATAATGAGCAAGCAATCTTGAAAATATGCACCTTCTTGTATGCGGTGGAGCAGGTTTCATAGGTAGTGTTTTTATTAGAAATCATCTTGCAGGCAAACCACAGGATACCATAACAAACCTTGACAGTCTCACTATTGGCTCAAATCTTGCTAATCTAAAAGATGTAGAAGACAATCCAAATTATAATTTCATAAAAGATGACATCAGAAATTTAGAAACCGTATCAAGTCTTGCAAAAAAGGCAGATGTCATAGTAAACTTTGCCGCAGAGACTCATGTAGACAGGAGCATATCAAACCCAAAACCATTCATTGAGACAAATGTTCTTGGAACTTATTCTATACTTGAGGCTGCTAGGAAGCAAGACAAGTTATTCATCCACATATCCACTGATGAAATTTATGGAGATGCGGAAAATAAAAAATCATTTACAGAAGATGATATCCTAAAGCCAAGCAATCCATATGCAGCGACCAAGGCATCTGCCGATCTATTAGTTGAATCATATCACAGAACCTATGGGATAAAATGCATCACAACAAGGTGTACAAACAATTTTGGGCCATGCCAGTTTCCTGAAAAACTCATCCCAAAGACAATAATCCGTGCATCAAAGAACCTCAAGATTCCACTATATGATGGAGGATATCAGATACGGAGCTGGATCTACGTACTAGACCATGTACAAGCTATAGAGTCTCTGATTGAAAAAGGCAAGTCAGGTGAGGTATACAATATCACATCCTGGAATGAAATCACAAACAAGACCATTGTAGAAAAGATTCTCAAGCTAATGGGCAAGCCTCTGGATTTGATTGAAAAAGTAGGCGACAGGCCAGGCCATGACAAGCGATATTCAATTGATTGCTCCAAGATACAAAAAGTCACAGGCTGGAAACCAAAATATGAATTTGACCAGGCTTTAAAGGAAACAGTATCATGGTATCAAAATAATTCACAATGGTGGGAGCCTCTGGCTAATGAAAAGACGCTACATCCACAACCGTGGACTGTAAACTGGTAGAAAATGAAATTTCTTGTAACAGGCTCTGCAGGACTGGTTGGAAGCCAGGTAATTCAAGACCTTGCAAAATCAGAACATCAAGTGTATTCCTGTTATGGCCAATCAAAACCTTCCAGTGGCATTCCAGTCCAGCTTGACCTTGTAAATGATGACAACATAATACAAGTGGTTGGAGACATCAGGCCTGATGTTATCATACATCTGGCAGCAATGACAAATGTTGATCTGTGTGAAAAAGAAAAAGAGTTGGCATTGAAAATAAATGCAAAGGCTACTGAAACTCTAGCAAAACAATCTGCAGCACATGGTTCATTTTTTGTCTATGTATCAACTGATTATATATTTGATGGAGAAAAGGGGATGAAAAAAGAATCTGACATGCCAAGTCCCGTTGATTACTATGGATATTCAAAACATCAAGGTGAACTTGCAGTGCAAGACATGGCATCATCATGGTGTATAGCACGAACTAGCACTCCATTTGGAATGCATCCTACAAAGAAGAGCTTTCCAATCTTTGTTGCAGAAAACCTAAGGGCAAAAAAAGAGATTTCGGTTGTAACTGATCAATATACATCTCCTACATATGTCCCAAATCTCAGCCAGATGCTAATAGAGATATCAACAAGACAGATACTTGGTGTGATTCACCTTGCAGGTGCAACAAGGATATCACGATATGACATGGCAATACTTGTAGCTGAGAAGCTAGGCCTTGAGAAGAGCCTGTTAAAACCCACAACCATCAATGATATGAACTGGATTGCAAAAAGGCCAAGGGACTCTTCTCTGGATGTCTCAAAGGCAGCTCAAATGCTCCAAGAAAAACCTCTCCGCGTAGAGGAGGGACTTGACCGTTTCATGTCTGAAATGAAAACTGGATCAAATTGAAATATACCATATTAAATAACAAGGATCGAAAATGAAAGGCATCATACTTCATGGCGGACATGGAACTAGGCTCAGACCACTTACACATGCAGGTCCAAAACAGCTTCTCCCGATAGGAAACAAGCCCATGTCGCAGTATGCACTTGAGGATTTCAAGGATGCGGGAATTACTGATGTTGGAATCATAATTGGCGATGTCTATCCGCAAAAGGTAAAGGACTTTTATGGTGATGGAAAAAAGTTTGGAGTAAATATTACTTATATCTATCAGGACAAGCCTGCTGGAATATCGCATGCAATAAAACTCTGCAGGGATTTTATCGGAAGTGACAGATTTGTTGTATATCTTGGCGATAACATACTACGAAAAGGATTAGTCGACTATACAAAAAAATTCCAAGCATCCACTGCGGATGCCATGATGTTATTGTGTGAGGTTGATGACCCATCACGATTTGGTGTTGCAGAGCTTGATGGTAAAAAAATAAAAAAGATAATGGAAAAGCCAAAAAACTCTCCATCAAATCTGGCAGTAATCGGGGTATACTTTCTTACTCCAAAGATATTTGACATTATTGATATTCTAAAACCATCCTGGAGAGGAGAGCTGGAAATTACAGAGGCATTGCAACTCTTGATGGAAAAGGGAAATACCATTGAATATGACATTGTAACAGGCTGGTGGAAAGACACAGGCACTCCAGAAGATATCCTTCATGCAAACCAGCTAGTCTTGGATACGATAGGAACACAAAACCAATTCCGCATAGACAAAGAGACCCAAATACAAGGCAATATTGCAATAGGCAAAAACACCAACATATCAAGAGACTCGTTTATCACAGGTCCTGTCATAATAGGTGAGAACTGTAACATTGGTCCTGCAGTAAGAATAGGACCCCATGTGTCAATTGGCAACAATTGTTCTCTCAAACAATGCGACATTGAAAATTC
>Ga0307372_10005783_pt1 | contig 18384 bp, 22 predicted proteins | sample OX1MG_FD_202533 | JGI IMG/M metagenome (GOLD analysis project Ga0307372, IMG submission 202533) | Soil microbial communities from Risofladan, Vaasa, Finland - OX-1 | ecosystem: Environmental > Terrestrial > Soil > Coastal area > Acid sulfate soil | place: Finland: Risofladan, Vaasa | collected...
CGGACCGTGTCCCAGCTGCGGCGACGCGGTCCTTGTCGAGGAACTGCTGGAGGGCGCCAACGAACGGTAATGTCAACACACGGATGACGTGGTGATCATCCCTACACCATGATCATGGACGCGACCTTCGGGCAACTCCCGATGCGAAAGATCGCGCCCTCGACGGTCCAGGCATGGATCAACCAGGTCAGCGGAGGGTTGAAGCCCCGATCGGTGCACAAGTACCACGGCATCCTGCACAAGATCTTCCAGCGTGCGATGGTCGACCAGATCCTGCCGACCAATCCGTGCGACAGCGTCGTGCTACCCAAGGTGGTGCGGCGGCCGAAGAGGATCGTGACCCCCGAGGAATTTGATCTCCTCATCACCGCCGTCGAAGACCGCTACCGCATGCTCGTCCTGCTAGCGATCGAATCCGGGCTTCGGTGGGGCGAGCTCATTGCTCTCCGACCATGCGACCTCGACTTCACCACGCGCACCATCGTGGTCCGGCGCGTGATTGCTGAGATCAGCAAGAAGATCGCCCCTGATGGACATCGGTACGTAGTCAAGGACTACCCAAAGGACGATGAGCAGCGGCTGGTCCAGATAGAAGCCGACACCTGTCACCTACTCCGCGAGCACATGTTGGCGGAAGGAATCCGCGACGAGAACCTGCTCTTCACCACGACGGCCCGAACCCCAATCTCCCGCAACACGTTCCGTACACGGGTATGGCTACCGGCCGTGAAAGCAGCCGGCCTCAAGGAAGCCTTCACCTTCCATGGGTTACGTGGGTCCCACGCCTCCTGGCTGCTCGCCGGTGGGGCGGATCTCAAGGTTGTCATGGACCGGCTAGGACACCGTCAGATCACGACGACCCAGCAGTACCTGGGTGCACTTCCCGAGGCTGGTGAACGAGCTCTTGCTGCATTCCGCAAGATTCGCCACCGCACCGATTGATCGATTGACCCGACGCGCCCCTTCGGGCGCCGCCAGCTCGGAACCCTTCCAATTGCCCTGGACAAGAAGTATCCGGTAATAGTCGGCGCGCGGCGCGGTATCGGCCCTTCCCGGTCACTTCGCTGGGCGCGCGGCGGCGCTCTGTCATCGGCCCGCTCGGCGGCAGAAGCGGTCATTCTTGAAGATCGCTGGTCGCCCATGCTGATGAGCTGTGATCACTAGCCGGCCGGGCTGCCGGTTGGTCGACGGCCTCCCGTCGTGGGGATCACGGCGTCGGGCCGGCGTTCGGTTGCCCGTGGGCGACTAGAACAGGACAGTGGGCGTGCTCGGCGCAGCTGGCGCTGACGGAGCCGAGCAGCAGGCCGGTGAAGCCGCCGTGCCCGCGGCTGCCGACGACAAGCATGTCGGCGCCCCGGCTCGCCTCGAGCAGCACCGAGCTGGCTTGACCTTGACGGGTGAGGGCGAGAAGGTCCGGGGGTCGGTGGGCGTCGAAAACTTCGTCTAGCGTGGCCTCCAGCACCTTGGTGGCGTCGATGTCGGGCCGCCAGTTCTCGGGTATGCCGACCGCCCACCCATAGTTGGTTGGGTAGTCCCATGCGATGACCGCTTCGAGGGTGGCGCCGAGCGAGGGGGCGATGCGGGCGGCCCACTGAAGGGCGGTCTTGGACGGATCCGAGCCGTCGACGCCGACCACAACGCGCGTGGTCGAGTGCATAGGATGGCTGTCGTCGTAGATGTCGTGACAGGTGGTCATGGTCGACTCTCCCTTTCCTAGCAAGGTCGCTCCGGCCTTGCCGGGTCAGCTCTGTATCACCAGCCTGGGCTGGAATCCCGTCCGCGGGTAGGGCAGAAAGTCCGTGCCGCACCGACAGCCGCGGGCCTGCGCTGCGCGCAGTGGTGTCGGGGGCAGGACGGAGGTGACCTTGGGCCCTGGCTGGGGGTCGGGTCGGGCGGCTATGAAGTCGGGATGGACGCCAGGACGAACGCCGAGATCTTGGGAGAACGACCCGGGGGTCGGAAGGCGCCGCCGCCAATCGTCGCTGTCGCGCGCTCCGTCAGGACGGTCTCATTCGAGCGGCAGGGCCGGGTGGAGCCGATGACGGTGTTGGCTGGCCTGTACGTCCAGGTCGGCGGCGCGGTGGCGGGTAGGTACCGGCTCGATTGCCCCCGATGCGGGATGGCCGCTCTGGAGCCGGCCCAGGCCGGTGGACGCAGCAATCTGCTCTGTTTGGCTTGCGGCACCTGCTGGGCCGCGGGCGAGGCGGAGCGGGTCGATCCCACGACCTGTCCGGGGTGTGGGTACGGGGAGCACTGCCGGTTGCCGCACGGCCCGCAGCGGGAACGGGAGGCCCAATCCGGAGAGCCGGGCGAGGTTCCCTCCGGGCAGGTCCAGATTGACAGTCCTGGGCGGTCGACCGGACGTGGCGTTGCGTGGGAAGGTCGGCGGGAGTAGTCCCGTCGGGAGAGAGGGCTGCGGATGCGACTGGTGATGGCGCACCTGCCCGTTTCCGTGATCGACCTCAACGGACCGGGCCGCTATTTCAAGTGGTCCGTGCTGATTATTTCGGCCGCGAACCTCGGCGTGATCCTGGCCATACTGCTGATCTTCCTGCTGGCGCTGGCGCTGCGGTTCCCCGGGAGTCGCCGGGCGGTACTGGAGCCGGCGGCGGAACCGGACGCGCCGCCGCCGCCGACGGCGCCGTCGACGACACGGTCGTGGACCGGCCGGCTGCGTGCGTTGGGAATGCGCTGGCTGCCGCCGGAGCGGCTGCTGCCGGAGGAGCAACCCAGTTACGTCAGCTCGTGGATCTACGTGTTCGGGGTGGCCACCCTGGCCGCGCTGGCGGTGGCGATCGTGTCCGGGTTCGCGATCGCGATCGGCGGCCCGGACTGGTGGCAGACCAACCCGGTAGGTCATTTCTTCAACAGCTGCCACTTGTGGAGCGTGGAGCTGTTCTTCGCCTTCATGGTGATCCACCTGTGGGGGAAGTTCTTCATGGCCGCCTGGCGGGGGAAGCGGGCGCGGACCTGGATCACCGGCGTGCTGGCGTTCCTTGCCTCGATCGTGGAGGCGTTCACCGGCTACCTCTCGCAGCAGAACTTCGACTCGCAGTGGATCTCCACGAACGGTAAGGATGCGTTGAACGCGGCCGGGGTCGGTGGGTTCTTCAACGTGATGAACTTCGGTCAGATGCTGCTCTGGCACGTCGTGCTGATGCCGCTGATCCTCGTCGCGGTGGTCGGGGTGCACATCCTGCTCGTGCGCCACCGGGGGGTGGTGCATCCGATTCCGGCCCGTCGCGGGCGCGACCCGCTGGGTGCGCGGATGGCCGCCACCACGGACACGGTGACAAGGACGCGGGCCGAGCGGCGCGAAGCACGACGCGTCGAGGCAGCCGAGTGGCGCGGCCCGAAGCGCCGCTACGACATCATCAAGGAAGGGGCGGCCGCCACGCTGATCGCGGTGCTCGCGACGGTCGCGCTGGCCGGCCTGCTGTCCTCACCGGACGCCCCGTCGATCACGATCAAACGGTGGGCTACCGCCGACCCGACGGACTTCGTCGGCACCGTGGCCGCCGAGCTGGCCGGCACGTCGGAAACTGCGACATATGGGCCGCCTTACAACCACGGGGACGCCTTCGCGCAGCGCATCGGGGTCTCCTGGCAGACCTTGGTCGGCGTGGTCATCCCGATCAGCCCGGCGCAGGCGTTCGTGCTGGGCCCACTGGGTAGCCTCGCCCCGGACGATCCCACCCTGGCCGTCGCGCTCGGCACCTATCAGGCTGCCTCGGCAAGCCAGCAGGCACAGTGGGCCAACGCGTACGCCAGGTCTGCGGTCAAGGCCACCGTGACCGGCGCGCGGGTGAGTCTGCCGGCGGGGAACTACGGGCCGGTCACCGGCATCGTGTCCCCCGAACTGGTGCTGGCCCAGTCCGGGGGGCTCGACGCCGCGCTGGTGGCCCATCACGACTTCTACGGCACCGACTTCACCAAGCCGCTGCTGTTCCTCGAGGACGGCGGCTACTTCGTCTCGGTCGCCCAGGCCCAGCATCTGCAGGGCAACCAGTGGGGGGTGATGAACGAGACGGGCAGCTACCCCGGGCAGCCGTGGCTATGGCTCTACCAGCTGTGGTACCGGCTGCCGGGGTTCCGCAGCTCCGGAAACGTCGACCTCATCGCCGTCTACCTCACCGGGCTGGCCACCCTGTTGCTGCTGCTGGTCCCGTTCATCCCGGGGCTGCGCTCGATCCCGCGTCGTGTTCCGGTGTATCGGTTGATCTGGCGTGACTACTACCGGGAAGCCGAGGCCCTGCCCGCGCCCGCTGAGGGACCACCGTCGACCGGACCACCCGGCTCGGCCGACTGACCCCGTCGGTCTGCGTGTCAGTCCGGGAGGAACTGCACCTGGAAGGTAGGAACCGGGAAACCAGAGCCCTGCCCCGCGGCCCCGACGACGAGCACGTCGGCGACCCCGCCGAGTAACACGCCCATCGTCGCCCGGGCGGCGTGGCGCAACACCAGCCGGTCCACGCCGGAGCCGACGGCGCCCAGCGGGGGCGTGTAGCTGGCGTTGACGGTCAGCAGGCTCGACTCGTCGGCCTGTCCGGTGAGGTCCAGGTCGGCGTCGAGCGCCGGGAACAGGCGTCCGCTGACCCCAGTCGCCACCCAGCGCAGCGGCACCCGCATCCCCTCGCCCACAGGTCGCGGCTCGAGGACCTGCAGCCGCACCTGCTTGGACAAGCCGACTTGAGGGCCGAGCGGCCCCACCCGTGCGAGCACGCTCAGGCCCTGCGCGTACGCGCCGTCCGACGCCGCGCCGAGTTGCTCGTGCGCCAGCGCGTGCCGCAGCCGCTCCACCGCCGTCGCGATCGGCAGCGGCACCGCGAGGTGCGCTTGGACGAACACCACACCAGCACCGCACGGCGCGAACGCCCCGGCTAGGGGAGAAGGTCCCCGGAGCGCTCACCCGACGGGGATCAGCGTGCGGACCTGCCGGGCGATCTCGAGGTCCTCGCGCGCGGTCACAACCATCGCGGCGACGGGCGCGCCGTCCGCGCTGATGTCGCGATCGCCTCGGCCGGCCTCGTTGCGGGCCGGGTCGACGTAAACGCCGAGGAAGCCGAGCCCGAGGGCGGCCCGGGCGCGGATAGGAGCGAAACGCCGCTCACAAGCAAGCCGACGAGGGCAGACTGGCCGGGTGGTTCGTTTGACCCGACGGGAGTACACGGACCTGCTGACGTTCCGGGCGGGGTTGCGCCGGTTCCTGCGCTGGAGCGAGGCGCAGGCCATCGAGGTGGGTCTCACCCCGGCGCAGCACCAGCTGCTGCTCGCGGTGAAGGGTCATCCGGACCGCCGCGGACCCACGATCCGGGAGGTGTCTGCTTATCTGTCGACCGCGCATCACAGTGCGGGGGAACTGGTCGAGCGGGCGGAGGCCGGCGGCTACGTGCGACGCTGCCCGGATTCGGACGATGCCCGGTTGGTGCGGGTCCGGTTGACGGCGCTCGGGGACCAGCGGATCCGCCGGCTGGCCAAGCTTCACTTGCAGGAGCTGCACCGTCTGGCCCCGTTGTTCGACCGACTGGGAGCCGATCACGATGTCGAACCGAGTGCGGGTCCGGCGGGCGGGTGACTCGTTCACCGCTGAGGGCCGCGGGCAGAGCGCTCGGGCGATGGCCAAGGCCGAGCCGCAACGTCCCGGTCAGCCCCGGGCAGCATCGGCGGGCCGGGCTATGACGGCGATCGCCGCGAGCGGCAGGAAGCTGCCGAGTCCGGTCAGCGCGGCCGCATAGCCGGCGCCGCGTACGGCGGTGGGCAACGGAGGCATGCTGAGCAAGATCCCGATGTTGGTGAGCAGGAGTCGCGGCGGCCAAGCCCGGTTGAGCAGCCGAGCCGCCTGCTTCGCGCCGGCCGGGCCGCCGCCGAGCAGGACCGGGAGGAGGAAGCTGAGCGCGCCGACGAGCACCTGGGCGACCAGGCCAAGGGCCAGGGTGGGGGCCAGTCGGTTGGCGACCGTGTCGATATGAGCGCTGGAGCTGGCGAGTGCGGCGACGTCCCAGACGGTGGCGGCGAGTAGCCAGCCGGTGGCCGCGGCCAGCGAGCCGGATGCGGCGTCCTGCGGCCGGCGTTGCCGGACCGCCCGGGTGAACGGATCGAGGGAGAACCCGATCCCGGTGGCGTAGCCGGCCATCCCGGCGGCCGCGTATCCCGGGTGGCGGGCGAGTAGGCCGGCGGTGGCGAGGAGCAGACCGCCGCCGCAGCAGGCGAGCGTGCGGCACGCCGCGGCGGGGGCGCCGGCGGCCATCCGGGTGCGCAGCGCAGCCGGCCAGAGCATGAACAGGGTGCCGAGCACGGTGAGCCCGATCCAGCCGAAGAGGTTGACGTGGGCGTGCAGGGTCACCAGGTAGGCGGCCGAGCGGTCACCGCCGGCGTGTCCGGTGCCGAGCAGGGCACCGGTTGCCGCTCCGAGGACGAGGAAGCCGGCGGCGGCGACGTAGAACCACACTGTCGGGCGGAGTTGGCCGGCGAGGCTGCGCCGGGCCAGCCGGCCGAGTCGGCCGGCGCTGGCCGACGTCACCGCCGCCGCCAGCGTGGCGCCGGCGAGGACGCTGGCGTGCTGACCGGCGGCCACGCCGGCGAGCACGGCGAGTACCCCAGCGTTCAGGCCGAGCAACTGCAGCACCTGCCACCGCCCAGCGGCCGGCCGGGCGTGCAGCAGCGTCTCGGCGAAATGGCCGCTGTAGACGACGATCGCGTTGGTCGCGGCGCCGAGGAACAGCAGGTGCAGCGCGAGCCAGCGGGGCGTCGCGACCAGTCGGGGTGCTGCGGCGACCACCAGCGCGGTGCTGAGGTAGGCGAGCAGCAGCGGGATGACGAGTCGATGCCGCGACCGGCGCCCGGTCAGCCGAGGCCGATGTCCCGCTGATGGTCCGCTGGTCCGATCACCTGCCTGACGCGCCAGGCGCGGTGCGGGTTTCGACGCTGACCGGCCTGGTTGGGGCTGCCAGGTCATGCAACGGCAGGCTCGGGTTGCGGGCCGGACGGCACCATCGACGCATCCGGGCTCGAGGCGGTGCGGGGTCGGTTCGGCAGCAAGCCGGCCAGCCAGTCCAACGCCGGTTCCCCGGACAGGGTGTCGCCGCCCTTGGTGAGCAGCAGCGGCAGGCTCGGCGCGCCGTGCTCCTGCCACAGGTGACGCCAGGCGTCGATGCGGTGCTGTCCAGCCGTGGTCAGCGGCCCCCGGGCGAGGGTGACGAGGTAACCGAGCCGGCGGCTGACCGCGCGTGGATCCGGGTTGCCGAGCGGCACGATCGGCTGATTGGCCTGAATGCGGGCCCTGATGGCGTCCGCCGGCGGATCGGGGTTGAGCACGGCGAAGGCGATGGCTCGCATGACTTCCGGATCGTCGACTCGGCGGCCGTCGACCCACAATGCGTCGAACAAGGCTCGGCGCATGGCGTCGGCGGCGCCGTCGCTGATCGACTCGGCGTAGGCGGAAGTGGCCGCGCCACTGTTCGGCACGCGCCAGCCGGCGGCCGGGACCCGTTCACTTGGCACAGCCAGCCGGCCGGCCTCGTCTGCCGTAGCTTGGTCGAGCAGCCGCCCGCCGATCGGGCGGCTCCGGTCGGCTTGGACGGCCAGCCAGCGGACCTCATGCAGGCCGAGCGAGGCGATCTGATCGGCGCGCTGGCTGGCCAGGAACGACAGCGGGTCGGCGAAATCGCCGACGATGGTCACGATCATGGCTACCTCCCGGTCAGGGGACGACGAGTATCGGCATCTCGGCGCCGCGGGCGAGCCGCGCTGCCACCGAGCCGAAGCCGTGGGGATGGCGCGGCTTGCCGACGCACCAGGCCAGCGCGGCCCGTTCCCGACTGGTGGAGCACGGCGTCTCCCGCCACGCCGCGATCAGGTGCATCCGGTCGTCGGATTCGCCGAGCGCCCGGACGTCCTGGGTGTGCTCTTCCAGACAATGCGCGCAGCTGTTGACCTGGGAGGCCCGGATCTTCACCCAGTTCCAGCAGCGGCCGGCCCAGTGGGCTGGCGTGGACCGCCCTCTCCAGCCCGAGCATCGCCTGCCGAGCGGCCGGATAGACGCGGGTGTAGTCGATCCTCATGACTGGTTTCCTTCTCAGGCGACCAGGGGGTCGTGTGCCGGTCGAGCCTGGTCGCCGACGATGGTCAACGTCCGACCGGCCGGCCGCGGGGCGGCGGCCACCCGCACGGCGGCGTCGGTGATCCCGTCGGCGTCGACGCCAAAGTGGATGCGCAGCTGCTCGCGGGTGTCGGACAAGCCGTAGCCGTCGGTACCGAGGCTGACGAAGGTGGCGTCGATGAAGCGGGCGAGCTGGTCGGGCAGCGCACTGACGTAGTCGCTGACCGCCACGACCGGCAGCGGTTCGTCGCCGAGCGCGCGACGGAGCTGACTGAGCCGCGGCGGCTGGTCAGGGTGGTCGCGGTTCCAGTGTTCGGTAGCGAGCGCGTCGTCGCGAAGCTGCTTCCAGCTGGTGACGGACCACACCTCGGCGGCCAGGTGGTGCTGGTCGGCCAGTTGGCTCGCGGCCTGCTGGGCGAGCAGCACCAGCGGTCCGGAGGCCAGAAGCCGGACGGCCGACGACTCGCCGTCGGGGGCCGGGCTGACCCGGTGCACGCCGGCGACGATCGCTTCGTCCACGCTCACCCCGGGGATGCCGGAATCGGTGGGCTTGGCCGGCTGCGGGTAGTCCTCGTTGTAGACGGTCAGGTAGTAGAAGCACTCCTCACCGTCGCGGTACATACGGCGGATGCCATCGCGGACGATGGCGGCGGTTTCGTAGGCGAAGGCGGGGTCGTAGGCCCGGCAGGCCGGCACCGTGAGCGCGGCCAGGTGGGAGGAGCCGTCGGTGTGCTGGAGCCCCTCGCCGGCCAGGGTGGTCCGCCCGGCGGTGGCGCCGACGAGGAAGCCGCGGCCGCGGGCGTCGGCGAGGGCCCAGATCAGGTCGCCGACGCGCTGGAACCCGAACATCGAGTAGTAGGTGAAGAACGGCACGACCGGGCTGTCCCAGCTGTGCCCGGCGGTTGCGGCCGCGGTCAACTCGGCCAGCCCGCCGGCCTCGGTGATCCCCTCCTGCAGTACCTGCCCAGTCGCGGACTCGCGGTAAGCGAGCGGCAGGTCGGAGTCGACCGGGGTGTAGCGCTGTCCGTCGGGCGCGTAGATGCCGAACTCGGAGTAGAGCACCTCGAAGCCGAAGGTGCGGCCCTCGTCCGGCACGATCGGCACGATCCGCGCGCCGACGGCAGGGTCGCGCATCAGCGAGCGCAGCAGTCGGGTGTAGGCGATCGTCGTGGACATCGCCCGGTGGCCGGAGCCGGCGTCGAACTCGGCGAACACGGCGTCCGCCGGGAGCGCCGGCAGGTTCGGGGGGTGCAGCGGCCGGCGGGGGAGGATGCCGCCGAGGGCGCTGCGGCGCTCCTGCAGGTAGGTCAGCTCGGCCGAGCCCTCCGGCAGCGGCAGGTAGGGCGGTAGCCCGTCGGTGAGCTCGGCGTCGGTCACCGGTAGGTCGAGGATGTCACGGAAGACTCGCAGCTGGTCGGAGGTCATCTTCTTCATCTGGTGGGTGGCGTTGCGGCCTTCGAAGTTCGGGCCGAGCGCGTAGCCCTTCACCGTCTGCGCCAGCACCACCGTCGGCGCACCGGCATGCGCGACCGCCTCGGCGTAGGCGGCGTAGACGACCCGTGGGTCATGACCGCCGCGGCGCAGCCGCAGCAACGCAGCGTCCGACAGCGTGGCCCCCAGCTCCCGCAGCGACGGATTCCCACCGAAGAGCGTGTCGCGTAGCTCGACGGCATCGAGGATGGTCAGCCGCTGCAACTCGCCGTCGTTCATCGTCTCCAGCCGGTCGGAGAGCAGCTCACCGGCTGGCCCGGCGAACAGCGGCTCCCATTCGCTGCCCCACAGCACCTTGACCACGTGCCAGCCGGCGCCGGTGAAGAGGTCGTCCAGCTCGTCGAGGATCCGGCTGTTGCCGCGGACCGGCCCGTCGAGCCGCTGCAAGTTCCCGTTGACGACGAAGGTGAGGTTGTCGAGGTGTTCGCGGGCGGCGAGCCGGATCGCCGCCATCGCCTCCGGTTCGTCGGTCTCCCCGTCGCCGACGAGGCACCACACCCGTGCCTGCGCGGTGTCCGCGAGGCCGCGGGCGGCGAGGTAGCGGTTGAACCGGGCCTGGTAGACCGCGTGCAGCGGACCGATGCCCAGGCTGACGGTGGGGAACTCCCAGAACCCGTCGAGGCTGCGCGGGTGCGGGTAGGACGGCAGTCCTCGACCAGCGCCGGCGACCTCCCGGCGGAACAGATCGAGCTGGGTGGCGTCGAGCCGGCCTTCCAGGTACGCCCGGGCGTAGATGCCAGGGCTGGCGTGTCCCTGGAAGAACACCTGGTCGCCGGGGACGACCGGCTGGCCCGGCTGGCCGCGGCCGCGGAAGAAGTGCTGGAATCCCACCTCCCACAAGGTCAGCGTCGAGGCGTAGGTCGACAGGTGTCCGCCGAGGCCCGGATGGCGCTGATTGGCCCGCACCACCATGGCCATCGCGTTCCACCGCAGATAGGCGTTGATCCGCTCCTCGACCGCCAGCTCCCCCGGGTAGGTCGGCACCCGCTCGGCGGGGATCGAGTTGCGGTACCGGCGACGCCGACCGGCCGGGACGCCCTGACTGTCGGCGTGGGCGAGGACCGCCGCGAGGATGCGTGACGCCGCATCGGTGCCGCGGGCGGCGATCAGCCCGTCGACCGATTCCAGCCATTCGGCCTGCTCCTCGGCCAGCTCACGGTTCCGCGGTTCCTCGGATATCACCATCCCATTGTCGTGCGTCCTTAACTTAAAAACAAGTATTTTTCGTCTTTACCTTCGGGGCGTGCTCGCCCTCCCCCGGCTAGAAGAACCGGGGGTCGGCGATGGTGCCGCTGGAGACCAACCGCACGTAGCCGTCGGTGAGGGCGACGAAGATCAGGCTGGCCCAGGCGAACTGCATGTGCCGGGCATTCAGCCAGGAGGCGGTGGCCCACAGCCGGTAGCGGATCGGATGGCGGGAGAAGTGGTTGAGCCGGCCGCCGATCAGATGCCGGCAGGAGTGGCAGCCCAGGGTGTACAGCCACAGCAAGGCGGCGTTGACGACCAGCACCAGCGTGCCGAACCCCATGTGCCCCCACTGGCCCTGGTGACTGCGGAACGAGACCACCGCGTCGTAGCTGAGGATCGCGTTGAGGATCACCCCGAGGTAAAAGAAGTACCGGTGGACGTTCTGCAGGACCAGGGGGAAGCGGGTCTCCCCGGTGTAGCGACGGTGCGGCTCGGCCACCCCGCACGACGGTGGGGCTAGCCAGAACGCCCGGTAGTAGGCCTTCCGGTAGTAGTAGCAGGTCAACCGGAAGCCGAGCGGGACGATCAGGATGACCACCGCCGGCGAGATCACCCACCAGGGGCCGACGACCCCGACGCTGGGCACGTGCACGTTGACCGCGGCGCCGGCGCGGGCGTGTAGACAGGTGGTGGCCAGGCACGGCGAGTAGAACGGGGAGATGTACGGCGCCCAGTAGTAGTCGGCGTGGGCGAAGGCGGCCCAGGTCGCGTAGCCGACAAAGCCGACCAGCACGGTCGCGGTCGTGACCAGCGGCGCCCACCAGCGGTCCCGGCGCAGGGTGCGGGCGGAGATCCGGGCCCGACCGGGGCTCCACACACCGCCCCGGGCACCGGAAACGGTCGAACCGGCCGTGATCGCCCTCCTTCCTTGCCTGCGGCACCGCCCTGACGGGCGCACCGCCGTCGGTCGCGCGTGTCACGACGCGCCGCGGCCGGCGCCGACGACTGGCTAGCCGGGTTTGGCGACGGTGAGCAGCAGCACGGTGTCCTCGATGGCGTACAGGTGGTGCCGGCTGGGCGGGATGACCAGCAGGTCGCCGTCGCGGCCGATCCAGGCATCGGCGCCCGCGCCGAGACGGGCCCGGCCGGACAGGACGTGCACAGTGGCCTCACCGGGGCTGTCGTGCTCGCCCAGCGTGGTGCCGCCGGTGAGCGCGATGAGGGTTTGCCGCAGGGTGGACTCGTGTCCGCCGTAGACGGTCTCCGCGCTCCGCCCGCTGCCCGAGCCGCGGGCGCGGTCGAGGAGCTCGCGGCCGAGCGCCGCCAGCGACATCTTGTTCACGGCCTACCCCTTCGCCTTGGCCGCGCTGTGGCGGGCCAGGTAGTCACGGAGCACGACGGCGTTGTTGTGCTCGGTGTCCCGGGAGCTGTAGAGCAGGGTGACTTGCCCGCGGGCGGCGGCCTGCGCGAGGGAGGCCCAGGCCTGCGGGTTCGCGTCGAGTTCGCGGGTGTAGCGGCGCCGGAACTCGACCCACTTCGCCGGATCGTGGCCGAACCAGCGACGCAGCTCGGTGCTCGGCGCGGCGTCTTTCGTCCACCCGTCGATCGGCAGCTCTGCCCGGCGCACCCCGCGCGGCCACAGCCGCTCGACGAGAAAGACCCGGCCGGCCGCCGGTCGAGCCCGTAGACCCGGCTCAGGGTGATCACGGGCCACCTCCCCTGGTCAGGTGTATCGTATTCCGTGATAATAGGTGTCGTGAGCCACGATGTGTACCCGCCGGCGACGGCGACGATCAGCGCCCGGCGCAAGGCGCTGGCTCCGGCTACCCACGACGCGTTCACTGCGTTCAGCGAGCAGGTGTTCGCCGACGGAGCGCTGCCCGAGGTCACCAAGCAGTTGATCGCGGTCGCGGTCGCGCACACCACCCAGTGCCCGTACTGCATCCGGGGGCACACCCGGCTCGCGCGTCGCAAGGGCGCGAGCGACGAGCAGATCATGGAGGCGATCTAGGTGGCGGCGGAGATGCGCGCCGGCGGCGCGTACGCGCACGCTGCGATCGCGCTCGACGCGCTCGGTGAACCGGGCGAGCCGACCTAACACCGCGTGGTGCTGAGGTCGCCGCCGCCGTGGCATCCGGCAGACAGCCGCGGGTCGGGCCACGAGGGCCTATCAGCTGGGCTGGGCGGTCGCTGCCGCCTGGTATTCGGCGAAGCGGCGTTCCATCACCGGCAGCAGCATGACGAGGTCGACTCCCGGGTCGGCGGCGAGGGCGGGCAGCAGCAACTCGTTCTCCCGCCGCACGTGCCCGGTGAAGATCTCGCGGATGGCCCGGGCCACGCCGACGGCGTCCGCGGCGTCCGGGGCCGGGTCGAGCTCTGCGATGAGCTGGCGCAGCGTCTCGTGTTCGAAGATCATGCCGGCGACCAGTGGACGCAGGGTCGGGCCGGCGGCGGCGTAGAGCACCTCCTCCTCCGCGCGGGCGTGCGGGGCGACCTCGGTCGTGAGCAACTGGTGCAGGTCGTGGACGGCCGGCTGGTGCGGCTCGCCGGCGCGCGCCGCGGCGGCGAGGACGTCGACGCGCTGGTCCACAGCGGCGCGCAGGTGCCTGTGGTGGGTGGTGACGGCCGCGATGGCGTCGCCGGTGGTGGTGACGCTCATGGCAGGTCTCCTTGACCGTGCTAGGCGCGCGGCCGAGGCGCTGGCACCGGCCGGCTGCGGTAGGCGAGGTCCCCGTCTTTGCGGCCGAGGGGAGAGTCTCGTCCCAGGTCGTCGGGATCTACCCCGCCGACTCCTTCGGCCGCGGTGGATGGGAGCCGACGAGGGGGGTGTCGACCCCAAGGCGGCCGAGCTTCGCGGCTCCGCCCGGCGAGTCCAGCGGCGCGTCGCGGCCGGGCAGGGTCTCGGAGAAGAACCGGGCGTTGTCCTCTGTGTATTCGGCCCACTGGGCGGGCAGGTCGTCTTCGTAGTAGATGGCCTCCACCGGGCACACCGGCTCGCACGCGCCGCAGTCGACACACTCGTCCGGGTGGATGTAGAGGGCGCGCACACCTTCGTAGATGCAGTCGACCGGGCATTCCTCGACGCAGGCCCGGTCCACCACATCGACGCACGGTTCACCGATCACGTAAGTCATGGCTGGAATCCCTTCTCAAACATGGCGAGCGCAGACGGTCGCGACCGGCCGCGGGCCACCGAACCCGGCCGCAGCGGTCACGGCCGGCCCCGCCCGTGGGTCCGCAGCCGGGCCAGACACAGGTTCGGGGTGACAAACGGCTCCAACGCGACCGCCTGCACCGGGGCGTCGAGTTCGGCCAGCGCGCCCTGCATGAGCCCGAGATGGATCGCGCAGACCACGTCCGTGTGCTGTTGGGCGACGTCGAGGAACGGGCAGTGGTGCAAGCGCAGCTCCGCCTCTCGGCCGCTGCGGCCGGCGGCCACCTCGGGGGCGAACCCGATCCCGTCCAGCAGCCGGGTCAGCCGATCGACCGCCTCGCCGGCGTCCACCCGCTGCGACGGCGCCGCCCGTTCGATCAGATGGCGGCCCCAGGAGCGGCCCACCTCCTGCGCGACCGGCCCGGCGTTGCGCAGCGAGGCGACCAGCCCGGTCAACATCTCGGCCAACAGCCGGTAACTACGCGGACCTGGCGTCTCACCGGGCGCGGTGTAGAGGATCTTCGGCCGGCCCGGGACGTCGCGCTCCTCCGCGCGCCGTTCCGCCAGCCCATCCTCGACCAGCCCGTCCAGATGGAACCGGGCCGTGTTCACGTGTAGGCCGGTCAGCTCGGCGACCCCGCCCACCGACAACGGGTGGCCGGCGTCGCGGAGCCGGCCCAGCACCTCCGCCCGCCGTCCGCTCGGTAGGGCGGCGACCGCCGGGTCGATCAGCGTCGCGGCGGCCACGTTTGACCGTCCGGCTCAGGACCTCTTGTCTCTCCCACAATTCAGGAGTATAACCAAGATAGAATCGTTTTTACAAGTGGAGGCGGGGGTCGGGATGGGTCGGCCGGAGAGCACATGGCTGTCGGCACCGGCCGAGGGCGGACCGGCAGACCCGCTGACCAGCCTGCGCAGGTCGGCGAACGGTCCGACCTTGGCCGACGAGCACAGCCTGCTGGTCTGGCAGACCTGCGCCTACGCCGACGAGCTGGCCGACGCCGTCGGGTCCGCCCCCCGGTTCACCCCCGCCGTCGACGCGATGCTCGGGTTCTGCCACTACCGGCTGCTGCCCTACCTCGCCGACGAAGAACGGCGACTGACTGCAGCCGATCTGCGGGACAGCCGCATGTGGCAGCTGCTCGTCGCCGATCACACCCGGCTGCGGGCCGACGTGGAGAACCTGGAATCCACCCGGGCTCGCCAGCTGCTGCCACTGGCCGCCTCCACGCTGGTCGGCCGGCTCGACCGCCACGCCCACCGCGAACAGGGCTGGGTGGTCGACTCCGCCCCCGCAGCCGACGACGAGGAAGACTGGGCCATTCCCCTGCTGCTGGGCGACGAGATCGACCTAGGCGCCCTGCCCGCCGGACGCCAGGAAGCACTGGCGCTCAAGCGGCTGGCATGGATGCGGCCCGGCGAAACGCTCAGGCTGCATGCCGGGTACGACCTGCACCCGCTGTGGTGCCGCCACCACGCCCGCCGCCCCGACGGCTACGGCTGGGTCTACGAACGGCAGGGCCCGACCCATTGGCTGGCCCGGATCACCCGCCGTCCCGACTGTGCGGACGGTTGAGCCGCGGCGCACCGGCCAATATCGGCGGCCGGACCGATGCGAACGCCCCTCAGCGAGGACCGGAGAAAGCGTCCGTTCATGGTCCGGTCGTCGTTGCGCCGTGTCGGACGACGACGACGGGGCAAGCCGCGTGATGGATGCAGTGGGTGCTGACCGAACCGATCAGCAGATTGGTGATGGCACTGTGGCCCCGGGCACCGACAACGAGGAGGTCCGCTGATCGCGCCTCGTCGATGAGGACGCCGGCGGGGTGGCCCTCGACAACGCGTTGTTGGATTGATACGGCTGGTTTCTCGCCGGCGGCGTCATGCACGACCGCGGCGAGGGTTGCGGTGGCGCTGTCGGCGGCGAGACGTGGATCGATCGGTGGGTATCCGGCGTAGCCACCGGCCATGCCGCCGTAGTAGCCCGGGTCCATCTGCCGGTGCCAGGCGGTGACGGCGCGGACGCTGCCGCCCGCGCAGCCGGCGTAACCGATGGCCCAACGCAGCGCGTCGACGGATTCGCGGGAACCGTCTACTCCGACGACGACGGTCGGTGAGGACGGGGCCATGGGTTACCTCCTCGGGCCGGACTGGCGCCAGGCGCCGGTGTGCCGGATCAGCGTCTGGTACGGGCAGGTCTGCATCGTCGCGATCAGCCGGCTCACGCGGTCCGCGGCGTGGTGGCGGTGACCGTGGCCGGTCGTGGAGCCGGTGCGGCTTCGCCGTCGATGGCGGCGGGAAGGTCGACGCCGATGCGGGGTTGGTGCAGGGTAGCGGCGACGAGGTCGGCGGGTTCGAAGTCGAGGCCGGGATTGTGCGGGCCGGAGGCGGCGCGGCTGCCGATACGGACGGTGGCTGGCAGGTGGACGCCGAGGTCGTCGAGTGTGGTGCGGCGCAGCCAGACGCCGATATCGGTCAGCCGGAACAGTTCAGCGCTCCACGTCCGAATCTCGGCGGGCACCGCGCGGGTAGCGTGCCGTGGCCGGTGGTGTGGCGGCGCCGGGCCAGGCTCGGTGGCCTGCAGCGCGGCAGCGACCGCAGCGGTGGCCTCGCGCAGCGCGAGGGTGAGGTCGTGCGCCGCGACGCGGGCCTCGGCCGGGGTGTGCGGGCGACCGGTGATCGCACGCATCCGGCGCTCCGTCTCGTTGACCCGCGCCTGATGTGCGGCGTAGTCGCCTCCGAGGCTGATCGCGCGGTCGAGGTCGTGGTATGGGTGATGTCGCATGTCGTGGTTGCCTTTCGAGATGGGGCGGCCCGCTCAGTTACGGCACCGGCTGCAGGTCCAACGGGAGGTGGTCACGGGCCGCCTGGGCGGTCCGTCGGGTCGCCTTGATGATGCGGGCTGCCTCGACCGGCGCCAGGTTGCGCAGGGCGGCTGGCAGGGTGTGCTGGGCTCGGGTCAGGTGTGCGCCGGCGAGCCTGGAGAGCTCGTCGACGAGCGCGGCGGTCTGGTCGCGCGACTGTGCGGTGTCGCCAGCGAGCGCGTGTTGGGCCCGGAGCACCGCGACCCGCTCGGTCAGGCGGAGCAGCCTGGCGTGCTCGTCGGCGATCTGACGGCCCGGCCACGCTGCGCCGGGCTGGCGCAGCGCCGGGCGGACGCGTACGGCCAGGCCGCACAGCAGCGGGATCAGGTCCTCGACGAGGTAGCTGTCGAGCTCATCCAGCCAACCGCCGAGCGACCGCTCAGCCGCGTCGGTGTCGAGGCGTGGCGTGGTGAGCACGTCCAACCGCTGGCGCAACTGCGCCAAGATGACGGCCAGCTCGTCGATCGGCCCGGGAGCGGGCCGGTTGGCCGTCCGCGGACCCGGCGTCGCCCCCGGACCGGATGCCGGTCGGATGAATCCGCCGACGTCGGGTCGGTCGAGGGCGACGACGTCGATCGTCGTCATCGAGCCCGCGGCTCGGCTGTCGGGAGGCAGATGCAGCCTCGGCACAGGCCGCCGGCGAAGGTCGAGGTGCAGTATCGGGTAGCGACGGAGTCGTGGGCGTCGGCGGGGCATCCGCAGGGGCACGGGGGCAGGGCGGGGGCGGACGGGTAGACCCACGGCATCGAGGGGGCGGCAGCGGCATGTTGGGGCGGCTCGGAGAGGGTGATCGTCCCGGTGCCGGAAGCTCGGGTTTCGGTCATGTGCCTGGCCGCCTTCAAGGGCTGAGCGGCGAGGGAGCGCAAGGTCCGGACAGACCTCGGCACGCTATCTGCAGCCAGTGTTGCACGGATCCGGGAGGTTAGGGTATCCACTTGACCGGAGCCCACTGGGACTGTGGCCACCCCGCGCGGACCTACGGTAGGCCGGACGGCCACGACCGTACGGTGATCGCAGCGGTCGGCTGCTCGCCGCAAAGGTGCGCAAGTTGCGGCGGTGGGCAGACATGACCTAGCCGGGCTCTGTTGCGTTGTGTGATCGCCGGCCCGGGACACTGGTGGGGTGAGTGACCGCAGCGTGTTGTCGTGTCCGCCGTCGGGGTTCCGGTTCCCGCGTGAGGTGATCGCGGTCGCGGTCCGCTGGTACCTGCGGTACGGCTTGTCCTACCGCGACGTCGAGGAGCTGCTGGCCGAGCGCGGTGTCACCGTCGATCACGTCACGGTCTACCGGTGGGTGCAGCGGTTCACGCCAGAATTCGTCGAGGCAGCCCGCCCGGCGCGGCGTGCACCGGGTGACCGCTGGTTCGTCGACGAGACGTATGTGAAAGTCTCCGGCCGCTGGACCTACCTGTACCGCGCGGTCGACCAGCACGGTCAGGTCGTCGACGTGCTGCTCAGCGCGCATGAGCGTGTCTAATCGTCTGTGTGTGAGTTCGGTGCCCGACTCTGGGGCTGCCGGCAGTTGCCGGGGTCTCGGGGAGGAGCGCACGTGATGAGCACAACGACCAGCATGGACGTCGTGAACGACCA
>Ga0307372_10005785_pt1 | contig 18379 bp, 17 predicted proteins | sample OX1MG_FD_202533 | JGI IMG/M metagenome (GOLD analysis project Ga0307372, IMG submission 202533) | Soil microbial communities from Risofladan, Vaasa, Finland - OX-1 | ecosystem: Environmental > Terrestrial > Soil > Coastal area > Acid sulfate soil | place: Finland: Risofladan, Vaasa | collected...
ACGAAGCCGGCGGAGTCGACAACGCGAACAAGTCACACGAAATTCCAGTCACCCGACAACGCACCACGGCGGGGGAGCCCGCCGATCACGTGGACGTGGCCGCGGGCACTGATCCACCGGTTCTCGGATGCGAGCCCGCCGGTGTCCATACCATCAGACCGGCTCCGGAGAGGATCGGTGGTGCCTACGGCGGTCCACTTGGCCGTGCGCGCTTGACCGGCGCGTCCCGACCCGACAAACTGCCGGAGGGGGCGACTGGACGGTGGATTTCGAAAGTCGGCTACGTGGGTGCGAGTGTCTCCGTCGGAACCTCGGGGTGGACCCAAGGCCGGAGGATCGCTCCGTCGGCGTCGGCGCGGCTGGAGACCCGCCCATGAACATTGGAGGCAAGGCGTGGCGACGATCGGTGGAAGGACCCGGGGTGACCGGACGGGGCCCGTACGGGCGGAGGGCACCCGCATCCGGATGCTGCCAATCTCACTGATTGCCGCGGCGTTCATGATTGTGCCGCTCGGACTGGTGGCGGCAACCGGTGCCGCCTCGGCGGCCACCCCCGGGCCGGTCACCTGCACCGGCCCCCTGGCGGCCGGGACCTACAGCTCGGTAACGGTTTCCGGAACGTGCCAAATCAGTGCCGGACAGGTCGTCGTCACCGGCGACGTGACCATCCCGGCTGGCTCAAATTCCGTGTTGGCGGCCTACGCCCTGAACGGCGGCGTTGCCTCGACCACCTCGGGGTTGACCGTCGACGGGAATGTGAACATCGCCAGCGGAGGGACCCTGATCCTCGGGTGCAAGGCGGCCGACGGCGCCTGTTTCGACGATCCCGCGCCGACTACGCCGACGCTCAATTCCTCTTCCACCATCCAGGGCAGCATCAACGCCACCAGTCCGCTGGGAGTGGTGGTCACGAACAGCACCATCGGCGGAGACGCCACCCAGGCGGGCGGGGGCGGGGGTGTCGCCGGTGAAGGGCCTGGTTGCTTCGCGCCGCCCTACCCTGGGGTCTTCAACACCTTCCCTGGGGGCGGATCTCCGGTCTACAGCGACTACGAGGACAACACGATCGGCGGCAACCTGCGTATCACCGGTCTCAACTCGTGCTGGCTGGGGAGCTTCCGCAACCACATCGGCGGCAGCGCCACCTTCAGTGGGAACAAGCTGGGCGACCCTGACGGCAGCGAATTCCTGACCAACCAGATCGCCGGGAACCTCCTGTGCAGCGGGAACTCGCCGGCGGCCCAGTACGGGGACGCGCAGGGGACGCCCAACACGGTCGGCGGCTTCGCCACCGGAGAGTGTGCGTTCGGCGTCATGGTGCCGAACCCGGCTCCGAGCCCGGGGCCTCCGCCGGTACCGGCCGGACCGCTCACCCCCATCTCGAAGCCGGGGACTCCTCCGGGTTACTGGCTCGCAGCCAAGGACGGTGGGGTTTTCTCCTTCAATGTCCCGTTCCTCGGCTCGCAGGGCGGCCAGAGCCTCAGCCAGCCGATCGTCGGCATGGGGACCGTTCCCGGGGGGAGCAACTACAACCTCGCCGATGCCAACGGAGCGGTCTACGGCCACGGCCCCCTGGCGGCTGACTGCGCCGGGTTGAACGCCACCCTCAACAAGCCCATCGTGGGCATTGCGCCTGTGCCCGGTGGCAACGGCTGCTGGACGGCTGCCTCTGACGGAGGCGTGTTCACCTTCGGGTCGAACGCGGCGTTCTACGGCTCGGCCGGGGCCATCCACCTCAACCAGCCCGTGGTCGGGATCGCCTCGACCCCGAACGGGGACGGGTACTACCTGGCGGCCTCCGACGGGGGGGTCTTCACCTACGGGCCCGGGGCCAAGTTCTACGGCTCGATGGGCGGCGTGACCCTCAACAAGCCGGTTGTCGGCATGGCCGTCGATCCGGCGACCGGCGGGTACTGGCTGGTGGCGTCCGACGGCGGGGTGTTCAGCTTCAATGCCCCGTTCTTCGGCTCGACCGGCAGCCTCAAGCTCAACCAGCCGGTGGTCGGAATGGCAGCCGCGCCGACTGGCGACGGTTACTACCTGGTGGCCGCCGACGGCGGGATCTTCACCTTCGGAACCGGGGCCCACTTCCAGGGCTCAACCGGGGCCATCCGCCTCAACCAGCCCGTGGTCGGGATGGCCCTCGGATAGCCGAGGCATTCGGGTCCGGGGACCTTCGGGCCCCCGGACCCGGTGCACGAAGCGTCCAGATTTCCGTTGCCGGTGCTTGATCGTCGCCATGGGTTCGGCCACGGCCGCAACTCCTTCGGCCCCCCTCTCATCTACGGCCTCGTCCAGCGTCCCCCTGGGTCCGTGAGCGCTGAGGTCAACACGGGATCCCGTCGGCCCCGTCAGCTACATTCGACCATCGCCCGAGCCCAGCTCCCACAGGTCCCTTCTCGGCGGCACCCGACGACCCCTGTCGACGCGGGGCGGAGAGCAGAGGAACTGCGCTGTCCGGTTGACAGTGCAGGCTCGCGACCGTGAGGCGACGGGTCAGGAACATCCTGCCCTTCACCGCAGGCGACCGGGTCTTGCGCTTCTCGGGCAAGAAGAGGTCGCCGAGTCCCGCGGGCAGCTCGGGGATACACGGCACAGAGGACGAGGATGAGCTTCACCGTTCGCTCGGTCGCATCGCCGCCAACTGGTCGCTCACCGAGATCGCCTCCGGGCTCGTTCTCATGGGATTGGTCGGCACCCCCGACGAGACCCTGGCCCGGGCGGTGGTGGCCGGCCAGCGGGTCGAGAACGTCTGGGAGACGATCGAGTCCCTGCTCTCCGCCTACGGCGACGCGACCGCCGAGGAGTTGGCGGCCTTCAGGGCGTGGAGGAGGAGCGCCAACAAGTACCGGAGGCGCCGCAACGAAGCCATCCACAGCGCCTGGTCACTGACGTCCGAGCGCGGGGGGCCAGCAGCATGGGACGTGATGAGCCAGAAGGCAAAGCGTGGAGCTCGAGCTGATCTGTTCCCGGGTGGTGTTCCCGAGCTCGAGGAGCTGGCCCGGGATATTGCCGCCTGCGAAGAAGAGCTCGGCCACATCCACGCGGGCGTCCTGGCCAAGATGGAGGAGCGCGACCAAGGGGGAACCCGGTGACTGCGGCAGCCGGGGAATCTCCCGTCCGTCAGGTGGGTCGCAGCGTTATCAGCTCGGCAACGTTGTCATGGAGGATCATCCGACGGTCACCGGAGCTGAAATTCTTCAGCTCCACCTGGTAGTCCCGCGGTTCGGGCAACGCCTCGATGTGGGGCCAGTCCGATCCGAAGATGACCCGGTCAGGGCCCATGCACTCCGCCACCCGGTGGACGTCGTCCTCCCAGAACGGGTTCATCCACACATGGTGCCGGAACGTCTCGACCGGGTCGGCCTTCCAGTAGCCGGGCATCTTGTCCGCCATCGACCGGATCTTCTTGATCAGGTCGGGAAGATATTCGGCACCATTCTCCACCGAGGCCAAGCGCAGGTTGGGGAACCGTTCGAGGTGGTTTTCGAAGATGAGAGTGAGCAGAAAGTCCCTGATCGCCTGCTCAATGGCGAAGGCTTTGATGGACGGCTTCCAACCACCGGAGAACGTGGCACCGAACCCGTCGACGGCGTAGCCGTTCGAGCTGCCGCCACTGTCGGCGGCGTGGACCACCACGGCAATGCCGGCCTCATTGGCCAGACCCCAGAACGGATCGAACATCGGATCGAACGGATTGCGCCGGCCTACCGCCGTGGTCGGTGCAGCCGGCCGCATCACAACGGTTCGGGCACCCCGGTCGAGGGCCCACTCCAGTTCCTCGGCGGCCCAGAGTGGATCGGCCAATGTCAGGTACGGCGCGGCAAAGATCCGATCCCGGTAGTTGAAGGACCAGTCTTCGACCATCCAGCGGTTGAAGGCCCGGAACAGATGACACACCGCCGGCGGGTCGTGTGCCAGCGGTTCCTCGTAGATCATGCCCAGGGTGGGGAACAGGAGACACCCTGCCAGCCCCTGTGCGTCGAGGGCTCGGAGCCGAGCCCCGGGCTCGCGGTAGGCCGTCCGGATCGGCTCCCGAACGGACAGGAATTCCACCGGATTGCGCTTGTCGGGGTTGCCTCTGAAGTAGTCGTACATGGCGCCCGGCAGGGCAACGGGGTCGAAGGTCGGATTGGTGACCGCATGATTGACCCGTCCACCGATCACGTGGTAGCGCCGTCCGTCGATCTCACTCCACTGGATGACCCGCGACCCCATCGAAGGGTCGAGGTGGCGGGTGAAGGCATCCAGTGCCTCGTAGTAGTGGTTGTCGGCATCGAATACCGGGTGACCGAGCTCCTCGATCGTGCTCATGCACCGCCTCCTCGCCTCCGGGTCTGTCGGGCCGCCCCATACTAAGGCGGGTCCGCACCGGTCGTCTCCGTGTCGGCCCGTCAACCGCGGGCGATCGGGACCGCCCTGAGCGCCATGTCGTTCTGCAACGATCCGGGCGCGTGCCGTAGGGTCAGTCCATGACCATCTACCGGCTCGGGGACCTCGTCCCGGCCATCCACCCCGAGGCATACATCCATCCCGATGCGGTGGTCATCGGCGATGTCACCGTCGGGCCCGAGTCGAGCGTCTGGCCCACCACGGTCCTGCGGGGTGACTTCGGAACCATCACCATCGGGGCCCGGACGTCCGTACAGGACGGGACGGTCATCCACGCCGGGCCCGGATTTCCGACCATCGTGGGCGATGGTTGTGTCATCGGCCATCTCGCCCACCTCGAGGGCTGCACCCTCGAGGACGACACCCTGGTCGGCTCGGGATCGGTCGTGCTCCACCACGCCGTCATCGGCACCGGTGCCACCGTCGGCGCCAACGCCGTCGTCCCCAATGGGATGGAGGTACCGCCCGGGGCATTGGCCGTCGGCGTGCCGGCCGCCGTCCGGCCCGGGCGGTCGAGCCTGGCCATGATCCAGCTTTCGGCCGCCGAGTACGTCTCGAACAGCCGCCGGTACCAGGAGCTGCTCAGCCGTATCGGCTGAGCAGCTCCTGCCTGACGGCGCTCCGCTCATCCTCCCTCCGACTATCCGTACCACCACGACTCCGGAGCGGGAGAATCTCACGATGCAAGGAATACTGACCTCGGGTGGGGCGGTCTCCGCGGCCACCAGGGAGACTCCGTCATCCAACTGCTCGCATCCGGTGAGTTCTTCTGGCTGGATCTCAACGGCGTCGACGCCGAGGCTCGCGACTTGCCCCTCGACGACTTCGAGGTCCATCGCCTGGCGGTGGAGGACGTCCAGCATTTCGGCCAGCGCCGACGACCACCTGATCAGGATCGGCGATCTGATCGACGGGTACCGCGACCTGTTGAGTGGAGTGATGACACCCATCTGTCCACCGTGTCCAACCGGCTCAACGTGGTCATCAAACAACTGACCATCATTGCCACGGTGTTCCTCCCGCTGAGCTTCCTGACCGGATTCTTCGGTCAGAACTTCTCGTTTCTGATCGCCCATATCACCGGCCGCTTTGCCTTCTTCATGTTCGGAGTCGGCCTGGAGGTGGTGTCCGCGGCCGGTCTGCTCTACCTCTTCCGCAAACGCGGATGGCTGGGCGGACCGTCGCACCTGAGATGGCCGCCGCCGGCGGCCGGCGGGAGAACAGGTCGAAGGGCGCCCGGGCGGTCAGTGCTGCTGGACGGGGTTTCCGGCCGGGTCGACCACGTACCAGCGCCCTCCGGCATTGGTCAGTGCCTGACCGGTCGCCTTGCCCGGGGATCGGTCGGGTGGCCACAGGTACAGCGGCCAACCGTTGTAGGTGATCTGGGTGGTCCCGTCACTCCGGGGGGCGGTTCCGAGCAGCCGGGTCTCGATGCCAGGGCCGGCGAGCGGGGATACCGACCCTTTGGCCAGGGTGAGCGACGGCCACTGCACGGCGCAGATGTCGTAGCAGCGGGATGGAGAGCCCCGCTGGTCCGTCGTGAACATATACAGGGTGAGCCCCTGCCCGTCGACCAACAATGGCCCCAGCCCACTGACGCTCCGGGCCATGACCTCGTAGACCGGGTTGTGCTCGAGCGTCGGTGGTGAAGTGCTGAATGGCGCCGTCACCGCCGTCCCCGAGCTCGTGCACGCCGAGGCCGGCAGGACGAGGAACAACACCACCGCGGCCACCGCCACCGGGGTGCGCCGGATGATGCCTCCCCGCCGGTGAGGTTTTGGTACCCGACGGGTCACGGCGCAGCGCCGGCTCGGCGGATGTCCTCCACCGGGAGCGACGGGTACGGTCCGGTGCCCGGCCGCCAACCCGCGGCCAGCTTCTGATCGGCCACGCCACCCTCGGCCCAGACATGGCAGGAGTCTCTCGCCCACGGGCTGCCCGGGCCCGACAGCAGGTCGTCCGACTCCCCCCGGCTGACGGCCAGCGCCCGCCTCGAGGTCACGGCTTGGATCACCACCGGTCCCAGGGAGCGGGCCAGCTGTTCGAGATGGGTGCATCCCCGGGGGCCCCCGAATCGGCTCTGGACTTCCCGTGAATAGCCGCGGGCCACGCTCAAGCCGGTCAGCCCGGAGAACGCCTGGACGATGGCCGGGCACTCCGAATGGGGGAAGGTGTGCATCTCCGCCGTGGCCTCGGTGATGGTCATGTCGGTGATTCGCACGGTAACCCGGAGCGCCATGTCGTGGACCATGGCCACCGCGTGACCCTCTTCGGCCCAGGGTCGCGTGTCTTGCAGCTTCCCGACCACGAGCAGAGCGTCCCCGAAGTCGAAGGCCTCGTAGTCGATGGACCGCCGGTGGAGGGGGAGCGGTTCGCCCGCCAGCTGGTGATCGGTGGTCATCCGAGGGCGGGGAGGTCGACGATGTCATAGGACCACAGTTCGCTGTGCGCACCCACCGGCGGCGGATCACCGTCGGCCGGCGCCCCGGACCCGGCTGTCGTCCGGCGCGAGCGTTCCATCTCCCCCCGGTGGCCGTGAGCGAAGGCCGGAGAGGACACCCAGGCGTTGAACGACTCCTCGTCCCTCCACCGGGTGAGCACCAACCAGACCTCACGCCCGTCGCTCGGTCGCAACAGCTCGAAGCCCTCGAAGCCGTCAGCGTCGTCGACGGCTTCGGCCCGCGTGGCGAACCGGCGTGCCAGTTCGTCACCCGAGTCCTTCTGGACGGTGATGGCGTTGATCTTGACGACGGTCATGGTCCGATCATTGCCGGATGCGCCCGATGGACCCAAATCAGGCCCTACCCCCGCCTCCCGATGGTCACATCCACGTAATTACGGTTGTGTGATACCTTATTTGCGCAGGCTGACCGTGAGGTTTCGGTTTACGGTCAACCTCTGATCGAGGTGGAGGATCGGCAGTGCCCGACGGGAGAATCGACAGCGGTCACGATCAGCGCCAGGCGGAACCCGGTCAGGGCTTCCGGGGCTCCCAGGTCTGCTCGCTGGTCGGCATCACCTACCGCCAGTTGGACTACTGGGCCCGCACCGGTCTGCTGCGGCCGTCGATCACCGATGCCACCGGCAGTGGCAGCCAGCGGCGCTACTCGTACGGTGACGTGCTCGAGCTCAAGGTGATCAAGCGACTCCTCGATGCCGGGCTGAAGTTGCAACAGGCGCGCCAGGCGGTCGAGTGCCTCCGGGGGGACCTCGGTGCGGATCTGGCCTCATCCCAGCTGGTGCTGGTCGGGAGCCGATCGGTGTTGGCCCAATCCGACGGTGAGGTCGTCGACCTGTTGGCCGGAGGACAGGGCGTGTTCAACATCCTGCCGCTCTCCGGTGTCGTGTCCGAGCTGGCGGCCGCGATCGTGGAGATCCGCAAGGCCACCCCGACCGAGCCCGCACCCAGCCATCCTGCCGCTCGCCACCTGGCAGCGGAGAAGGCGGCCGATCAGTGAGCAGTCCGGCCGCCGGAAACGAGTCGACGGCCCTGGCCCAGGTGAACCGCTTCGCACACGAGTCGGAGCATCGGTTCGCCCGCATCCTCGACTTCTACGGTGTGCTCTGGGAGTACGAGCCGGTCGAGTTTGCGTTGGATTGGGATGGGGACGGCCGGCCGACCTCAGGGTTCCGGCCCGACTTCTGGCTCCCCGACCCCGGACTCTTCGTCGAGTTGACCACGCTCAACCAGCGATTGGTGACCAAGAAGAACGGCAAGGTACGGCGGATGGGGCAGCTGTACCCCGACGTCAGGGTGACACTCCTCTACCAGCGGGACACTCTGGCCCTCTTGGCCAAGTACGGCCTGGCCGGCGAGGGAACCGGCTGTCCGGCCATCGCCCGCACCGCCTGAACGCCCTCGCCGGTAACCTTTCGACGTGGGCGACACCTCGACGGCACCCGGCGGAGCATCTCCAACCGGGCCCGGCGAACCGCTCCGCCACACCGCATTGATCGAAGCCCACCGCCGCCTGGGGGCCAAGCTGGTCGGGTTCGGCGGTTGGGAGATGCCCCTCTCGTACGGGACCGGGACCATCGCCGAGCACCGCGCCTGCCGCGAGGATTCGGTGGTCTTCGATGTCAGCCACCTGGGCACCGTCAGGGTGGCGGGCAGCGACGCCCTCGAGCGGCTGCAGGCGGCACTCTCCAACGACCTCGCCAAGGTCGCCCCGGGCCGCGCCCAGTACACCCAACTTCTCGACGACGGGGACGGATCAGTCGTCGACGACATCATCGTCTGGTGGGTCTCCGAGGACACCTTCGACGTCATGCCCAACGCTTCGAACACCAACCGGGTCGTGGAGGCCATCGGCGGCGAGGACACCACCGACGCCCGGTGCATCATCGCCGTGCAGGGTCCCCATGCCCGGACCCGCATGGCCACCGTCGCCCCGGAGGCTGCCACCGTTCCCCGGTTCGGGGTGGTCCCCTTCATCTGGGAAGGCGTGCCGTGCGTCGTCGCCGGGACCGGCTATACCGGCGAGGACGGCGTCGAGTGCGCGGTGCCGGTCGATGCCGCTGACGCCATGTGGACGGCCCTGTTGGCCACCGGCATACAGCCGGCCGGGCTCGGGGCGCGTGACACGCTCCGGCTCGAAGCCGCCCTTCCCCTGCACGGTCATGAGCTCGGGCCGGGGATCACCCCGTTGCAAGCCGGACTGGGTTGGGTGGTCGGCTGGGACAAGTCCCGGTTTCGCGGCCGGACGGCATTGAGGGCCGAGCGCGACCGCGGCGTCGAGCGGCGGCTGGTGGGTCTCGTCACTGCCGGCCGTCAACCCCCCCGCGAAGGCTCGGCGGTGAAGGTGGGTGGTCAGACCGCCGGAAGAGTCACCAGCGGCAACTACTCGCCCATGCTCGGCCACGGGATCGCCCTGGCGCTGATCGATGCCTCCTTCGGGCCCGACCCGGGCATGGCGGTGGAGGTCGAACAGCGGGGGAGGGTGCTGCCGTCCACCGTCGTGAAGACCCCGTTCGTCCGCGCCGGCCAGTGGGCATCCGCCCGGTGAGCGGCGGTCATCTCGCTCATTGGGCCTGCAGGCCCGCCGTCAACTAGACACGTTCAACTGGACACATTTAAAACAGCGTTCGAGGAGCGGCCCCGTGGGCACCTATATCCCGCATACCGATGACGAAGTGGAGAGCATGCTCGCCTTCCTCGGTCTCTCCTCCCTCGAGGAGCTCTTCGCAGTGGTCCCCGAAGCGCTCAAGCTCCAGCGTGGCCTCGAGCTGGCCGACGGTGTCGGTGAGCCCGATGTCATGGCCCGCATGGAGGCGTTCGCCGACCAGAACCGGGCCCGATCGGACCGTCTGATCTGCTTCGCCGGCGGCGGCGCCTACGACCACGAGATCCCACCGGTGACCCGATCACTGGCCGGGCGCTCGGAGTTCGTCACCTCGTACACCCCCTATCAGCCCGAGGTGGCCCAAGGGGTGCTGCAGGCGGTCTTCGAATACCAGACAATGGTGGCCCGCCTGGCCGGGCTACCGGTGGCCAATGCGTCCCTCTACGACGGGGGCAGCGCCGCGGTCGAGGCCGTCAACCTGGGTGTCGCCGCCTCCGGCCGGGCGACGGTCTGGCTGTCAGCGGGCATCCATCCCCACTGGCGGCAGATGCTCGCCACCTGCGCTGCGGGCACCGGCCACCGCCTTGCCACGATTCCCCTGGTCGACGGCGTGACCGCCTGGCCCGACGAGGGAGTGCATCTCGACGATCCTCCCGGGGTGCTGGTGGTGGGCTACCCCAACTACCTGGGCTGCATCGAAGATTTGGCTGAGGCCCGGGCCATCTGCGATCGCACCGGTGCCCTCCTCGTCGTCGGCGCCGATCCGGTGGCCGCCGGGCTGCTCAGGTCGGCGGGGTCGTGGGGGGCCGACGTCGTGGTGGGGGAGGGCCAGGTGTTCGGGACCGGCCTGGGGTTCGGTGGCCCGTACCTGGGTCTCTTCGCCTGTGCCAGCGCCCACGTCCGTCGCCTCCCCGGCCGCCTGGTGGGCGAGACCCTCGATGTCGAGGGCCGCCGTGCCTACGTGACCACCCTGCGCGCCCGGGAGCAGGACATACGTCGCGAAAAAGCCACTTCCAACGTGTGCACCAACCAGACCCTGATGGCCGTCACCGCAGCCATCCAGCTCGGATGGCTGGGAACGTCCGGCCTGGTGGAACTGGCCCGCCGATGCGCCCAGGCCACCCGGTACACCCGTGACGCTGTCCTCAGCCTGGATGGCGTCGAGGCGTTCGCCGGGGCACCCGTCCTCCGGGAGTTCGCCATCCGCCTCCCCATTCCCGCGGCGGTGGCGGTGGAACGGATGGCCGATGCAGGTTTCCTGGCTGGCATCCCCCTCACCGGGGACTTCGACGACGGGGAACACGCCCTCCTCGTCTCGGTGACCGAACGCCGGACTCGCGACGAGATCGACTCCTACGTCACCGCTCTGGCCAAGGCGGTGGCGTCATGAGCGGGGCCCCTGTGACCCCGGTCGGAGCGCCCGGAGGCAAGGCCGCCAGCGCCCCTCTGTTGGGCCGGGAGGCCGAGCCCACGATCTTCGAGCTGTCCCACCCCGGGAGGCGGGCCTGGTCGTTCCGGACGTCCGGTATCCCGGAACTGCCCGTCGAGGAGTTGGTTCCCGACGCCCATCGCCGCCGCCAGCCGCTCCCCCTGCCCGAGGTCTCCGAGCGCGATCTGGTCGCCCACTTCACCCGGTTGTCCCACCGTCAGTTTTCGGTGGACCTCGGTGCCTATCCCCTCGGCTCGTGCACGATGAAGTACAACCCGAAGGTGTGCGACGCGGTGGCCGGTCTCCCCGGTCTGGCCGGGGTACATCCGGCGGCACCGGCTTCTCTGACCCAAGGTTGGCTGGCACTGCTCGTGGAGCTCGAGGAGACCCTCTGCGAGATCACCGGGATGGCCGCGGCCACCCTGCAGCCGGCGGCCGGCGCTGCCGGCGAGCTCACCGGGCTGCTGCTCATGCGGGCATGGCACGAGGCTCGGGGCTCGAAGCGGACCAAGGTGATCATCCCCGACTCGGCGCACGGTACCAATCCGGCCTCGGTCACCTTGGGGGGATACGAGGTGGTCACCGTGCCGAGCGACGACCGCGGCTGCGTCGACATGGCGGCACTGGCCACGGTGCTCGACGAGGACGTGGCCGGCATCATGCTCACCAACCCCAACACCCTGGGGCTGTTCGAGGAGGAGATCGCCGCCATCGCCGCCGCCGTCCACCAGGTGGGGGGACTGCTCTACTACGACGGTGCCAACCTCAACGCCATCCTCGGTGTGGTCCGCCCCGGCGACATGGGATTCGACATCGTCCACATGAACCTCCACAAGACCTTCGCCACCCCCCACGGCGGGGGAGGGCCCGGGGCCGGACCCGTAGCCGTCTCCGAGCGCCTGGTCCCGTTCCTCCCCGGTCCACGCGCCATGCGGGTGGATTCCGACGACCAGTCCCCGGTCTACGAGTGGACGGTGCCGCCACGGTCGATCGGGAGGATGCACACCTGGCACGGCAACGCGCTCGTCCTGGCCCGGGCACTCGCCTACATCCTGGCCAACGGGGGAGACGGCCTGCGCAAGATCGCGGAGACAGCGGTGCTCAATGCCAACTGGATCCGGCGGCGCCTGGCCGGGACCTACGACGTCCCCTTCGACCGGCCGTGCATGCACGAGGTCGTGCTCTCGGTCCGCACCATCAAGCAGGCTCACGGGGTCCGGGCCCTGGACGTGGCCAAGCGGCTGCTCGAAGAAGGATTCCACGCGCCCACCGTGTACTTCCCCCTCATCGTGGAGGAGGCGCTGATGATCGAGCCCACCGAGACCGAGAGCCCCCAGACCCTCGAGGCCCTGGCCGAGTCCCTCGAGCGGATCGCCTCCGAGGCGAACGATCGACCGGACGGCTGGATGGCCGAATTCCCCCACGGGACACCGGTGCGCAGGGTGGACGAGGCCCGGGCCGCCCGGACCCTGGTCCCAACATTCGACGCCCGCGACTGAGACGGGCCTTCCCCGACCGTGGACGGCATCTTCACCACCCGCTTCGTGGATCCCTACCTGCGGTTCCACAAGTACATCTACGAGAAGTCCGACGGTCGTATCGGGAAGCACAGCAATCGGGTACCGGCCCTGCTCCTCACGACGACCGGGCGCAAGTCCGGGCTACCCCGAAGCAACGGCCTCACCTACTGCCGCGACCGGGGCGACCTCATCGTGGTGGCCTCCAACGGGGGGAGTGACCGGCCGCCGGCGTGGCTGCTGAACCTCCAGGCCAATCCCGCAGTGACCGTCCGGGTGGGCCGCCGGGTGATGACCGCCAGCGCACGGGTGGCCGGTAGCGAGGAACGGGCACAGCTCTGGCCCCTGGTCAACCGGACCAATCGGGGAATGTCACGCCTCTTCCACCCGGGGGTCAGCGGCCGCTACGACGTCTACCAGGGCCACACGTCCCGGGAGATTCCGGTGGTCATCATCACCCCCGACCGCGACCCACTCCAGGGCGTCGTCTGAGCGCACCTGCTACACCGGCGCCACCGGTCGTGCCGGATCAGTCGAGGAAATCGGGCTGCTCCCGCACGATCCGGTCGAAGAGGGGCTGGAAGCTGAACCAGCCGGCTAGGTGGGTGCCGACCTGGCCCTCGGTCCGACGAGCCATGTCGGCGTCGATCAGCACCGGCTTGCCGGCGGAGGAGGCCAGCAACTGGGCTTGACACGAACGCTCCATCGTGATGAACCACCAGGCGGCCTCGTCGACCGACCGGCCCACTGTCAACAACCCGTGGTTCCGCAGGATGGTCGCCTTGTTGTCTCCCAACGCGTGGGCGATCCGCTTTCCCTCGTCGATGTCGAGGACGACACCGGTGTAGTCGTTGAACACGCTGTGGTCCTCAAAGAAGGCGCACACATCCTGGGTGATCGGGTCGAGGGTGAGTCCGAGGCTGGACCACGATTTACCGTAGATCGAGTGGGCGTGGGCGGCCGAGATGACATCGGGACGAGCCGCATGGACCTGCGAGTGGATCACGAAGGCCGCCGTGTTGACCGGCCTGTCCCCCTCGACCACCTCGCCCCGATCGTTCACCAACAGGAGGTCGGATACCCGGATGTGGCCGAAGTGCATGGCCAGCGGGTTGACCCAGAAATGATCAGTAAGCTCGGGATCGCGGGCGGTGATGTGACCGGCCACCCCCTCGTCGAACCCGAACTTGGAGAACAGCCGGAAGGCAGCTGCCAGGCGCTGCTTCCGATGGAGCCGCTCCTCCTCAGGGGAGTCGAAGACCCTGTTGGGTGGGAGTTGCACGATCTCGGGCACGGTTTCCTCCTCGACTTCGCGGCAGCGCCGTCGCACCACCTCCGAGGGCGGTCCTGAGCCATACTACGCCCGGCACGGCTACGGGGCAGCCCGCCCATTGCCTCAGCGACGGGCCCGCTTCGTGTCATAGCTCCCTGACGACCTCTCCAGGCCCGACCTCGAACAAGGGGCCGGAGGGGTCCGCGGGTGGTCACGGACAAAGTCGGCATCGACCGGACTCGCCGCCGCCGCACCCCGCACCGCCGGCCGAGTCGAACACCCGCTCGAAGGCACATCGGTACCCTCGAGCCACGCCATCCGGTTCCGGTGCCAGAACTGACGGTCCCCGGTGAGCGGGACCGAAAAGGGTCCAGGGACAGGGGCGGAAAGGGGGATCGAGGCTCTCTTCGGTCCACTACCTTCGTATCCACATTAGTTGACATAATGTACATTATCGGCGGGCTGGGTGGGACGTTGGAGGACAGCCGGAGTGCGTCCCATGGTCGAATACACCCTGTGCACAGGCCATGAACCCATCGGGTGGCCTGCAAGGCACAGGCCGTGCCACACCACCTTGTCTGCTCCTGGATCTGACGTCCACCGACGTGCCGCCCGCGGCGAGCTGCTCCGCTGGTCCCGGCCCGAATCGTTCGACGGAGTCTGCCGACGCTGTGCGACGCCGCTCGGCGACGGCAAATTGTCGCAACATGCGGCGGGTCGACTTGGAAGCTATTCCGTCACGGTGACGTATCTCGAGGGAAGGGCCCCGAGTCCGAAGTGGTCGGGTTCGTATGCTGCCGGGCGGCGAGCCCGTCTCGTCAGCACCCAGCGGCCCGGGGCCGGGGATCCCACCAGCAGAGGCAGTAGCTAAGGGCCCCGGCCAATCGTCGGGGTTCCCGCTCGTCGATGCGGTCGTCCTCACCGGTGGCGAGAGGATCGCCAACCAGCGGACCGAGGGCATCCTGCAATGGATGGCCCCGAAAGCGGATACGCCGGTGACCGTGCCGTCGACGGACCCCCATGCCGGTGATCCCCGTTGCCCGTCGGCGCGAGAATCCTCGGATGCGAACCGTCCGACCCGCAGAAGTGGCCGACAAGCAAGCGGTCGCCGAAGTCCACGTTCGATCGTGGCAGGAGGCCTACCGGGGGCTGATGCCCGATGCCTATTTGGACGGCTTGGATCCCGACGAGCGCGCCGCCCGGTACACCTTCGGATCCGATGACCCGCTCCGCCGATCGACCATCGTATCCGCCGTGGACGGGATCATCGACGGATTCGCCACCATGGGACCGACCCGTGATGCCGACCTTCCCGGTTCCGGTGAGGTCTACGCCATCTATGTGGACCCCGGATCATGGGGGCTCGGTGTCGGACGGCTCTTGATGGAAGCAACCCGCTCGCGGCTCAGCCATCTGGGTTGCACCCAGGCGCTTCTCTGGGTGCTCGAGGGCAACGGGCGCGCCAGGCGCTTCTACGAGATCGACGGATGGGTACTGGACGACACCCACAGGAGCGAATCGCGGTGGGGTGTGACGACCAACGAGATTCGCTACCGGCGGGCGCTGCCCTGATCGGTGCCATCCGGTCCAGTCACTCGTTTCGTGTGGTCGCGGCGTGGCGGGGATCCATTGGGGGCAAACTCACCTCGATTCGCACTCCGATGGTTTCGCCCCAACGGTGGAGAGCGCGGGCCAACCAGCTCGTGCATTGGGTGTGTCCTCAATCGTTGTATGGCGCCCCCGTTCCGGGGCCCGACGCCTAACGTCCTCCTCGGTGGTGCCGAGTGTCCGGATCGGCCGGGTGGGCGGGAGGGGCGTATTCGGTCGGAGCGGATACCGGGCGCCAATGAAGGTGACGACATGCCATCTGCAGGGACACAGCCGAGGGGTGCTCAGCCAGAGAAGCTGACCGCTGGCTAGTGTGCCCGTACACAAGGAAGGGGCGTTGCATGGCGCTGCAGAGCACAGCGGTGGTCGACCGGCGGTACCTCGCATCGGGCGACGAGGCGGGGACTGCCCCCGGCGATCGGCGCTTCAGGCCCGATGTCGAGGGTCTGCGTGCCGTTGCAGTGCTCTTGGTCGTCCTTTTCCACGCCGGTGTGCCCGGACTCAGTGGGGGTTTCGTAGGCGTCGACGTGTTCTTCGTCATCTCCGGTTTCGTGATCACCGGAGTGCTCTTGCGGGAACGCTCCTCGGACCACCGTACGTCCATCCTGGCCTTCTACGGTCGTAGGTGCCGGCGCATCATCCCCGCCGCGACCCTCGTCATCATCGTCACGACCGTCGCCGCCTATGCCGTGCTCGGGGTGGTGGGCGGCAATCAGACCGCGGTCGGCGGTAGGTGGGCGGCTGTCTTTCTTGCGAACTTTCATTTCGCCTCCATAGGGACGAACTACCTGACGGCGACGCAACCGCCTTCGCCACTCCAGAACTTCTGGTCCCTCGCCGTGGAAGAGCAGTTCTACCTCGTCTACCCCACCCTCTTCCTGCTCGTTGCCTGGGCGCCGGTCCGTTTTGCGTTTCGTTCCCGCTTGGCCGTCGGGTTGGCCGCGGTCATCGTTGTGTCATTCGCAACGTCGGTCATTCAGACTTCGACGGAGTCGACCATCGCCTATTTCTCGCCGTTCACCCGGGCGTGGGAGCTGGCGCTCGGCGCGCTGATCGCCGTTGCGACTCCGTGGCTCCTGAGCGTCTCCCACCGATGGGCAGCGACGATGACATGGGTCGGGCTGGGCGCCGTCGTAGTAGCCGCGGTCCGGTTCAATGCTGATACGGCCTATCCCGGATGGCGGGTGGCGGTTCCCGTCGTCGGGACCGGTCTCGTGATCGCCGGTGGTACCGCGGCTCCGGGCAGGGGGGCCGAAGCGTTGCTCCGTCTCGCTCCCTTCAGACAGTTGGGACGGCTTTCCTACTCGCTGTACCTCTGGCACTGGCCGATTCTGATACTGGCCGCCGAATCAGCGGGTAAGTCCACGTTGCCCCTGCCTGTGGCCATGGGATGGCTGCTGGTGGCATTGCTGGCGTCAGTTCTGACCTACCGCTTCGTCGAGAATCCGGTGCGGCACCTGAAATTCGCCCTCCGCCACCGATGGGCCAGTGTGGGATTGGGAATAGGGCTGGTAGCGATCACATTGTCCGTCCTGACCGTTCAGATCCAGGCCCATGCCGGCAGCGTTGTCGGTGCGACAGCCCCGGCGGGTGCCGTCAACTCTGCGTCGAGCGACCAAGTCGACCAATTGGTCGCCTCGGCCGTGCGCACGCGGTCCCTTCCGGCCGGCACCGTCCCCCCCTCGTGGGGTGGCCCTCCGCAACCGAGCGGATGTCAACTCAGCCCCGGCCAGACGAGAGCTCCGAGCTGTGTGTTCGGCGATCCGCACGGAGATCACACGATGGTCGTCTACGGAGACTCACACGCGGCCATGTGGTTCCAGACATTGGACGACATAGCCACCAGGGCTCACTGGAGACTGATCATCTTGTCCAAGGGATCGTGCGCCGCCGACATGCTTCACCTCGTGAATCCACCGGGGTGGGGCACACCGGGTGGTGAGTGGCAAGCCTGCGACCAATGGCATCGGTGGGCCCTCCACCGCATCAACCAGATCGATCCCAACCTACTCATCGTGACCCAGTTGCCGGGCCTAGGCCCCCACAACGCCAATACGCAGGCTCAGTGGCAGGGAGGCCTGGAAGCAGTCTTCAGGGCCATCACGGCACCGAATGTCAAATTTGCAGTCCTCGGCAATATCCCACTGTCGCCGAAGGACGGACCGTTCTGTCTCGCGCAATACTCGAATGACCTCCGGGTTTGCTCTGGTAGTGCCTCCGACATCGAAACTCCGTGGCGCACCGCGGAGAAGGCGGCAGCCGCCGCACTCTCCGTCAACGGAATCCCTGTCAACTACATCAATACGATCCCCTGGTTCTGTTCCGGAGATGTCTGTCCTCCCGTGATCGGGCGATACGACGTCTACACCGACCTCTACCACGTCTCGAGCTCGTATGCCAACTACCTCGAAGGGGTGCTGGCCCGGGCACTCGGGTTCCCGTCGCGCCAGTCCTGACGAGCTTCCTGCATCTGACGAAGTGGCGCTGTGCCCGCGCCCGACCCTCTCCCCCGCTTCCGACCGGATGGCCGGAGGTGCCGGACATACACCCGCAGGCGGTCAGTTCCTCATCGGCTCCACAACCACTCCGATCAGGTCTTTCGCCGACTCGTAGAGGTGCTCGAACGCCTCCCGGTAGGCGCGGGCCCCGGGATTGCCGCCAAGGTCGGCGCACACATCCTCGATGGCCGACTCGAGCCGGTACAGGCGATCGTGCAGGGACTGCAGATCCGCCTCGCTCACGACGGTCTGCCCGTCTGGGATCCCCAGCGCGTCGGCCCGGCGGCGGGCCTCGTACGCCCGCTGCCGGTGCGAGCGGCAGCAGAAGACCCGGGGACGGCCCGCCCGGGGCAATTGCTCGATGGGGCGGTGGCACCAGCCGCACAGCGGCGGACCCGATGATTTCGTCACGGTGACGATACTAGCCTGATCCTCCCCGTAGGGCCCGCCCCGGGCGGGGCCCGGTCGGTGGGCACCGGGGGTCGCCGCCGGAGATATCCTCGGAGCGGAGCCACCCCATGGAGTACGACCCCGACGACCTGAACCTCGACGACCTCTACGCCGACCGGGGCTACGTCCGTACCTGCGGGAAGTGCGGT
>Ga0307372_10005786_pt1 | contig 18377 bp, 13 predicted proteins | sample OX1MG_FD_202533 | JGI IMG/M metagenome (GOLD analysis project Ga0307372, IMG submission 202533) | Soil microbial communities from Risofladan, Vaasa, Finland - OX-1 | ecosystem: Environmental > Terrestrial > Soil > Coastal area > Acid sulfate soil | place: Finland: Risofladan, Vaasa | collected...
GAGGCGGGCTTTTCGAATAACGCGCGGCGCGTGAAGGCCCGTTCGCGCAGGGTTCCGTTTGTCCGAATGCGGTATTTGGACACCTGGCAAGGGCATTCGATTCGCCCCGGTGAAGCCGTGCGGAAATGCGAATCGCTGGGCCTGGAAGTGCTCGATGTGCAGGACGAATGGACAACGATGATGTGGGTGGGCGGGCGCAAAAAATAATTCCGCCGATCAGTCCGGCGGGAAACTGATGGATTGGTCGCTAAACTGCACCCAGAGAATCACTTCTTTGGTCTTGCTCCGTTTGGCGGCGTCGTTGTCATCCGGGAAGGGCTGATAGGGACTCAGCTCCACTTTGATTTCAACTCCCGAGGCGCCGGCTCCGTGATCGGTGTGGGTGACGTGAAAGCTTTTGATCGGGCCGTAATATCCCGTGGGCCCCCAGTCATCTTGAAAATCCTTGAAGGAGTAAGACTGGGAGGGCTTCCATATTTGGTAGGCTTGCTGCATGTTCCCGGCGATGACCGCGTTGAAAAAATGGAGAATGGTGACCCGCTCCTTGTGATAGCGCAGCACCCACCAAAGGCCGCCAGCCACAAAAAGCACCAGAACGACCGCCAGGATAATGCGTCGCCGTGTTTTGGAACGCGGATGCTCTTCCACTGCCTCGAAGAGGGCCATCAAAACTCCTTGCCTCTACAGTTGGCGCTTAAATGCCATGATGCTGCACCCAATCATCACCACGGAGAAGCAAGATAAAATTATCACGTCCCTGTAAATTCCTTCAATGCCAGTATTTTTGACGGTCAAATTGCGCAGGGCGTGCACCGTGTAGGTGAAGGGATCGACGACCGAGATCCAGCGGAGCCACTTGGGGAAGCCCTCGATCGGAGAAATGGCCCCGGACGGAAAGAAAAGCAGCGTGTTCAGCACTCCGAAAATCGCGCGCGGAACCAAAGGATCATCGACGCGCACCATCGCGAGGAACATGAAACTGATCATCGCAATCGATGCGACCAAGACGACGAAGCTGAGATAAAAGAGGCGCACCGGATCCCAGAGCCGCGGAATACCCACCAGTAATCCTCCGATGATGGTGAGGGCCATCCCCGCCATGAGCCCCTTGAACGCGCCCGCGCCGATGAGGCCCAGGACGAGTTCGGTCTTGTGGATGGGAGTCAGAAGATAGCCTTCGTGCAAGCCGCGGGACTTGTCGTCGATGAAGGTGATGCCGCCCCCTATCATGGCCACGATGAAGATGGCCATGGCGGTCGAGCCTGCCAGGAGATACTTGGCGTATTCGACGTAGGGGTAGACCTCGACCACGTCCAACTGCACCTTTTGGTCCAAGCGAGGCTGCACGTCGGGCGCGTTCAACGCGTCGACCATCTGCTGGATGCGTTCAAGGAGTGCGCTGGCCATCACCTGGTCGGTGTTGTCTTCGGTGAAGGCGATGCGCGGCCGGTTGCGCTGGTAGAAGCGGCGGGAGAAGTTGTGGGGAATCTGGATCACTCCGCGGACGAAACCCGCCCGGAGATCGTCGACCGCGCGGGGGAGGGAATCGTAATCGACCACGCGGAAGGTTTGCGGCCCGGCCGCGATTCCGTCGAACATTTCGCGAACCCGGCGCGACTCCACGGAATGATCCTGATCGACAAAGGCGATCGTCGCTCCTTTGATTTTTCCGCCAAAGGCGTAGCCCAGGACGATCAGCTGAACCAGGGGAAACACCATCGACGCCATCATCAGCGAGGGGCTGCGAAAGAATTTCCGCATGTCGCGTTCCACCAGCGCCCAAATCCGATAGAGCTTCATGGAAGTGACGACCCCTCGGTCGCGCGTCCCGTCAGTGTTTGCATGCCTCTCCTAACGGTATAAATAGCTGATGTCATGCCCGGTTCCGTGCGCGGCGTCGCGCAGTTCGCGCCCGGTGTAATGCAGAAACACATCGTCCAAGGTGGTGCCCTGCACGGAAACTTTCCGGACATGGACCTTGCGGCTGCGCGCAAGGTCCATCAGCGCGGCCACCGTGGCCGGTCCGTCGTGCGAGCCGATATGGACGACGCCGGCGGTCCGCGTCACGCTTGCGGCTTGCGCCAGGCCCCGAAGCTGGTCGAGCCAATCGCCCGGAGCATCTTCGAATTCCGCTTCCACCACATCGCCTCCGGGAATGCTGTCCTTCAGCCGAGTAGGCGTATCGAGCGTCGCGAGCTTGCCGTGGTCCACGATGGCGATGCGGTCGCAAAGTTTGTCGGCTTCGTCCATGTAATGGGTCGTCAGCAGGATGGTGAGTTCGGACTTGCTGCGCAAGGTGCGGATCATTTCCCAAACATTCGTGCGTGAGACGGGATCGAGGCCCGTGGTCGGTTCGTCGAGAAACAAAATCTTCGGGGAATGCACCAGGCCGCGCGCGATTTCCAGGCGCCGCCGCATGCCCCCCGAGAAAGTGCGCACCAGGGCATCGCGAAATTTGACCAGGTCTACCGATTCAAGCAGGCCGTTGATCAGGGCATCGCGAGTATCCGCGGGCACGCCGTAGAGCTTGGCGTGAATCAGCATGTTCTCGCGGGCCGTCAGCTCGGGATCGGATGTGAACGCCTGCGGGATCACGCCGAGAACGTGGCGTACGCCGTCGGCGTCGGTGGAAATATCGTGACCGGCAATGCGAGCCGTGCCGGAGGTGGGCGGCGTCAGGGTGGTCATCATGCGAATCAGCGTGGTCTTTCCGGCGCCATTGGGCCCGAGAAGGCCGAATATTTCTCGCTGGGCGACGTTGAAGCTGATGTCGTCGACGGCGACGAGGTCGCCGAATTTTTTCGTGAGATGGTCCACTTCAATCGAATTCATGGGCTCGATTCCTGAAATGCTCTCAAAGCCGCTCTAGCCAGCTCTTTTGCCCGGCGGGAGGATGCAGCAGCACCGTTGCGGTCATGCCGGTGAACAAGCGCCGGCCGGGATTGGGCACGGCCACCTTGATGGCGAATGTCTTGATGTCGCGCTTGGTGCGGCTAACGTCGCGCTGCGTGGCATAGTCGTTTTCCACGCCCTTGAAGAATACCGAGCCTTCAAGGATGTCTCCCGAGGGCAGCCTGATTGGCAGCTTTTCTCCAAACTGGATCGAATCGATATAGCTTTCTTCCACGTCGGCGCGGACCCAAAGATGGTCGACATCGACAATCACGACGATCGGCGAGCCCTCTGCGACAACTTCGCCCTGCTTAGCGACGCGCACGGAGACAATTCCGCCGATGGGCGCGTAGATCTCCGTGTAGCCGAGCTGCGTGGCCACCTGGGCTTCGGTGGCGCGAGCCTGCTCGAGTTGCGCGAGGGTGGTCGATATTTCGCTCTTGCGCACGTCCACCTGTTTGCGATTGGCCTGGGCGACGTCCAGGGCGGCACCCTCGGCCTTGGCGGATTGTTCCAGGGCATCCACGTTGGCCTGGGAAATTCGTACGGCTGCCTCGGCATGGTCTCGGTCCTGCGCGGAGACTTCACCCTTGGCGAAGAGCTTCTGCATGCGGTCGAGGTCCATTTGATCGCGCCACAGTTCGGCGCGGGCCTGCTCGAGCTGCGCGTTGCTGGATGTGCGCCGCGCGCGCGCCTGCTCGATCGAAGCGTCGGTCTGATCGTTCGTCCAGGAATAATTGTGATTGGCCGCGTTCACCTGGGCCTCGATGCTGGTGACGTTGGCTTTCGCTGCGGCCAGGTTTGCCTGGAGCTCCTTCGGATCGAGTTCGGCGATCAAATCACCCTTCTTCACTTCGGAACCCTCGTCCACGGTCAGTTTGATGATGCGGCCGGTGATCTGCGGGCTCACGATCACCTCGTTGCCGTCGACCACGCCCGTCAGCGGAATGGCATTTCCCTTGGGCGTGGTGAACACGTACACCAGGATGGCAACCAGGAAAATAATGCCAATGACTGCAAGGAACTTGCGGCCGGTCATCGGGTCCTCGCTTGCTTGGAGTTCAAGCCATGATCCAGAAAATCGAACAGGGCGCACTTTCGGGCTTCCACGGCCCGCGGCATGAGCAGGTCGTGTCCCACAATTTCGCTCAGGATGGGAGCGGCGGCGAAATAAGAGGTCGTCATTCCCAGAATGCTCAGAGCGGTGTGGTCCGGATCGATGGCGCGGAACTCGCCGGCGGCGATTCCTTCTTGAATCGTTCGGACGAGCCGCTGATGAAACGGGCGCAGGTACTCGCGCACAATCCATCCAAAATTGCGGCTGCCTTCCATCGCTTCTCGCTGCAGGAGCCGCGGATAATTCGGATGGGTGGACAGAAAGTCAAAATAACCGGCCACAAAAGCGCGGAGCCGTTCGTGCGGAGACTGTCCTTCTTTCGGCGGAACGTTCGAATCGCGTAGAAGTTGTCGAAACAGATTCTCGAGGACCGCTCGGTGCAGGCGGCGCTTGTTGCCGAAATAATAGTAGAGCATGGCCTTGTTGGCGCGTGCGGCGGCGGCAATTTCATCCGTGCGGGCTCCCGCCATTCCCTCCGCGGCGAAATGCTGCTCGGCGGCCGCCAGGATTCGCCGCGCCGTGGCCGGGCTTTCGGATTTTCTGCGTCCACGCGCCATTTTTTTACTCAGAGCCCCACGCGTTTCATGTGCACTTCCGGATACCGCGTGCCGGAGGCCGCGCCGAGCGGCGCAATCTGATCGATTTGCTCTAGGTCGGCCGCGCTCAGGCGGATATCCAGCGCGCCGAGATCCTCGTCGAGATAGGTGCGGCGCTTCGTGCCGGGAATGGGAATGATGTCTTCGCCACGCGCGAGCACCCAGGCCAGCGCCAGTTGCGCGGGCGTGCAACGCTTTTCCGATGCCATCCGCTCGACGCGCTCGACCAACTGGAGATTTTTCCGGAAGTTTTCTCCCTGGAACCGCGGAGAGATGCGCCGGAAATCGTTTTGGCCGAATTCGTTGTTCTTGATCCGGCCGGTAAGAATCCCGCGGCCAAGCGGGCTGTAGGCCACCAGTGCGATGCCGAGTTCGCGGCAAACGCCGAGAATTTCCTGTTCTGGATCGCGCGTCCAAAGCGAATATTCGCTCTGGAGCGCGGATATGGGGTGCACGGCGTGAGCGCGGCGAATCGTCTTCGCTCCGGCTTCGGACATCCCGAGATAGCGCACTTTGCCCTGCTCGACCAGGCGAGCCATCGCGCCAATGGTCTCTTCGATCGGCACATTCGGGTCCACGCGGTGCTGGTAATACAGGTCGATGGTGGGAATCCGCAGCCGTCGCAGGCTGGCTTCGCAGGCCTGCTGGACGTATTCCGGGCGGCCATTTACCACCATGGAACCGTCGGGAATACGCACGTTGCCGAATTTCGTGGCGACGATCGCTTCGTTGTGCCGCTTCTCGATGGCGCGCCCCACGATCTCTTCATTCAGGCCCGCGCCGTACATGTCGGCCGTGTCGAGAAAGGTCATGCCGCGGTCGAGAGCATGATGGATGGTGGCGATGGATTCCGGATCGTCCGGAGTACCGTAGGATTGGGACATGCCCATGCAGCCGAGTCCCATGGCGGAAACCACGAGTGAACTCTTTCCCAGCCGGCGGAATTGCACGGAAGGCTCCTCCTTCAGTGAAATGTTTTATTTAACTAACTGGTTAGTTTAATGGGCGGATCGTCGCATGTCAAGACGGGGTTGGCTATCGACAGGCGGGCTGGCGCCGGGCGCTATTCCCGCCAAGCGAGACGGTGCACTGGTCATCGCGCCAACGGAAAAGCCGGCGCTCGATTCATGCGTCGAGGGCGCCGGCCGCCCCGGAAGGAAGATCGATGGAATACTTGGTGCGAGCCTTTTCGCGGTGCATCTCGAGCGCGAGTTCGATGAGCCGGTCGAGGAGTTTGGGATAGGGCAGGCCCGACGCTTCCCAGAGTTTCGGGTACATGCTGATGGCCGTGAAACCGGGAATCGTATTCAGCTCGTTGACGAAGATTTTTCCGGTGCGGTGTTCCAGAAAGAAATCGCAGCGCGCCATCCCTGCCCCATCGATCGCGCGAAAGGCGCGAACGGCAAGGTTCTGAAAGGCGGACACCTGTTTTTTGGTGAGCGGCGCGGGGATCACCAGCCGCGTGCCCTCCTCCAGATATTTGGCTGTGTAGTCGTAGAACTCGCGATGGGGCACGATTTCGCCAGGGATGGAGGCGCGCACATCGTTGTTGCCAAGCACCGAGACTTCAATCTCGCGAGCGGCCACGCTGCGCTCCACGATCGTTTTCAACGCGAATTCAGCGGCGAGATTCATCGCGGCCGGCAACTCCCTGGCGGACTTGACGCGGCTCATGCCCACGGAGGAGCCTAGCGTTGCCGGCTTCACGAACAGCGGGAAGCGGATTTTTTTTTGGATCTGCCGCAGGACGAGCGTGCGTTCTTGTTCCCATTCGGAGCGGCGAACCGCCATAAACGGCACGATGGGAAGCCCCGCCTGCTCGAACAGCCTTTTTTGAACGTCCTTGTCCATGCCCACGGCCGATGCCAGGACGCCGGCGCCGACATATGGCAGACCCGCCAATTCAAGCAGGCCCTGCACCGTGCCGTCTTCTCCAAACGTTCCGTGCAGCACGGGGAAAACGATATCCACGGCCACGCTCGGATGGCCTGAGCCGCGTGATATGGGAACCAGCGCGGCGGTCGTCGGATCGGGCGGAAGTGAAACGCGCTCGCCCGATTTCAAAACGTCGGAGAGCATTTTCTGGGCGCCGGCGCTCACGAGCCAGCGTCCCTCCTTCGTAATGCCAATGGGCACGGCTTCATATTTCTCAGGATTCAGTGCGCGAATCACGGACGCAGCCGAAGCGAGCGAGACTTCGTGCTCTCCCGAACGCCCGCCAAAGAGGACGCCCACGCGCAGCCGCTTTGCTGAACTCATTCCGGCACCTTCCTGATCTTTATTGCGAGCGCATCGTCGCTCATAGGATTTTCTTCCCCAGACCCGATAGCAGCAGCTCCGCGCCCAAAATCGCGGTCGTGTTGTGCAAATCGATCACGGGATTGATTTCCACCAGCTCGAACGAGACCATCGAGCGGCTGTCTGCAATCATCTCCAGCGCGAGGTGCGCTTCGCGGTAGGTGGAGCCGCCGCGGACCGGCGTGCCGACTCCGGGCGCGTCGGAGGGATCCACGAAATCCATGTCGAGGCTCACGGCAATGCCCGCCGTGTCGTCGCCTGCGAAGCGTAGCGCCTCGGCCATCACTTCACGCATGCCGCGCTCGTCGATATCGCGCATGGTGAAGATATGGACGCCCGATTCCTTCACAAGCCGGCGCTCTTTCGCGTCGAGCTCGCGAGTCCCTACCAGGACGACATTCCGCGGCTCAACCATCGGTTTGATTCCGGCAAGCTCGGTCAATTCGCGCGGGCCGTAGCCCATGATGGAAGCAAGCGGCATGCCGTGGACGTTGCCCGAGGGCGAAGACTCCGGCGTATTCATGTCGCCATGCGCGTCCAGCCAGATCACGCCGATCCGCTTGGATTGCTTGCTAAAATGCAAAGCGGCGCCCGCCACGGTGCCCACCGCAATCGAATGATCGCCGCCGAGGATCACGGGGAGAAATTCATCATCGAGCGCCTTCCCAACGATCTCGGCAAGCCCTTTGCAGGTCTCGGAAATTTCCTCGAGATATTTGGCGCTTTTCTCGCCGTAGTGCTGTTCCTCGGGTTGCCGGACGCGAATATTGCCAATATCTTCCACCTGACGTCCCAGTTGCTTGAGCCGCGATTGCAAGCCCGCCACGCGCAGCGCCGAAGGGCCCATATCGACGCCGCGACGGCTGGCGCCCAGGTCCATCGGCACACCGATGATGCGTATCTTCTCGGCCATTTTGTTGTGTCTGTTCGCTACCCCAAGAACGGCGGTGGGGCCCCTAAGAATAGACGCGACAAAGCGTCCGTGGGAAGGGGATCACTTCCCGGATGTGCTCGGTTCCGCAAATCCCGTCCGTGGTTCGCTCGAATCTATCCGAAGCTTTCCTACGGAGCGCTGCCGTGGCGATCAAGACAGATTTCCACGTAGCAGAATTCCGAAGTGGGGAGGCCGCCTCACGGAATTTCATCGTTTTCATTGAGGATTCGCGAGAGCTTCAACCTGCTATTTGAAATGTTTCACCCACTTGATGTCCAGGCCGTTCGTGCCGTTGATATCGCGAAGGAAAACAACGGAGAGATTTCGCTTCACGGAGTATTCCACTTGAATCATCTGGTATTGGTTCGACGTGGCGGCGTTAGTCGAATAGGTGATCGTGAGGTTGCTTTGAACTTGCTGTTGGATAGTGATCCGCGCCGCGGCGTTTGATTCCGTAGCCGTGCCGGCGACGAAAGGATCGACGCGGAATTGACTGATGCCGAACAGGCGCTCAATCCGCCCCCCCAGACCGCTCGAAATCGCTTCCGATAGCAGCGCTGTGGCGCCGTAGTTTTGCGAGGATGTCGACGATATTGGCGACGTCTCTTCGCCGGTTCTGCCGAGCGCGAGCAGGCCAATCACATCGGTATCCGGTAGAGGAGGGTCGGACCGATAGTTCATGGTCAGCCGGCTGGCGGGCCCGGAGAAATCGACCGTCACCTGATATTGACTGATTGTGGTGGTGGCCTCGACGTTCAGCACCGGATCGAGCCGGAATGGGTTCGCGAAACTGATGTCGCCGCGAGTGAGCTGAAAGGTGTTGCCTCGAAATGGCATCTGGCCCCCGAGCAGATGGACATTCCCGAGAAGAACCGGGCGATCCCAGGTGCCACGGAGACGGACATTACCGTCCACTTGGATCTGCGCTCCGGACCATTCGATCAGCGCTCCCGCGTTCGTTTGGGCTGCTACATCGAAAGTGAGGTTTTGCAGAAACGGCGAGCTGGAAGCCGATGCGAGTGTAACGTCCGATGCCGAGGCGAAGAACGACGCTACGTCGACACCTTGGGCAAATAGCAATCGCTGCACTTGCACGCGTCCGGTCATGATCGCCGCTGTTCTCGTTCCGGAAAGCTGGAGTGTGCCGCCCACAAGCCAGCTCATCCCCGCCGGATAGCGGATGCGGACGAGCGATGTGGTCGCGTTCACCTCGTAGCGCATGGGTCCTTCGCCGTAGGTGACGCTGCCGCTCAGCGCCAGTTGTCCTCCTCCGGACTCCGCCGTAATGCGATCGAAAACCAGCCTTCTTTTGTCGAAGAGCAAATCTCCATTCACGTTGTTCAGCCCCACCGGGAAATCCGCGTAGTTCGCGGATGCCTCGCGGACGCTGGCGCGCCCCGTGACTTGCGGCTGCGAGATCGTTCCTTCGATGGAAATGTTCGCATTTGCCCGTCCCCGCGCCTGCAAGTCCGGCAGCAAGCTCGTCAGCAAGCGCAGATTCACTCCGCCGGACAACGTGACGTGGAGCGGCTGGTCGCCGTCAAATCGGGCCGAGCCGGTAAGCTGCAAATCCGTATCCGTGCCGTGCAGGCGCGCCTGCGAGACGCTCACTACATTGCGCTGATACGTCAGCCGGATATCCTGGTCATTCGTCAGCTGAACGAGTTCATAATCGAACGAGATTCGAGTGATATCCGCCTCAATTTTGATGGAGTCCGGCTGCCTGAGCGCGCCGGAAATCGTGAATACTCCGTCCGCGCTGCTGTGGGCCGTGGGTTGTTGCAAGTGAAGTCCGGCGACGAGGAAGGGATCGAGATCGAACTGCTCGACCGAGAGCTGCCCGGAAAGCGGGGCGTCTCCCATCAGTCCCACGGTGACGTGCCCTTGCAGCTTTCGTGGACCTGGGTCGGAACTCAAGGAGATGCTCGCACTTCGCCCGTTGGAGGAAAGTTGGCCGTTAAAATTTCCCTCCACTTCGTTTCCCAGTCTTAGATTCACCAAACGCATAGTGCCCGCCGCGATGGGCGCTCGCAAAGGCCCGCTGCCTTTGAGATGAAATTCCAGCTTCCCGGCCATGGGCAGGGATGGGCTTTGAATCTGGTTGATCTTTTCCAACAATATTCCCGTGCCGCTCACATCGAACTCCGCCTCCTTCTCCTCGGGCCGGTAGAGTACGCTGCCGGCGACGCTTTCGGAAGCGACTCGCAATTCGGCTGAGGAGAGGCTCAGCTCATCGTGCTGTGCGTGCAACCGGCCGCTGAGACGGTCGAACTGAAATCTTCCGGCCTTGATGTCTTCAAACACAAAATCCGAGTCGAGCACGGGAGCGGCGCGGGTACCGCTGCCGCGCACGGTTCCGCTGAGAAAGCCGCTGATCGGATAGCTCATATCGAACATCGACAGGAGATCCTCGCTCGGGGCGCGTTCCACCCGCGCGCTGAGAGTCCAGGGACTGGAAGGAAGAAAGCTCCAATCGCCGTCAAAAACAAGCGAGAGGTCGAGATTGGCGGATGTGCCGCCATGGCGGACGATGGTCTTCGTCAGCCGGAAATCGTCCGGGGAATATTCGAGTTCTCCTTCGACGTCGTCCCAGGCGAGTTTGTCGTAACGCGCTTTCGTGGCATGCATGTGGCCGATAAAGGTGGGTCCGACGATCGGCCCCAGGATCCGTCCGTCCCAGGCTGCCGTGCCGGTAATGCGGCGGGGAGCTGCCGTATGGCCGCGGATGGCATTGATGAAATCGTCCCAGTCGCCAAGGTCGCCCGTCCGAAACGTTACGTCGAGTGCGGAATCCGCCGCGCCGAGAAAGCCGTTCATACGGAGCTGCGTTTTCGGCAACGTAATCTCACCCTGTGAAATGGCGACCGCGTTCTGGTCCGTGGAATAATCGTAGTGAATCTGTGCCGTCGCCGGGATCATTCCGAGAGCCAGGTTTTGCGGCGGCGACCACCGCGTTTCGCCCGTCGACCGGAAATGCTTGAAGTTCCGGTCCCACGTGTTCACCGAATCCACATCGACGGCGCCGTCCCAATGGAGCGGATCGACCGGAAAATCTGAATTGTCAACGGCAGCGAGCGCTGCGGCGAGGCTGGCATGATGCATGTGCGTTTCGGCTCGGAACGCGAGGTCATGGAAATTTAGTTCCAGTCGGCCATCCAGGCTGCCGGAAAGAGCTTGGACCCTGAAATTCGGAACCACAAGCCGCTTTCCGGCAACCTGGTAATCGCCCCAGGTCTCGAATCCGCTGGCGTGGAACCATTGATAAGACATCCGAATATCGTGAGCCTTGTAGTAACCGCTCGCTGTCCACTTGCCCGCACCCGCCAAAGCGGACGCATAGCGCGCCTGGCCGGAGAAATCCGCGATCCCATCCGGCGTGGTGGGCGATCGAAAAATGGTGCGCACATCGGCCAGGGAAAGCCGCCCCCGGTAGTGCAATGTCCAGTCGGGCCGCGAGAAGCTCGCCATTTCAGCGCGGAGGCTTATCTGCGAGTGAGGCAATTTGCAGACGAGTTCGTCGAGCTCGAAAGAATCGCGATTGAGGCTGAATTTCGCGGACACATCGAAGCGGAACGGCATCCAGCGCCGCTCGGCTAATTCGATCTGTTGCCACCGCAGATCTCCGATGTAGGCATCCGCGCCGGGCGCGGCGGCGTTATAGTGCAGGTCGAACTCGAGATTCCGCCCTTGCATTGCCAGCGGTATTCGCCGGTCGTTGAAAACCGCGCTGCCGTTCCTCAATTCCAGCCGGGCGATGCGTAAGCTGAAAAGCGTATCGCGCCACGGACGGTTGCTCGCCGCCACTCGTGGCCGGGGAATGTTGCTTCGGCCATCTTTCTCGATCCGGACGACCGCTTGCGGCCGGTCGACGATCAGCTCATCCAGGGAAATCCGGCGCCCGAACAGCGATAGGATACGGATCGCCACGTCCACATGGTCTGCCTGGAACAGCGGAGGCTCACCCGGAGCTTCCAGTCCGTGCACGGTCAAACCGCTGATCTCGGCGCGCAGGCGCCAAATGTCCAGATGAAAGCCGCCCATTTCGACGCGCGTTCCAGTCCTTTCTTGAATCTGGTTGACGAGAGCATTGCGAATCCATTGCCCCGCCAGGCCAGTCTCGAAGGCGGCCATCACAGCGATCGCCGCAACGATCAGGAGCCCCAGCACGCCTCCGATCCAAAGCTTTGATCGGATGGTCATGGCGCGGCTGCCTCCGGCACGACATCGATCGTCAGGCTCTTCCGTGTATCGTCGAGCCACGCGGTGGCCCGTTTGTTAATGGCTCTTTGAACCAGCACCTCGCGTATCGTGTCTGCAACATCCGCCAGAGCAGGTACGGCCTGGCCGCGCTTTCGAAGCTGCGGCGCAAACTCAGTGTCGTAGAACGTCTCGATTTGCCGCTGGTCGACCTGTGCCGCCGGACGGAACCGAAAATCCAGGAAGCGAGCGAGATACAGTTGTTGCCCGAGCAGCCGCCGGACCGCCGATTCGCTTAACCCTTCGGAAATACACCGCCTCTTGAATTCCTCCTGCGTGGGAAACTGCTTTTCAAGCTGCATGTAAGCGCGGTCCACGTCCTCCGCCGAAGGCTCCGGATACTTTGCCTCGCTCGCCTCGCCCCGGACGATCCACTGGTCGGCCAACTCTTGGATTAATTCGGGCCGGGTTTTTGCGTGGCCATCCACCAGTCTCTGGAACGCCGAGAGCTCGCGTACTTCGCTTTCGGTAAGAATATCGTCGCCGATTCGCGCGGCTATGCCGTCGATCGTCTTCGCACCGGCCGTGCCGCCTGTACCCGGAGGCAACGCGGAATAGGATCGAGCCTGGGCGTTTGCGTGCGAGGCTACAAGCCCGGCCACGAATGCCATGGATGCGAAAATAAGGATGGTTCGGCGCATCAGAATACCGGCCCGATATTGAAGGAGAATTGAAAATGTGGCAGACGGAACAGTTGCGTCACGTTCGTTGTTGCATTGGTCGCCTGGTATTGAGCGGGATTCAGCTGGTAACCGAAATCGAGTGTCACTGGGCCGACGGGCGTGGGATAGCGGATTCCAACACCTACCGTATGTGAAAAGTAGTTCAGGTCGGTTGGCGACCGCGATTTCCAGGCCAGCGTGACGTGATTGATATCGCTATAAACGTTGCCTCCGTCGTAAAAAATCGAGCCTCCCAGGCGATTCCCGGCGATCGAAATTTTCGTTGGAAAATGGAGTTCCTGGTTGAAAGCGAGCAATGCAAGGCCGCCAACGGGGAATCCCGTGCACGGATCGCGCGGCCCAGCCTGGTTTAATCCAAAGCCTCTGATCGAAGTACCGCCGCCCGCGAAGAACCGTTCCGGCAGGGGAATCACCGGCTGGGTTGCGACATTTCCCATGATGCAGGACGTCGCGATGCCTTCCGCGGTATTCCCCAGCGTTTGCTCGATTCCAAAGCGCAGCGAACGCGCAAACACAAAATCGCGTCCCAGGGAGGTGAAAGAAGAGTTCTGAAACGAGCCTCGAAAAAAACTCGCGCTTGAACCCAGCTCCGTCGAGGCCACGCTGAGATCGGCGGTATTGAAGTTCCCGTGCTTGGCGTCGCTTGGATTGTCCCGGCGATCGCGCACATACGTGATTCCGAAACCGGAAACGAGTGTAGGCTGGCTGAATAAGGGAATTTCTTCGGTCTCAATGGTCTCCAAGATATCGGAGACCTCGACGTGGCGGTAGAAATATCGATAGACCAGCGAGCTGGATGGCGATAACTTCTCGACCAATTCCACGGAACCCTCGTATCGTTTCGACGTAAACGTATTCACGTCTTGTGTCTTATCGGCGAAGCCGGTGAGTTGGAGGCCCAGGGATCGCCGGTCGAGAAAATTGTCCGCGAGATAGCTCAAGGTTCCGCGATACTGCAGGGTGCTGGCGCGCGCCCTGAACGATAGCTCTTGGGCGCGGCCGAACATGTTCGAGCGCGAGATTTCGAAGATTCCGCGTGGACTTGCGCCGATGGTGGTTCCGTTGGGGTTTGTGCTGCCTCCGGCAAGCCGCTGCACCTCGAATCCGAAGCCGTAGCCAATTGTGTAGCGGCTGCCTTCTTCCGTATCGACCACCACCACCTTTTCGGGATCCGTTCCGTTCGGATTCTGCGGCGCGATCTGCACGCGGTTGAAGACGCCCAGATTGTAGAGCCGGCGCTGCGTTTCCACCACATCCCCTTCCCGCAGCGGTCCCCCCGCATGAATGGTCACCTCGCGGGCGATGAGTCCTGGGCGGGTGTATTGGTAGCCTGTCAGCAGTACCTTCGACACTTCAATCCTGGGGCCTTCTGAGATTTGGTAAACCAAACGAACCTGGTTCGGAGCGGGTCCAGGCAAGACCTGATATTGGAAACGCGCCTCGGGAAACCCATCGTTGTAATAGCTCGCCAGAATGTTATTGCGGTCGCTTCCGATACCCGCTTCCGAATAGGGCTGCCCGGGAGTCGATCCCGTAACGCCCAGAAGGTCATTGGTGCTCAGGGCGTGATTTCCCTCAATCCGCAGCTCGGAAACGCGCGTTTGCGGCCCTTCCACAATGTGGAGCGATACGAAAAGGTTATTCCTTTTGCCGCGATAATTGTCGTCCACGGTCGAAGTAACCTGAATATCGCGAAAACCGTTCGAGAGGTACAGCGCATGGAGCGAATCGATGTCGGCGCGAAGGAGTTGCTGGCTGAAGCGCCCCCTCGATGCGAAAGAAGCCGGCTGAAGCTGCAGCCGGCGCGAAAGCAAATCACCGCTGAAATATTTGTTGCCCTCGAAGGTAACGCCGGCCAGTCGAAAGCGGTCGCCGCGAGATACCTGGTAGACGATCACCCTTTCGCCGCTTGCGTCCTCATGGGAAGCCACCTCGACATCCGCATCGAAGTACCCTTGCCGCTGCAGATAGTCGCGGATATTGCGCCTGCCTTCCTGCAGCAAGTCCTCGTCCACGGCGCCCTCGGCATAGATCGGCAGCAGCTTGTTTCTTTGGCTTCTGCTGATGTGAGCGCCGCTGAGTTCGACGCGGATGCGCGGCCCCGCCGTCACGGACATCGTTAGACTCACGCGATTTGACTTAGCGTTGTACGCTCCGGACGTAATCAGGGCTCCAGCGCCCAGATAGCCCTGGCCGATCAGGAATTTCTTCAGCCGCTGGGAAGCTCGCGACAAACGCGCTTCCGTCATTTCATTCTTGCTCGAGATCTTCGCGCGCCGCAATAGCTCCGGATCGTGATAAGGGGTTCGATTGTCGATGGTGATGCCGCCGATTCTGGCCCGCGGACCGGAATCAACGGTTACGGTGATGTCCATTTGCCGGGTGTCCTCATGCGGAGCTAGCGTCCATTTGATCTTCGCCAAATACAAACCGTCGTTCCGAAGCGTTTCCTGGAGCCGCCCGACGGCTTCCCGCAGTGCGCCTTCGCGAAATGGCTCACCCAAACCAAGACGCAGCGCGGCCAGAGCAGCAGCCTGATTGGGAGGCTCCCTGACTCCGTCGATATGAATTACGTTGTTGTAATAATTTTGCTTGACGATGAAATCGACCCGTAAGCCTCCTGCCGCCCGGGCCACCGCAACGCGGATATCCGAATAATCGCCCAGCGCATAAAGTTTCCGGAGGCTTTCGCGCTCCTGGGAAAAATCAAATGGCTTTCCGGTTTGGAGCGGAAGCGGCGGAGTCGTTTCCTCGGCGGGATTCCCTGCGGCGTCGACAATCCGCACTTGCGCCACACGCTGGCCCTCGATGGCCGCCTCCTGACCCCAGGTAACCGCGGCGGCAAGAAAAGCACAAGCGGCTATCCCGATCACCGAAGCCGCATTGCGTACAAGGTGGCGGAGCTGTAGCAGCGATGGTTTTCTTAGCCGTTTCATTCTTTTGAAGATGCACGAAAGGTTAGCACAGCTGCGTTGTTTGCCCGGGCGGAAAAGGCGCTATCATGGCACGCGAGCCCGGTATGGTCAGATGAAACCCGAACAACACGAAAAATACTCTCGCCAAATCCTGTTTTCCGGTATCGGCGAAGCGGGACAGGAAAAGCTCTTGCAAGCGAGCGCCGCACTCGTGGGCTGCGGCGCGCTCGGAACCGTGGCCGCAAACCTGCTCGTCCGTTCGGGCGTGGGCCGGCTTCGGATCATCGATCGCGACTTTGTGGAAGTGTCCAATTTGCAGCGCCAGACCCTTTTTGATGAGGCGGATACACGTGAGGCGCTCCCCAAGGCCGCCGCCGCCGAACGGCGTTTGAGGGCTATCAACTCTGACGTCCGCGTGGAAGGGGTGGTTGCCGACGTCACACCGAAGAATGTGATCGATCTGCTCTCCGGCTTCACGGTTATTCTCGATGGAACCGATAATTTCCAGACGCGCCTCCTTCTGAACGATGCGGCTGTATCCCTCCATGTTCCTTGGATTTATGCCGCTGCCGTGGGGAGTTATGGCGTGACCATGACGGTTCGTCCCACCGAAACTGCCTGTTTGGCTTGCTTACTCGAAGGCGAAGAAAAATCCGCATTCATGGGCGCCGAGGCGACTTGCGATACGGCGGGTATCGTCAACTCCGCCGCCGGCGTCGTCGCTTCCATCGAAGCTGCCGAAGCGATGAAGCTTTTAGCGGGCAGACCCGAGGCGCTTCACAGGCGTCTTATTTCCTGTGATGTCTGGAGCGGCAAGTTCCAATCCGTTCGCGTGGCGCGCAATCCAAATTGCCGGGCCTGCGCGCGGCACGAGTTTGTTTTTCTCGGCGGCGAAGCTCAGCCGCATATCACCCTGTGCGGGCGTGATTCCGTGCAAATCCACGAACGCAGCCGCAGACTCGATCTTGGCGAACTGGGCCGCCACCTCGCGTCTGCGACCCACGAGGTGCGCAGCAACGATTTCCTGCTTCGTTTCCGCGTTTCACCGTACGAGATCACCGTCTTTGCCGATGGCCGCGCCATCGTTAAGGGAACCACCGATCCGGCCATCGCCCGCTCGCTTTACGCCCGTTATATTGGCGCGTAGGTGGCAGGCAGAATCGATCGGGGATCTCGAATGAGAACGACTATCCGGCGAAGCGCCGCAGAGTGGACTGGCGCATGGCGGCTCGATCCATGTTTTCCCGGCAATTCATCAATGTAAGAAGGGTGCTCAGGATGCGCGCCTTGATTTCATCGGACATGGGGAACCCGCTGGTCGCCACGGTGACAAGCGTCTCGCCGCGCCCGGCAATCTTCTGCATAAACTCCACCTGGCGTTCGTGGCTGGCCTTCCCAAGCGCGGTTTCGCGCCGCATCTCGTTACATTCTTGTTCGACGAACAGGGTGAAGTGCAGGATGCACATGCTGTCCGCAGCCAGTCCTTCGGGTACGGTCGCCTTGCATCCCTTTGATGTGCAAATTTCAGACACAGATACGCCTAGAGGAGCTTCTGTTTTTTAGCACCATCCTCCGATAATTTCCAGTTTACGCAACCGTTGTGTTTCTAATTGGATACATAGGTAGAGAAGCCGCATGATGGCCGAGAATCATTCTTGGGTCGTACAAAGGTGGCAGCAGTATCCTTTTCACGTGGCACAGGACGCCAGAAGGGAATAAAACCGAGAGATACTTAAGCCTCCGCGCCTCCGGAGTTTACTCGCCGCCGTTTGATGCGCCCAAAGACGCCGCCGCGTGTTCGCCGGCGTGAAATTCTGTCCAGGGACCGGCATCCATATCCCGAAGCACCGGCGATTGCCAGGAATACTCGCTGTGCTCGTTGAGAAATTTCGCGGCGTCGAAATCGGTTCCGCAGGGATGGCCAATCCGCGCAATAAACGTCATTGCCTCGGCCATGTCGCTGTCGATTACCTTTCCCTGGACGGCCCCCGACGGGTCGTAAGGTCTTATCCCCCACGAGGGTTCTCCTGCCGGCGTCACGTCCCCATGGCCGCAGAGCGTTCTCAGATCGGGCCCCGTCTTCTTCGTAAATGCGTCGTAATGATCGGCGAGGAACGCTTCGGCCATCCCAGCGTCGATTTTCCCCTTGTTCTCATTCAGGAGCTGATCCCAGCGGACGTGCCGCGCATTTGGTGAGGTTCCGGGGTTTGCCGGATCGAACGTTGTTTCATCCTTGATCACTCCAGGATCGCTTGGAAAATTCGCCCCGGCAAAATAGCCGTCCTTGGTGCGCCAAACTTTGGAGTGTTTCAACCCGAGTTCGAATCGCGCGATCTCGCCCGTCTTGCGGTCGCCCAGCAGCCAGTCGTTCGCATAGCCGCCGTTGTTTCCATCCAGCATGATCCGCACGTAATCGTCAATCGAACTCGCATATTGGAGGGCCTTGCGGGCGCGCACGAACTCCGGTTTCCCGTTCGGGTCCCAGCCATGGAATTGGGAAATGGTCGTCTCGGTGACCATCAGGCCGTTGGAATTGACGCCAAAGTCGTCGTCGCTCGTAATGATGCCCGGCAGGCCATCCATCAAAATCCGATAACCGGTTCGCGGCGCCAGATCGAAGACGATCTTCCAGCGCGATCCTTCGATATACGTGGTCCAGTTGTTGTGCCCCATTACAATCAGATG
>Ga0307372_10005789_pt1 | contig 18372 bp, 19 predicted proteins | sample OX1MG_FD_202533 | JGI IMG/M metagenome (GOLD analysis project Ga0307372, IMG submission 202533) | Soil microbial communities from Risofladan, Vaasa, Finland - OX-1 | ecosystem: Environmental > Terrestrial > Soil > Coastal area > Acid sulfate soil | place: Finland: Risofladan, Vaasa | collected...
CGACTCCACGTAGCGGCGCTGGCCCTCGGCGTAGATGGTGTCGAAGGCGAGCGACGACTTGCCCGAGCCCGAGAGCCCGGTGAACACCACCAGGCGGTCGCGCGGAATGCTGAGGTCCACGTTCTTAAGGTTGTGCTCCCTCGCCCCCCGGATGACGATGCGGTCCGACCCCATCCCCCTAGCGTCCCCGGCGCCGCGGAGATGCCGGTCGGGGTCGGGGCGCGGCGGCGGTGACCAGAGCCACATCGGCGTCGTCCTCGCCCGCATCCCCGCCCAGAAAGCGGCGGCGCAGAGAGGCGATGCGGTCCCTGATCCGGCCCGCCTCCTCGAACTGCAGACCCTTGGCCAGCCGGTACATCTCGCGTTCCAGGTCGCGGAGCATGGCCTCGACGTCGGGGCGTGGCAGGCCGGAGCCGGCCATGAGCTCGACCGCGTCGGCCTTCACCTCCTGCTCGTGAGCCTCCAGTTGGTAGACCGCCTTGTGCACGGTCTCGGGGGTGATGCCGTGTTCAAGGTTGTGAGCGAGCTGGCGAGCGCGCCGGCGATCGGTCTCCTCGATCGCCTGGCGCATGGAGTCGGTGACCCGATCGGCGTACATGATCACGTGACCCTCGACGTTGCGCGCGGCGCGCCCGATGATCTGGATGAAGCTGCGATAGGCGCGCAGGTAGCCCTCCTTGTCGGCATCCAGGATGGCGATGAACGCGACCTCGGGTAGGTCCAGGCCCTCGCGCAGAAGGTTGATGCCGACCAGCACGTCGTACTCGCCCAGGCGCAGGTCGCGCAGGACCTCGATCCGCTCCATGGCGTCCAGATCGGAGTGGATGTAGCGAACCCGGATGCCCACCTCACGCAGGTAGTCGGTCAGGTCCTCCGCGAAGCGCTTGGTCAGGGTCGTGACCAGGGAGCGGTGGCCGGCCTGCGCACGCTGGCGCAGCTCACCCACCAGATCGTCGATCTGACCCGCCGTGCCCCGCACCTCCAGGCTCGGATCCACCAGCCCCGTCGGTCGCACCACCATCTCCGCCACCTGCTCTGCGTGGGCCAGCTCATAGGGGCCCGGAGTGGCGCTGACGTAGAGCACCTGGTGCACCCGCTCCTCCCATTCGGCAAAGCTGAGCGGGCGGTTGTCGAAGGCGCTGGGCAGGCGAAACCCGTACTCGACCAGCGCCGCCTTGCGCGAACGGTCGCCCCCCAGCATGGCTCCGACCTGGGGTACGGCCACGTGCGATTCGTCGACGAAGATCAGAGCATCCTCGGGCAGGTAGTCGAGGAGGGTGAAGGGCGCCTCGCCCGGCGAACGCCGGGTCAGGTGACGTGAATAGTTCTCCACCCCCGCGCAGGTGCCCGCCTCCCGCAGCATCTCGAGGTCGAATCCGGTCCGCTGGCGCAACCGCTGAGCCTCCAGCAGCTTGCCCTGCTCTTGGAACCAGGCGCAGCGCTCCTCGAGCTCGGCCTCGGCGTCCGCCAGGGCCAAAAGCAGCTTCTCCTTGGGCGTCACGTAGTGGCTGGCGGGGAAGATTCGGAGCTGATCACGATCGGACAGGATCTCGCCTGTAACCGCGTCCAGCTCGCGGATGCGCTCGATCTCGTCGCCCATGAACTCGATCCGGTAGACCCGCTCCTCGCTCGCCGGCACCAGGTCGACGACGTCGCCGCGGACCCGGAACCGGAGCCGGGCGAGGTCGTAGTCGTTGCGCTCATAGAGCATCTCGGTCAACTTGCGCAGCAGTAGCTCACGCCGGATCGCCATCCCGGGCCGGATCTCGAACGACTCGCCCAGGTAATCCTCGACCGACCCGATGCCGTAGATGCAGCTGACGCTGGCCACCACGATCACGTCCCGCCGGGTGACCAGGGCACTGGTGGCGGAGTGGCGGAGGCGGTCGATCTCCTGGTTGCGGTTGGAGTCCTTCTCGATGTAGGTGTCGCTGCGCGCGATGTACGCCTCGGGCTGGTAGTAGTCGTAGTAGCTGACGAAGTATTCGACCGCGTTCTGGGGGAACAGGCGCCGGAACTCGGCGCAGAGCTGCGCGGCCAGAGTCTTGTTCGGGCTCAAGACCAGCACCGGGCGTCCCAGGCGCTCGATCGCCCAGGCCATGACGTTGGTCTTGCCGCTCCCGGTGACGCCGAACAGTAGCTGGTGCCGCAGGCCACGGTTGAAACCCTGGACCACGGTCTCGATGGCCTGGGGCTGGTCGGCCGCGGGCTTGAAGGGCGCGTCGAGTTGGAAGGTGGCGGCCATGGCTGAATTCGATTTTAAGCCGAACGCCCGTTCGACCCGGCGGGTTAATCCAGGCTCAGCAGCAGCGCCGTCACCGCCTCGCCTCGAAGCAGCCCGCGCTCTCCCGGAGGGATGCGGACCAAGCCCTGGGCCCCGACCATGGAGAGCAGTCGAGAGGAGGCCTGGCGCCCCGTGCTGTGCGCCACCAGGACGCCGTCCTGGGCCTGCAGGCGCACGCGCTGGAAGTCGGTCCGATCCCCGCTCGCCTGGGCGTCGTAGCCCAATTGCACGGGCAGCTCGAGGCGCTGCAGCCGCGAGTGGCCCTGCATGCGGCGCAGCGCCGGGCGGACGAAGACCTCGAAGGTGACAAGTGAGCTGACCGGGAAGCCGGGGAGCCCGAAGGCGACTTTGTCGGAGCCCAGGGTGGCGAAGGTGAAGGGCTTGCCCGGGCGCACCTTGACCCGGCCCACGTGGATCTGGCCGAGCTCGGCCAGGAGCGGCTTGACCAGGTCATGGCTGCCGACCGAGACCCCCCCCGAGGTCACCAGCACGTCGTGCTCCAGGAGCGCGCCCTCGACTAGGGCGCGCAGTGCGCCGGGCTCGTCGGGCGCGATCCCGAGCATCGTCACCTCTGCTCCCGTCTCCTCCAGCGCCGCCCCCAGGGCCCAGCGGTTGGAATCCACGATCTGGCCCGGTCCGGGCTCGCATCCGAGCTCCAAGAGCTCGTCCCCGGTCGACATCAGGGCCACCCGGGGTCGGCGGTGAACTGGGAGCGAGCGCCGCCCCAGGGCGGCGACGAGAGCGATCTCAGCTGGGCCCAGCTGGGTACCCTGGGCCAGCACCAGCTCGCCCACCTCCACGTCTGCGCCGGCCGGGTTGATGTTGGCCCCGGCCCGGGTCGAGGCGAAGCGAATGCCGTCCCCTTCCGATGTCACGTCCTCGACCATGACCACGGCGTCCGCTCCCGCCGGGACGACGCCCCCGGTCAGGATGGTCACCGCCTGGCCCGGGCCGAGATCCTGGGCGTAGGGACGACCGGCCGCAGATTCCCCAGTCACGCGGAGCCATCCTCCCGAGTCGGCCGTGCGATGAGCGTAACCGTCGACCGCGCTCAGAGGCAGCCCGGGAAGGCGCACGGTCGAGTGCAGGTCGGCGGCCAGCACGCGTCCGCGCAGCTGAGCCACCTGGACCTCCTCTGGGCCCAGCACAAAGATTCGCTCGAGCACCGTCGCCGCCGCCGTGGCGGCGTCGAGCATGGGATAGCTCGAGGGCCGCATCAACCGCCCGGCTCGGGGTCCGAGGGGGAGCCGGCGCTGGATGCCCGCTCTCCCCGAGTCGAGTCCACGGCCTGGGCCAGATAGGCCAGGTAGGCCGGTGAGACTGCGCTCACCGGGATCTCGATCAGGTCCGCCGGCTCCCCGCCGTGGAGCTCAAGGATCCGGGCCTGGGCCGCCGCCGAGAGCTCGCCGGTGGTCCTGAGTAGGAGCAGAGACTCGTGCTCGCGCTGCAGACGGCCCTGGCTCCAGCTGAAGGAGTGGATCCCCGGCACGACCGAACCCGCCCCGGCCAGACGCTCTTCGACCAGCTGTTCCCCCAGACGCTCGGCGTCGTCGCGCCCGGGAAGCGAGACCATGAGCAGCACCACCGCGGCGTCGGTCACGTGACCTCGCGCGGTACGTCCATCCAGGCCACGGCCGCAGCCAGCGCGGCGCCACCCAGGAGCAGACCGCCGATCACGTCCGAGGCCCAGTGGGCCTCGACCACCACCCTGTCTACTGCCATCACTCCAATCATGACCGCCAGCGCCGGGTAAACGGCACGGCGGAGGCGCCCAGGAGGCGCCAGGCGGTGCACGCAGAAGGCGATCAGGCCGTACACGACCACGGTCCGCACCTGGTGCCCGCTGGGGAAGCTGTACGGCACCAGGTGGACGAAGAAGAGGCTCAGGCTGGGCCCGTCGGCGTGGCCGGGACTGGGCCCGACCTGGTGCACCAGCTGCTTGTAGGCGACCTCCAGGCCAACCGACAGGGGATAGACCGACAGCGCCCACGATTCGGACTTAAAGCCCCGACGGCGAAGCCAGACGAACAGCCCCAGGGCCAGGGCGGTGGTCACCTCGACCCCACCCAGGAGCGCGATCAGGCGCAGCACCGGCTCCACCCCCGGCGACCACAGGTGCTGGCCCCAGGCGTCGATGGTGCGGTCCAGGCTGTGGGTCAACCCCGCCGCCGCGACCCCGCTTAAAACCACGAAGCCGGCGCCCAGGGCAGCCATGGCGAGAAGGGCCCGATTCAACGCTGGCACCGAACGCAGAAGACCGAGGTCCGGCCTCCGAGCCGGATCGAGCGCAGGCGCGAGCCGCAGTTGAGGCAGGCCTGGCCCGCCCTGCCGTAGACCTGTAGCCGGTCCTGCTGATGTCCGCGTTCGCCCCAGGCGTCGCGGTAGTCGGCGATGGTGCTGCCGCGGTGGACGATGCCCTCGGCCAGCGCCCCGGCCAGCGCGCTGGCAAGCCGGCTCAGGCGCCGTGGACCCAGACCGGCGGCGCTTCGGGCGGGGTGGATCCGGGCCCGGAACAGGGCCTCATCGGCGTAGATGTTGCCAACCCCGGCGACGATTCGCTGGTCCAAGAGCAGGCTCTTGATCGGCGCCCGCCGCCCACTCAGCAGGCGGCCGAGGAGGGGCCCGTCAAACCCTGGATCGATCGGCTCCGCGCCCAGGCGCGGCATCGCGCCCTGGGCGATGAGATCCTCCTCCTCCCCGATCAGGACGCGCCCGAAGCGCCGTGGGTCGCGCAGGCGCAGCTCCTGCTGGCCCTGTAACTCCAGGCGCAGGTGGACGTGGGGAGCCAGCTCATGCCCCGCGGGGACCAAGCGCAGCTGTCCCGTCATACCCAGATGGACGATCAGGCACAATCGCTCGCCGCATCGGAAGATGATGTACTTGCCGCGCCGCTCCAGGGCCTCGATCACGCGCCCGACCAGGAGCTCGCCCGCCGGCCTGGGCTCACGCTGGCGCAGGAGCAGAGGGTTGAGGTGCAGAACGCGCTCGATCCTGCGCCCGACCACCGCCGGGCGCAGGTCACAAACCACCGTCTCGACCTCGGGCAGCTCGGGCACTTTTCTAGGCCACGCGCTCCATGTCCGCCCAGTTCAGCCCCAGCTTGGCCTCCACGGCCAGTCCCGGGAGGAGCTCGTAGGCTCCGATCATGAGCCGCGGCACCAGCTCCAAGAAGTCCGCAGACTCCTCCTCTGGGATTTCGAAGACGAGCTCGTCGTGGACCTGGAGCAGCATCCTGCCCTGGAGCCGGCGCGAGGCGAGCTCGCGCTCGATGGCGACCATGGCGAGCTTGATGATGTCGGCGGCCAAGGACTGGATGGGAAAGTTGATCGCCATCCGTTCTGCCGCCTGGCGCAGCTGGTGGTTGGGCGAGCGCAGGTCGGGGATGACGCGGCGGCGACCGGTGGCGCTGACCACCAGGCCGTCATTTCGAGCCGCCTCCCGAACCGAATCCAGCCAGGCCCGCAGGCCGGCGTAGGTCTGCCAGTACTCGCGCAGAAATTCGCGCGCCTCCGAAGCCGGAATTCCCATCTGCTGGGCCAGCCCATACTCACCCTGGCCATAGAGCGAGCCGAAGTTGGCGATCTTGGCCTGACGCCGCTGGGCGGAGTCCACGGACTCGATCGGGGTCTTGAACACGCGCGCCGCGGTGGCCGCGTGGATGTCGTGGCCGGCGCCGAAGGCGGCCAGCAGCTGGGCGTCCTCGGACAGGTGCGCCGCCACCCTGAGCTCGATCTGGGAGTAGTCGGCGGAGAGCAGTCGGTGACCCGGTCGACCGGCTCGGAAGGCCCGCCGGATGCGCTGGCCGAGCTCCGAGCGGATCGGGATGTTCATCAGGTTGGGGTTGGACGAGCTCAGCCGACCGGTCGCTGTCGAGGCCTGCCCGAACGAGCTGTGGATGCGCCCGGTCCGGGAATCGACGAGCTCGGGCAGCGCGTCCACGTAGGTTGACTTGAGCTTCTGGAGCTGTCGGTGCTCGAGCACCTGGGCCACCACCGGGTGGCGCTCGCGCAGGGCCTCAAGGGTGTCGGCGTCGGTGGAGAATCCGGTCTTGGTACGCCGCCCGGAGGGGAGCCCTAAGTCTTCGAACAGGAGCTTGGCCAGTTGCTGGGGAGCGTTGAGGTTGAACTGATAGCCGGCCTGAGCGCAGATTGAGGTCTCGAGTTGGGCGAGCTGGTCGCCGAGCTCAGAGCCGAGCTCGCGCAGGTATTCGACATCGACCGCCACCCCTTCGGCCTCCATGCCCGCGAGCACCGCGGCCAGGGGGAGCTCGATCTGGTGGAACAGGTAGTCCACCCCCAGTTCGCGCATCTGAGCCGAGAGCAGCGGGACCAGGCGAAGCACCGCCTGGGCCCGGCGCTCGGCGTGGGAGGCGACCAGTTCAGGCGCCACCTGAGCCAGGGTGAGGGCGCTCCGACGCGGCCCCAAGAGCTCCTCGCGCGGCCTCAGATCCATCCCCAGCAGCTCTCGGGCCAGGTCTTCGAGCCGGGGATCGCGCGCTCCCGAACCGATCAGGTAGGCGGCGAGATGGGTGCTGAACTCCCAGCGTTGGGCGCCACCCAACACCACCTGCTCCTCCTTGACGTCATGCGCGGCCAGCTGGACGCCGGCCAGGTGGGGGCGCACCTGGTCCAACAGCTGAGCGGGCACAAACCACGATCCCCGCTCGCTGGCCAGCCCATAGCCGGCCAGCGAGGGCTGCCGGGGAGTGCCCTCGTAAAGCGCGTAGAGGGCGACCACGGGTGCGGCCGAGAGCTCGCTGATGAGAGTGGGCAGGTCGTCAGGGGCGAGGATCCGGCTGGGCTCGGGGGCGACCGACTCCAGCGCCAGGCTGGGCTGCGTGGGCGCCTGGTCGGGTAGGGGCAGGCGGGAGAGGAGCTGGCGGAACTCGAGCTCGTCGAACACCGACCGCACCTTCTCGGGGTCGTAGCGGAGCCAGCGCGCGCGCTCCAGGTCGAGCTCGACCGGGGCGTCGCGCCGGATCGTGACCAGGCGCTTGCCCAAGCGCAGCTCCTCGGCGCCCGCCTCCAGGGCCGAGCGCACCCGGCCGGCCTTGAGCTGCTCCAGGCCCAAGAGCACGCCCTCGACGCTGCCGAAGCGCTGCACCAGCTCGGTCGCCGTCTTGTCCCCCACCCCCGCCACTCCCGGGATGTTGTCCGAGGTGTCGCCGCGCAACGCCTTGTAGTCGATCAGCTGGGCGGGATCCAATCCATAGCGCTGGCGGACCTGGTCTGGACCGTAGAGGGTGGTCTCGGTGATGCCCCGGCGCGGCACCAGGGCCGACGTCTTGTCGCTCACCAGCTGCAGACAGTCGAGATCGCCGCTGACGATGGTGACCTCCAGGCCGGCAGCCTCGGCCTGCAGGTCGAGGCTGCCGATGACGTCGTCGGCCTCGAACCCGGGGATGGATTCGACCGGGATCATGAGCGCCTCCAGGATCCGGCGCACGAGCTCGAATTGGGGCCGCAAGTCGTCCGGGGTCGGGCGCCGGCCGCCCTTGTACCCCGCGTACTCATCGCTCCTGAAGCTGGGTTGTCCGGTGTCGAACGCGGCCACGGCGAACTCGGGGCGCGAGTTCAAGACCAGGGCCAGCATGGAGGTGAAACCATAGGCGGCGTTGGTGACCACGCCCGCCGACGTGCTCATCGGGGGAAGGGCGAAGAAGGCACGATAGATGAGGCTGTGGGCGTCGATGAGGACCATGCGTCGACGCCCGCCCGCCCTTGGCATGGACACCATTCTGCCCAGATCCGCCGCCGCCCGGGCGCGGGTAGACTCTAATCTTGGGAGATCGAGACGGACGATCCACATGAGGTAGCGGTCGACAGCATCCGCGTGCACATGGCCACCGGCCAGCACGTGGTCATCCTGCGCGAGAAGGGTGCCGACCGCTATCTGCCGATCTGGATCGGCAATTTCGAGGCCAACGCGATCGCGCTCAAGATCACCGGCGTGGACGCCGAGCGGCCGGTCACCCACGACCTCCTGACCTCGATCCTGCGCGAGCTCGGCGCGACTGTGAACCGGATGGTGGTCACCTCGGTCGCGGACGAGATCTTCTATGCCCGCCTCTACCTGCTCCAGGGCGGGCGCGAGATCGAGGTCGACTCCCGACCCAGTGACGCCATCGCCCTGGCCGTCCGCTTCGAGTGTCCGATCTACGTCGCCACCGAGGTCTTGGACCAGGCCGGCGTGATCCCCGACGGCGAGGACACCGAGGGGCAGGACCCCGAGAGCCCCCGCAGCCAGGCCAACGAGGACCGGCTTGAGGTCTTTCGCAATCTGGTCAACAGCCTGGACCTGCCCGATCTGCCGGACGAACCGGGGAGCTCACCCAGGAGCTGACGGCGGTCGTTGCGGACGCGCCCGAACGCCATTCTTGCGCTATGGTTTTTGGGTCTTTTGTCATCCTTTAAGTCGGTTCTGACGCCGCGCCGCAAGGAGGCGCTCGAGACCCTTCGTCGGCTCGCCAGTGAGCGCGGTGAGGGGGTTCACTACTCGCTCGTGGGGATCGGGATGGGGATATCGGCCTGGACCGCCTACGGGCTCCTCCGCGAGCTCGAACGCAGCGGCCTGGCCCAGCGCGGCTATGCCCTTGGGGGGACGTCCCGGCAGGGTGGGCGGGCCCGCATCCTGTTCTCCCCGACCGCCGGACCGGTGACCCTGGCGGCCGAGGTGGCAGAGCGCCTACAGGCGGCCTTCGAGCGCTTTGCCGCCATTGCCGATGAGCGACTGGCAGCCCGCGACTACCTGTCCTCCACCCTGCAGGACGCCGGCGACGATCTGGGATTCCACCTCGGCTACTGGATGGGTCGGCTGGAGGCCGCGGGCCAGAACGCCCAGGCCGCTGCACGCGCCCTGCTCGAGGGTACGGCGGGTCCGGGAGCGAAGATTCAGGGCCTGTTCGCGCTCGGGCTCGGGGCCAGCCTGGCTCGACTTGCGCCCAGCCGCCTGGCCAGCCGCATCACCGACGCCGGGACCGGGTTCGTGAGCCTGTTGGACGACGGTCAACGCACGCCCGAGGCGTTGCTGGCGGCACTGGTCGAGGCGGCGCGCGCCCTCCTGCGGCGCCATCCTGGCGCGAGCGGCGTGCTCGCCCCTTGAATTCTGGCGTAGGGCTCCTCACCGACTCCACGGCCGACCTTCCAAGCCACCTCGCCGAGGCCCTCGGCATCGCCGTCGTGCCCCTCACCGTGACTCTGGACGGACAAAGCTATCTGGATGGAGTGGACCTGACCGCGGCCGACTTCTACCTCCGCCTGCGCTCGAGCTCGGGGGTGGCCACCACCTCGCAGCCGTCTCCGGCCCGCTTCGCCGAGGCCTACGAGCGTCTCCTGGAGCACCATTCCGAGGTCGTATCGCTGCACCTCTCCTCGCGCCTGAGCGGTACCTTCGCCGCCGCCCAGCAGGGCGCGGAGATGGTTGGCTCAAATCGGGTGATGGTGGTCGACAGCGCCCAGGTCTCCATGCCCCTGGCGCTGCTGGTGCTGGCCGCCCAGCGCCTGGCCCAGGAGGGATTGGACGCGCCTCAGATCCTGCAGCGGCTGGCCCCCGTACGTGCCGCCGTGCACGTCTACTTCATGGTCGCCACCCTTCAGCACCTGCTCCGCGGAGGTCGCATCGGGCGCGCCACCGCTCTTCTGGGAGGGGTGCTACAAGTCCGTCCCCTGCTCACCATCGAGGAGGGGGTGGTGGCCCCACTGGAGCGGGTGCGCACGTCCGAGCGTGCGCTGAGCCGCCTGGGAGAGCTGGCCCGCGCTGCCTTCCCCGACCGCCCGCTCTGCGCCATCATCGGGCAGGCCGACGCCGAGGAGGCGGCCGAGCGCCTGATGCGGGAGCTCGATCCCAGCCCTGAGAGTCTGATCGTTCTCCCCCTGGGGCCGGTGGTCGGCGCTCATGCCGGGCCCGGGACGGCGGGGCTCGGGTTCTATCCCGCCGACTTGCTGCCGTTGGGGCTCGGCCACGTGGGCCTCGCCAGCCGCGCCTGAGGCGGCGCCGGGCTCCCCCTCCCGTACCGGCGCTCAGGGACGATCGCTTACGCGGGGCGCCGCCACCTCACACGCCCACTGTCTACGACCTTGTCCAGCCGGCCCTCATGGGCGAGGGACTGGAGGTGAGCCAGACCCTCCTGCAGCGCCAATCGCATCGAATGCAGGTCGCGGCGACCCCATACCTCCAGGGCGACCTCCCAGCCGCTCCGCCCATCGGCGGCGATGGCGCAGATCTGCTCCTTGCGTCGCCGGTGGTGAGCCGCCAGCTGGCGCACCCGGGGGCGCGCGTCCGTGAAGGGCTCGCCGTGCGAGGGGAGAATCAGTCGCGGACCGAGATCAACCATGGCCCGCAGCCCGCGCAGGTAGTCGTCGAGCGGGTCGGGCGTGCTCTGGGGGTGGAGACCGATGTTGGGGCTCTCGTCGGGTAGCAGGTGGTCACCGGAGAAGAGGATCCCGGAGTCAGCGTCGTAAAGACAGATGTGACCAGGCGAATGGCCGGGGGTCCAGAGCACCCGGAGCCGGCGCCCTCCCATCAGCACCTGCTCTTCGCCGTCCAGTTGCAGGGTGGGTTCGGCGGGGCTGACGAACTGGCGTAGACCGAGTGATGTCTCCTTCATCGCCTCCGCCTCCGCCTCCGGCACTCCGTGCACGACCAGATATTCCAAGACCTCATGGAGTAGGCCGCCCACCTCCCGATAGCGCACCAGGACCATCGGCACCTCGAGCCGGTGAAGGTACAGCTCGGCCCCGTCCTCACCCACCAGCTCACCCGCGCCGCCGTAGTGATCAGGGTGGATGTGGGTCACCACCAGACGCCCGATCCTGGCCTCACGGCCGCCCAGCTCGCGCACGGCGGCGCGCACCTGCGCCAGCGACTCCGGTGTCTTGAGTCCACAGTCGATGAGGTCGACCACGGGGCCGTCGGCGAACAGATAGCAGTGCACCGAGCCCAGCTCACTCCAGGGCATGTGCAGGCTTAGGCGCCAGACGGAGTCGGCGACCTGGCGCAGATTGGGCATGGTCATGGCTGGCGTATAAGATGACGGACAGGGAGGCCGCAGGAACGGCCGTTCCTTGTGGAGGATCCGATGAGCGAAGCTTTAACGCCCGAGCAGGTTTTCGCCCAGATGCCGAGCTACCTCGACCCGGCCAAGGCCGCGGACCTGGACGCCACCATCCAGTTCGAACTCACGGGCGAGGGCGGAGGGAGTTGGTATGTCCGGATCGCCGACCGCCAGGCAACCTCATCGGCCGGGCAGGCGGAGAATCCGAGGCTGACGGTAACCGCCGGTGCCGGCGACGCGATCAAGATCCTGACCGGCCAGATGGAGGCGACCGCCGCCTTCATGACCGGCAAGCTCAAGGTCAAGGGCGACATGGGCCTGGCCATCCGCCTGCAGTCGCTCTTCCGGCGCCCCGCCGACTGATCCGCGACTCGGCTCAATAGCTGAACCGCCAGCTGCCCAGCCGGGACCCCATCGCCTGGTCCAGATCAAGGTTGCCCTGTCCAGAGCGGAGATCGAGCAGAACCACGTGGTGTGGCGTGCGAGCCAGGCGCACGGTGCGCGGGCCGCTCGCCACATCCGCCTCGAGGGCGTTGCCCCACGTGATCGGACTCAGGCTCCAGCCCGGCCCCAGGTTGGTCGCGGTCCACTGGCTCAGGCTGGTGGCCCCGCCCAGCTCGTAGGTGCCGATGATCATGAAGCCGAACAGCCCCTGGTCGGCGCCCGCGCGGGGGCTGGGAGCGTCGACCACGATGTCGAAGGTGGTGTCCGCGCCCACCGGCGCCGTGCTCGGCTGGACGCGCTCGATGTACTTCCAAGTCGCCGGATAGCAGAACCCCCATCCCATCTGCTCGTCCTGCAGCCCGTGATCGCTCCCTGGACAGGAGAGGTTGCCGGCCGCGCTGGCGACCGAGGGCTGGGGACCGGGGCGGGCGGGGCCGGAGACCCCGCAGGCGCAGAGCCAGAGCAGTGCACCCAGCGCCACCAGACGGAACCGGGCGGCGGGGGGAGCAGGTCTTAACGAAAGCGGAACATACCCGGCCGGACTCACGTTTCAGGCCTCGATGGAGGTGCCAATTGAACCAGCCCGACCGCAACCAAGATGACCAGGAGCAGGAGCTTCACGCCAACCTGCGCGCCCTGAGTGCGCTGGAGGAATCCTTCGAGACCGATTCCGGCCTCAATCGACCCATATCCGAATCCACCGGCGACATCCTGGGACACGACTATGAGGACACCGACTTCGCCCAGGTCCTGAGTGACCGCGAGGTCAGCGGCACCCTGGTCGGCCTTTTGGCGGGCAACCGCGAGCAGGTCGAACACGCCCTACAGCGCCTGGCCCAGGGCGAATACGGGATCTGCGAGGAGTGCGGCACCCAGATTCCCCAGGAGCGCCTCCACTTCTTCCCCGCCGCCACGCGCTGTGTCGCCTGCCAGGCCGACCATGACCGCCTCAACCGACGATCGGCCTAGGCCAGGCATGGGAGCTGCCGCCCCGGTCGTCGCGGCGGCAGCGCTCAGCGCGCGGCCACCTGGGCCTGGTAGCCGCGCCAGTTACGTTCGATCTCGATCATGGAGTCGCCCCCGAACTTCTCAAGGAAGGCATCGGCCAGGGTCAGCGCGACCATGGCCTCGGCGATAACGCCGGCAGCCGGCACGACGCAGACGTCGCTGCGCTCGTAGTGGGCCTGGACCTTGGCCTTGGTCGCCAGGTCGACCGATTGCATGGGCTTCTTCATGGTCGAGATGGGCTTGATGGCCACGCGCATATCGACCGGCTCGCCGTTGGTCGTACCCCCGGTGAGGCCCCCGGCCCGGTTGGTCAGGTGACGGAAGCGGCCGGCCTCGTACTCGATCTGGTCATGGAATTCCGATCCCGGCCGGGCTGAGCCCTCAAATCCTGCGCCGAACTCAACCCCCTTGATGGCATTGATCGACATCACGGCCATGGCCAGGCGCCCGTCCAGCTTGCGATCCCAGTGCACATGGCTCCCCAGCCCCACCGGAAGGCCGGATGCGATGACCCGGAAGGTGCCCCCCAGGGTGTCACCGCGATCGCCGGCGGCGTCGATCGCAGCCACCATGCGTTGACTCGCCTCGGGCTGCGGACAGCGCACCGGAGAGGCTGCGATCTCCTCCTCGCTGACGAGATCGACGTCGATTCCGTCGTATCCCACGTCCTCGCTGCCGATGGATTGGGTGAAGCTGAAGATGCGCACCCCGAACTGGGCCAGCAGCCTCCGCGCCACCCCGCCTGCGGCCACCCGCGCGGTGGTTTCGCGGGCGCTCGAGCGCTCGAGCACGTTGCGGATGTCGCTGTGCGCGTACTTGAGCGCGCCCGCCAGATCGGCGTGGCCCGGGCGCAGCTGGGTAATCGGCTTGGGCGCGAAGCCCTCGCGCTCCGGGGTCATCTCCGCCGTCCAATTGGCGTAGTCCCGATTTTCGATCACCATCGCCAGCGGACTCCCCAGCGTCAATCCGCCGCGCACGCCACCCACGATGCGGGCCCGATCGGTCTCGATCTGCTGCCGGCCTCCTCTTCCATGCCCGCCCTGGCGCCGGGCGAGATCGGCGCGCAGGTCCTCGGACACCAATTCGAGGCCCGCGGGCAACCCCTCCATGATCACCGTCAGTTGGGGGCCGTGTGACTCCCCGGCCGTAAACCAACGCAGCACGCCCCCGATCATAGTCAGTGTGGGGACCTGGCTTCCCAGCCTGGCTCAGCTCGTCAAGACGGCGCGGGCGGGCGCGCCGTCCGCGCCCGGGATTCGCAGCGGCAGGCAGGCGAGCTGGTAGAAGCCGGGCGCGACCCCGCGCAGATCGAGCTCTTCAACGATCACCACCCCCGCACCGAGCAGAAGGCGGTGCACCGCCAGCCCGCCGTCGGCGGCGGATTCGATCGAGGGTCCGTCGATGCCGACCAGAATCACGCCCGCGGCGATGAGAAACCGGGCCAGCTCCTTGCCCACGCAGGTGTAGTTCGGACCGGCCGGGAGATCAGCGCGATCGGAGTTCGGCGTCCGCAGGAGCAGCCGCGGGGAGCTGATCGGGCCCAGATCGGCGCTGGTCAGCTCGTTCCCGCCCGCCGCCACGTGAATCACCTGGCAGGGACCGACCAGAGGTGGGCGGGCGCGTCCACGTGGGTCCCGGTGTGCGTGCCCAAACCGATGCGCGAGACCGCCGCCGGATCCCCCTTGGCCAGGGATTGGACCAGTTCGGACTCGAACTCGGGGTCGCCCGGCCAGATCCGCATGCCCGGCTTTAGAGGCCGGCTCACGTCGATGATCATGGCCGCCCGATGTTACCCCGCCGACGTCGTCATCCCCCAGCGTCCTCGCGCCGACCCGGACTACACTAATACGGACGTATGAACGACCCCCTAGCGAGCCCCGAGCCGGGTCCCAGCGCCCGTCAGCAGATCGTTCTCGCGGCGGCCGAGGCCCTGCTCGAAAAGGGCTACGCGGGGACCACTGTGCGCTCCATCGCCGCCCACGCCGGAGTGGCGGTGGGCAACCTTCAGTACTACTTCCCGACCAAGGCCGAGCTTTTGGTCGAGGCCTGGCGGCACCTGACCCAGGAGTCGGTCGATCAGCTCCGCGCCGCCTTAAACCAGCTCGACGATCCGCTCGAGGTATTGGAGGCCGGCCTGGTCTCGATCTGGGGTGCGCTGCGCCAGCTCGGTGACGTCCAGCTGGCGGCGTTCGACCTTCTGGTCCAGGCTCCGCGGGGCGAGCGCCTGCAGGCCTACCTGCCCGAGCTCTTCACCCGTTATCGCGAGGTGATCGATGAGCAACTGGATCGACTTGAGTCCGGAGGGCGCGCCCGGCTCCTGGTGCCGCGCGAGGTCCTGGTGCCATTGGTGCTCAACACCGTGCTCGGCTTCGGCCTCTATTACGTGGTCACCCGTGACGATGAGTCCTGCCTGCGCGCCCTGACCGCCTTTCGCCAGCTGGCGCTGACCGTGATCGAACCGGCCCTGGTCGGATGAGCGAGCAGCTCGACGTCCTGGAGGAGGATCTGAGCAACCTGGAGCACCTGTGGGATCAGGGTCTGGGGGAGGCGTTCAACTTCTACCGCGCGCACTCCGAACCGACCCTGGCCCTGGCCGCAGCGCTGGTCGAGGCGGGCTGCCGGCTCCAGGGCCTGGGCCAGGCCGCAGCCGACGCGGGCGAGCTTTTACTGGGCGACCTCTGCCTGGCTCGGGCCTCGCGCCTGCTGGCCGAAGGCTCCGATCTGGAGCGGCAGATATCCTTCGCCACCGTGGTGGAGACGGTCTCGGCCGCGGCTGCGTCCGAACTCCCCTCGCCCTCGCTGCGCGCCCTCCTTACGGTCGCGATCGGAACCCACCCGTGATTTGCGGACGTCGGCTCCAGATTGAGAGTCGAGCCCAGACCGAGTTCGTCGACGTGACCGCCTCGCTCCAGGCCGAGGTCGCGGCCAGCGGACTGATCGAGGGCCGCGTCTTTATCGCCTCCCTCCACACCACCTTCGGGCTGGCCGTGAACGAGAACGAGCCCCTGCTCCTGAGCGACCTCAGCGCGGCCTTGGAACGCGTCGGCCCGAGCGGGGCCGAATACCAGCACGATGACTTCTCGCGCCGCGTCAACGTCCCCCTGCACGAGCCCGCCAACGGCCACTCCCACGTTCGTCACCTCTTTCTGCAGCCCTCGCTCACCCTGCTGGTGGAGGGCGGACGCCTGCTTCTGGGCCGCTGGCAGTCCGTGTTCGCGGTCGAACTCGACGGCCCCCGTCCACGCGAGCTCGCGCTTCAGCTCGACGGCAACTTTGAAGTTCCCGTGCGCAGCCGTGATCGCGAACTGCTCGAGCTCGAGCTCGGGCGCCAGCTGGCGGTCGACGCCGAGGCGGTCGAGCTGCCCATGCGGCGTCTGGTGGAGGCCGGCGGCAAACGGGTCCGTCCGGTTCTGGTCATGATCTGCTCCCGCCTGGGCTCAGCCCATGACCCCCTGCGCGCGGCCACCCTGGCCGCCGCCGTCGAGCTCATCCACGACGCCACCCTAGTTCACGACGACTACGTCGATGAGGCCTCCACCCGGCGTGGCAGGGCCACGGTCGCCGCCTCCGAAGGACCCGAGCGCGCCATTGCCGTGGGCGATTACTACTTCGCCAAGGCGACCCGCGTGATCGCAGAGCTGGGCCAGGAACGGGTCAGCTCGACCGTGGCGCGAGCCATGGAGATGATCTGCCTGAGTCAGATCGAGGATGTCCAGCTTCGGGGCCGTTACCCCGGCGACCACTCGGGCTACCTGCGCGTGGTGCGAGGCAAGACGGCCGCGCTGATCGAGGCCGCGTGCGTCGCCGCCGCTCAACTCTCCGGCGCCAGCGAGGTGGCGGTCCGGCGTCTGGCTCGCTTCGGCGACAAGCTCGGGATCGCGTTTCAGATGGCGGATGACCTGCTCGACTACAGCTCCCAGTCGGGTAAGCCGGCAGGCCAGGACGTGCGCCAGCGCGTGCTCTCCCTGCCCTTGATCTACGCCACCGAGGATGGCCCCATCGGGACCCGCCTGAGGCGTCTGCTCGACTCCGAGCTCGACGACGAGGTGGTAGACGAGGTGCAGAGACTGGTCGTTGCCTCAGGCGCCTTAGAGCGCGTCGCGGATGAGGCGCGGGAGCTCATCGAGGCCGCCCTCGAGGAGATCGCGGAGAGCGTCTTCGACCCCATTCGATCAGACCTCACCGAGCTCGCGCGCACCGCGGTCGACCGCGCCAGCTGACTGACCCGGTCGCCGCTCAGGCGCGCGCGCCGCGCAGCAGCCCGACCGTGCCCAGGTTCAGGAGCCGGATCTCGATCCCGCTCCAGCCCGCGCTCCGCGCGAGTCCCATCAGCTCCTGGGAGCTGCGGTAGGAGTCGACGCTATCGGACAGGTAGCGATAGGCCGAGCCCTGGCCCGAGAGCAGCCCCCCGATCCGGGGCAAGCCGTGACGAAGGTAACCGCGGTAGACCGAACCCACCAACCCCGGATCCGGGCGCACGAACTCCAGTACGACCGCCCGCCCGCCCGGACGCAGCACCCGCAACATCTCCTCCAGGGCCTGAGTCGGGTGGGCGAAGTTGCGCAGCCCGAAGGCGACGCTGACGGCGTCGAAGCTGGCATCGGAAAACGGCAGCCGGTGGGCGTCGGCTCGCACCCAATGCGGCCCCTGAGCGCTCCGCCGGGCGACCTCGAGCATGCTCGCGCTGAAGTCCAGCCCGACCACCGTACCGGGGCCGACGCGGGCCTTGAGCTCAGCGCTGAGACGCCCCGATCCGCAGGCCAGATCGAGCACGCGCGAGCCCGGTCCGACCGCGCACGCGGCGGCGGCCAGACGCCGCCAGCGCCGGTCGAGGCCGGCCGAAAGCACGCTGTTCAAGAGGTCGTAGCGAGGCGCCAGCGCGTCGAACATGGCCTCAATTCGAGCGGCGTCGCGCTCTGGGCCTGGATCTGGGTCCGAGTTCGGAGGAGAGGCGCTCACGGCTGGGAATCTTGTGGCGCGCCCCGCCGGGACCGGAAGCGATCCAGTCCGCGGCCAAAGTCGGCCCGGCCCAGCTGCACCCCCTGAAGCAGGAATTCGAATTCCATCGCCTCCTCCAGGCCGACGTCGGCGGCGTGGTTCAGCGCCCGCTTGGCGGCGCCGACGGCGGTCCCGCTCGCACCCAGCGCGGCGCTCAGGGCCTGAGCCCTCTGGCCCAGAGCGGGTTGCTCATCGACCAGGTTGACCAGGCCCCAGGCCGCAGCCTCCTCGGCGCCGAGTTCGCGTCCGGTCAAGAGCAGCTCGAGGGCTCGGGCTCGCCCCACCATGCGGGGCAGGATCCAGCTCAGCCCGCCGTCGGGCACGAGCCCGACCTGAACGAAGCCGGGAACCAGGCGGCAGCGGGGACTCGCCAGGCGCAGATCGCAGCTCAGGGCTAAGGCGAGGCCGATCCCGGTGGCCGCGCCGTCGATCACAGCCAGGCTCGCCTTGGGGCTGCGAAACAGTCCGAGCAGGATGCGCTCGTAGTCGCGCCGCGCCGCCGCCAGCTCGGGCGCACCGGCGCTGGCCAGCTCCTCCAGATCGGCTCCGGCGCAGAAGGCGGATCCCCTGCCCTCGATCTGCAGCA
>Ga0307372_10005791_pt1 | contig 18359 bp, 10 predicted proteins | sample OX1MG_FD_202533 | JGI IMG/M metagenome (GOLD analysis project Ga0307372, IMG submission 202533) | Soil microbial communities from Risofladan, Vaasa, Finland - OX-1 | ecosystem: Environmental > Terrestrial > Soil > Coastal area > Acid sulfate soil | place: Finland: Risofladan, Vaasa | collected...
GGCCTTGCCATCGCAATTGCGGCAACGCTGCCGGAGAACGCAATCGTCGCAGATGAATCGATGACTTCGGGCAGAGGAATTCTGGCGGCTACTCGCGGGTGCTCGCCGCACGATTGGTTGGCGTGCACGGGCGGCTCGATCGGAATCGCGATGCCCTTGGCTGTGGGCGCTGCAGTAGCATGCCCGGATCGTCGAGTATTGTGCTTAACAGCCGATGGTAGCGGCATGTACACGCTTCAAGCGCTCTGGACCATGGCGCGCGAAGGCTTGCAAATCACAACGGTGGTCTTCGCCAACCGCACCTATGGCGTGCTGAAGCGCGAGTTTTCAAACTTGGGAGTGGGCGAGGCAGGACCACGTGCAAAAGCGCTGTTCGAAATCGGGCACCCGGATTTGGATTGGGTATTGCTCGCGCAAGGGATGGGTGTCCCCAGCGTGCGTGTGAATTCTCTTGAGGAATTCACCAAGGCACTCACAAGAGGTTACGAAACAGGTGGGCCAAGCTTGATCGAAGTTCCGCTATAGAGCCACGTCTCTCGCACCGGCTGCGACCGGGTCGGCGAGCAGTTTGGCCAATTCGTTCTTCGCGACCTTACCCGTTGGAGTAACCGGCATTTCTTTCACAATGTGAATCTGCGCCGGACGTTTGTAATTTGCCAGCCGACTCGCAGCAAATTCGGCCAATTCTGTGGTGTCGAGAGTAACTCCTTCGGCTGGCTGGACAAACGCGATGACATCCTCGTCGCCATGTCGGCGAAGTCCGATTACCGCGCATCGCGCCACAGCAGGGTGAGCGCTGAAAACGGCCTCCACCTCGGCGGGATAGACGTTAAATCCCCGGTGAACGATCAGTTCTTTTGTGCGCCCAACAATGAAGAGAAACCCGTCTTCAAGCCGCGCCACATCGCGGGTGTTGAACCAGCCATCGCGGTCGATAACGGCCGCCGTTTCCTCCGGCGCGCGATAGTAGCCTTTCATAACGTTAGGGCCACGCACGTGAAGTTCGCCCACTGCTCCTGGGGCAACGTCGCTTCCATCGGAGCCAATGAACTTGACTTCGAGACCCGGCAGGATCTTGCCGACGGACGTATCCGTTCGAGGTTCCTCGAGGATTGCCTGCGCGATCGTAGGAGAGCATTCGGTGATCCCATAGCCGTTGTGCAGAACGAGCCCGAACACCTCCTCCACTGCCGCTTTTGTAGCGGGATGAAGCGGCGCACCAGAGGATGAAATGATGCGAAGATGTGGAAGGTCCAGAGTCTTGAGGCCCCGAATTCTGGCGTACTCAACCATCTGCGCGAACATCGCCGGTACGCCGAGCACAATCGTGAGTTTTTCTTTCTCCAATATGCGGCGCGCCATCATTGGGTCGAAGCGCGGCGACAGGTAGACGCTCGCGCCACTGAGCAAGCTGCCAAGCAGCACGACCGACAGTCCCACCGCATGCGACATCGGCAGAATGCCGTAGAGCCGATCAATAGTTGTGAGCTTCCGGATTTTGGCTGACGCAGAAGCCATATACAGCAGATTCTTGTGCGTCAGCATCACGCCCTTAGGTGTTCCGGTGCTGCCGGATGTGTAGATCAGAGCCGCGACTCGATCGGCAGGATCGGCATCGAGCGGTTCCGGCGCCACGCTGTCGTTGCGCTCACTCATAGCCAGCGAACCGGCATCACCGATGGAATGAATTGAAGCTCCGCTTCGTTTAGCATGGCCGGCAGCGTGGGTTGACGCATCGACTGTGTAGACCACAAGGCGCGCGCCACAGTGATCGCGAATCTTGTCCACTTCGCTCGCCGAAAGCCGCGCGTTGACCAGCACCGGCCATGCGTCGAGATTCGTAACCGCGAACAACGTGGAGACAAACGCGCGGCAGTTCTCGCAGACGATCATGACGCGGTCGCCCGGACGAACGCCCGCGTCCGAAAGGCGAACTTCTGCTTCTGCGATAGCTGAAGCCAACGCGCGATACGTCCACGCTCCGCTTGACTCAACAAGTGCCGTCTGATCAGGTGACGCGCCGGCTCGCACCGTCACGATGTCGCTAACACGTGTTAACAGCGCACCTGACATTTCGGACTGAAAATCTTTTGTCATGAAATATCGCGAGGAACTACGTCGGAAGCGCAGGCCTTGCAGTTCAGATTTAGATCAATACGGGCGGGGTCGACAGCTCGAACTGGCGGTGGCCGCCAGTCTCGGCGGTTCAATCTTTCTGGCCGCCACGTATTGCAGCCAGTTCCCGTAGATTTGAAGGGCAGCTGATCGCCAGTGATGTCTCAATCCGCGCGCCAGTTCTTCGCTAGGGAAATCCGCAACGAGTTCGGCATCGCGTTTCGACTGCGCACGCTCCTGGAAGTCCGTAGCCAGCTTCACGGACTCGGAATCGAAATAGCCGCTCGGCATCGAAGGGTATGTCTCGCGTTCCTGCCTCAGATACCTACCGACGTCTCGTCGATATTCCTTGAGTAGCGTCCGGGCACCGTATTCAGGATGGCCCTGGAAGTGGACGAATAGGCTGCGGCGCTTTTTCTTCGCGAAGAGATCGACGCCGGCCCGCGCCGATTTCGTCAAGATCATGTAACCAGCAGCCGAGAGTTCTTCCTCGCGCACCTCGTTCCATCGCGAATGCGGGAAGCCCATCGCCCCGGAGACTCCCTCCGTAAGCGCATGTGACCGCACAACCGATTGATCGAAAACCCCGCATCTCTTCTCCGACAGAGGACGGCGCTCGATGCCGTCCGAATGAAACACGCTGGCGTGGGCGGCCAAGCAGGAAAGCACGACCGATTTCGTATTGGTTTCTGCCCAGTCAAGCAGGGCAGCCAGCCTGCTCCAATATGGTTCCTGCCGGAGGTCTGCCTGTCGCGGTTCGCTTCCAGTGACGATGATGGCATCAAGCCGGCTATTCGGCAGATCATCGATACTGCGGTAAAAACTGGAGACGTGCCTCTTTCCCTGCTCGTCGCGGGAGATTTCCGGAAGCGAATAAAGGCTGATATGGACCGGCAGGTCGCCCGCCGCCGCCGCAAGCATTTTGAAAAATTGCGACTCCGTATCTCGCAGAGCGGAATCCGGCATGTTGTTGATCAGGCCCACGCGGACGCATCGCCGCGGCGCCTCGGCTGTCTCTAGTACGTTCACCGTGGGCGCGCTGCCGCCTGCCTCGAAATGATCGGGGATTCGGTTTCGATCTGCCATCAACGGCATTTGCTATTCCTCAATGCGGCTGACTCCGATCGCAGGATGACCTTTACGCCGCCGCGTCCAATGCGTGGCCCAGATCGGCGAGTATATCGTCGATATGCTCGATTCCCACGCTCAGGCGGAGCATTTCCGGCGTTACGCCTGCCTTCGACTGTTCCTCCGGCGTCAGTTGCCGGTGGGTCGTCGAGGCCGGATGACATGCCAGCGATTTCGCGTCACCCATGTTCACCATTCGCTTGAAGAGCTTCAGCGCGTCAAAGCATTTCCGCCCCGCTTCGAATCCGCCCTTCACTCCAAATGTCAGAAGCGAACAACGCTTTGAACCTAGATACCGTTGGGCCATGGCGTACAAGGGACTGTCCGGAAAGCCCGCATAATTGACCCACTCAACGCGAGGATGATCGCGAAGGTACTCGGCCACTTTTCTGGCATTTTCCACGTGCCGCTCGACTCGTAGCGCGAGCGTCTCGATGCCTTGCAAAAATAGAAATCCATTGAATGGCGACATGGTCGCGCCGGTATTGCGCTGGCAGACTGTCCGGCAACGCGCCACGAATGCGGCATCGCCGTACTGATCCACATATATCACGCCGTGATACGCAATCTCCGGCTGGTTGAACATGTAAAACTTCTCGGGATACTTGCGCCACGGGAATTTCCCACCGTCCACGATCATTCCGCCGATCGATGTGCCGTGGCCGCCCATGAACTTAGTCATGGAATGCACCACCACATCTGCGCCGTATTGGATCGGCTTCAAGAGGATTGGCGTGGCCACGGTGTTATCAACGATCAACGGTACCCCGTGCTTATGCGCCACGTGTGCAAGACCCTCGATGTCCGCAACGTTGCCGGCAGGATTGCCCACAGTTTCGCAATACACGGCGCGGGTATTCTCGTCGATTAAGGCTTCGACATCGGCGGGATCGTCGGACCTCGAAAACCGGGCGCAGATGCCTTGCTTCGGCAGGATGTGAGCGAGTAACGTGTACGTAGCGCCATAAAGTTGCGGAAGTGAAACGATGTTCTTGCCGGCCTCCGTGATATTCGCCAAAGCATAGTGAATCGCTGCCATTCCCGCGCTCACGCTCAGCGCAGCGACGCCGCCTTCCAGCGCTGCAACACGCTTTTCGAGAACCGCGTTTGTCGGGTTTCCGATCCGCGTGTAGATGTTCCCTGGAACTTCAAGGTTAAACAACGCCGCGCCGTGTTCGGCACTATCAAACTCGAACGCGACGGTCTGGTAGATCGGCACCGCCACGGCTTTCGTGGTCGGGTCTCCGTCGTAGCCTGCGTGAATGGCTAGAGTTTCGTCCCTCATTCGGCCACCGACCTCATTCTGCGACGCGCACCACGCTCGCGTTGCTTACCGAAGACTTGCTATAAGCACGCGCCTTTGCGAGCGCCAGGGTCAGCCGGTGAGCCGTGTAACCGGCGCCATATGCGAATCGCATGAGCGGTCCAAAACTATTCGCAGCCGCAACTCCTACGAAAAAGAGCCCAGACACAGACGATTCGAAATGCGCCGATAGCACTGGAGAGCCTTCGAGCGTCTTCAGCTTAGAGCGCAGCCCCGGATTCAAGAATCGCAGCCGATTCACGTCCACTCGATAGCCGGTGGCGCAGATGATGTGGTCGGCTTCGATGATGTGTTGCGTTCCGTCGGCCGCGCGAACTTGCAGGCGGACGTGATCTCCCTCAACTTCCGCGCGTTCCGGAGTGCATCCGAGCATCAGTGGCACCTTGCCGACGACCATATCCTTGGCGAACCATCCTCCGGAGGGCCCGAGGTGTTTCTTCACGATTTTCAACCGTAAGCCTTCAGGTAGGCGACGGAACCAATGCGGCGCTTCGCAATAACAGCGCGAACGGAGACCAGGCCCCAGCCCGGACTGCGGATGCCGCAGCCGATGCCACCAGGAGCGCCGCTGATTCGGATTCGGCTTGTTGTGGAAATTCAGCTTTGGATCGCGCGCCACTAACTGCACATCTGCGCCGCCTTGGTGCAGCAATCCGGCGAGGTCGCTCGCCGACGCGCCTCCGCCGATCACCACCACCCGGCGCCCGCGAAACGGCTCCAGATCCGAATGTTGAAAGCTGTGAGAGACGAACTTCGCCGGCAGTTGCGCTAGATTGGAGGGAACGTGTTGGAAATGCGTGATGCCGATTGCTAGAACTACTTGCCTCACTTTTACCTTTTCGCCGTCTTCCAGTGTGAGCGTAAAACCGTCGGACATTTGCTCAATGTCGGCCACGAGCTTGTTCTCGAGATCCGGCAAAAGCTGCCCCTTGAATGCCAGGCCGAACGCCAGAAAAGTATCCAGTCTTACAGGAATGCCCATGTCCGCGTATGGAATCCCGCGCTCGTGGCAGAACTGTTTTAGAGTGACCTTCTGCTCCGGGTCATCGATCGTGGAGGCGAAACCATCCGATTTCAGCAGCATGCCCTTGGGCATGTGCGCCTGCCAACTATCCATCGGACGACCGAAGATACAAAACGAAACACCAGCACGCCGCAAGTGGGCCGCTACGGAAAGGCCATAAGGTCCTGCGCCAACTATTGCCACATCAACCATAGGAAAGGCTTAGCTCCTCTCTTGAACGCCTAATCCACGCACGCTACCGATTGACTCGATCATCCTTCGGCAACCGTTCATGGTACGAACTGCAATTGATAAACCACTTACGCGCCAGTAAGCCACGCAGAATCAGTGTGTTGCGAAGATGCACCGCGACGAACGGGAACTGCTTATCCTTTGAGGGCAAACGTTTGCCCACAAATCCGGATCAGAAGGGAGCCTAAAACCGGGTCATCAGGCACCGCACTTCGCCTCTCGTTGGTCGAGATATTTTGCCGCAGCGTACGGGTCCCGCGAGTAGCCGCTTGCGGCTTGTCTGTGCGAGCATGCGCCAATTAAAATCGCGGCAAGACACACGATGCACAAGCTCGCCTTGTTGCTCATTTACAGGGCCCTAGCTTAGATCTTAGGCCTGAGAGTTGAACCGATATTAGCACATTGAGCACCTCACCGCTCATGCTTTGCCAAGAAGCTTCCGTTGGACGTACGTAGTTATCGTATCGACCGAGTTTAGGTTTTCAGGCGTGACATCTTCGTCAGCCACCACAATCGAAAAATGTTCTTGGAGAAACCCAACAAGTTCGAGGACACCCGTGGAGTCGATCACCGTTCCCAATAATGCCTGTTCGTTTTTCAGTTCCACGGACCGACCAAACAGGAACGTCTCGATGAGGAACGCTCTAGTGTCCTTCTGGATTTCTGCTATCTGCATATATGTTTTTACTTTTCGTCATTGATCTTGCGCGATAGAACTCGACAAGATTCCATTTTTCTGTCGAACGCCCACACGCTTGCTTGAGCGAAAACGGGAGGTACACAGACATCAAGCTGCGGACTCGCGCGTGAAACTCTCACGTCGTTTCGGAAAGCGGCGCGTCGAATCGGTTCATACCGTCTAATCCTTCGTTGCCACGCCGCTCATACCGATCAACCATTGTCCCTTGGAAGGATCAAACTGTTTAACGACGCGGCCCGGATTGCCAGAAACAACTGAATATGGCGGGATGCTGCGGGTTACTACAGAGTTCGCACCGATAACCGAGTTTTTGCCAATTACGAGCTCGCCTTTACTACAAACGACTGCAACTCCGTAGCCAAGCAAACATCCTTCTTCTATTCGAATTGTTCCACCCTGTGTTATGCCTTGCCATCCAATCGCAATCGTCACATCCTCAAACGCGTGGTTGTGATCCATCAACAACACATTCGGCGCAAACGCAGTTTGTCGCCCTACATGAATCCTATTTTTAGCTGATATCATCGCTCGCCGCCCGATCTTGCATTCATCCTCCAAAATAATTACGGGATCGGTGTTTTCCGGAACGTACGGAATATTCAGCCAGACATCACGGTCGAGAAAAACGTCGTCCCCGATTTTGATGTGCGGAGTTACGGGGCGACGTATATCCGCCGAGTAGTGCGCGTAGAAGTTCTTTCCTAAGGAGTGAAAGGGATAGGTATAAGAAAGCCAGATTGAATGCAGTTTACTCAAAGCCCGAGGAAACAACACGGCTGGGTCGGGAGAGGGAACCGGATTCGTTTTTTGAATTTTCAACCTTGAATCTCCTTTACACCTGCGATCCAGAACCTTTAGAAGCGGTGGAAGCGGTGGAACCGGCGTAGCGTATGCTCGTACCTGTGGATTTGCCATGCAGATGCCCTTTGACCAGCCCGAGTTTTTGTACCACGGCGAGTGAGAGAGTCTACATCGTGCTAATTCCAAACAAATCGATAGACCACCGCCATGAAATAGCGTTCGCATGAACGGCAGGTCTGAAGCGCTCCAGCGCAGCTGGCGCGCCTGCTGTGTCGATGTTCGCGTCAAGTTCCGCTCGCCTTTCGGCGATGGGAAAGCGCTACATCCCGGCTATTTAAAGGCCACCATCTGTATGATCCAGTACCCTGAAGTTAGGCTGGCTGTAGCGCTATAGGATCCTGTTGCCGTAGCGGTCTTGTCTTCCACAAGGTCGCTATCGGGAGACGTGACGATTCTGGAGGTAAACCCGCTTCCAGCACCCGTCGTCGTGGTGGAAATGGTATCGGCTGCGACAATGAGTTCGTTAGCCGACGTGGTCGTAGCAGACCCGCTGCTTGCTGCCGTGCCGCTCCCGCTTGTGCCAGCAGTAACATCCAGCGTGCTCACGCCTCGATATTCCAAAACGCGCACGTCGGGATATGCGGCAGCTTGGCTGAACTGCACCGTCACCGTGTCCGTTCCACCCGCGATATTCGACGCGTAGTAGATCGATTGGCGCAGAGCCGTGCCGCTGGTTGGGCCAATAGCCAACGTATACTTATTACCCGCACTGTCCGTCACCGATTGCACGGTCGCCGTGGTGTCGTTCCAACCGACCACGACAATATTCAAATCGCCCGCGGTTTCCGCCGCTGGATAGGCGAGCGTGATTGTCGACGTAGCCGACTGAGGCGTCGAGGCAGCCACTTGCGAGTAGCTGATCGGCACAACGGACGTGTAGGTGAAACCATTCAGCAGGGTTCCAGTTTGACCATTGACCGTCACTGCGACCGTTGCAGCACCCGCAGCGCCTGACGGAGTCGTGGCCGTAATTTGCGTGGAGCTTACGACGGCCACATTGGTCGCGGCCGTGCCTCCGACGGTAACCGTTGCGGCGCTGGCGAAATTGGCCCCGGTGATAGTCACTGCAGTTCCGCCGGTGCTCGGCCCACTATTGGGAGATATGCTGCTGACCGTCGGCGTGGCCACGTACGTAAATCCGTTGGTCAAGTTGCCACCCGAGACGCCCGGGTTGGTAATAGTCACAGTGGCCGATCCGGAGGTACCCGCCGGGGTAGTCGCTGTAATCTGTGTGGCGCTTACAACCACTACATTCGTGGCGGCGTTCGCACCGATTTTCACGGTGGCGCCAGTGGCAAAGTTGGTCCCTGTAATCGTTACTGCTGTGCCGCCCGACGTTGAACCTGTATTGGGCGAAATGCTGCTGACGGTGGCGGGCGCAATATACGTGAAGCTGTTGGTTAAGCTGCCGGTTTGACCGTTGACAGTTACCGTCACGGAGACCGGACCGGCTGCGCCGGCGGGTGTTGTCGCTGTGATTTGCGTTGAGCTGACGACCACGATGTTGGTGGCCGCAGCACCACCGATTGTCACCGTCGCACCGGACGCAAAGTTAGTCCCGGTGATCGTTACAGACGTTCCGCCCGTTGCCGGGCCGCTGTTTGGCGAGAGACCATTCACTGCTGGAGCAACGATATACGTAAAGCCATTGGTCAAGCTGCCGCTCTGGGAACCGGCGTTTGTAACCGTGACAGTTGCGGCACCGGCGGCGCCGACAGGCGTTGTCGCCGTGATCTGAGTCGCGCTGACCACCACCACGTTGTTGGCTGGAGCGCCTCCAATCGTGACCGTCGCTCCCGATGCGAAGTTGGTCCCGGTGATGGTTATGGCCATGCCGCCCGACGTCGAGCCGCTATTTGGTGAAACGCTGGTAACGGTCGGCGACGCTTGTGGCGCCTGTGTGCTGGCGACCACCACGTTGGAGTAGGCGCTCAAGTTGCCGGCCGCGTCCGCCGCACGAACTCGATAGCTGTAAACCGTTGACGGCGACAGGCCGGTGTCCGTGTACGTGGTGCTGGGCGTAGTGCCGATTTGCTTGAAATTCGCGCAGCCGTTGCCCTGGCAGCGCTCGACGGAGTAGGCCGTCACGCCGACGTTGTCCGTCGAAGCTGTCCAGGAAAGATTGATCTGCTTGACGCTCGCAGCGGTGACTGGCGGTTCCACCGCGACCACGGCGGACTGCCAAGTTGCAGCAGTATTGAGGGTAAACGTTGCGTCGTAAGCGCCGGGCGCTGCGACCGGTTCGCTTTCCGAATCAAGGAAAGGACCCGAGGCATTGGGCTGCGGCGTAAATCCGGTTCCCGAGGTGAATGTTTCACTCACGGAGCTCTTCGCCCAGCCAAGCAATAGATCGTCGGCGATCGCCGACTGAATATTGGGACTGGCAACGGTGAGAGATTGAGTCCCGCCGTCATCACCGATCGGCGAGAAGGCATCGAGCGGCGAGGGGACATTCGAGCCCTTCACAACGAATACGGACATAACAAAGGATTCCGCGGTCGAAAGGGTGACGCTGACCGTCTCGCCCGGACCCACAATCGGATTTTTCACGTACCACATCTGGCTTCGTAGGTCGAACCCGGTGCTGGTATTCGTCGGGCCGGCGATGGAGATCCACGTATTGTTGTAGGTGTCGGACGGCGTCATGTTAACGCCGGCGTGTGACGACGCAAACAGCACCAACATGTCGCCACCAGTGCTGTCAAAGGCCGCCGTGGTATGCGTCGTCAAGAACGTCGGGTTGTCGTAACCTTGCTCCGCGATCACCTGCGGATTCGGACCCATCAGACCAGAGGGCGCAGTCGGCGGAGTGGTATCGACGCCACCTGAACCGTTGACCCGCAGCGCGACCATCTGCATGATCCACTGGCCGCTTGCCGGCGCCGTGGCGCTGTAGCTTCCAGCAGCCGTAACTGATTTGTCCTCGGCAATGTCGCTATCCGGAACGGTGAGAAGTCGCTGAGTGAATCCCGTGCCAGGACCACTCGTTTCGCCGGTAACAATGTTGGCGCCGAAGATTAGATCATTCGCGTTGGTAGTGGTCGCAGAGCCGCTGCTGCTGGTACCTCCGCTCCCTGTGGCCGCGGCCGTAACGTCGATAGGATTGTTTGGATCCGCGCCGTAGTACTCGAGGATGCGAATGTCAGGGTAAGCGGCGGCGGCGCTGAACGTTACTTTTACCGTGTTCGCGCCGGCGGCTGCTGCCGGGATATTTTTCAGGTAATAGATAGATTGCGAAAGCGCGCCGCTGATCTTAGTGGGCCCAATCGCAAGTGTGTATGGCGTGCCGCTGGTATCCGTAACGGAAGTTACTGATGCGGCCGAATCATTCCATCCGACCACGACCACATTCAGGTCGCCGGCGTTCTGAGCCTGCGCATACGTGACTGACACAGTCGCTTGCGGAGATTGCGGCGTGGCATACGCACCCTGCACGTAGGTGATCGATGCCGGTGTAGACGCGGTATACGTAAACGCATTTTGCAGGCGGCCGCTGACTCCGCCCGGTTCGCCCACCGTCACTGTTACCGCGCCAACTGCGTTCGCGGGAGTCGTCGCGGTAATGGTCGTGCTGCTGGTGACCAACACCGCTGTCGCCGCGGCGTTTTCGAACTTCACCGTAGCGCCCGAAACGAAGCCGGCACCCGTAATCGTCACCGCCGTTCCGCCCGCCGTCGGCCCGCTATTAGGAGAAATGCCGCTCACCGTCGGCGGTGCGGCGTAGGTAAATCCGTTCACCAAGCTGCCGCCCTGCACGCCTGGATTGGTAACGGTCACGGTTGCTGCACCCGCGCTGCCTGCTGGCGTGGCCGCGGTGATCTGCGTCGCACTCACGATCACCGCGTTCGTGGCTGCATTTGCTCCAATCGTTACCGTTGCTCCCGCGGCAAAGTTCGTTCCCGTGATCGTTACCGCCGTTCCGCCCGCCGTCGAACCGCTGCTGGGAGAAATGCTGCTCACCGTCGCGGGTGCGACGTATGTGAAAGCATTCGACAAGCTGCCGCTTTGGCCGCCAATGGTGATAGTCACCGTTGCGGCTCCGGCAGTGCCTGCCGGCGTGGTCGCTGTGATCTGCGTGGAACTGACGACCACTACGTTCGTAGCCGCATTTGGTCCGATCGTTACCGTTGCTCCCGCAGCAAAGTTCGTTCCCGTGATCGTTACCGCCGTTCCGCCCGCCGTCGAACCGCTGCTTGGAGAAATACTGCTCACCGTTGCCGGCACGCCGTAGGTGAAAGCGCTGGACAAGCTGCCGCTTTGGCCGCCGACCGTGACAGTCACCGTTGCGGATCCGGCAGAGCCTGCCGGAGTGGTCGCCGTAATCTGAGTCGAGCTAGCAACCACCACGTTGCTCGCAGCGGCGCCTCCAATTGTCACCGTGGCAGGTGCGGCAAAATTCGTGCCAGTGATCGTCACTGGGGTACCACCCGTCGCCGGGCCGCTATTGGGCGTGACAGAAACAACCGTTGGCGTCGTGCCGCCGCCTAGTCCAGTAGCGCCCTTAAACGCCACCATCTGCATGATCCACTGGCCGGACGTCATGCTGGCGGTCGCGGAGTAGGTTGATATTGCGTTGACACTTCGGTCTTCGGCAATGTCGCCATCCGGTGACGTGATCATGCGCGACGTGAATCCGGCGCCCGCAGATGTCGTGGTAGTAGTGATCGTATTTGCAGCGAGCAGAAGATCGTTGGCGTTCGTAGTAGCGGAAGAAGCCGTGACTGAACTTGCCGTACCGCTGCCGGTGGAAGCCGCTGCTATGTCAACAGGGCTGTTTGTGTCGGCGTTGGAGTACTCCAGTATGCGGATATCTGGGTAGGCCGCAGCACCACTAAACGTGATGCTGACCGTATTTCCGCCCGCTGGCGCCGATGCAATGTTCTTCGCGTAATAAATTGACTGGCTGATCGTACCGGCCGCGTTCTGCGTCGGCCCGACCGCTAAGCTGTAGGCATTCTTTTCGGTGTCGGTGATCGACGCAACTGTGTGGGTCACGTCATTCCAACCGACCACGACAACGTTGAGATCGCCGGCGGTCTGCGCGGCCGGAAACGTTACGGACACAGTCGTTTGCGACGATTGCGGTGTAGCGTATGCGCCCTGGACATAGGTGATCGTGGTGGGGGCAGTGTAGGTGAACCCGTTTTGCAAACTACCGCTGAGCCCTCCGAAATCGGTCACCGTTGCGGTCACCGGTCCGACTGGATTTGCTGGCGCCGTAGCGGCAATAGTGGTGCTGCTGATCACGTTGACGTTCGAAGCGGCCGCACTTCCGAACGTCACCGTAGCACCCGGCGCGAAGCCCGTGCCGGTGATCGTCACGGACGTGCCGCCAGCCGTCAACCCGCTGTTCGGTGAAATACCGGTCACGGTTGGGGGCACAGTAACGGTGTAAGTGAACCCGTTGGTCAGACTGCCACTCTCGCCGCCCGCCGTCACTGTTAGTGTGGCCGGTCCGGCGCCCCCCGCTGGCGTGGTCGCAGTAATCTGTGTGGAGCTGACGACCACGACGTTCGTCGCTGCGGTCCCTCCAAAAGTCACGGTAGCCCCACTAGCAAAATTGCCGCCCGTGATCGTCACCGCCGTGCCGCCTGTGGACGGACCGCTATTTGGTGAAACACTGGTCACCGCCGGCGCCACGACGTACGTAAACCCGCTCGTCAAGCTGCCCGTTTGCGAGTCTGGATTGGTCACTGTTACCATGGCTGGCCCAGCAGCGCCGGCCGGAGTGGCGGCGGTAATCTGGGTCGAGCCAACGACCACAACGTTGGTCGCAGCAGTTCCTCCTATCGTCACCGTCGCCCCGGTGACAAAGTTCGTTCCGGTGATCGTGACAGCCGTGCCGCCGGCGGTGCTCCCCTGCACCGGGGAAAGAGCAGCAACCGTCGGCGCGGGATTTGGCCCGCTTCCTACCACTCTGAATGCCACGGCTTGCATGATCCACGTGTACGTTGGAGTCAGAGGAGCACTCACAGTGTACGTGCCCGCGATCGTCGCGGCTTCGTCCTCGACGATGTCGCCGTTGGGCGACGTGATCATTCGTTTTGTGAAACCGGGGCCAGCCCCGGAAGTAGCCGTCTGAACCAGGTTCGCTCCGAGGATCACGTCGGTCGAATTCGCGGTCGTCAAATTGACGGTGCTGGTGATTCCGTAGCCGCTCGTCGCAGCAATAGCATCCAGCGGGCTGCTTAGATCAATTCCTCCATATTCTAAAATCCGAACGTCCGGTGCGCTCGCGGCGGCGCTGAACTTCACAGTTACGGTGTTGGCCCCGGCCGATGACGAATGAATGTTTATCGCGTAATAAATCGCCTGCGTTCCGTAGCCAGGAAGTACCGTAGGGCCAACCGCTAGCGCGTATGTGTTTCCGGCTGAATCGGTGACTCCGCCCGACATCACCGTAGCCGTGCTATCCTTCCAGCCAACCACGATGACGTTCAAGTCTCCTGCAACTTGAGCCTTGGAATACACCACAGTTTCCGTGGACAGAGAATTTTGCGAATTCGCGTAGTTGCCCTGCACAAACGAAACTGCCGCACCGTTGGTGACGACGTAATTGCCAGCCGTGACCGCGCTCTCTCGATAGCCATCTGCAAGAGCCAAGGCACTGAGTGTGGCATTGGCGGTCAATACGATTGGGCCGGAGTACACGCTTGATCCCGCGGTCGGAACCATCCCATCTAGGGTGTAATAAATTGTCGTGCCCGGCGTAGTGTCCGAGATCGAAACGGATACCGCGCTCCCATAGGTTCCGGGGCCGGGACTGAAAGCCGGTGCAGACGCTTGTGGCAGCGAACTGAACAGTCCGTATACTGCGACGGAGGATTGCGTTCCAACGTAGACTTTTCCGTTCGCAACAACAGGAATCGCGAATTTTACAGGGGTCCCCGCAAAATCCGATGAAGCCTGGCCGCTATTGTAGAGCTCGTTCGCGAGGTTCGTTGCATCGTAGGCATGTAGTATCGCAGTGGTACCGTTATTATCTAGATCGTTGGCGGAGCCTGCGTCCTCAACCGTCCACACAATGCCCTGACTGGAGCCATCCGCGGAAACGACGGGGCTTGCACCCGGGAACTGGTAAACCTCCGATGAATGTGAAACCGGGGACGTTGACATCAGTCCATTCGTAAAGCTGAACATCTTAAGGGAATCGCCAATTCCTCCCCAGTAGACGTTTCCTTCCCAATAAGCTGGCGAGCTGTAGCAGTTTTCGACATATGAGCTGCTAGTGTTGCTGACCTGCGTGCCACCCACGACGTTCAATAATTCCTGGACGATTTGAGAGTCGTTCGAAGAATTGTAGCCGCCCATGTTGTCACGGTCGATCACGTAAACTGCCCCGTTCTTGCCGCAACCCATCATGATGTCAGGATGCTCGGTGGTCCCAGCGCTAGGCGGAAGAAGCATGAGTCCACCCGACGCAATATCTAGATCTCCCGAGTCGAGGACCGATTGGTTGTAAGGCGCGAAATAATCGGAAACCGTGAGCCCAGGAGTTACCAATTTCAGGAAGCTGTCCGAATAATTCGCAATCCCGTCAAAGCCGCCGTTGCCCGTTGAAAAGAATAGGTTGCCATTTTGGTCAGCCGCCAAGCCATTTCCATGCATCCAGATTCCACCTTCACCTTCGGAACCGTTGGGCGTGGTCGAAAATGCGGCGGTTTGAGATAGAGAAGATTCGTCATAGCCGAACACCCATCCATGCCAACCACTCACATCGCCCCAGGACCCGAACGCCACATACACTGCGTTGTTCGCCAGCACAAGTCCCGGCCGCTGCAATGAGTAGAGCGGACTGAAGCTAACAGAACCACCGCTGTTCGGATTCCCGGTACCTGGAACCTGGCCCTGAATCACTACTGGACTCCCAGGCCGCTCTGCGCCAGTAGTGATATCGAGGGCGTGCAAGCGGTAAACGAAGTTGGTGATACTTCCAGAAACCTCCTGTGTTTTCGCTATGACGAATAGTGTTCCCGTAATTGGGTCAATGACAGGTGTACTTGTTATGCCGATTTCCGGAATAATATCGGTCGTTCGATTGCCCGCACTTGCGGGCACGGAAGTGCAAGTCCAGCCTACAGGGCAGCTGCTGGTGGCCAAATTCACTGTCCAAAGAGGCTTAATCTGCAGTCCGTCGGCATCAAAAGCGTAGACGCTATCGTGCTGAGTGGCCGCGTAGAGAACGTTGTGAACGCCAGCTCCCGGAATTGTGACGTTAGGAACATAGAGTGGCTGCGCGAAAACGCGTCCATCAACAGGCAAACTGAACAGCTTGCCGAATGTCGCGGTGTTCACGTTGGTCGGCGTGAGCGTCGTCTCACTAGCATTCACGCCATCGCGAGCGGAATCATAACGTTGGGTCAAAATGGAAACCTGAGCTTGCGCTGTGCAGGAAGAAAGAATCAAGCACAACAGCATGAAGCAAAACGACCGCGAGATTGCGCGCATTAATATCCTCTTTCGAGCTATGAGAACTTTAACTTCGTTCGGGCCGCACGGACTCAGCTGAAACGTCGTCCCATTCGGATCGGTTGTGAACCGTTTGCGCAAGGCTACTGTCAGTTGCCGTGTCGACGTTTATTTGTTAATAACCGATGCCGCTGTGAACCGTTATGGCCGCTGAGCTCAAGCGAAACCGCGCAACACGTGGTTTGTCGCTACCCGCAGCCGCCTCGTATTCAACCGCTCTCCGGTGAAAGCCTCGCACTTCTATCGAGAATTTCCGCTGCAATCCGTTGCAGATATCGGGGGCTCTACCGGGGCCGAGTACCGAGATGAAATTTGCCACCGGCCGTGATTGGCCTCCCATAAGTCCACGATGAAGTACTTAGCGGAACTGGCCCTGCCAGCGGAATTTCCCATGCGGGTTTCGACGAAGCTGACCACAGCCACGCCCATTAGGGCGCGGATTGCCATTCCGTGTTGACTTACGGAATCCGGATGACTGCTGGAGAGAATACGCCGGATATATTCAGTCCTGGACAAAGGGTGTTCCGGAGCTTCAGAACTCCTAAGTGCGAATTCAGGAGCAAAAATCGCGTCAAGCCCCGTCTCATTCTTAGTTTCAGCCGCCGTCGCGAGGTTCTGCTCGAGCGTCGAAAATAGCTGCATAAAAGTTCGGGAGTCCTCTGCTGTACCGTCAGTCGCTCGAGTCTGTCGAATTTGACCGGCACGTGCTTGAGATGCGCTGGCTCCAAATAGGCACACCAAAAACAAGAGGCTAAGAAATGCGAGGCGAACAGCACACCTCGTTGAAACTAAACCCGACGTGAGTGTCGGCTGTGTGCCCATAATAAACGTCCGCTTAGAATCGCACTTTCCCGAGAATTGCAGAGACCCTCATTACAACCTTCACTGACATCACTCAGCGCGTTATGTAATTCGTGAGGTAGGCGTGCCTCTTGGTGAGTGAGTGGCTGATCAGGAATGTACGGCGCTCCGCCAGGCATTCTGTTATGCGAGAGTTCGGGACCACGAGTCCGGATACGCTGGCTGTCGGAAAGTAGCAGCATCTCGATATACCTTCACACGTTTATGTGGTCAAGCTTCTGTTCAGACCGGCCACGCCAACTTACGTCCCGCGCACACAAGGCCAAGCTGCCGCTGGCTCTAAAGGTTCAAGTCACGAACTTTATACGTCGGCACACCCAAAATTAAGGCCCGAGGGACGTGAACGGCTAAACTAGGTGCAATTGGCAAGCCGATAACTCAATCAGGCTACGGAAGCGAGAGTTACGGCAAGGCAAGGTGCCTGAATGACTTACGAGAGACAAATGTGACGGAATGTTTCTATAGGTAGGAGTCAAGCTCGCCAGACCGATCAGACGAGGAAAAACAATTCAGCATCTAGGCTAGCGCTTTCCCTATCCCGCAGTCAGTCCGCGATGCTCGTGGCCGATTGCACAATTGTATAACTCGAAGCCGTTCTATAGCCTAGCACGCCGATTTCAAACGCGGCGGCGTAGCGCATTTGCCAATCAGGGCGCGTCGCGTCGAACGGCTCTAGTCCCCAGTATCTCCAGGGCCAATCGCGGCGTACGGAAGGATCGCCGTCGTGGATCTCTCCGATTTGATCCAGGAGCGGTATCCAGCCCAGGTCAGCGGCCACTTTCGCGCGCACTTCGAGATCGACACCCGAAACCAGCAGATGCCCACCTGGCTTTACCCATCGCGGCAGGCTGCGTAAACATCTCTCCGCGTCGGGTGGATGCATGTGGCACAGGAACTTGTTGGCGATGACGATATCGGCTGGGCCGACAGTTTCGGCAAGCCTCGGATCCCCTGCGTCTCCCGCGAACCAGTGAATTCCTTCCGCAATCCACGACTTCACTCGTACGTGGTCGCCCTCACGATCGAACATCGCATCGATTTCCTTTTCGGACATGCGCGCCAGAATTCGTTCATATACCAGCGCGTTTTCTCCGAGCGAGCAAACTCCCTCACTCGCGATTTTGACGATTACCTCGGAGATGTCGATCGCGAATACTTCGAGCTTCAGGTCCGGCCGCGCGGAGCGAATGAACCAAACGTGAGAATAGACTTCCGCTCCGTTGCTGCACGCCAGCACGGTCAGTTTCAGGTTCGATCCCTTGGGTTTGCGCTCGGCGAGGGAACGGATCAGTTCAAGTTCAGGACGGTTGCGAAGGAAGAACGTGCCATGCACCTGGTTACGGTTCGATCTCAATTTCACAAGACTGTTGAGAAAAACGCCGTAGCGAACCACTGGCTGCAGCGTCCGAACGGAAGCCGGCAAACGCTTCCATGCAAATTCGTTCACGCGAAGAAATGGCCTGCCTACGATCCGCCGAAGAAATTTAGACTGCGAGAGCGTGGATAACTTTGATTTGGACATTTTTTGAAGTTGCAGGCGGGCCCTCTGCTGCACGTGACTCTTGAGTTCCGACTTCTACGCGTGACAAGAAAGCAGCCTGCGTCTAGAGGACCATCTTGCGGCAGTAAAACGCCTCGGCGTAGCC
>Ga0307372_10005792_pt1 | contig 18356 bp, 14 predicted proteins | sample OX1MG_FD_202533 | JGI IMG/M metagenome (GOLD analysis project Ga0307372, IMG submission 202533) | Soil microbial communities from Risofladan, Vaasa, Finland - OX-1 | ecosystem: Environmental > Terrestrial > Soil > Coastal area > Acid sulfate soil | place: Finland: Risofladan, Vaasa | collected...
TCGCGATCAACCCAGGCAGCGAGTATCCCGAAGGCATCCTGCGTGGAGCGCTGATCACCTTTGACCGGGAGGGGCTTGCGGGCTATGTGCTCACGTCGGGGTAGGTCAATCCGCGGATGCGGCGTAACCACCGCTCGAGTCGTGGCGCTCGCTGCCCGAAAGCGCCGGCCAGAACACGCACATTAGGGTCATGGGAGTCCTCGCGCGCAGGATGTGCCGATCATGGTCGTCGAGCGTATACATCACGCCCGGGCTCAGCTGATGGGTTCGCCCCGTCTTGACTTCGACCACCTCGCCCTCGCCGGAAATGCAGTAGTTGGCCTCGAAATGGTTCGCGTACTCGAGCTCCAGCTCTGTGTTCGCGGCAAGCTCGGTCAGGTGCAAAGAGAAATTGACGCCGTCGTCGCGGCGAAGAAATCGCCGGCTTCTCCACCCTCCGCCGCGCACGTCTCTGTCGGTTCCGGAAAGCTCCGCCAGGGTTCGTACGATCATTGATCACCATCCATAAGAAAACGCTGTTCAACAACGCGGTACGGCAACTGTATCAACGAGCGGTCGAAGGGGTGATTGCGCCATGGCTGAACGCGCGGCGGTAGACCTCAACTCGGATCTCGGCGAGAGCTTCGGGGCGTACTCGATCGGTGAAGATCAGGATGTTCTCAGGTTGATCACCTCGGCCAACATCGCCTGCGGCGCGCATGCGGGTGACCCTCGAGTGATGGATGCGACCGTGCGGGCCTGTCGCGAGCTGGGCGTGGCGGTCGGGGCTCATCCGGGCTTTCCCGACAGGGTCGGGTTCGGTCGCCGCACGATCGACGCTTCACCGCACGAAGTCGAGACCGATGTCCTGTACCAGATCGGAGCGCTCGGCGCCTTTGCGGTCGCGAACGGAGCTCCACTGCAGCACGTCAAGGCTCACGGAGCGCTCTACAACCTAGCCGTGATCAAGCCGGCGGTCGCGGCGGCGATCGCGCGTGCAGTCGCCCGCTACGACCCCAACCTGATTTTTGTCGCACCCGCCGGGTCAGCGCTGGAGCACGCCGGAACCGAAGCCGGCTTGACCGTGGCGCGGGAGGCGTTCGCCGATCGAGGCTACAACCCGGATGGCACCCTAGTGTCGCGGAGCCTTCCAGGCGCCGTCATCGCGGACGCCAGAGCTGCCGCCGATCGGGCGGTGCGGATGGTCAAGGAGCACTCCGTCGAGACGGCGGATGGAGGCTTGATCTCGATCGAGGTCGACACGATCTGTGTCCACGGTGACAACCCGCATGCGGTCGAGATCCTTCGTGCCATCCACTCGGCGTTTCGCGAAAAGAGGATCACGCTCACCAACATACGGAATGTTCTTGGAGGTCGTGATTGAGGTACTCCCGCTTCGCGCTGGGAGAGACGAGCGCGCACGTCTATTTCGGAGAAGGGATCGATCAGAAGATCAACCGGCGCGTCCACGCCGCCGCCGCTCAGCTCCGCGCGATGGGGCTCGGCGGCGTGCTAGACCTTGTCCCCGGCTACACGTCGCTGTACATCGAGCTGGACGGCCGCCGGACGACCGCAGGGGATGTTCAGCGGATCGTCGACGAGCTGCCAGACCCGCCCATCGATGAAGCTGGACCGGGCTCACTGGTCGAGATCCCCGTCTGCTACGGCGGCCGTTTCGGCCCAGACCTGGAGCCCCTGGCGAACGAGTCGGACATGACCGCTCGAGACGTGATCGACCTTCACTGCGCCCACGAATATGACGTCTTCTTCATGGGCTTCACCCCGGGCTTCGCCTTCATGGGGACAGTCGACGACCGCATCGCCAGGCCTCGCCTGGCGGTCCCGAGGCAAGCCGTTCCGGCCGGTTCGCTCGGGATCGCCGGAAATCAGACCGGCATCTATCCCGTCAAGAGCCCGGGCGGATGGCGGTTGATCGGCATGACTCCGCTCCAGATGGTCGTAATGTCCCCCGCGGGCCCTCGCATGCTTCTGCAGCCCGGCGACCGAGTGCGGTTTCACTCTATTTCCGAAGAAGAGTTCTCCAGGCAGCGACTCGAGTGCGCGGCTCATTGACTGAAGCGATTGAGGTCTTAAGACCTGGGGCCCGCACGGCGGTGCAGGACCTGGGCCGGTTCGGATACCAGCACCTTGGATTTGGCGCGTCGGGCGCGGCGGATCAACGATCGCTGGTGCTGGCCAATCAGCTCGTCGGCAACGACGTACGGGCCGCCGTCATCGAAGCGACAGTCCAGGGACCGCGCCTGCGGTTTCCGATTCAATGCCAGGTCGCGATCGTCGGTTGCGACCCGATGGCGGCGGTGAACGGCGAAGCTGTACGCAGCAACCAGACCATTCTCGTCATGGCCGGAGACATCCTCGACCTTCCCCGAACCGGGGCGGCGCGCGCCTACATCGCCGTGGCGGGTGGCATCCTGGTGACGCCGATCCTGGGATCGCGGTCCACCGACCTCGTGGGAGGCATCGGAGGTGTCGACGGCCGGTCGCTGCGAGCCGGCGACCTGCTTCCGATCGCTCAGCGCCTGCCATTGCGACCCTGGACACTCCAACCGCGATGGATGCCCAGGAAGCGCTCGGACCTGATCGCACGCGCGGTCGCCGGCCCACAGGCGGACATGTTCAGCGCCGATTCCATGGCCGGCCTTTTTGGCTCCAGGTTCGTGGTCCAGCCGGGCTCGGACAGCATGGGCCTGCGACTCGACGGACCGGCCCTCCAGCCGCCGTCTCAAATTCTTTCCGAGGGCCAGCCGGCCGGGTCGGTGGAGATTCCTCCCAGCGGGTTGCCGATCGTATTGCTGCCCGGCCGGCAAACCGTCGGAGGTTATGCGAAGGCCGCCGTCGTCTCTCGAGTCGACCTGCCAGATCTTGGTCAGCTCATGCCGGGGGATTCGATCAGCTTCGAGCTGGTGGGGCTGGATCAGGCGGTCGAGGCCGGGCGGCAATGGATGGACGAGCTCTTCGATCCTTCGCGGACGCTGGCGTCCCTGTGAGCGCGAACCACATCGATTTCAGCTTGTGGACTGACTTCAGGCCCGCGCCTGGCATGCCGATGCACGCCCACTACGAGGAGGTGATCAAGGAGATCCGGCGTGCCGAGGAGCTTGGGTTCTCGGGCGTGTGGACCAGCGAGCAGCACGGCGTCGACGACGGGTACCTGCCCGCCCAGCTGCCGATGCTCGCTGCGCTGGCGCGCGAGACGACGCGAATCAGGTTAGGGACCGGAGTGATCTTGCTGCCCCTGACCCAGTTCCGGCGCGTGGTGGAAGAGGCGTGCGTGGTTGACGTGCTTTCAGGTGGCCGCCTTACGCTGGGCGTCGGGGCAGGCAACTACCCGCACGAGTTCAAGGCCTTTGGCGTGCCGCGCGACCGGCGAGGCCAGATCCTGGAAGAAGCCATTCGATTTATCAAACCGGGCCTCGCCGGCGAGACGCTCGCCGATGGGCTGCCGGTCAACGTCCGGCCGATCCAGAAGCCGATCCCCCTGGTCGTCGGAGGGCTCGCGGAGAAGGCCGTCGATCGCGCCGTAAGGCTCGGCGACGGCCATTTCGCGTACGCAAACGTGGACGCTGGCCGCGAGCTCCCGCGTTTGTGGGGTGAGCGGATCAGCCCAGCGCTTGCACGGCACGGCCGCACGCCGGAGGATTTCCGGCTGGTCGCGGGCACCATCATCTGGGCTTCTCACAACTTCGAACGCGAATGGATGGACGTCGTCGGGCCGGCATTCATGTACCAGCAAAAGCGATATGCGGAGTGGGACGGCGACGCTGAACGGGCGGAAGGCTACCTGGAGGGAGACGAAGAACCAGGGCCTCTCATGCGACGGATGCTAGTTGGGCCACCTCGCGAGATCGCCGACCGGCTGGTGGAACTCCACTCCCACTACCCGTTTCACGAGCTGGCTTGCTGGCCGCGTCTACCGGGGGTTCCACACTCGTTGGCGCTCGAACAGATAGAAGTGCTTGCGACCGAGGTGTTTCCGCTGGTCAACGCCAAGATCGCAGGAGTTCCCCACAGGACTGGCGGACGTGGACAGTAGGTTGCCGGGAGGCATCAATGGAAGTTGAGAGAGCTGATTGGCGACCGAAGTGGGACGATTCTCGCCGCAGCGGTCCTCACCAATTCTTCCGAACGGGCGGTAATGGCTCGTGACCCACATGTCAGGCTGGGTCGTGTTGGCAGCGCCAAGTCATACCTCCGCTGGCTGGGTCGCTCGATACGAGTTGTGCGGAGCCTTGGACCGACTGCTCTCTCAACGGTGCGACGGTTGCCGAACCCGTTGCTAGTCGTTTGAAACCAGGATCGCGGGCCTTCATCAAAGGCAAGGACACTCACACGTGTCGGGGTCTGCTAGCTTGGCCTCATGATCCCGATGGCTGAGTTCGGCCGCACCGGGCACACGAGCACGAGGGTCGTCTTCGGCGCCGCTGCATTGGGTTCCGTGTCGCAGAAGATCGCGGATAAGACGCTCGATACGCTCCTTCGCCACGGCGTTAACCACATCGACACCGCCTCCAGCTATGGCGACTCGGAGGTTCGCATCGCCTCGTGGTTGAAGCGCGAACCTGGGCAGTTCTTCCTCGCGACCAAAGGGGACAAGCGCGATGAGAAAGGCGCGCGCCAGGAGATCCATCGCTCGCTCGACCGGTTGGGTGTCGACCACATCGACCTCTGGCAGATCCACTCGCTCGCCGATCCCATCGAGTGGGATCAGGCCCTCAGTCCGGGCGGCGCACTTGACGCAGCGCTGAGGGGGCGCGAGGAGGGCCTCATCAGGTGGATCGGTGTCACTGGCCACGGCGCCCAGATCGCCGCCACGCATCGCCGCAGCCTGGAGCGATTTGATTTCGACTCGGTCTTGCTGCCTTACAACTACATCACGATGCAGAGCGCCTACTACCGCGAGAACTTCGAAGCGCTGCTCAAGACCTGTCACGAGCGGAATGTCGCCGTGCAGACGATCAAGTCGATCGCTCTGCGCCCGTGGATGGACCGCGACCATACCCGCACCACCTGGTACCAGCCTCTTGAATCGGCGGATGACGTCGATCTCGCGGTCTGGTGGGCGCTGGGACGCTCCGGCATCTTCATAAACAGCGTGGGAGACGTAGATTTGCTGCCCCTCGTCCTTGACGCCGCAAAGAGGTTTCACCAGATGCCAGAGGAAGGCGAGATGCAGGCCCTCTCCGAGCGATCTCATGCGGAACCGCTCTTCGTCTAATTCCGCTGGATCATTCGTAGCCACCTACCAGCTTCCAGGACTCGATCGCCAACGTCCCGGCAAGCGATGCCCCGGATAACTACCTGAGTGTCACTATGACTGTGCTGTCCGGCGGGTCTGGCTCAGATAAGTACTGCCCGGCCGCGGGTCGTGGCTTGTAATAGATTTGCCGCCTGCCGGACGCGGCGGACCGGCCGGCGTGACTTGATAGGAGCGTGGTCTCGCCCCAACTCAGGCGTGTCCACCGACCGGTCCTGCGCAATCCCCCGGGAGAGAGGAGGCAGGACCATGGTGACACTCGGGAGCGACTCGCACAAGCGGACCCACACGCTGGTCGCGGTCGACGACAACGGACATCAGCTGGCGCAGAAGACGGTGTCGGCAACGACGGCGGGACACCTGGACGCCATTCAGTGGGCGCTGCGTTGGCCGGAGCGCCGATGGGCCCTGGAGGACTGCCGTCATGTCTCGCGTCGCTTGGAAGCTGATCTGCTGGTGGCCGGTCAGGTCGTCGTTCGGGTTCCCCCAAAGCTGACTGTGGTAGCCAGGAAGGTGGCCCGAACCAGCGGCAAGTCCGACCCCATCGATGCTCTCGCGGTGGCCAGGGCAGCACTGCGAGAGCCGGACCTGCCAGTGGCCAAGCTCGACGGTCCGAGCCGCGAGGTACGGCTGCTGCTGGACCACCGAGACGACCTGGTTGGAGAGCGAACCCGAACTCAGAATCGGCTTCGGTGGCATCTCCACGAGCTTGACCCCGACAACGAGATCCCAGCCCGCATGCTGAGTCGTTTTCACGCTCTTACCGAGCTGGAGGAACGTCTGCAGGGTCTCCACGGAGTGGTTGCCGTGATCGCCCTCGAGTTGGTCGTTCGGATTCGTGAGATGACGGTTCGCATCAAGCAACTGGAGGTTGAAATCGAGCGGCGGGTTCGCCGCCTCGCACCCACGCTGCTCGAGCTCGACGGCTGTGGGGCGCTGTGTGCTGCCAAGGTAGTGGGAGAGACGGGCGGAATCAGCCGGTTTCGTTCGAGAGCGGCGTTCGCCATGAACAACGGCACCGCCCCGGTGCCTGTGTCGTCCGGCAACCAGCGGCGACATCGCCTCAATCGCGGAGGCAATCGCCAACTCAACGTCGCACTGCACCGAATTGCCGTGACACAGCTGAAAGGACCTGGTCCCGCCCGCGACTACGTTACTCGACGAATGGCCGCTGGCAACACCAAGAGAGAGGCGATCCGAGCGCTCCGTCGGCGGATTTCAGACGAGGTCTATCGACGTCTCTTGCACGACGAGCGCAGCCGGTTCGAAACAGCAACTAACCCTTCGGTGGCCGCCGCTTGACATAGGAGCATCTATTCACACCAGCATCCCAATGACCTCGGCCGGTGTGGCCTGATCGGGACCGCGGGCAGCGGGGGGCATCCATCACCTTTGGAGCAACACAGGCATTGATTAGAGATGCGCTCGCTCAGTGCGGACCACCAAGTTGAACGCCAGCGCCGATCCAACAGTTGCTTGGGCTAGATCCCGGCGTCCCTTCGGTTGGAAACCCTACATCGATCACCGGCACGTAGAAGAAGATCACCGGTCCAACTGTCGCGGCTTGCCCAATCGGACATCCCATTGGCACCGCTACGCGCACCCAACGATAGCTGGGACCGCCGTTTCTCATTTGCGTGATCTGTGACTGAAAGCTGCCAAGGGTGGCCGCGTACAGGATCACAAAGCCGACGACGGCGGCAAGAATTCCGGCCAGCCTTGGATGCCAATGCATCAGTCCACGACCTTACCGCGCAGGATGATCTTCGCCCGGCATGTGGGCGACCAGGCTTGCGGCGGCGGCATTAGTCGCAGCCGGATGGCGACTTGAGAGGCGCACCGGAGGTGTGACGAGTGAAAGAGATACTCGCCGGCTGGCCGCTGATGTGATAGTCGAATCGAACTTCGTTGGCTGCCACCACCGTCATCGATCTGTCCTGGTAGGGATCGCCAAGTCCGGACTGGACCGGCGCGGCAAGGTCCCAAAACGAACCGTCGAAGAACATCCGCCAATCAGGGCTGCAGTGCGTGTAAAGGCGAAAGGTGTACGGAACGCCGATTTGGCCGAGCACGAACGAGCCCGGCTGGCTGGTCGGCAGCATTGCGGCGGCCGCACTGATGGCGTCCGTCACAACCGACGCGAAGGCTGGCGGAAGCAGGATTCCGCGCGACAGCTCGCCGGACTTCAGCCAATAGGATCTCGTGGTCTCGGTGCCGTCATCGAAGTGAAAGTCGATGAAGTATTGGGGTCCGGCATTGGATCGTGGGGTTTGATCTACGGGCGCATCAAGGACCATACCGACCAGGGCGTCGAGCTGATCCTGGTTGTGTACGGCCGCTAGCTCGGTTCGCCCATCCTGGGCGCTGTTGATACCGATGTAGCTCACCTTGTTGACGAGGTCCAGCAGGTCGGCGCCGACCTTGGCCTTGGGGTTGGTATCCGCCTCGTACAGGGTCAGTCTTCCCTGGTCGTAAGCAGCCAGCCTAAAGCTCGGGGCATACGCCCTCAAGGTGTAGACGGCAGTTCCCGGCTCCAAGAATCCGGCGTCGCCGTCTTGAGCGTGGTGATTCGGATCCTGTGAGCCCGCGAGTTTGACCTTCACGAGTCCGTACTGAGGTCCCAGGTCACCTTGCTGGAGTGGTCTGCCGGGAGAGGTCCAGGCGGCTACATACGTCACCCCGCGGAGCTGGACGAAGTCGACCCAGTCGATGCTGATTCCAGATCCCTGGCAAGCAGTGCTCAAGGCGACGCCAAGCAATATCGGTGCCAGGCGCCTCACTCTCAGACAAAACGCCCCATCTGGGTTGAAGGTAACCATTAGATTCCCATACCTTGATGGCTGTAGCGACTTGGGTATCGTGCGATGGCTACGAGCTCGCTTGGTTGTCACCTTATCTGACACCCTATCGCTGCCACGCGTTGGCCCAGAGGCCGAGTCCGAGGGATTTAGTCGCACCCTAATTCCGACACGCTGGGTCGTACCAGACAAAGCCTTGGCAAAGGTTGCCGAAACCGTTGCCACGCGCTTGTTGCAACGAAGGGCTTCCCGACCGACGCGACGGGCTCGGCGCCGGATTGACCCCTGGCCATCTGACGCGCATTGCTGCTCACCAACGGGGCTGAGGCCGTGTACGAAGCGCACCGACCACGGAAAGTTGGGCGTCTATTTCGCCTCCTCTAGAGTGGCATGAGAGCTCAGCGTGACCGCAAAACGACTGAGACCGGCGAAGGTCTCCGCGCGGAGAAACTCGATGGTCGAGGGTGGCGTCTGCCGGTGGAGCATTCGATGGCAGTTAGCGCACACGACCGCAAGCTGTTAGCCGCAGTCCTCGCCTAGAGAGGGATGGGAGCCAATCGTCTTCGGTTGGCTCCCATTTTCTTACGCGAGCATCCGATCTACCCGCTACTTATCTTCTCCTCACGGCGTCACCGTAGTGGTGCCGGTGATAGTCGTGAGCGGGCACAGGGGCGAATGGCTGCCAATCAGGGCAGGTAAGGCCGATGACTGCACGGAGACGGTGCCGTTGACCTGATCACCGCAGAGTACGAACGCGGTTGGTGACGCCGCGATGACACCTCCGTTGATTGTGGAGTCATCGGCTTCGAAGAAGGCTCCCGATTCCACTGTCACCGTACCATTGACCACTGCGTTAGAAAGCGTGCAAACCATTCCTCGCGGAACGTCCAAACCTCCGTTGATGGTGCCACTGGTGGTGCCAAGGCAAAGTGGCTTCGCCTGAGGCCCTGGAGCCTTGAGGACGGTGATGGGGACTCCGAGAATCCCTAGATTTCCGTTCGGTGCCGCACTAATTACATACAGTTCGTGCACGCCCGGCTCCGTTTGAGCAGGCACCACGAAACTGACCGTGAAGGCTCCGTTGGCATCGGTCGTGAAGTTGGCCAGGCGCGTCGGCGTCGAGTTCACGAAGACAACGCCTTGGGCTGAATTGAAACCAGTGCCGAAGTTGCCGGTCGTGCAGCCCGTACCGCCCTGAAGGATGGCGTCTGGACAGGTTCCTCCGTTCACATTGACAATCGGCTGGTTAGGTGGCGGCTGCGGAGCCGGCGTCACGGTCTGGGGCGGTTGTACGGCGGGCGGAAAGGACAGCGCGGTGACAGACTGGCTGGGGTTGCTCGGCACCGGTAGGCCAGGGCCGTTGCCAACCTGACTCATGATCGCGAAGGCACCCTGCGCGATATACCCCATGCCGCTGTATGCGGTCTGAAGCTTGCCTTCAGAGTCCCCGACTATGCTCACGACTATCTGGTACTGCTGAACCAGCGTTTCGTACTCACCCTGGGTCAAGAAACAGCCCTGGAGGGCTTTCGTAAGAAAGGCCGCATCATGATTGAGAGCGTCCAGGTAGGCGCGTTGTGCGTCCAGCGTATCGTTCGCCCCTTGATCGACGGCGCCTGCGATGTCCACTGCCTGCGCTCCGCCGACAGTGCCCGCCTTTACCAGCTGGAGGAACTGGTTGACCTCCGTGAACTTAGCCCATTCGTTCTGCTCGCCTTGGTACTCATCTTGAAGAGACTGGTCGGCTTGGTTTAGATCATCAATCGCCGAAGGTGCACAAGCGCCGCCGGAGATCTTGTCCTTGATCGCCTGGGTAATCTTGTCGAACGTGTCACTGATCGCTTTGCTCTGCAACCGCTGGCCAATCTCAAAGGCGGCGTTAATCGCATCGATCTGGGCCACCGAGAAGGTGCCGGACGCGGGTATCAACCAGGCGTTGTTTTGGCCCAGTTGTACCTGGGGAAGGGTGCTCAGAGCCTTCAGAATGTTGACCTCTTGGTCAGTAGTCGCCGCCATGTTCTGGGCGAAGGCACACAGGGCGGCGCCGAACTGATCCGCCAGCGACTGACTCGCCGGCGTCGCGCTGCATTGAGGTGAGGGTGGGATTGGGTTGCCGAAGGTAGTGCCCAGGACGAGTGAAAGCTGTCCTCCGCAGCACTCCGTGTAATCGAGTTCGAGGGGATAAGTTCCTGCTGCCGGAAAAGCCACCGTCACCTGGTTCTGCGCCGGCGCGCTGGGGACGTTGTAAGAACCGACTACGGGCAGGCTTTGGCCGGGGGTCGTGGGTAGCGGGTTGGCGAACGACCCTGAGACATAGCTCGGCTGTTCGGTGCCGCCCTGGCGGGGCCCGACACCCAGCATCCAGCCATCGTCGGAGAAGAGGTTGAAGGTCACCTGGCCTGGGGCGGCGACCGCGAGGTTGGCGGTCAGAATGGCTTGGAAGGTGAAGAGGTTGCCGACCCCCGCCTGCTGACCGTTGCCCTGGACCGTGCTTGTACTGCAGGTTCCGTCGGAATTCGGGATCACGTCGGTGAAGGGCCGGTAGTTCTCGTCGATGCCAGTGCTGTTCGAGCAGGTGACCTGGGCCGACGCCGGAGGGTCGAAGTCAATCACCGGAAAGCTCTGGCTGAAGACAGGGGTCACCAAGTTGCTCAGGTCGAGCGACCCGCTGTTGTTGGGATTGGCGTAAAAGGCGCCGTTGACTGCACCGATGGAGACCGGAACGCTGGCGGCCACCGCCGCGTTCGGTAGACCGACAAGCCCTCCAGTCGCGAGCCCCCAAGCCAGCGCCACCGATAGCAGGTTTCGCCATACAGCGCCCATCGCTCCCCTCCCATCGTGCCTCCCGACCAGGGTGGTCAGCAATCGCCTCAACGGCGCGCTAAATGTCCCGCGACAATGGCTGGCTGTCAATAGGTAACTGGCTCCCGGACTCGCCAAGCTCGGACTTGTGATCTCGATCGGGTCGAACCTGTCAACCGCCATAGCGAGCCTTCCAGGTGACTCATTGATCCTCGCTACCATCGGTATGGACGTCGACGCTTAGGGGTGAAGAAACGGCCTCGCTAACCCCTGGCGCGGGAGGATCGGGACAGCGCGTAGCCCCTTATCTATCAATCCGCCGAACAGCGGTGCTAGTGCAGTGAGTCGAACCCTGAACCTTGGGAACCTGCTGCCTAGTTGAACCCGGCTGCCATCGCAGACAAGTCCACCTGATCGCAATCGACGGTTTGGCAAATCTTTGCGAGCTATCGGTAAGGCTGGATTATCGCTAGCAATAAAGGTGAGCTTGGCGAAGCTACTGCTCGACTTCGGCCGCGCTTGCTAGCTAGAGACGCCTTACCAATCAGACCGCAGGCTTGGCCGGTGAGCCAGCCTTCGGCGACTGCTTCCTTGCCACCGACTTGGCGTATGCCCATTTCTCCAGTCTGGCTTGGAGGTCAGCAACGCTGGCGCACTCGTTTGGGCCACCGGCTCTTACATATAGGGCCTGCGAGTGCTCATCGGGGAGGAGTCGAACGAAATCATGCAACAAGGTGGCGCCACCTCCACCTATGCAGGCCATCACGGTCAACGACTCGCGGGCGCGAGTCAGTGCAACGAAGAAGGCATTGCGCGTCGTCCGTTTGAGGTTCACGTCGTCGCATCCGAGGACAATCACGTGGTCCGCCGATAGACCCTTTGCGCCGACGATCGTTGCGACTTGCACGGGCGTGACGGTCTCGATTTGGTCAAACTCCGGCGTGTCGTCGTCTGGGTCGGCGGGCTTGGTGAGCGGTGCCCGCTCGAGATCGCGAGCCAACTCGTTGGGCTCGGCGATAGTGATGAGCTTCTGGAGACGTTCTGTCAGCTCGACGCCGGTACCACCAGATTCGATGACTTCGTGAACTCGCTGGGAGATCTCGATACAAGTTGCGACGACTTCATCGCCGAGGTTGACGAAGTCGCTTTCTTCAGCGATGGCGCGCCTTATGAGTGACACGATCAGCTCCTGCTTGACTCCTTCATGGGCCAGCACTTTGCGCATGCCGTAGTTCTGGGAAGGCTCTTTCGCAAGGTAGTAGTAATCGCGAACATCCCAGTAGTCGCCGCATAGCTCAGCCTCCGCGACCATGTAGGGCGCGAGAAGCTCCTGCAGATGTTGAAGTGCGCCATCTGCATCGAGGAACTTCATCTTGCGGGCCGGCGTTAGGACAAGGAGGTAAGGGTCCTTGGCCTTGTGATCAGCAATGGCTTTAGCGCGCTCCTTGAGCTCCTGCTTGTGCTCTTCAACGAAGCGTTCGATATATGCCACTCCCGCACTGGGTGACGTCGCCGCTGCTACGACGACCTTCGCATCCGACGCGCCGCGGAACGGCAAGAAGAGCTTCGAAATCGCTTCGGGCGGTCGGTTCGCGAGAAGAAAGGCCTCGGCGGCTCGACAGATGTGCAGGCTGCAGCGTGAGCAATAGGGCAACATCGCCTTAGCGAACTCCGGATCTTGGTAGTAGTCACGAATGATGCTGGCGTGACCGCGACGCAAGGTGTCATATAGGACCTGATCATCGTCCCCCGCCAGGAGAAGTCCAGGCGACTCCGCAGTTAGGGCGCGAATTAGGTTTCGGTCAGCGATGTTGAAGTCTTGAAACTCATCGATTATGAAAAGTGTGCCTGCGGCCAGATCAGGCTTTTCGCGAAGGGCCTGAGTAGCAACAAGAATCAAATCTGGGAACGCGAGGGCGTTGTAGAGCCTCTCGAGGCGTAGATGCGACTGGCGAAGTGCAAGCCACGGCGCCTCAGCACGTGGCTCCGCATCGTAGAGAGAGTCCTCCATGGCGGACCACAGAAAGTCCTCGGGTTTGTAGTCCGGGTGCAGGAGCAGGGCGTCGGTCCAGACTGTCTCCTCCCAACTAGGAGACACGATGCGGCAAAAGCGCTTGAGTGGTAGTTCACTGGTTCCGCGGTTGCGCTCAACGATGCTGCGCGCTGTCCGATGAAGCGTCTGGACGCTGACGCGCTTCTTATCATCATCTGAAATGGTTGAGTCGTTCTTAAGGTCCTCGCGCAAGTCCGTTACCAACTTCCGAACGAAAGTCGCAACGCCAATGCGATCCTCCGGATGGACTGCCAGCCAATGGCGCAGGCGTTTAATGAACAGCGTGCTCTTTCCTGTCCCCGGACCGGAGATGATTAGCATGCGGCGCGCCTGACTCGATGCAATCGCGTCCGCATTGGCATTCCGCACGCTTTCACGCTGACCCATATTCAGGCCACTGAGTGCGGCGCGAGTCTCAGCGAGCTCCTCGGCAGAGAATGGTTCGCCGTTGTCATTAACTAACGGGATCAGCTTCGCGACGGCTTCAGGGAAATGGTCAGCCGGAGCCGGTTCGATGTGGTCAGACATAGACAGCTCGACTATCGGGCTACGGCCGACAGGTACTCCGACATCGTGGCGGTCATCATGAGGTGAAGTTTGGCGTCGTAAGGAGAAACGCGCTGCGAGCTCGCGCGCGACTCTGGGTGGTGGACAGCATTCCCCATGTCGACGAGTGATTTCCAAAGACCATTCAGCCACTCAATCCGTGCGTCATCTTTCGCCCAGCCCTGCCGCGCCGCGATGGCCTTCCCCATTGGACGGGCCTTGGTCGCGCCAAGACTCTTGTTCCATCCCGAGATGATGCCTCGGCATTTGGCAACGCATTCGTCATACCGCTTGGCGTTGAAGGCGACAAGTGCTTCATCGAAGCTCTTGGCCGAGGATCCCGAAGCGAACTTTGGCGGGAACTGCATCTCAACGAGGCGCAGGCTGTCAATACCGAATCCGGGTAAGACGTTGGCGATCCACGCCGATGGCTCCATTTGAATGCGCAGGGTTCCCACCTGGACGGTCCAGAAGTGCGAGAGTTCCGAATGGAGGCCGAGCTGCAGTTTGAACGGATCGTCCGGGTCAAGGGTTCCAGCTCGGCCATGCGATGAATGCATTGCGCCCCATGTTTGACGTATCCATGCAACCTCAACCTCGCACCGCAGCCTGAGCTGAAACAGAGAATCTTTGCCAGCATGGCGCGCCGCTTCTAGGCGGTGCACCGCGATTGGACTCAGCTGGAACCGCAGCTCGGCGCTGTGGTCCCCATGGCCCTCAGGGAGCGACCGCGCATAGAAACCAGGAACGAGGTCCAAGCGGGCAGGCAGACCAACTTCGGACCCAGGGTCGTTCTCGTTGTCAAGGTGGAGATGGGCGACTAGGCGCGTCAGCACCAACATTTCTGCGGCTGGCCGGCTATTCATTTCAATGGTCAGCGGCACAACGAGGCGCGGCTCAAGCGGACCTGCTTCGGACCGAATCATTCCGGCGTCGACTCGCAGGCGCCCAACGATGCGACTCGACCCGACGAGTATGTCTGTCTCGGCAATCTGTGCCATCAGCTCGCTCCGTTCGAGGTCGAATGCTGCTGGAACATCCCTGCGGCCAGCTTCCGTGCGCTGCTCTCAACCGCGTGAGCGGCCTGGTCCACTCGATCCCTGACAGAATCGGCGACCATGAGGAGTTTGTGGACGCGCCGCACGATCTCATCCTGTTCGGGTCTAGGGGGTAGCGGCAAGAGAAGTTCACGCAGATCGCCAAGATTCACCCCTCGAACCGCGACTCCCTTTGCAGCATCCGCAACTCGCCGCTGAACTGTTGGACTTCGAAGTGCAAGAGCCACGTATTCCCGCGACACGCGTGGGTCAATGGTGAGCCGAGCAGTGTCTTGAGTTATGTTGCCTCCATCAATTTCTGGCGGAACGAACGCGACGTTCCCGAATGTGCCGCGTATCGCGAACAGGATGTCTCCTGCCCGCAGGACGGAGCGACGGTATTCAGTTGCAATCGACTCCGATGTGCGCCGAATATGGGCGAGCGATACCGTTCCAGCCTTGAAGTCAGTCACACGCACATATGGAACGCCACCTTCGAGGTTGGGGCCCGGCTTCAGGATCCCGTAGGTGATGGGACGCCCCGCCTCGATGAGCTGGTGAAGAGGGGCGACGGCCCAGGACACAGGCCAATCGGCTTCACCAAGATCGGTCATGGAGGCTTCAACCGCCTTCGCTGCGCGGTATCTGTTGCTATTCGCACTGTGCGTAACCGCTAGCTCAGCCACAAGTGCCGTGGCCGACTGCGTAGGGTTGTCGGCACGCCAGTCTGCGGTGAGGCGGCCGGCGCACGCGGCAGCGAGGACAGATCGGCGAAATCTGTTGACTTCGCCACTGGCCGCCACCAAATGGCCTGTGGCAGATCGACGACTTGTCGAAGCCTGTGTGTGCGACAAGCTGATCTTCCGTTGAACATCGATGGGCGGCAGTGGGATTTCCACGTCCTTCAACACGTTCCGACCGACGCTCGCCTGCGATACATGGTTGTTGCAATGTGTCGCGAACCAGCCGGAGCGCCAAACCTCGTGCAGTGAGAGCGCTAGGAACTCAGAAGTAATTCTGGTCGTGTCGGGACGTAGTCGAGTCATATGGTTTGAGAATGCGGGCTCGTCATCGTCGCTGAACAACGCAGTCTTGCCGACCAGCTCAGGACTATTGGTGTTGTTGAAGAGAACGTCACCGCGCCGCAACGTTCGCTCAGGCCTGTTCGCCATTTCACGGCTGACAAACTTCAGATCTAACCGATTGATGCTGCCTTCCGTGGAGACATTCATCGGACGGAAGTGCGGAATTCCCTCGCCAGTTGAATTATGAATACCGCACGCAAACCCCGGCTGCATGTCCGCAGTGAGATCGCCGACCTTGACTTTTGGCCAAGACGCAGTGGCAATCATGCCGGCGTTGTTAAAGCGTCAAGTTCGTTTTTCATAGCGTTCAAGTCGCGGAGGGCCGCCTCTAGTTCTGTCATCGCTGCCGTCAAGTACTCTTCCGGTTCGCTCAGTTCGTCGGAGTCGTCCGCCTCTTCGTCCTTGAGCCACTTCAGGCCGTCGAGGTTGTACTGCCGATCCTTGATTTCGGCGAGCCCAAACTCGCGCCAGCGATCCCCGCTCGACGTAGTCGGCGTCCGCTTGGTGTGACCGAAGGGATCCACTCCATAGCACACCTCGAATTCGGCGAAGTGGGATGCCGCCAAGGGGCGGTCTTTCTTCGTGATCGCGGGCACGTTGGCGCGCGCGTCGTAAATCCACACCTGCTCCGTCGGCCGGCCCTTGGTGAAGAAGATGACATTCGTCTTCGTGCCCGGGCTGTAGGGACTGAAAGTTCCTCGTGGTAGGCGCAATACGGTGTGAAGGTCGCAGTCTTCCATGAGGACTCTGAAGACGTCGCCCGCCTGATCCGAAAACAGAACGTTATCCGGTACCACAACGGCGGCCCGGCCACCAGGCTTAAGAATAGTCAGCACGTGTTGGATGAAGTTCAGCTGTTTGTTGCTGGTTTCGATAACGAAATCGTCACGCGCCGGTGCTTGATTAGCTCCCCTAGTGCCGAAAGGCGGATTGGTGAGCACGACATCAAAGCGCTCTGGGCCGGGCGGGTCATAGATGGAGTCGTTGCCGCCTATATGTGGCTCGACTTGATGGAGATAGAGATTCATCAGGGCGAGCCGGCGAGGACGGGCAACGAGATCGTCGCCGTAGTAAGTGGATGCCCGAATTCGCTTCGCAATCGCGCGATCCAGCGAACCCTTGCTCTCTTCCAACAACCACTCATATGCACACACGAGAAAGCCTCCCGTGCCGCAGGCGGGATCGCCGATCTTGAAATTGTTGCTTACTCGGGGATCAGGTTTCATGCAACGCACGATCGCTTGAATCAGTAAGCGCGGCGTGAAGTACTGGCCGGCCCCCTTCTTTCCCTCGGATGCAGCCTTCTCTAGCAGTCCCTCGAAGGCTGCAGCCTTGACATCTACGTCTAGTGACGTCCACTCGGTTTCGTCAATCAAGCTGATGAGCTTCTTGAGGTTCACGGGATTGGAGAAGCGCGACTGCGCACCGCTATAGATGTCGCCTAGGATTCCCAGCTGCTTGCCGAGCGTTCGCAGCGCGTCGACATAGGCGTCTGCAAGATCTGTGCCGCTGTGCTTCCGCAAATGGACCCAATCTGTTCCCTTGGGCAGTGACAGCTCCTTCTCATTCGCCATCTTGAGAAAGAGCAAGTAGGTGATTTGCTCGATGTAGTCTCCGTAGTCGATGCCGTCATGTCGCAACGTGTGGCAGAAGCCCCAGAGTTTGTTTGCGACGTCAGTCATGCAGCGGCCACCTCTCGATTAAGGTCGTTGAGTAGATCTGCGAGTTTGCCATTGAAGTCACGGTTGGCGCGGCCCCAGCCCCCTCGATTCGCCAGAACCGGCATATCTTCGAAGTCCTGGCGATCGATAGAGAGGTTCGCGACGAGATGCTGGCGTATGTGATCTAGCCACTTGGCCTGCTCGTCAGTCAAGGGATGCATGGTGGCAATGGCGCTGAGCGCGTGATCGATTCGCTCCTGGGCGGTGTAGAGGGGCGCCGCTGCCTCGGCACCTCGCTTCACCATTGAGATGATGTCAACGAGCGACTTATGGGTGGTCAAGGCGTAGGCGAGTTGCAGATTCTTCTCGGTGAAATGGTCCGGCGACTGCGCGAGTGCGGAGTGGAGCTGCCTGAGAGCGTCAGTTCCCCATCCCTGCGGGCGAGAGAGCAGGATCGAAAGAGCGGCGATGTGCTCCTGGTTGGATCGCACGTAGGCCGAGAACGCGGCGAGGTAATCCGCCGGCTTGTAGTCCTTTCCGTCTGCGCCTTTGATGAGGCGCTCTGACGTTACGGTGTCCTCGACGCCTGGCGCGACCAGGAATGTGCGTTGCCCTCGGGGATACTTAGTCAGAAGGCCCTGAAAGCCCTTGTCCCTGAGCGTTTGCATGATGCCGGTGAAGCTGGTGCGCAGGAGATTTGTGATCTGGTCGGTGAATTGGCCGATATCACCTTCAGGTACATACTTCGCAAACTGCTCACGCGCCTCGCCGGCCATCTCCTTCTCGACACGACGTAGGCGACGAATAAGGCGACGAATGTTGTAGTCGCGGTCCCGGTTATCCCAGATCTCCTCGATGATTTCTCCCACCGTCTTACCGTCAGACTCGGGCGGCTCCGCGGTCATTGCCGTCGCGTTCTTGAAGTACGCGAGCAGTGTGCCGTCGAAGCAATCAAAGACGACGAAGTGCGACTTGTCTGGATAGCGGTCGCTTTTGCGCGTGCCTCGTCCAAGCATCTGCTCAAACAAGATTCGAGATTTGACCGGCCGCAGGAACACGATGAACTCCAGGTCCTGTATATCGATGCCAGTCGTCAAAAGGTCGACGGTGACGACCACCT
>Ga0307372_10005793_pt1 | contig 18354 bp, 16 predicted proteins | sample OX1MG_FD_202533 | JGI IMG/M metagenome (GOLD analysis project Ga0307372, IMG submission 202533) | Soil microbial communities from Risofladan, Vaasa, Finland - OX-1 | ecosystem: Environmental > Terrestrial > Soil > Coastal area > Acid sulfate soil | place: Finland: Risofladan, Vaasa | collected...
CGACTTCCATCCCTAGAATAATCAGGCCCTTCCGGGGCGCGGCGCCCAGGCGCGCGGTCACCAGGGCCCCAACCACCGCCCCCGCGCCCATCGCGGCCAGCAGCGCCCCCAGGTCGCCCGCGCTCCCGTGATAGACATCCTTGGCGAACACCGGCATCAACATCAGGAACGGCATGCCAAAAATGGTGTGGACGGTCGCCAGGAGAAGAATGGCGCGCGATTCGGCGTGCCCGGCCGCGAACTTCACCCCATCGATCACGCTACGCCAGGCTCCTTCCCTCAAAGCCGGGCGGCTGACCAGGGGCCGGCGCATGAACCCCAGGGCCACCACCACGGCCAGGAAGCTGAGCCCATTCAGGGTGAAGCAGCCGGCGATCCCGATGATCGCGATCAAGGTGCCGGCCATCGCGGGTCCCACCACGCGGGCCACGTTGAACTGGGCCGAGTTGAGGGCGATTGCGTTCATCAGGCTGGCCTTGGGGACCAGATCGCCCACGAACGATTGCCAAGCAGGGGAACTGAGGGCGGAGACGCTGCCGATCACGAAGACCAGTAGGAGGAGCCAGCCCACGTTGATGACGTGCGTGCCGGTAAGGAGAGCCATGGCCAGGGTAAGGACGAGCAACGAGCTCTGAGCGAGGATCAGCAGGAGCCGGCGGTCCATTTGGTCCGCCAGCACCCCACCATACAGCGACAGGGTCATGACCGGGAGGGTGCCGACCGCGTTGACCATCCCCAACAAAAAGGCGGAGTTGGTCAGTTGCAGGACCAGCCATCCCTGGGCCACCGCCTGGAGCCAGGTGCCGATGTTCGAGACCAAGGCACCCGACCAGAGCAAGCGAAAATCGCGCGAATCAAGGGCGATGAGACCCGCCGGCCAGGCGCGGCGGCGGGCGTTCACCCGATGCACGGGGGCTGGAGCGGGCGCCCGCACGGTTACTTCCCAGTCGCGATGAGCCGGATCTTCTCCACCGCGCGGGCCAGGGTCTCCTGTTTCTTACAGAACACGAAGCGGATATACTTGCTCCCCTCCTCGGGGGTGGGAAAGAAGCTGCTCCCCGGCACCACGGCGAGCCCCACGTCGCGCACCAGGTAGCGGGCGAACTCCAGGTCGTTCGCGTACCCGAAGTGGTCGAATCCGGCCATGATATAGTAGGCGCCGGCCGGCGTGGTGAAGGTAAAGCCGGCCTCCGCCAACCGGGGGGCTAGAAATTCACGTCGGGCCAGGTACTCGGTCCGCAGGCCGGCAAAGAAGTCGTCGCCCAGGTTGAGAGCGGCCGCGGCGGCGGCTTGCAAGGGATGCGGGGCGCCCACGGTGAGAAAGTCGTGGACCTTGCGGATTGCGTCGGTGATCGGGGCGGGGGCGATAGCGTAGCCCAGGCGCCAGCCGGTCACGCTAAAGGTCTTGGACAGGCCGCTGATCGTGACCGTCCGTTCGCTCATCCCCGGCAAGGTGGCGAGCGAGATGTGTTCGCCCTCGTAGACCATGTGCTCGTAAATCTCGTCGGTGAAGGCAAGCACGTCATGCTCCACGCAAAGCTGGGCGATCCGCTCAAGCTCGGCGCGGGTGAAGACGTGGCCGGTCGGATTATGGGGAGTGTTCACCACGATTCCCCGCGTTTTCGGGCCGAACGCGGCGGCCAGCTCATCGAAGTCGAAGGTCCAGGTGGGAGGATGAAGGGCGACGAAGCGGGGGACGGCGCCCGAGAGAATGCAGTCCGGGCCGTAGTTCTCATAGAAGGGGGAGAAGATAACCACCTCGTCGCCAGGGTTCAGGGTGGCCAACATGGCGGCGATCATCGTCTCCGTGGCCCCGCAGCAGACGGTAATTTCGCGTTCGCTGTCCACCGGACGGCCCCAGGCGCGCTCGGTCTTTCGGGCGATCGCCTCGCGGAGGGGGCGGGTGCCCCAGGTGATCGCGTACTGATTCAAGTCTTCCTGGATGGCCGCGCAGGCCGCGTCCTTGATCACCGCTGGGGCGGCGAAATCGGGGAAGCCCTGAGCCAGATTCACCCCATCGTCGGGGTGATAGCGCATGATCTGGCGGGTCATGTCGCGGATCACCGACTCGGTGAAACGCGCGGCCTTGGCGGAGATAGGCGGCTGCTGCATGGAAACCTCGCATTCCGATCTGCTCGTGACCTCGTCAACTTATCGAGCGCCAAGCGGCCAGTCGCTTAGGTCCAGGGATCCACAATTGCACTGCGATACGACATTGGCATCGAGCATGAAGCTCACAACTCGATTTCACGCGGCGAATCTTTCAGCCGCTCGACACACAGGTCCGACTTTCGGAGCGGAGAGGCCGCGAACCACCCGGCAAGGTTGCCTGTGCGTCTGGTTTTCCGTTCCCATTCCTCGACCGCCACGATCACCACAGCGGGGCGGCCCTTCCACATGACAGTCTGTGGTCCATCCGACCGTGCTCGGTCCATGACCTCTCTGAACTTCTCCTTGGCGGACGCGACCGTCCATGTGTCCGTACTCATGACTCCGGCCTCATCGCTTTCATAACTCCACCGGCTGAGCAGCGGCACGATCAGGTCATGGGCACAGCGGGCTGCATCCACGAAGTTCGGAGCCGTCACACGCATCTGTAGTCTCGACATGGCGTGGCGAGCGTTTGGAAACCCTACGATATCCACTACCTCGCCTTCACCCACCAGCTTGATATTGCAGTGCATGACACTAGGATGCAACTTGAGTAGGGAATCTCCAGACTGCATTATCTCCTGGAAAGAGAGATCACCACGATACATCTCCTTGCCAGGTAGCGACAACACAAACGTGATACGGTACGTGCCGGGGCTCCCCTCCGGGGAGCGTTGAACTTGAGATAGCGGATCATCTGCCGCAAAATCATAAACAACGGTGATGCTATAGCGGGCACTTGTGTCGGGGCGAGGCAGTTGCGCTGGGACACCGAGATTCGTGGGCATGGGCGGCAGGATACGCGGCGCCCCATTACTCGCCGTCGCGCGATTAAGTCTTTGCGCGCCATGGCTCTTGCGTTTAGGTTTTCCTGACGGGCGCTTGTGCCGAGCCACAGCGTATCTCCTATTCTGATAAATATCCTGAGCAAAGATTATGGCGCCGCACGAGGCAACCTGCCACTGCAAGACATGTGCCCTATGCAATCAGATCCGCGTCAGGCGCAATCGTTATATGGAACTCCATGCCCAAACAGGTCGCAAGACGATGCAACATCGACAGGGATGGCTCATGCGCACCCGCCTCTAAACGAGCAATTGCGGGCTGCTGCATACCAAGCCTCCGCGCCAGGGCAGCCTGGGAGAGCTTATGCTCCGCTCTATACGTCGTGACACGCAGGGCCACGTCGCGTGCGAGGGCCGTACGTTCCCACTCCTCTCGGAAGGAGGGATCCTTGAGTTGCTCGGTGAGCACTTCTGCTGCCGGCTTTAGGTCTGATAGTTTCACTTGATGTGCTTCACTCCTTAACGTCGTCCAGCCTGATGAGAGCCGAGCGCACTTTCTGATCGAACTCTCCCGGATTGACAAGGGCCTCTGGGCCGATGGCAGCGATCACAAACACATCGCCGACCCGCCGATAGAACGCCCGCAACGGACTGCGACCACCCCGAGGGCGAAGCTCACGGAGGCTGACTACTCCTTTAACCGCACTTTGGTGAGGAAAAGGAAGCTGCGGCCCAAGCGCTTCTAGTTTGGCCACCGCGCTGAGGATCGCTGCTCGCTCCCGAGGAGATACTATCGCGATCTCCCGATCGGCCTCCGCGAGAAACAACACTTTCCACACGTAATAGTTATAACATGGTTGTTATACTGTGCGCAATCGTGGATCAGACCCGCAAACCCAGTCACCCCGTCCTCGCGGAAAAGCGCGAGAGGCGATGATCCATACACCAATATGGTACCATGCGCGCTGGTCGGGACTTCCATGCCCGTCCATGGGCTATTGGGAAGTACTGGGAGGGACGACCACCGCCATGCTCTTGCCGGAAGCGATTATTGCCGAGATACTGGGCGCGCTGTTCATTGCCTATTCGTGTACCAGGCGGATCCGGGGCGGCGAGGGATACGGGGCCGCTGTATTGGTGATCGCGGTGGTGCTGCTGGCTGTCATCCCGGTTACCGCGAAATTCCTCAGCTAGTCGCGGGCAGTCCTCGTCCATTATTGAACACGAACTGGCCCTCGGGGAGGATCAAGCAGGTCAGCCGCCCAATTTTGGTGGCGAAGGCCCCGGTATCGATGCCGATCTTGTTCGGATGTACCAGCGGCCGCCCGATCTGCACCGTGTGCCCGAAGACCACCGTCTTTCCCCAGTCGTAGTCGCTGCCGAGAAACGGCTCGCGAATCCACATCCGGTCGGCATCGGTGGTCGCCTCCGGCGGCGCCCCCGGGCGCAAGCCGGCATGGACGAAGTAATGCGTTTCGGTCTCATAAAAGAGCCGAAGCTTCGAGAGCCACTGAATGTAGGGCTCGCTCGGCCACCCTCCCTCGAAATCGCGCAAGGTGGTGATGCCGCCATTGCTGATCCAGAGCAGCATCTCCTCGGTAATCATCGCCTCGCTTCCATCCAGGGCGCTCATGCTCTCGTAGGCCCGCAGAAACATATCCTCGTGATTACCCTTGAGAAAGATGCAGGCATGATCCTGCTCCAGCCACATCAGGTGGTCGAGCACGGCCCGCGAATTCTCACCCCGGTCGATATAGTCACCCAGGAACAGCAACGTATCGACCGGCTGGGGTCGGACGCGGGCCAGGAGGCGCCGGAGCGGGCTGATCGCCCCGTGAATATCGCCAAACACCAGTAGTCGCGGTTCGCTCACTATCCCCTCAATCCGTGGCACGCGGCGCCAAGCGTAGAGTATACTAGTGCGGCATGCAAAACGTCACTATGCCTTATATTGAGCGTACCAACCCCGGCACACTCCCCGCCGCCGCGTTCGCGGAAGTGTGCGAGCGATTGATTCGCACCCAATCGCTGCTCGCGGATCCTCATCACCTATCGCGGAAGCAGGGATCGGCGATGGCGCGGCTGTTGCAAGCCGGCTTGCACGCGGTTGGCCGGCAACTGGATGCCCTGCGCCGTCCTATTTTCGCGCCCGAACCCGACGAGCCCGCGCGGACTCTGTCCGGGTTGGGCATCGCCTCGGCCGGTCTGCGCCAGGTGCAGGCGCATTTGGGCTACCTGGGGAGCCGCTGGCCTCTGGGCACGTCCGATCTGTTCGTCCGCAAGCTGGTGGCCGAGGGAATGCCCCTCCCCGTGCCTACCCTTTGTCCCGTGGATCTCCCCGAAGCCACCACGGGCGAGATCGGGGCGGAGCTGCGCGAGCGGCTCCTGGAGGCCGGTTTATGGACCGCGCCGCCCGCATCCGATAGTCCGGTATTGGTGATTCCCACTACGGACTTGCTGGACCCTCTTACCTGGGCGGCGGTGCTTTATCCCCTGGCGGCGGTCGTGGTGGAACGGCAGGATCTCGCCTCCCGGCTCCGCGGCCCTTCGCGTCTCGATGAGGATGGGGTACGCCGCCTGTGCGTGGCGGGAGTGGCGGCCAGGCTCGTGGGAGAGGCGACCTTCGCGGCGCGGGCCAGTAAGGCGTTGGTGGCTCGCCTGGGGGGCGAGAGCGCCGGCTCCGATCTGGGATTGCTCGCCCAGGCCAGCGAACCCTACGCGCTCTCCCTGGAGACCGGAGGCTATGGATCGCTCACCGAGTGCTTCCGCCGGCGCTTGCGCGAACAGGGTGCCCTGGGTAGCGCCTGGGGACGACAAGACAGGGACGCGGAGGATCAAGAAGCGCTCCGGGACTGGTCGGTCCTGGACGATTTCGTGGCCGCCGGCTTGCCGGCGCCCCAGTTGCCGACCGCCGAGGATGTCGAGCGCCTGGTGGCGCTGCTCGCCGATGGGCGGCCGATCAACGCTCTCCCGCCCCTGCTGCCGTCGAACTTTGGCACCCGCCTGGAAGAGGGGGCCGACGCGGATCGATTCTATTCGGTGCTCGCCCACGCGGGCGAGCGGCCGTGTTCGCTGGCTACCATTCTGGCCGGAGGTTGGCAGTACAAAATGCGCCATAGTCTTCCTCTTTGCGCGACGCTGATGGCCGCCGACCGGGCCTGGAATGATGCACTGGAGCCCTATGCCGCTCACGTTCACGAGCGGAGCGCCTTATTACAACAATCGATCGAAGGCGCCTATGTGCAGCAGGTGTTCACCCGCTGGAAGGACCAATGAGCATCCTCAATGAGCGGCAGATTCTCCGCCGACTCCTGATCGACGCCGACGTGGTGGTGACTCCTATTGTCGATCTGGCCACCCAGCTTGGCCCCACCTCGCTTGATGTCCGATTGGGCACCCGCTTCCAGGCACAGAAGCGGAGCGCGCTTCCTTATATCGAGCCGCTGCAGGATGAGCAGGCGCTCCGGGCGGATCTCGCCGCCTACACGCAGGATTATGTGGTTCTGCCGACCGAGCCCTACGTCTTGCATCCCGGCGATTTCGCCCTTGCCTGCACCCTGGAATTCATCCGCTTGCCGGCGGATCTCTCGGCCCGCCTCGAGGGGCGGAGCAGTTGGGGTCGCCTGGGCCTGCAAATACATTCCACGGCCGGTTTTATCGACCCTGGCTTCTCTGGCGTGATAACGTTCGAGCTGTCCAATCTCGGCAAGGTGCCGATTCCCCTCTACCCCGGCCTCCGAATTGGGCAGTTATGCTTTTACACCGGCGAAGCAAGCGCGATTCCCTACCGAACCAAGAAGCTGACGAAATACGCGGGGCGGATCGCGCCGATGGGAAGCGCGTTCTACCTCGACCCCGAATACAGAGCAATCCGCCATGAGCAGCAAGCCGAGCAAGACCGGGCCGACGGGCCCGTCAATTAACCGCCGCTTCGACCGGCCCAATTTTCGCTCTCCTCGTGGCGCTCCCCCTCCGCGCCGCGTCCGGCCGCGCCGCCTGGATCGGCCCGCGTTCCAACGCGGGGGCGGGACGCGGAAGGTGGATAGTCTCCTCCGCTTTGGCATTTTTCTCGGGATTCTGGTCGTGCTCGCGGGCGCTATCGCGACCTTTCAGCATGTCTATGCCGATCGGGTGAGTCCGCACGTCAGCGTGGGAGGGATTGCGCTGGGCGGCGTCTCGCTGGAGAACGCGCCGAGCTACCTGGCTCAAAGGGTAGACGCACGGGACCGGCGGCCCATTGTGCTGCATCTCGATCTGCCGAGCGGTGAACGGATCTTTCAGGTGAACGCCAAGCAGTTTCACGCTGTCTACAATCTGCGTTCGCCTCTGAAGGCTGCCACCGAGGATGGGCACGGCGGCGACGCCCTGACAAACCTATGGAATCAATTCAATACCATGCTGCAAGGCCACGACTACGCCATCCAGGGGACCCACGATCAACAGGCGGTGCGGCAATACCTGGCCGGCCTGGACAAGCGGATTGACATCGCGCCCCAGCCGGCGGTGGTGGGCATCCAGGACGGCCGGGTGACGATCACGCGCCATATGCAGTCAGGGACGATCATTGATACCGCCAACGCGGCGAGCCTGCTTTCAAGCGTGGTGGATGGCCATGCGGTGTATGACGTCACGATCCCGCTCCTTCAGGTGGCGTCTCCGATCAACGACACGGTGGCGCAGGTCGCCGTGGATCAGGCCCAGACGCTTTTGAGCCAGAAGACCTTCTTCAGCTCGGTGAACAAGGTACGCGCCTGGTATCTTACCCCCCAACAACTGGTCAGGTTGTTGACCTTCAGCACCGCCTACTCGCGCGCGTCGGGCTGGAAGATCGTTCTCCATCTCGATCCCAAACGCCTCCGCGCCACCATGGGGCCGATTGCCGCCGCCGTGAACCGGGCGCCCATTCCCTCGGTCTACACGGTGGCCGACGCAAATGGTTCGGCGGTCCCCGTTCCCCAACCTGACGGTCCAGGGACCCTGATTGACTACGATCGCACGGCAACGGCCATTCTCAACGCCGCCTCGACCAGTCACTCCGTGGTCATTCCCCTCCTCCACCCTCGGGCGAAGTTTAACCAGACGGTCGCGCGCGCCTATGGCTTTGACACGGCGCTCGGCCGGGGCCCCACGAGCTTGGTCGGGGCCTCGTCCAGCCGGATGCACAACGTGGGAGTGGCGGCGGCCGCGGTGAGCAACATTCTGCTCAAGCCGGGCGCGGTTTTCTCCCTGGCGAAAACCGAGGGCCCTCTGACCGGGGCCGGTGGGTACATACCCGGCCTGAACGTGGTTGGCCGGAAGGATAGTACCGGCGCCAATAGTGCCTTCACCCAGGTCGCTTCGGCGCTCTTCCATGCCGCGTACGACGCGGGCCTCCCCATCCTCGCCCGCGTGTCCTACCCCTATCTCAATGCCTACAACGGCCCGCCGGGGACCGATGCGGCGGCAACCGCGCTCGGCGAAGGCGCGAACCTCCGTTTCCGCAATAACACGGCGCAGGTGCTCCTGATCAGTGTCGCCGCCAACGTCGATCAGGTGACGGCCTATATCTTCGTGAACGGCAGCCAGGCGCGGCGCGGAGTGCGCGTCCATGGCCCCGTGGTACGGCTCAATCAGGACGGCAGTGTCGACGCTTCAATCAGCCGAGCGGTCAGCGGCGATGTCACGCTGCAAGACAGCATTGCCACTCACTATAAGGCCCTCGACCCGTACCCGTAGCACAGCTTGGCCGAAATATCTCGACGCCTCCGTAGGGGCACCTACGAGGGGTGCCCCTACAAATGCCAGGAAGTCCGCTTAAATCACACCTTTGGTGCTCGGCACCCGATCTCCCCTGGCAGGGTCAATCCGAGAGGCCGCGTGGAGGGCTCTAGCCAGGCCCTTGAACACCGCCTCTACTCGGTGGTGGTCGTTCGAGCCGGCCAGAAGGCGCGCATGCAGGTTGCAGCGGGCCTCGGTGGCGAGCGAGTGAAAAAAATGCGGCACCATTTCAGTCGGCAGGGTGCCAAGCATGGGCCCGTCGAGGGACAGATCAAGCACGGCGTAGGGGCGGCCTGAGAGATCCACGGCGACCAAGGCCAACGCCTCGTCCATAGACACCACCGCATGGGCCATCCGGACAATCCCCCGCCGCTCTCCCAGTCCTTCCCGGAGCGCGATTCCCAGGGCCAGCCCCGTGTCCTCCACCGTGTGGTGGGCGTCAACGTGAAGGTCACCCAGGGTACGCACCGAGAGATCGAACAGGCCGTGATGGGCGAGCAAGTGGAGCATGTGGTCCAGAAAGCCCACGCCGGTCGCGATTTCGGCGTTGCCCGCCCCGTCCAGGTTCCAGGTTACGGTTACTTCCGTCTCGCCGGTTTGTCGGGTGCAGCGGCCAATTCGTTCGCTCATCGGATCTCCTGTGTTTTTCTTGGGCAGATCAGACCGATCGGTCGGATCGGTCCGATCCGACCGATCGGTCTGATTTGGGCACGGTTACTACTCACGGGAAGCACGACCATCCTGGCGGGCGGCAAGCCAGAGGCGCGTCACTCGTTCGCTGGCTTGCCGGAGCAGGCCGGCGGCACGAGTGAAAGCCTTGGCATAACTCATGGGTCCATCGGTGATTGGGAAGGCGGCGGCTAACCCCGTCCCATACAACGGCCCGAGATCGGCGGCGCGGACGCTGCCCCCGAGCGCGACCACCGGCACCCTGGCCCGCCTGGCATGGCTGAGAACGCCGCTAATGACCTTACCCTGGGCGGTCTGGCGGTCCAGCCGCCCCTCACCGGTCAATACAAGGGTCGCGCCATCCAGTTCCCGATCGAAGGCCAGGGTTTCCAGGACCAGCTCGATCCCCGATTCGCTTCGCGCCCCTACGGCGAGCAAGCCGGCGGTGAGACCGCCGGCTGCCCCGGCGCCCGGAAGATCGGCCACCTGGATCCCGAGGTCACGGGCCAGCACGGCGGCCAGCCTGGCCAGATTGGCTTCCAGCACTGGAATGTCGGCCGGCCGGGCGCCCTTCTGTGGACCAAAGACCGCCGCCGCTCCGTCCGGGCCTACCAGGGGATTCCGCACATCGCAGGCAACCCGCAACCGCGCGGCCCGCAGCCTGGGATCCAAATCCGAAAGGTCGATAGTCGCCAGGTCCGCCAGGCCGGCGTTCCCCGAGGGGATTGGTTGCCCAGCGCCATCCAGAAGCCGGGCCCCGAGTGCTTGCAAGGCCCCGGCTCCCCCGTCCACGGTGGCGCTCCCGCCAACCCCCAGGATGATCTCGCTCGCACCCTGGTCGAGGGCGGCCCGGATCAGCTGGCCGGTGCCATAGGTGCCGGTCCGGAACGGATCGCGCTCCTTCAAGCCCAGGAGGGGCAAGCCGGAAGCGGCTGCCATCTCAATCACCACCACGCCGCCGCCCAGCAGGCCGATAACCGCCTCAATTGGCCGATCAAGCGGATCGCGCGCCGCGACTTTCCGTGTCGTGCCCCCCCGAGCCGCCACCAGGGCGGCAACCGTGCCTTCGCCGCCATCAGCCAGAGGAAGCTGTCGCGCCTGGGCGCGCGGGGCGGCCCGCATCACACCCGCGGCCATGGCGGCCGCCGCTTCGGCGGCGGAGAGGCTGCCTTTGAAGGAGTCGGGAGCACACAGCACTTTCATAGGGACATTGTAGCGGGAAAAGAAGGCTTTTCCCGCCTGAAGATGCTGGTAATCAGCACTTTCGGGTGACAGCTAAGCTCCGCTATGCTATGATTCGCTCGGTCGTGCGCCAGTCGGAAACGGCGTGTGCCTACGTGGGCGCTCGCCGCGGATCCAATCTCGGAGGAAGGGAGGAAAGCCGGTACCAGAGGCGGAAGCGTTCTGGAGCCGGCCGTACTTATTGAAGAGAGACACGACTGGACACTCACGCAAGGCTCCGATAGCCGGAGTTATTGCCGTACTTTGCCTCGGTCTGAACCACGGAATCGGCTCCCCCCGAGCCGCCCAGGTCCAGGCCCAGGCGTCGGGGACCACGCAAGCGCGGGCATTGCCTCTACCGGGTGATGACCTGAATCCAGAAAGGGTTGGGATGTTTTCCATGACGACGCACCCGTCGCTCAGCGATACACTCCCGCGCCGTGCTGTCCTCCAGCCCCTATTCGCCGTCGACCGCACGGTCGCTACGGCGCCCCTAAAAGCGCCGCCCTCGCGCGGCATCCTCACATTGCCTGGGGGGGCTCTTAACCCGCCCCATGGTGACCAGGGCAATGCTTACTCACCTGCCCCTCAGGTACACACCACGAAGGTCACCGTTCTCGTTCGGCCTCACACGCTCTTTCACTCGCGGACGCAGTCCCCCGCGCGGGCTCGGGAAGCAATTAACGCGACCCTGGCCATACTGACGAAGGCGACCGCGCGAACCTCGTGGTTCGCGGGGCCTCAGGCATCAGCCGCCGATTTGGCCGGTATCGTTTCCGCGGTGCCTGGTCGGCAAGCCAGCCTTTCGTCACTGAGTCTCGAACGTGTTCTCGATAGGCAGAAATTGACCCCTGTCGCTCCTCTTTCCCTCAGCCGAGGGGAAGAGACCAGCGTGGGGGGGGACGATCTGGCTATCATGGCGCGGCGGCCGCGCATTGCCGCCGGACTCCGCATGGTCGGGGTGCATCCTGCCCCGACCACCTATTCGCAAGCCGCCGGCTCGCAAGCTTTGGCTCGGGCCGACTATACTACCACGGTTCCTGGATCGGGGAATGCGTCTACCTGGACCGCCGCGACCATGCCCGGCGGAAATGCCGCTCTCTTCTGGATCACCGGCTATACCTGGACCGGGAGCAAAACGAGAACCGGCACTTATCCCCATTGGGGGACCGTCGCGGTCGATCCACGAGTCATTCCCTTGGGGTCCACCGTCTACATTCAGGGCCTCGGCCAATTTCGGGCCGAGGATACTGGTGGAGCGATCAATGGACTCCGAGTGGATGTCTTCGTGGCCAGCGCCGCCCAGGCGTACCAACTGACCGGCTATAAGTTGGTAAGCTTCATCCCGCCCAATCACTAATGCCTACGGTCCACCGATGCGCGCACGACCACAAGAAGCCCGTCGCCTTGGCGACGGGCTTCTTGCATGGGGATGGGCGCATGACCGAACTGTGGTGGATTACCCTGCCTGGGAGCGCGAGACACCCACTTCGTGGGTACCCGGCTCGCACTAGCGCGTCAGCGCCAGGAACAACATCCTCGCTCACCAGGGCTGCCACATCCACCGTCCAAACCGCGTGCCAGGACCACCAACGCGGGCGAGCAAGATGCTCGCGCTCCCAGACGGCCTCGTCATCCGCGCGAGTTCGTCAACTTGACACGCTGAGCCTGTGATCGCCGGCCAGGGACCAACACAGAAAGAGCCGACCGCCCTGATAAACATACGTCCCTTCACGCAGGACGTCGGCGGCCTGGACGCGGGCCATGGGGATCCCGTCGAGCCGGACCTCGCGCGGGTTATGCGTACCGAGCGACACGGTAAAGCGACGGCACGGGAAAGGACTGGCGAGGCGCAGGGTGATCGAGCCGCCGTCATCGGGCCCGGTCTCGGCGGCGAGGCTCGCGGCGGCCGCGGCGTAGTGGGCCAGATCATCGCAACTGGTCCAGGCCACGCGGTCGCCAAAGTGGTCCTCGATCCGCCGGATCACCTCGGCCAGAGCCGGCAGACCGGCGAGACTGCCCTGCGCGAACATGGTCTGCCAATGGGTGTGGAAGACGGCTGGCCCGCCGGCACGCAGCACCTCGGCCAGGCGTCCGGCGCGGCCCTCGGTGTCGATCAACATATCGGGGTCGGCGGCCTGACCCGACCAGAGGCCCATACCGAAATCATACTGATCGCAGGCCACGATACTGACCACGGCCTCGCCGGCATCGGGCCGGTGGATGGTCATCCGGGGCGGCACGTGGGTAGAGAGCCAATCCGCCTGGAGGAAGTACCAGGTGAGTGAGCGCCCATGCACTTCCCGCTGGGCGGCCAGGATCGCCTCCGCGTAGTCACCCTCGACCTGGCCGCCGAAATCCCAGGGCGAGGTCACGCCGGCGCAGGGCAGATCCACCTGATCCAGGATCTCCAGGCCAAGGGAGAGATAAGGAAAGAGGGTCTTCCGGTCCTGATCACGGCTCCAAAGGTGCTCCCAGAATGGCAGGAGTTGCCCCGTGGCCAGATCGAGCGCGTTCCAGTGGGTGAGCGCTTCCGGGGTGATGTCCAGCCAGGGAGCGATGCGCTCGCGAGTAACGTCGAGAAAGTATCTTCGATCGGCATCGCTGACCCCGCGCACCGCCCTGTCCACTCGGCCCAGGCCAAACGGGTAGGGAATCACGCTGAACTTGCCCCGTATCCCGGACGTCTCAACCAGGTCGGCGAAGCGATCCACCAGTTCACGCGACGTATGCATAGGGCCGTTACGGAAGCCGCTATGAAAGTAGGCGGGATTGTAGCCGGGGGTAGGATCGTCCACGATCAGACTGATCGGCTGGCGGAGCAGTGGGTGCTCCACCCGGAGGTCAAACTCGGGCAGGGTGCGCCAGCGGAAGGGTGGATCGATGTTTTGGGTCATGTCTCGTTCTCCCAGAGGAAATGATGTGAGGCAAGCATCTCATGGTTCGCGGCCGTGGCCCTATTTGACAGAGTACGGGTAGTAGCCCTATCGTGGCATCAAGACCGCCGGCTGACCCGCCGTGAAGGGGGCGCCGAACAGGGTGAGTCCGCGTCGTCGCTGGAGGTTCAGGTATACTGGCTTTGTTGTATCCATCGTCCATCGGAATAATAGTGAATTACCTAGCCCACGAGAAAGGAACGGTCATGGAGATTCGTTCGCGCCGGCTGCGCTTGCTTGGCGCCCTGGCTCTGATCACCGGTCTCTTCGCACCCTTCGCCTCCGGACCCTCCGGTGGCAATCGCGCCCACGCGGCGACGACGCGAGCCGGCGACGGTATCTTGCGGTACGCCGACGAGGGCGAGAGCGATCTCCCCTCCATCGACCCACCAAACCCCAGCGCCGGTGACGCGCAAAGCAGCATTGTGGAGGATCTGGTATTCGGCGGACTGGTTCGCCTGGATCAGAACTTGCGCGTACAGTCCGATGCCGCATCCTCCTGGACGGTCAGCGGCGACGGCAAGGTCTATACCTTTACCCTCCGGCCCGGTCTCAAGTGGGGTGACGGCACCCCGGTCACCGCCGCCGACGTGGTATGGTCTTTCAACCGCGATTTCTCGCCCTCCTATGCCAGCGGCAACGTCAGCTTCTATCTTGCCAGTATCGCGGGCGGCATGGCTGTCGCGAACGGCAAGGCCAAGACGGTCTCCGGGATCACGGCAATCGGGACCAATCAGGTGCGATTCACCCTCAACCAGCCCGCCGCGGTATTCCTCAACGACCTGGCCTATAACGTGGCGTACCTGGTGCCCCGCGACCAGGTCACGGCCGACCCCAAGAATTGGACCGAGCACGCCGCCGCGACCGGTCCCTTCATGGTCAAACAGTGGAAGCACAATCAGGAGATCGATCTGGTCCCCAACCCGAATTATTGGCGAGGCAAGCCCAAGCTGAATGGGGTGAACGTGGAGTTCATCAAGAATACCGAGACTGCCTATAATCTCTATAACACCGGCGCCGTGGACATCATGGGGGTGATCAATTTCCCCAGCAACCATCTGAAGGACGTGCAGGGGAAGCCTTACTACCATACCACCCCGCAACTCTTTACCGAGTTCTTGGTCCTGAATGAGAAGCACGCGCCGCTGAATAACCCCCTGGTGCGCGAGGCACTCTCCTACGCGATCAACAGGACGACGATCGCCAAGCTGCTCAAGAACCGTTTCCTGCCCGCCCACGGGATGCTGCCGCCCGGCATGCCCGGCTACAACAAGAGCCAGGTTGGCCAGGTGTACGATCCGGCAAAGGCGCAAGCGCTGCTGGCCAAGGCCGGCTATCCGGGCGGCAAGGGATTCCCCAAGCTCACGCTCAATGTCGATGGCGGCGACAATGACGGGGAGACCAAGGCGGTCGCCTATACGGAGTTCTGGAAGCAGGTATTGGGGATCACGGTCGGGATCAACCAACTCGAGCATGGAGCCTATATCAATGCCTTGACCGGGCACAACTTCGATATCGCCACCATCCAATGGGGTGCGGACTATCCCGATCCCAACGACTTCCTCAGCTTGATCTGGCAGACTGGGGCCGGGGCCAACAATGGCTCGTACAGCAATGCCCAGGTTGACGCCCTCACCAAGCAGGCGGATGCGATGCCGCACGATAGCCCTGCCCGCTACCAGAAATATCAGCAGGCGGAGAGCATCATGCTCAATCAGGCGGGCGGGATCATGATGCTGTGGGGCCGCGCGAACGTCCTGATCAGGCCATCGGTGCATGGATTGCAGCTGACCGCCCTGGGCGGCGGGTATCTCCTCGCGGCGCCTAATTGGGCCAACGTCACCGTTTCGTGATTGGGTAGGAAAGGAGGAAAGGCGCGGCCAAGTCCGGCGCCGCGTCTTTCCTCCTCTCCGGCGCGACAATGATCGTATTTCTGATCAGGCGTTTTTTCGGCCTGATCTTCGTCCTCTTCGCGGTGACCTTCCTCACCTTCCTGATCGGCCACGCCGCCCCAGGCGATCCGATCCAGATCATACTTGGTTTCCACTATGACCCGGCAACCTATCACCGATTGCGTCATTTCTACGGCCTGGATCAACCCCTCCTCCAGCAGTATGTCCAGTACGTCTGGTATATCATCCGCTACTGGAACTTCGGCTACTCCTACCAGTATGGGGGGCGCCCGGTGGCCACCATTCTCGGTACGGCCCTGCCGGTGACCTTCACTATCGGCCTCTCCGCACTGGCGCTGGCGGTGGTGATCGGGGTGCCGGTAGGGGTGTATGCCGCTACCAAACGCAACCAGACCGGCGATCGCCTGAGTATGGCCGCCATGCTGGTGCTCTATTCGGTCCCCAGCTTCGTGTTGATTCCCCTGGTGGTAGGGGTGGATATCTGGCTTTCGCAACACCGGTATCCTTCACTGCCGGTGGCCAATTGGGGGACGGTCCAGCAAGCCGTGCTACCGATCTTAGTGCTGTCCGCCGGGACGATCGCCTATATCGCCCGCCTTACTCGTACCACCATGGTTGGCATGCTGCGGGAGGACTTCATCCGGACCGCCAGGGCCAAGGGGCTGACCCGACGCCGTATCGTCCTTGGTCACGCGCTGCGTCCGGCCTTGCTGCCGGTGGTAACGTTTCTTGGTCCGGCGATCGCCGGGCTGGTGACCGGCACCTTCGTGGTGGAGAATATCTTCAACCTCCCCGGCGTGGGGTTCGCGGCGGTCCAGAGCATCGAGTCGCGTGACTATCCCGTGGTGCAGGGAGCGACCATCGTGGTCGCGGTGATCGTGGTCCTGATGAACCTGCTGGCTGACATCCTCTATCGGGTGCTCGACCCGAGAATTCAAGAATAATGTCTGCTATTGAATCAGCCCCAGAGGCCAGCGGCCCAGATTTCGGGAACGCGCCCGCCGGCCGGTCACGCCGGCGCTTGATCTGGCTGGCCTTCGCGGGAAATCGGGCCGCCCTGGTCGGCCTGGGGGGGCTGGTCGTGCTCATTGTGGCGGCGATCGTTGGCCCGATGGTCTACACCCAGAGCGCCGCGGCGGCCGACATCTTCAGCCTCAACCCGGATTCCTGGCCCGCGCCGAGCCACCTACTCGGAACGGATAAAGATGGGATAGATATTCTGGCGCGTTTGCTGACCGGCTTGCGCGTTTCCCTGGGGGTGGCCCTGTTTGTCGAACTGCTCAACGTCCTGATCGGGGTGCCGATTGGGTTGGCCGCCGGCTATTTCGGCGGCCCGATCGATTTCGCGCTCTCGCGGATCGCCGATGCCCTCTTCGCGTTCCCTGGTCTACTGTTGGCTATCCTGGTGGCGGGCGTCTTCGGTCAGGGCCTTGGCGACACCTGGGGCGGGTTAGGGCGGCTAGCCCTGGTGACCGCCTCCCTGGCCCTGGTGAGCTGGCCGCTCATGGCGCGGTATGTGCGCGCCGAGGTGCTCTCCCTCCGTGAACGCGACTACGTCGAGGCGGCCCGGGCGATCGGGGCCTCCACGCCTCGGATCATGCTGATCCACATCGCGCCGAACGTGGTTGGTCTGGTCCTCACCGCCTCCACGCTCGATATGGCGTCGCAGGTGGTGAACGAGGCAACCCTCAGCTTGCTCGGCCTGGGAGTGCAGCCGCCGCACGCCAGCATTGGCCTGATGATCAGCAACGCTATTGGGGTGCTCAATATCAACTGGACCGAGTCGTTTTTTCCTGGATTGGCGCTCACCATGATGGTGTTGTGTTTTTCGTTCGTGGGCGACGGGCTGCGAGACGCCCTCGATCCGCGATCGCTTCGCTGAGCCTCTAATCGAGAAATGCCGCACAATGAGGGGTGTGTGCTCTGGAAAGGGAAACTCTATGCAGCATGTAATGAGGGCCGAGCAAGGGCGATGGCTTGTGGCTCTGCTTCTTACCCTGGCGTGGGTTCTGGGGCCGAATCCCAACCCGACCAGCGCCGCGGGCGCCCGATCGCGGCCACCGGGCGCGGTGAACGGAGATCGCGGCTCGAAGATCCGCGCCTCCGCTCCTGCCGGCCAACCGCAATACGCCACTCAGATGTACTTTGCCGAGGGCTATACGGGACAGGGCCCGCTGGTGAACTTCACTGAGAAGCTCAGTATCCTGAATACCAATCCGCTTACCGCCACCGGAGAGATCGAGTATTTTCTCGCCAACACGTCGATCACCGCGACCAATCCGATTACGGTGCCGATCATGGTGCCGGCCCACGCTCAGCTGATCGAGGACGTTGGCCGTGATGTTGGGTCAAACCAGATGGTGAGCACTCTGGTGGAGGCGGACCAGACGCTCTCGGCTACCCGCACGATCAGCAGAACCACGGTCGCGGGCGCCGCGCTGGGCGCCAGCATCAGCGAGGCCGAGGATGGCCTGGCGCAGTTCTGGTATTTCTCCGAGGGATATACCGGAGCCAGCTTCCAGGAGTATCTCGCCCTCTTCAATCCGGGGAACAGTCCTGCCACGATAACCATCGAGGCAGTAGGGGTGGCTGGGGCGCAGGTGCTCGCGCCGCTGAGCGCGTCGGTGGCCGCCCACGGGCGGGCCACGGTGAATATCCGGGCGGCGGTTCCGGGGCGCTCCCTCGGTCTCTCGGTGCAGTCAGACCAGCCGATTGCCGCCGAGCGCGTGTTGTATTGGGGCGCCGGCTCCGGATCGGGGAAGTTTGGCGCCTCGGTCAACGCCGGCATTCGCGGGCCCGCCGCCCAATGGACGTTCCCGTACGTCTCCACTGCCGGGGCCGATCAGGCATACCTGTCGTTTATCAATCCGACCACCGTGGCGGCCCATGTGCAGCTTTCGGCCTATGGGGCGGCTGCCTTGC
>Ga0307372_10005798_pt1 | contig 18341 bp, 14 predicted proteins | sample OX1MG_FD_202533 | JGI IMG/M metagenome (GOLD analysis project Ga0307372, IMG submission 202533) | Soil microbial communities from Risofladan, Vaasa, Finland - OX-1 | ecosystem: Environmental > Terrestrial > Soil > Coastal area > Acid sulfate soil | place: Finland: Risofladan, Vaasa | collected...
GGAGGTGGCAGCAGGCGCGGCGTGAAGCCCAAGCTGCGAACACAAACAGCCCCCAAAAAGGTAAACGCAATGGAATCTGACCAGCCTCAGGCTAAACCAAAGTGCGAAAGATTCTGGACACTACCCGCAGTGGGATCTGACCGGCCTCGGGCTAAACCAAAGTGCGAAAGATTCTGGGCACTACCCGGCACTCAATAGGCTCTGAACAGCAACACGTCCATCTGAGTGAGCGAACGCAGATCCACCCTTTTCTTGCGTTGCACGCTGTCGTAGGACTTGTAGCCGAAACGCTTCATGTAGTTATCAAAATCCTCCAGCGTGAACCCACATTTGCGAAGCACCCACGGCTTAATCTCGCAGACGATCAACGGGCGGCAGGCGGTTTGCGCCAGAAATTTTTCCGCGCCTAGCAAAACGGGGAATTCAAATCCCTCAACGTCGATCTTGACGACCTTGATGCGGTCCGGCTTGGAAATGCTTTGGAATATGTACTCGTCCAGGCGCGCGACCGGAACTTCTATTGTGAGCGGACCGGTGGCATCGGGAACGAGGCTCGCGTTTCTTGAGCCGCCCTGCGGTTCGTAGGAAATCGGCAGAGAGCCTTGTTTTTGGCCGAGCGCGACATTGTTGAAAACAAATTCGTACTGTGGATTGAGCGTCTGAAGAGCCTGCAACCGTTCATAGCATTCCTTCAGCGGTTCAAATCCGTGCACTTGCCCGGTTGTCCCGACGAACGAGGCCGCTATTGCGGAGATATAACCAACGTTCGCGCCGATATCGAGTACGATGTCGCCCGGGCTTAGGGAATGTCGGAGAGTATCACAAAGAGTCATGTCGTAGGATCCTGTTAACATTGCGCGAAGGTCGTCATCGTCCAGGAAGGTTGAGGGCTTGCATTCAAAACGGACGCAGCCATTGATCATCATCTCGACTGGGTCTTTCGGAGGGACGAGAGCCCGTCGCCTCAGCCATCCAATTGCCTTACGAGATACCAGCAGTGGGTTCGTAAGCAGTTTCTTAGCGATCATTTGTTCTAGCCTCCTCGACCTCGCGGATTGTTCCGTGGATGGCTTGCCCTCGCTTTGTCACGGGCCGCGGGCGCGGTTCTCCCAGCCGCTATGGTCGTGTCCAGAATCTTTCGCACTTTGTCAAATGTGCGAAATTTAGCGTACGTTATCGCGAAAGATTCTGGACGCTACCGAATCAGCTTGAGCGTGCAACTAAATTATAAACTCGATCCGGCGGAATTTGATCGAAAACAGCTTTTTCCGTGTTCAGCGCCAAGCCCGTTTCACCGACTTTAAACCGAAAGGACCGAAACGACGAGAGCAACCGCAAACATTCCACCGGATCAATCCCCGTTCGGGCGGTAACGCTCGGGTGTGCTTCGATGGCCACGATCACATTCGGCGCCGCGGTAATGGTTCGGACCGCGCCGCGCAGCGCGGCCATTTCTCCACCCTCAACGTCCACCTTAAGCACCAGGGTTTCCCGATCGAGGTGAGGGTTCACAGAGTCGATCTTTGTGACCTTTATGGGGCCGTCGGGTGTCGGTTCGAGAAAAAATTGCGTGTGGTTTGTCTCGACACCGGGCGTCCATTTGGCGTCCGGCGCCGCAAGCCGACCTGCCCCATCGAAATCTGCAACGGCAGCGTTTATAGAACGAACTGGGATGTTTAGTCGGCCAAGGTTGAGCTCCAGCCAGCGAAAGCCCTCACCGTTCGGCTCAAAGGCGAGGATTTCGGAAATTGAGGGAGACGCCGCAAGCAATTTCAGGCTGAACAGGCCAATATCCGCCCCGACGTCGATTAGCCTGGCGCGCCCCGGAAGCTCCTGAATCGCGGCGCTGAGCATCTCGATGAGTTCGATCTCGTAGTTGTCGAGATCAGTCCGGTCATACCCATTACGGGCGATCGGAACAATCACACTCAGGGAGCCCCGGATTGGGAATTCAACCGGGACATCCAGCCGACCCGTCCGGCGCAAAAACCGCAGAAGTCTCGAACTTCCCCGAACGCCCCGCCGCTCGAGAATCTTCGCGACGCGGTAAAGTATTGGCGGGCGATCTCCAGGGACGATTCCCGAAAGGTTCGTCATATCGTCAGTGCCTCCCATGCTGGCTGACCTTAATAAATTGGGGAAGTGCTCGCGCAATCGGGCAAATTTGCAAGCGCGAATGACGGCAACTTGCCAGTTCCATGGGCAACCCGGCGCCATGGGCTTTACGCCGCACCTGCCGCCACCTCTCTCAGTCGGCTCATATTTAGGTGCCGACGCTTCCCCCATGCGCTGGCCGCGACCCGGCGCAGACGGGCCGCGACCAGCGTCAAGGCCGAGCGGCCGTCGGGAAACGCACCGACCAGGCGGGTCCGCCGGCGGATCTCCCGCATGACTCTCACCTGCGGGTTGCTGGTGCGCACCGAGCGCCAGCGTTCGGAGGGGAACGCAAAGCAGTTCAACCTCTCCTCGACGCCGGCCGCCAGCGGATCCGCCGCTTCCGCCAGACCCATCTCCCGCAGCTTGGCCACCACCTGGGCGGCCTTGGCCCGGGCCGCTTCCCGGTCGTCCTGGCCGTGGATCGCCTCCAGCGTCGCCGCGGCCTCCCGCGCACTACCCTTACCCCTGGGCACCATGGTCCTCGCGTTTCGGTAAAAATGCACCACGCACCGCTGCCAGCCGGCCTCCGGATAAAACTCCGCAAGGTCCTCAATCAGTCCCAGGCACTTGTCGGAGGCGAACAGTTTGACCCCGCGCAGCCCGCGTTCCTTCAAATGCCGCGGGAGTGCCGTCCAGCTCTCGCTATCCTCCTTGGCACCTAGGGCCACGCCCAGCATTTCGCGCTCGCCCCCCTGGTCCACATGATCGCCGCCAACACCGCCCTGTTCTTGACATCGCCGCCACAGCTCCGCTTCAGCCAGATCCCCGTCCATGCACACGCGGGGGCGCTCGCTCCCAATGGGCCGGTTGCGCCGCGCCCCGGTCCTGGCGAAGATCTCCTCGTTCAACTCGCTGACCGCGCTCGCGCCCATACGCGTGCCCAAAGGGCGCCGGTCACCTACCCCACCCGACGCACGCCCACACCGGCCAAGTATACCTCCACCAGCGCCACCTCCGCCGTGCCTTCCCGCCGCCGGCAGCGATCGATGATCGCCGATTCGAATGGCAGCGTCCGCAGCATCGGGACTATCAGGGCCACGTCGCCGGTTCTGATCTCCAGCTGCTTTCGGCATCTGCCGGCCCGCACCGCAAAGCCGAACCGCCTCCGCCTCCAAGAATTGGTTCAACGTCTCCCCCGCCGTCGCCCGCACCAAGCCGCCCACGTGGTCCCGGATCCGCTGCTCGTCGATCTGAATCACACACCGGCCTTGAACGGTTCTTGATCCCGCGCCATGCGAGCCCCTGTTCCGGTCGGTCTGTCTAGCGCCCGCTGCCAGGGGCGCCAGCGCTGCTTTTGCAGGATCTGGCCAAGCCTTTTCAATTGTCCGGAAAATAACCTTCGAAATCCCGAACTCCGTCCCCCTCGCTTGCCATCGCCCGGGATCCGCAGAGCCGTCTCCAGCCTGCCGCCGCTTCCCCGGGCCGTATTCCCTGAGCCCAGCACCGAGAAAAGATTCCCCTGCCGCCAGCGCCCAGATTTTGGCAGCCCCCATCCCCAGCCGAGAACCAAGCCCAACTGCTGGGAAAATGCCCCCGCGGCACCTACTTGCTCCTCCATAGGGCGTAATCGAAGCTCCAGCGGTATTGCTGGCTGAAGTTCTTGCCGCTCCAGCCGATCCCGTTCCCCGGGACGTCGTTCACTCCAGAGTCCCAGATGGCGTCACCCTCCTCTTGATAGATGGCCTTTCCCGTTTGTTCGTAAAGCCAGGCATAAAGCGGCGCGATCAAGAGGTTGAGATTGCGAAGGTCATCACCGCCCGTATTGGTCAGCAGCCCATTGTTCTGCTCGATTAAGTTGTAAATGAAGAGCCCATTGTTCCCGGCGCGCGGCACCCAGTTCGTGGACCAGAGGTGGTCCGCCAGAGCCTCCAGGGCGGGCGGGATGCGTGGGTCGGCGTGATTTCCGGTTTTTGGGTCAAGGTAATATTCGATCAGCGCCTGAGAGATCAGGCCATCCATGAACGATTCCTCGAATCCGGTCGTACCATTCACAATGTTGTCCACATGGCCTAGGCATTGCGTGGCCAATTGCTGGACCTGAGCTAGGGTGGACCTACCTCCGCCCGCGTCGTAGTCAAGCCGCCGCAACCCGAGGGCGTAGCAACTTTCGCGGGCGTTTGTGGCGTCGAAGTAGGCAGTGTAGTTCGCTAATAGCGATCCATTAACGCCATTCGCCAAACCATGGAGGTCAGCGCAGGCCTGGGCGTCTCCACCAGCTGTACACGCATAGTAAAGACCGTGGGGAAAAACCCAAAAGCCCCCAACGTTGTAGGAGTCGGCTACCAGGAACTGATGGTAAAGCGCAAGCGGGGCGGCCGCGCCCTGCGGGCCATTACCCCCTGCGGAAGCCGGGCACGGCGAGGCGCCGGAGCCCGCCGTCCAGAGCGGAAGGTCGCCGGTGTAAATGCCGATCTGATCGTAGACCCAGGCCCCATCGTAAAACTGGATACCCTGCTGGTCCGTGTAGAATTCACACGCGCCGCCCCTCTGCTGACCATTGAACCAGTCGCCCATCGTCTCGCCCGAACCTGTCGGCCAAGGCGCGGTCATATCGCTTTGCCACAATGCAAGATCCGGGATCGCTGGGAATGCCGTGGGCCTGGCGCCCACAAAAGTCGGCGTCGCCACGCCCACGCTCCAGGTGCTTTCGGCGGTGGTGAGTGGGGTGCTGCTGCTGCCAAACACGTTTCCGTTAATTTTTAGCGTGTATTGACCAGCCGGAGTGACACCGCCGACATTGGTGAGGAGCTCGAACTGGGTAGTGCCGTTGCTGCCCAGCCCGGAGAAGGTGATGGTGTCGTCGGGCGTGGTCGTGGTCGACACGTGGCCCTGGGTTAGGCCGTTATCCTGCTGATCCGGCCAATGAACCTTGCTGTTCGGCGGCAGGCCGGTGATGACGAACTGCGGGTTGGCGTTGCCGTTCTTGCCTTGGGTGGGGCCGTAGTAAAGCCCCACGATCAGCGGATAACCCGGCACCACGTTATGGGGTCCGGCCGGGTCCACGTAAATCGTCGGGACGGAAGTAGCATCGGCCGCTTGGGTCACAAAGGAATCTGCGCAGCAGTTCTGCGTTTCAGTCGCGGCGAGGTAGTCCTGGGGAGCGCCGTTGGCGATTCCCCGTGATTCAATAAAATATTGGTAAGACGTCGACGGCCAAAGGCCAGTCAGGCCGACCGAGTGCGATATGACGCCGGCCGTGTCGGTTTCGGGCGTGCAGGTGTTGACGGCATAGCCAACGGAGAAACAGACCTTGCTGGACGCCGGGGCGCTCGTAGTCCAAGTGATCGCCTCTTGGGTCGGCGAAACCGCGGTGGCAGTCCAGTTGGTGACGGCGGGGAGACGCGAGCTCAGCACGTTGAACGTGACCGCTTGGCTGGCGGTGCTGAGCAACTTGTCCTGAACCTGAACCGTGAGCGGGAACTCACCCGCCTGGGTCGGGGTGCCCGAAACAACGCAAAGCCCGGCAGGGTAAGTCGCCGGCGTGACCGCCGCGAGGCTCATGCCCACGGGAAGCGTGCCGCTGGTGAGCGAGCAGGTGTAGGGCCCGCTCCCGCCGGAGATCGCCACCACGGCGCCGCCGGTGGCGGCGCCGTCGACATCATCGCCGTCGGTGTAGCTGCCGCCCTGGGCGGCCGGGGAGACCCGGGGCGCGGATAATGCGATTGCCGACGAGTCCACGATCAGGAGCAATTTGGCGGTGGTGCTGCTGGGCGACGAACCCGAATCTGTGGCCTGTACCGTGATATTGAAGTCACCAACAGCGCTCGGCATGCCGCTGAGGACTCCGCCCGAGCTCAACACGAGCCCGTTGGGGAGCGCGCCGCCGGCCAGCGTCCACGAAACCGGCGCCACGCCGCCGGAAGCGGCCAAGGCGGCGCTGTATCCCGTCCCACTCGCGGCGGAGGGCAGTGAGGTGGTGGTGATGGTCAAGGTAGGAGGGGGTGGCGTCGTGTTGGTAGGCGCCGGGGGCGCGCTGGCGCCGCACATTTGGAGGCCGAGCATACCGAGAGCGAGGAGGGCTACCAAGGCTGGGCCCCCAATTTGCATCCGGGAGCGGGGGACGGCGGCCGACGCAGCGGTCCGGAGATCGGTCCTGGAGGACGGTGAGGACGGTTGATTCATGGTGTCACCTGAAAGTCATTTAGGGCGGGAATGCCAACCGCTGCCCGGCGCCCCTCCCGATGGAGAGCCAGCGCAGTTTGGAGAGGAACGCACTCACTGCTACGTTACAGTTTCGGCAGGCTTTCCACAATCTTTATCCACTTCAGGTTAGTTGTCAATCCGAACCCGCGGCTTGGTACCTCGCGGAGCCGGCCCACGCCCGGCTGGACCGCACCGACCCCGGCGGGCCGGGTGCTATCGGGGGGAGAGCTGCTGCGTCAAGATGCCGACGATGCGCTCCGCGGCGCGGCCGTCCCAAAGGGGGGGGCGGCGCCCCGGCGTGCGGCCGCCCTCCAGCGCCCGGCGAGCGGCGGCCACGATGCGCTCCGGGCTCAGGCCGACAAGCTGGTTGGTGCCGTAGCGGACGGTGGAGGGGCGCTCGGTGTTCTCGCGCAGCGTAAGGCAGGGAACGCCCAGCACGGTGGTTTCCTCCTGAATACCACCGGAGTCGGTCAGCACCAGCCGGGACTTGTCCATCAAGCGCAGAAAATCCAGGTAGCCCAGCGGCGCGATCGGCAGCACCGCGCGGCCCGGCCCCGCCGGGCCGGCCCCCCCGGTGGTGGGCCCGAGCGCCTCTATGCGCTCCCGCGTTCGGGGATGCACCGGAAACACGATCGTCAGATCCGGCCGGATTCTGGCCACTGCCCCGAGAAGTCCGCGGAGCACTGCAGGATCGTCCACGTTGGCCGGCCGGTGTAAGGTCAACACCGCATACGCGCGGGGCTGGCCCTCGCCGTCCAGCAACTGCAGATCTCGCAGAACCGGAGAGCGCCCGGCAGCGCGGCGGTTGTGCAACAAGGTGTCGATCATCACGTTTCCCACCAGGAATATGCGCCCCTTCGGGACGCCCTCGATCCGCAGGTTCTCGACCCCGCTCTCTTCGCTGGCGAACAGGAAGGTGGAGAGCACATCGGTGACCTTACGGTTGATCTCCTCGGGCATCGTGTTGTCGAAGCTGCGCAGCCCGGCTTCGACGTGGGCCACTGGAATCTGGAGTTGGGCCGCCGCCATGGCGCCCGCCACGGTGGCGTTGACATCCCCGACCACCAGCAGCACGTCGGGGCGTGCTGCCCTCAGCACCGGCTCCAGGCGTTTCAGGGTTTCCGCGATTTGCATGGCTTGGCTGCCGGATCCCACCCCGAGGTTGATATCGGGATCGGGGATCCCAAGATCGCGGAAGAACGAGCCGGAGAGCGCGTCGTCATAGTGCTGGCCGGAATGCACCAGCACATGCTGCAAGCCGGGGGCCTTCCGTATCGCCTCTGCCAGCGGCGCGATCTTCATGAAATTAGGCCGCGCCCCGACAACGCTGAGGATCTTCACCGCGTGCCCGCTTCCGGAGTCATCGGATCCAGACCGCCCGCCTGCCGGTCACGAAGTAAAAGAAGGCCACCGCCGCGGCTGTGTTCAGCAGCAAGAAGGACCGCGACATGTCCGCCAGCCGCCCCACCCAGGAGAGCCGATCACGGTACCCCGCCAGCGCGGCCAACCCGTAAAAGCCGCACTGCAACCCGAGCGCCAGACGATAGAGCGGCTGCGGCAAGAAAAGCGCGGAGATCAGCAGCGCCGCCAGCGCGAGCGGAATCAGCAGGCGCAGCAGCTTGTGGCTGACGAACTCAAAGCGCACCGGGTTCGCCCGGGTCAGCAGCCACGGGGCGAGTTGGAGGAGCTGGTAATTGCCGGTCAGCGTGCGCACCTTGCGGCGGAACTCATGCTTGGCATCGCCGAGCTCGTCATAGGCCCGCGCCGCCGGCTCAAAACAAACGCGCTTTCCCTGGCGCGCGACCTGCAGCGGCAAATAGACGTCATCCAGGATGGTCCCCTGCGGCAGGGGCGTGAGCAAGGTCCGCCGCACGGCATACAGAGCTCCGGTGGCGCCAATGGTGGAGGCGGCGGCGCTCTCCCACTGCCGGATCTGCTTCTCCCACCGCCAATACAGGCCCAGCCCCCATCCGGCCTCGCTGCCCAAAATCAGCTCGCCGCTGACCGCGCCCACGGAGGGATCGGCAAAGTTGTCCACGAGCTGGCCCACCGCTCCGGCGCCAATGCGCTGCCGGGCGTCGGTGAAGACCACGATGTCGCCGCGCGCCGCTGCCATGCCGCGGTTGAGCGCCGCCGCCTTGCCCTGGGGCTGCGGCAAAGGGAGGGCGCGAACCCGCCCTCCCGCGTGGGCGGCGAGAATCTCGTTGGTGCCGTCCGACGACCCGTCGGAAACGACGATGATCTCGCACATCTGCGGAGGGTAATCCTGGTCCAGGAGATTCCGCAGCTTCGCCCCCAGGGATTTTTCCTCGTTGCGGACCGCCATGACGATGGAAACCGGCAACCGGGCCCCGCGGGCCCGGACCACACCCCCGCGCCGACGGCTACGAATATAGAGCCAGAGGGGATACCCGGCGTAGGTGTAGGCCACCAGCAGCACCGCGGCCCAAAATACAACCCTCATCGAGCTGGCACCCCGGCCCAAGCCCATCGGCTCGCAGACGCGCCTTCCGGCATGATCCTAGCGTTCATAGGTCTTCGGAAAGAGTGAGGCACCCTGAAGTGTACTCCAGGTGCCGGAACGGGTAGACTCGGGGTTCTCCCACGATCCCCCGCCCAGCGGTCAAGGCCGCCGCCATCGCGTCCCGCTCCCCACGGGCCCGCACCGGCGGACGCATCATGGCTGGACCTGCAGCTTGGCTGCCAAACGCCGAGGGCAGCCGCAGCTCCCCTCCGCGCCAATTTGTCGAAATGTTTTCAATGCCCTAGCACATCCCCAGGCAGGGAAAAGGGTCGCGTGCCCCCGCCCGGTCCAGCAGAAGCAGGGACGCGCGCTTCCGCCAAGGGAAAATGTTTTCCCCCGGGATGCTGCCGCTTCCGCAGCGCGCGCGCCTGCCGGCGCGGCCCCCGTAACGGCGGCCGGCGCCTCCCTCTCGGCGGCATTGGTGGGCGCGGGCCCCAGCGCGCCTGCGGCGCGCGTCCCGCTTGTGCTCGCGCCGACTCGGACTCCCTACCTTTCTGTCAAGCGCCCAGGGCGGCTTGCGCGGTCCGGCAGGCCACAGCGGGAGGGAGGCGGCGTTGGGGCTCGAAGACGGTCTGGGAGCGCAGCATGGAGCAGAGCATCTTGAGCAGGCGGTCGGCGACACCGCGCAAGGCCCGGCCATGGGAGTGGCCGCGCTGGCGAAGCTCGGCGTAGTGCGCCTTGGAGCGCGGATCGTAGATGGTGCTGACCCGGCTCCAGTGATACACCGCATTGCGCAAAGCGTGATTGCAGGCGCGGCGCATGGAAGCCGAGCAGGACTTGCCGCTCTGGCGGGTGACCGGAGCCACCCCGGCATGGGCGCGCAGCGCATGGTAATCTCGTCGGGAGAGGGCCTCGTGGGCCTCGGCCAGCATCGCGGCGCCGACCACAGTTCCCACCCCTGGCAAGGAGAGAAGGACGTTGACGTCGCGATGCGGGCAACTCGGCCCCCCGGGGCATCCTCGCCGGCGAGCTGACCCAACAGGTTTTCGAGCATGGCCATGGTTTGGCGCTGCTGCGCGTCCAGGGACAGGAGCACGGGCAGCAAGGCCTGGACCTGAACGGCGGAGCGCTGAAAGCTGGAGGCAGGCAACGGCAGGGCGGGCTGGCGCAGGAGCCTCTGCAGTTCCTCGGGGCTGAAGCGCCGGATGCGATGCCGAGTGAGCAGGCTGCGCAAGCGGGCCAGGGACAGGCGCGCCCCCTGCGGGGCCGATGGGGCGAACTCCAGCAGGCGCCAGAGCCAGGCCTCGTTGGCGGCGGGGCAGAGCGACAGCAGCTCGGGCCAGGCGGCGACCAAATGGTCGCGCAGCCGATTGCAGTAGGCCACCAGGTCGAGCTTGAAGGTCTGGTGCATCCGGGACAGCGCCCGCAGTTCGCCGAGGCGGGGATCTTCGATCTGGAGGCGGCGAAAGCAGGGCGGATCGGTGCGCAGCGAGGTGGCCAGCACGAAGGCATCGCGGCGGTCGTCCTTCTTGGAGCCGGCCGGGAAATAGCGGTCGCGGAAGCGGTCCAGCTGCTTGGGATTGAGCGAAAAGACCGCCAGGCCGGCCTGCAGCAGCGGCTCGGTGGCGGGGCTGGAAGGCGATTCGATGGCGACCGCGATGGCGCTGGCGGCCGGAGCCAGGGCCAGCAGCCGTTGGCACAGGCCCCTCAGCCCGTCTCCGCCGTGCGTGGCGGAAAACTTGGCGGCGGGCTGGCCGGCCGCATCGAGCACGCATTTCTGATGGGACGTCGCGCCCCAGTCCACTCCCACGAAAAAAGCAAAGTTTGTATCGAGCAAGCGTTCTCCTCCTGGTATGGATTCGCGGCCAGCGCAATCGTGGACCACCCCTGTACCGGCGCTCCCGCTGTTCCGGGGCGCATACTCCCTTCTGGGTCTTGGATTGCGGGCTCGGTCAACAAGGCGCGGTTCCGAGTCCGGCGCTGATGATCTGCGCAGGGGGCCCCATGGCGCTCTTGTTGCCGGGCCGCTGTGGCCTGCCAGACCGCGCAAGCCACCTCTCAAGGATACAGGGGCCCCATGGCCCCAAGTCGGCGCTGCGCCTCGCTGGGGCCGCGCCGAATTCGTTTCCCGGGGGCGCAGACGCTCCACTGGCGCGTCTGCCCCTGCGGAATTACGACCACCCCAGAGCCCGGGGCCGTCTCTGGGGACCCCGGTTCGCGGCCTTTCGCTCCGATTTTGCCAGCAGGCAATGCGGCGCGACCCCCGCGAGATGCATAGGAATGCACTCTCCTGCCAGACCATTGCCTATGGCCCGCTTTCCGCAAACCTTTGCACACTGGGATGGCGCGGTAAAACCCTTGTTTTCATCGGGCGCATGGGGCCGTGCGGATCGGCCATGGCGGCACCCGTGGCACCCGACGTGCGGGGTGGGGTGTGACGAAGGCATGTGGACCGCGGCCGATGCGCGGCACCGGCAGCCTCCAAGCGGGCCAAATGTGGCCGTTGAAAAACAGTGAGCAAAGAAGTCAGGAGATTGAAGCTTATGAAAAAGAAGTGGACCATGTTGTTTGGCCTCGCGATCGCCGGTGCTCTCATGCTCGGAGTGACCGCCCAGGCCAGCCAAATCCCCTTCGGGAACGGGAACATCACCCTCACCCCGAATACGCCCGGGGCGGGCGAGCTGCAATTCAGCTTTGCCGGCCTCAACGTCACAAGCGCGGTCGGCTCCGACACGCTGAACGGCGCGCCGGTCTCGATTGGCGCTACACCCTCGCTCGTGAGCCCCATCACCACCACCACGGTCGGCACCACTACGGTGGAAACCGCCGGCTTCATCAACCCGAACGGCACGATAGACGTCAACGTGGGCAACAGCGGCGCTTTCGCCGGAGTTGGCGAGATCACCGGAACAATCAGCTTTATCCAAATCAGCTCCGTCAGCACCTCTCCGGGCCAGTTCACCGTGAACCTCGGCCTTACCGGCATGACGGTCACGACCGGCACGAGCACCTTGGTGAACAGTTTCGTCGGCACGCCGAACGGCGCGGGCACCCTCTCGTTCGGCTTTTCGGACGGCAGCGCCAACGACCTGACGGCCCTGCTGGCAACCAACACCACCCTTTCAACTTCAGTGAGCGGCTCTCTGGCGGTGCCGGAGCCGGCATCGCTGGCGCTGCTGGGCACCGGTTTGCTGGGCCTCGCCTTCCTCTTCCGGCGGCGGCTCTATGATGCCAAAGGGCTAGACCTCCAAGCCTAATTGGCGTTACCCTACCCTGGGAGCCGAGCTGCGGGCTTCGGCTTCCCAGGGATTTTTTTGCCCCCCTCGCCCATCCCCGAGCCGAGCGCTATGCCGACCTCCCTATACTCGGCCGCCCCTGCCGCAGGCGCTCCCCCCGAGTCCGCCGCCGCGGCCATGCCGCACGCCGACAGCCGCTGGTCGGTGGGCTCGATCTATGGCCTGGTGCTGGCGGCGTCGGCCTTGGTCTACATCCCGGTGCTGACCGGCTTGGTCTATGACTGGGCCGTTAATCCCAACTACTCCCACGGCTTCATCATTCCCTTTGCGGTCGCCTTTTTTGCCTGGCAGCAACGGGCACAGCTCAAAGCGCTGCCGGCGCGGCCGACACAATGGGGCCTGGTGCTGGCGGTGTTCTCGCAGGTGGTCTACGTGGTGGGCTACCTGGGCGCCGAGTTTTTTCTGCAGCGCACCTCGCTGTTGCTGCTTCTGGCGGCGGCCGTCCTATACATTTGGGGGTGGGCGCATCTACGGGTGCATCTGTTTTCGCTGACGCTATTGTTTTTGGCGATTCCGCTGCCCCAACTCATCTTCAACGCCATCGCCATCCCGCTGCAACTGCTGGCCTCCGCCTGGGCGGCAGCGCTGCTCAACCTCTGCAACATTCCCGTGTTTCGCGAGGGCAACATCTTGGCGCTGCCGCAGCGCACGCTGGACGTGGCCGAGGCCTGCAGCGGCATCCGCTCGCTGTTCAGCCTGATCGCGCTGGCGATGATGGTGGCCTACTTCGTGCCGGTGCGCTTCTGGCTGAAGCTGTGGCTGGTGCTGAGTTCGGTGCCGATCGCGCTGGCCGCCAACGCCCTGCGCATCATGGCCACCGGGCTGATCGGGGCTTATTTCGGGGCGGAGTACAGCGAGGGATTTTTCCACGCCTTTTCCGGCTGGCTGATCTTCGTGTTTGCCTTTGCCCTGCTGTTGCTGGAAGCGAGCCTCATCGACCGCTGGCGGGGCCGGCGGACCGCGCCCCCGCCGCCCGCGGACGCCTAGGAGGAACATGGCCATGCCCGCCCAGATTCGCCGCCATTGGCTGCTGTTGACCATCCTGCTGCTGGCCACCTTCGGGGTGCGCGCCCGCCTGGGGGCGTCGCCGGTGGTGCCCTTGCGCGAGCCGCTGTCGCAGTTCCCCAACCAGGTTGGCCCCTGGGGGCTGGAGTCGCAGCCGGCGCTCACCCCGGATGTGCTGGCGGTGCTCAAGGCGGACGACTACATGATCCGCAACTACGCCACCCCCCGGGGCCAGCAGGCCCAGCTCTTCGTGGCTTATTACCGTTCCCAGCACGCGGGCGAGAGCATGCACTCGCCCAAGAACTGCCTGCCCGGCTCCGGCTGGGAGCCGGTGCAGAGCGACTACATCCACCTGGCGGCGGGGCCGGAGATCAACCGCTACGTGGTGGAGAACGAAGGCGACCGCGACTTGGTGCTCTACTGGTACCAAGCCCAGGGGCGCATCATCGCCAGCGAGTACTGGGGCAAGATCTACCTGGTGTGGGATGCCATGCGCGAGGGTCGGCGCGACGGCGCAATTGTGCGGGTGCTGGTGCCAATGGCGCCGCACGAGACGGTCGCCGCCGCCACCCAAGAGGCGCTCAGCCTGGCGAATCCCAGCCTGCCGCTGCTGCGCCACTTCCTGCCCAACTAGCCCATCCTGCGTCGCGAGCGGCGGGACGGGCTACCCCCAGGCGGTTTTGGCCCTAGCCGCCGCTGCGGAACTCGGCGGTGGGCTGGTCGAGGCCGTAGAGGCGGAGCTTGTAGAGCAGGGCCTTGTAGCTGATGTTGAGCAGGCGGGCGGCCTCCTTGCGCACGCCGTGGGCCTGGGCCAGCACCTCGGCGATGACCTCGGCCTCGGCCTCGCCCTTGAGGCCGCGCACCAGCGACTTGAGGTCGCGGGGCTCGCCGGCGCGGGGGGCGCGGCGGACCGCCGGCGAGGCTCCCATCCCGGCGCGCGCCGCTGGCAGCGGCCGCGGGGCGGCGGCCTTGCGCTGCATCTCCTCCAGCACCAGCGCCTCGTCAGCGAGGATGAGGTAGCGCTTGACGAAGTTCTCCATCTCGCGCAGGTTGCCGGGCCAGTCGTAGGCGGCGCAGGCCTCCAGCAGCGCGGCGGAGAAGGGCAGCGAGGGGCGCACGAAGGTCTCGGCGAAGCGGGTCATGAAGTGGCGCAGCAGCACCGGGATCTCGTCGCGGCGCTCGCGCAGGGGGGGGATTTCGATGGTGAAGCCGCTGAGGCGGTAGTAGAGGTCGCTGCGGAAGGTCTGGTCGGCCAGGGCGCCGTGCAGGTCGAGGTTGGTGGCGCTGATGATGCGGGCGTCGGTGGAGGAGGGGCGGGTGGCGCCCAGGCGGGTGAAGCTGCCGTCCTGCAGGACATGCAAGAGCTTGGCCTGCAGGGAGGCGGGCATCTCCCCGATCTCGTCCAAGAAGATGGTGCCGCCGCGGGCCAGCTCGAACTTGCCGGGCTTGGCCTTGACCGCGCCGGTGAAGGCGCCGGCCTCGTAGCCGAACAGCTCGCTCTCCAGCAAGTCGGCGGGCAGGGCGGCGCAGTTGACCTTGACGAAGGGGCGCGAGGCCTGGGGGGAGCGGTGGTGGACCAGGTGCGCCAGCACCTCCTTGCCGGTTCCGCTCTCGCCCAGCAGCAGCACCGGCACATTGAGGCTGGCCACCTGCAGCACCTGCTGGTAGGCGGCCTGCATGGCCGGGCCGGCGAGCACGCAGATGCGGTCGCCGAAGCGCTCCACCCCGGGCAGGGCGAGCGCGGGCTCGGGGCTGGCCAGCGGCGCCAAGCGCAGCAGCGAGGCCAGTTCCACCGTGCGCAGCGGCTTGGTGAGGTAGTCGGCGGCGCCGAGCTGGGCCGCCTGCACCGCCTTGCGGGTGTCGTTGACGTTCGACACCATGACGATCTTGAGGCCGCTGCGGGCCTGGCGCAGCCGCTCCAGCGTCTCCAGCCCGCTCATGCCGGGCATCACCATGTCCAGCAGGATCAGATCGGGAAGCGGATCCTGCTGCACCCGCTGCAGCGCCGCCAGCCCGTGGCGAGCCACCTCGACCTCACAGTGGCTCGCTTCCAAGCCGGAGATCAGATAGTGGAGAGTCTCGGGCTCGTCGTCAACGATCAGTACAAGACTTCCCATCTTACCTCTGCCCCCCCAGGGGCGCGGCCCAGCCGCGCGCAAGGGCAAGGGAGAAGTATACACTGGCGGGCAGGCCGCAGCTATGCAAATGTTTGCAGTTAATGAGCCCGAAGGCGGGCGGCGGGGGGAAAGGAATTTCCCTAGCCCGGCGGGCGCAGGGGCAGCATGACGGAAAAGGTGCTGCCGCGGTGCAACTCGCTCTCCACCCAGATCTTGCCGCCATGCCACTGCACCAGGCGACGGGCGACGGCCAAGCCCAGGCCCAGGCCCAGGCCGGGGGCGGCGTCATCGCGGCGGCGGCGGAAGCCGCCGGTGCCGCGCTGCGCCGGCGGCGGCGGCTCGCTCTCGCCGCGGCTGAGGCTGACGAAGGGCTCGAAGATCTCCTGCTGGTTTTCCGGCGCCACCCCCGGGCCGGTGTCGCGCACGCTGATGCAGGCGGCATTGGCGGGCTCGGGGCCCTCGCCGGGGGGGGCCGCAGCGCCCCCGGAAGCCTCGCCCCGCACCCAAACGCAGGGCTGCCAGAGCAGCTCCACCTGGCCGCCGGCGGGGGTGAACTTGAGGGCGTTCTCCAGCAAAATCGAGACCACGCGCAGCAGTTTGTGGGGATCGCAGGGGAAGGGGTCGAGGTGGCCCTTGGCCCCGGCCCGCAGGGCGACGCCCTTCTTGGCGAAGGCGGGGGCCCAGGCGGCGGCCAATTCCGTCATCAACACATTGACGTCGGCCAAGTCGGCGCGGAAGGCGAGCTCGCCATTCTCCAGGCGGCCGTAGGCGAAGCAGTCTTCCACGATGCGCTGCATGCGCACGCAGGTGTCGGCGATCTGGCGGGTGATCTTGAGCTGGTCGGGGTTGAGCGGGCCGCTGGTCTGTTCGCTGAGCGACTCGACCTCGCCCAGCAGCCAAGCCAGGGGGGCGCGCAGCTCGTGGGCGGCGGTCAAGAACGCCGCCAACGGCGGGGGCGCGACGCCGCGCATGACCGCCGCTGCGCCTCCGCCCCAAGCCTCGGGGCCAAACACCGCCAATTCCGCCTCTCGCGCGTCATGGGGCGCCTTCGTGGACTTTCCTCGTTCGGTTTCCGAACCCTGCCGAGTTCCCGTCATCGTGCTTCTAAACTAGAGGCGGGAACCCAGCCTGTCAAGTTGCCGGGGTTATGCCACCTGGCCGCGCCGCCGCCACGCCAGCCCGGCCAAGCCCAAAAGGCCGGTCATGAACAACAGAACCGTGCCCGGCTCGGGCACTTCCCCGATGTTCTCCTGCGGCCGTCCATCGGCGTTGGGCCAGCCCGAAACCGGAGTGTAGATCACAAAGTGCGAGAAGTCGAAGCCGGCCAGATTTTGCGAGGCCGCCAGGTTGAGCCAGTAGGTCGAGGAGGTGTTGGAGGTGGGGTGGGAGGTGTTGTAGCCCGGCGCCGAGCCGTCGAACAGGTCCCAGATGGCGAAGTTGATGGCGGCGTTGACGTTGTTGGTCAGGGGAGGGGTGGGCTGGAACTGGCTGTAGAGCCACGCCGCCTCCTTGTAGTCGCCCACCCCGGCGCCGCCGTTGTAGAAGAGCGTGTGGCTGAGGTCGGCAAAGGTGTTGACGCTGGCCAGCCAGGACTCGCCCAGGTAGACGCTGTCGGAGTAATCGTCGCAGGCAACGGTCACGCTGGAGCCATTGACGGTCAGCACGTAGGGGTAGTAATAGACGCCGTTGCCGGGGCCGCCCAAGTCGCTGGTGGTGCTGGAGAAGGTGACCGGGACGGTGTTGGCCGCCGCCAAGGCCACCAACCCGAACATTGCTAGAGCCACGCGCCAAAGGATCTTGCTCGTCATAAGGTTCTTTCCGGGGTGTGGGCTGCGGCCTGGACACACAACTCCGACTCCAGGCCCACCCACAGGGATGCACGTCAAGGGCCAAGCCGAAGCGATTGAAAACACGGGGGTTGGCCTCTGTCCCGGGCCCGGGTTGCGCATTCGGCTGCGCACATCCGGCGTCCCCGGGGCGGGTTGCTCCACCACGGGCCAAAGAGTGCAGGCGATTGCATTCCCGCGCCCCAGCCGGTAGACTGGGGACTCGCAGCCATCATGTCTACCCGATATCTGGTGACCGGCGCGGCCGGCTTTATTGGCTCCTCCCTGGCCGCAGCCCTGCTGGCGCGCGGCGAGCGGGTGCGCGGCCTGGACAACTTCGCCACCGGCAAGCGGGAGAACCTGGAACGCATCCCGGGGATGGAGTTGATCGAGGGGGATGTGGCCGACCTGGCCACCGCCCGCGCCGCCTGCCGCGGCATCGAGGTGATCTTCCACGAGGCCGCCATCCCCTCGGTGCCACGCTCGGTGGCCGACCCCATCGGCAGCAACCAGGCCAACGTGGTGGGGACGGTGAACCTGCTGGTGGCGGCGCAGGAGGCGGGGGTGCAGCGCATCGTCTACGCCGCCTCGTCGTCGGCCTACGGCAACAACCCCAGCCTGCCCAAGCGCGAGGATTTCCTGCCGGCGCCGCTGTCGCCCTACGCGGTGGCCAAGCTGGCGGGGGAGCACTATCTGGCCGCCTTCCACGCCGTGCACGGCATGACCACGGTGAGCCTGCGCTACTTCAACGTATTCGGGCCCCACCAGGACGCCGCCTCGGCCTACGCCGCGGTGCTGGCCAAGTTCATCAACGCCATGCTCGACGGCGAGGCGCCGCAGGTGCACGGGGACGGCGAGCAGAGCCGCGATTTCACCTACATTGACAACGTGGTGGCGGGCAACCTGCTGGCGGCGGCGGCGCCGGCGGCGGCGGTGGCGGGGCAGGTGATCAACGTCGCCACCGGCACCCGCATCACGCTCAACCAGGTGCTGGAGCTGCTGCGACCGATGTTGGGCTACCAGGGCGAGGTGCGCTATGGGCCGCCGCGGGCGGGCGACGTGCAGCACTCGCTCGCCGACATCAGCCGCGCCCAGCGGCTGCTGGGCTACCAGCCCCGGGTCAGCTTCGCCGAGGGGCTGGAGCGCACCGTGGCCTGGTACCGCAGCCTGCGTGCGCCCAGCGCCGCCGGCGCCTAGAGCGCGGGCCTAGGAGTCTGCGCGGCAGACGCCGCGCAGAATTGCTAGTTGCCAGTTTCGAGCTCGGGCCGCCGGGCGGGGCTGATGGAGGGCACGCCGCGAGGGGAGGGGCGGGCCGGGCCGGCAGGGGCGGCAG
>Ga0307372_10005799_pt1 | contig 18335 bp, 19 predicted proteins | sample OX1MG_FD_202533 | JGI IMG/M metagenome (GOLD analysis project Ga0307372, IMG submission 202533) | Soil microbial communities from Risofladan, Vaasa, Finland - OX-1 | ecosystem: Environmental > Terrestrial > Soil > Coastal area > Acid sulfate soil | place: Finland: Risofladan, Vaasa | collected...
CCGGCCCCTCTTCGTTATTTATATCGTTAATGATACCGCCTACTAACCCCGCTCCCGTGCCAAATTACTTCCCCTATCTATAAGAAGGCCAAAAACCGGCAAAACCTTACAGACAAATTTTCTATTTCTCGCGGGGAGAACCCCTCCATCATCCGATGCGTCTACGAGGCCCAAAAAAAAGAGGCACTAGCAAAAAATATCTGTAAGATTCCCTCCCTTTTTTAGCCTTCCTTTCATTGGAGGCAAATCATGCGAAACAAACTTCGTTGCGGTTGCCATATTTGCAAGGTCGAGCGCTCTTTGTTTGCTTCTCTCAATGCGCCGCAGGGCCTCGAGAGGTTTTCCCGCCTGATTCTCGCTTCCCCGGTCATTCAGGGGTTCACGAGTCCCTCAGCCTTAGTTGCTCATCTGCATGCAAAACAAACCGGGGAGAGCCCACATTCCTCAGCAGCACAAATTCTCGGAGCGATCCTCCAAACCGGCTCCGCAATTGACGATTTCGAGCTAAGCCAATCGCTTCTCGTCCTCGCATTCACGCCAACGATTCATCGTACATACTGGGAACTGCGCGCGTGGTTTCGGGAACTAGAACCCGAAGACATCGCACAACAGGTTTTCGCACTCTTTCTTCAACTCACTGCCTCTGCTCCCGTGGAGATGCTCAATCATCACATTGCCTTTGTGCTCGCTCAGGCACTTCACCGGAACGCCGTCCGCTGGGCCAAACGAGAGCAATTGAAGCTACTGGAGCGCGAGCGGCTGCTGGAACAGCGCACGAGGCCAATTGAGCCAATCGAAGACGCTCACTTCGAGTCCATCTCTCTCTTGCGCGAGTTTCTGGACTATTCCGTTCGCATTGGAATTCTTTCGGAGTTTGAGCGCGATCTGCTCATTCGAGTGAAAGTGGGTGGATTCGTCGCCAAGGAAGTCCTAGAACGGCACACCGTGCTATCTCCGAAAGCGGTGCATGTGCGTATACAGAGAATTATGAAGCGGCTCCAAGATGTAGCGTGGGAGTTCCCTCGCGCGAATGAGAATTCAGCACAGCCCTTGGACTCTATAGAGCCGAAAGGAACAAAAATCTTTCAAAAAGTGTGAGCACTTTTTCTTTGAGCACTTTTTCCGGCGGCGCGGCTATTAGTGTAAGTAGAAGGCAACTCTCGCTGGATATTCCGCCAGGGCAGGCCACGGCGAAAACGCAGCAGTCCCCCACTCGGAAACAGGACTCGCTGATACGATTCGCAAACCCGACTCTGGCAAATGAACAGCGGTATGTGATTCGCGAAGTAGCCTCGCGGCGGCTCGCCGCAATTCAACCATCAGGCTTCGCGCTCCCATTGCATCGTTGCAAGAACTCCGGCGGGAGCTTGCCTTCAAATCCCGATGCGGGTCCGGCTCGCATCATCCGAAAGGAACTCGCCGACAATGAAGAAATTCGTCCGAAACATATTTGTCTCCCGCTGGCCCGCCTGGGCGGCCTGGCTCCGGCCCGCATTCGTCACATTCTCTTGCTCGCTAATTCTCGCATCAGCAGCGTTCGCTCAGTCGGCAGGAGGCTCTCCCTGGGAGAACGCCGTCAACGTCTTGATGCAGGCGTTCACGACTACCATAGCGCGTGGCCTCTCACTCGTTTCCATTGTGGTCGCAGGCTTGACCTTCGCTTTTGGTGAAGGCGGATCGAAGCGAATCCTCGCCGGTGTGCTGTTCGGCGTTGGCATGGCCATCGCCGCAGTCAACTTCATGGCTTGGCTGTTTCCGTGATTTGCGGTCTATCTCATGCCGACGCCCAAACGAAGAATCAACACGGTCTATCGCACGCTCCATCGCCCGCTTACCGTTCTTGGCGTGGAGCGGAGGCTCTTTTTCTTCGCCATGTGCATGGGCGCGGCGACGTTCAACATGCTTTCAAGCTTGCTTGGCGGCATTTTGATGTTTCTGCTTCTCTACTTCGCCGCTCGGTGGGCCACCAACACTGACCCGCAGATTCTTCGGTTTCTCTTGTCGGCAGCCAAATTCAAAGCGCAGTACGACCCGGCCAAATTCAGCCCCATCACGATTCGCAGAGCCTCGAATGCTTAACCTGAAAAAAGCTCTCAAATCGTACACCGAAACCGGCGCTCTCAACGAACAGGTGAACCTCTATGGTTTCATTGACTCGCAGGATTTTCTGACCAAATCCGGTGACGTAGGCCTGATTCTCCAGGTTCACGGCGTGGATTATGAGTGCCTGGACGGGAATGCGCTCGACACGCTCACGAAACGCCTCGAATCTGCGTTTCGGCTTTTTGATACTAACTTCCGCGTCTACCAATATCTGTTCAAGCGCAATCACGAAACGATCCCGCACAAGAAGTACTCGAATCCCATCGTCAACGCGGCCATTGAGAGCCGCATCCGCCATTTTGAACAAAAAGCCGACACCCTCTATTCACTTCAAGTTTTCTATGTGGTCCTCTTTGAGGGTTTCCGTCACAAGCAAGCACTTCTCAAGTCACTGCTCGAATTTCACAAACATCCAAGGCAGGCACTCAAAGAAATCAGTGCAGCTCTCTCCTCACGCAAGCAGGTTGCCTTGCTCGACACAGAAATCTCAAAGGCACTCGCTACTCTTCACCAGAAGGTGAGAAGTTTCATTTTGCAGGTCAGCGATTTTGTTCGCGTCGAACTCCTTGGTAAGCAGGAGGCATTCCGAGTCCTCAAGCGCACTTTGAATTTCGCACCGCAGAAGCTCGAACTTGCCCGGCTCAAGCACGATACATTTCTCGACTACTACCTTTGCGAATCGCACCTGGAGTGTCATCGCGGCCACTTGAGGCTCGACGACTACTACGTCAAGGTTCTGACTCTCAAGGAGCCTTCGGCCCAGAGCTTTCCGCTCATCTTCAAAAATCTTCTAGAAGTGCAGGCCAACTTCCACATCGTCACCGAGTGGAAGAAGGAAGATCCGGGCAAGACCCGGAAGGTCATTCAATCCAAGCGCCGCCACTTCCACAACACCAAGCGTTCCCTGGTGAGCCATCTCAATGTCTCGGATGCTCCGCCAACCGACGTTCTTGTGGACGACTCGAAGGAAGCCCAGGTCCGCGAGCTTGGCGAGAGCATCAAGCAGCTTGAAATCGAGGGCAACTATTTCGGCCATTTCTCGCTGAGCATTGTCATCTATGACCTCGACCCGAGTAAGGTGGACACCGCGTGCGCCGAATTCTACAAAGTCTTCAGCGTTCACGACGCGCAGCTTTATGAAGAGAAGTACAACCTCCTTAACGCTTTTTTCGCAACCGTTCCGGGCGGCTCCGCTTTCAATCTCCGTTCTATGTACTTGCTCAACACCAACTACGCCGATTACTCGTTTCTCTTCACCCTCCACTGTGGCGAGCCTGAGAACCGGCATCTGCGGCAGGAATATCTCGCAGTTCTCGAAACCAATCACAACACGCCCTACTTCCTGAACCTCCATCACCGTGACGTAGCCCACACGATGGTTCTCGGCAGCACCGGGTCAGGCAAGTCGTTCCTCCTGAACTTCCTCATCACCAACATGCAGAAGTACGACCCCTACACTTTCATCTTCGATTTGGGCGGCAGCTTTGAGAGCCTCACTCGGCTTTTCGGTGGCACGTATGTTCGCGTCGGCCTTAATTCGCCAAGCTTCAAGGTCAACCCGTTCTCGGTCCCACCGACGAAAGAGAATCTCGACTTCCTCACCCTTTTCGCGAAGGTTCTGATTCAAGGCAGTTCTCCGCTGGAGCTCACGCCCTCAGAAGAACGCGACCTTTATCATCAGATTGAAAACCTTTACGAAATTGAGCCGGCGCTGCGGACGCTCACGGTCCTGTCGAATACAATTGACCGCCGTCTCGCCGACCGCCTCGCCAAGTGGACCACGGGCGGGCAGTTCGATTTCGTCTTCGACAACGCTGAAGACACGATCACCTTCTCCCGCTTCCAATGCTTCGATTTTCAGGGAATGAACCAATACCCGGAAGTTCTGGAGCCGTTGCTTTTCTACATCCTGCATCGCGCGAATGCCGTGATCTGCGATCCGAAGATCAGCCACGTTTTCAAAGCGTTCTTCATCGACGAGGCTTGGCTGTTCCTGAAGAACCCGATCATCAAGAACTACATCATCGAGGCGCTGAAGACGTGGCGGAAACAGAACGCCGCGATGATTCTCTCGACGCAATCTCTCGACGAACTGCGGAAGTCGGAAATCCTCGACATCATTATCGAAAGCTGCCCGACGAAAATCTTTCTGGCCAACCCGGACATGGACCGGGATCTGTACCGCCGCCACTTCAATCTCAACGACAGCGAAATCGAGCTTATCTCGACGCTCCGGCCCAAGCAACAGCTACTCATCAAGACGCCTGACCTGGCGAAAGTCGCCAATCTCGAAGTGGACGCGAAGAGCTATTGGCTGTACACGAATGACCCGTTCGACAACCGGAAGCGGCGGGAAGCATTCGAGACCTACGGCTTCGAAAAGGGCTTGGGAATGTTAGCGAGAGACCAGCCATGAGGACTCTTTTGGTTCTGTCTTGTGTCCTCGCGCTATAGGATCTGACGGTAAACCATGGGGCTAGATATCGCGGCGCGCTCTCCCCATTTTGCAGTGTCGACTCCTCGCACGAGGAACCACAAGGCCAGCGCCATCATGGCGAACAACAATGGCAGCATTTGCCAAAAGGAAGCGTATGCGGGCGCCAGTACAAGAGCAAAGGTGTTCATCAGTTGACCTAAGCCGCCGAGTACCCACAAAAGGCCCAGGAACCTTGGAAGAAAACCGGATCGATAGAGCAGATATCCTACGACGATGGCCGCTGCTCCGTAGAACACCGGTGCGCTACTGCCATAACCGTACAAGTCGAGCGAAAACTGCGCAAGCTTATTGACCTGAGCGGTCGAGAATGTCTTTAGATGCTCGCTACCTCCCGTAGCCAACAATGTAGCTAGATAAAAGAATTCGGAAGCTCCGAATATTGCTGTGGACACCAGCCGGAAGAACGCAGCCAATAGGGCGAGGTTCCTGTGGACCGGTCTAAGCAATACGTATAAGACCAGCGTCAATGAAACGTCACACAGCGCCTCAACGAGATAGCCAGCGAATCCCATGCGCAGCAGCGCCACATGGCTGCTGACGTTGTGTGCAGCCGCTATACCGCCGATTGATGCGGTCACGACTGACGGAACGTAGACCTCGCCGAAGACGCCAGCCACGAATGAAACGAGGATCAGTATTCCGCCAACCCTTGCGTATCGCTGCACGGAGCGGGCACAGCCATCCGCCAACGGCAAATCTCGTATAGCGCTCGTCTCAGGGCCAATTTCTTGCATATCCGTACCTCGCACCTATTCTGAAGGACCCGGACGGCGGGCCTTCTGCAAATCGTCAGCCGTGTCTTAGTTTAGTTACGCACGCGGTTGCCTTCGTGTTTCAAGGTTGATTGCTGTGACCTGCCCAAGTTCTTTATACCGCCAATAGTGATTCTCATCGCGGCGCTGACGCAATCGCGCTTGCGTGGATTTGCAGTGTGTTCGGCGAAGAAGACCCTCATCTCTAGGAACAATCCCTCAAATCTCAAAAAGGAGCGACGGAATGAACCCCATACCCATATTCAGGAAGCGAAATCTTCTCAGATTCTTGGCATCAACGCTTCTAGCTGTGTTCGCATTGAGTCAAGCCCCGCTGCGGGCCGCGACTGATACCGCCCGCGTGGTGAAGTACGGCCAAGATGATATCGTCACCGTTCACGCCAAGCTGCGCTATTCAACGCTGATCGTATTGCCCAAGAATGAAGAAATCCTCGACTTCACGACCGGCGACAAGGACTTCTGGATCATCAACGGCGCACACAACCTTTGCTACATCCACCCCGCGAAGGCCGGGATTCGCAGCAACCTGAATCTCATCACCGCCAGCGGCCACGTCTATTCCTTCCTGCTTGAGGAAATCAGCAACCAGCCGAACGTCGAGCCAGACCTCAAGATTTTCATCGAGCCGAAGGAGCAATCCGGCATCGGCACGGATGCTTTCGCCCGTAATTTCGTGCCAGCGAGTGAAGTGGATGCGTACCAGCGGGAAATCCGGAGCGTTCGCGACCAAGCCGCAGCCCAGGTAAAGGCAGCCGAGGCCAGCGCCAAACAGCAGATCGAAAAGTTCCATTCCGAATATCCGACCAAGCTTCAGTTTGACTATCAGCTAGACCGCAAGGCGACACGCGAGCCGTTCCTCGTTTCCGCGATCTTCCACGACGACCGATTCACGTACATCAAATGCGCCGCCCCCGAAAAGCCGGCCATTTACGAAATCAAGGATGGCAAACCGAACCTCATCAATTTCGATTTGCAGAACGGTGTCTACATCATTCCGAAGATTCTGGATTCGGGGTATCTGGTGATCGGCAAAAAGAAGGTCAACTTCACGCGGCATCAGCAATAGACCGAGCGGCAAATCTCATCGTGACGAAAGAGAGAACCGATATGACCGAGCAAACTATCTCGCCCGCCGCTACTCCGATTCAGGACAAGGCACCGAAACCGCCCGGCCTGATGCCCAAGAATGTTCAAGCGTGGGTCATGCTGGGCCTCGCCGTGCTGATGGTTGTCATCATGTGGCTCACAGGCGGAAAGAAAGCTCAACCCGCTGCAAAGTCGAACGTTTCGACGTTTCAGCCAGCGGCACCGGCCGAAGTTAATGAAGCACAGATTGCCGCCCTTCAGAACCGGATTCAGGAGTTGCAACACGAGCAGCAAACGGCAATCACGCAGCAGAACAAATTCTTCGGCTCGCTTCCGTCCGCGGCCGAAACATCCGCTCCTGCGCAGGTGTCGGGTACGGCGCCCGAACCCGCACCGCCCGATCCCGTTCAGGAGGAAAAGAAGAGGCGAGCCTATGTATCACTGTTCTCTTCAAATGTGGCGTTGAGCTATCGGAAGGAATTCGCCCAGCCGGAGCGATCCTCGCCCAACGCTCAGGCTCCCAACGAAGCAACAGGACTGCCCTATCTTCCGAATCAAACGCCGGACATGAACCAGCTCGCTCAGATCCTCGCCCAACTTCCGCCTCCGCCGTCGCAGACGGGAATTCCCGCGGCCGGTCCCCAACCGGGAACAACGACGGCGGAGAAAGAGGCGAAGAAGACAGCGCCAGCTTCCGCAAGTTCGAACTCCCTCAACGCCGCAATCGGCAAGACCTACGTCCTTTTTGAGGGCACCATCCTCGAAACTGTGCTCCTCAACCGTCTCAATGGAGACTTCAACGGCCCCGTCGAGTGCCTCGTCACCAACGACATCTACTCCCACGACCGCCAGCACCTCCTCATCCCTTCTGGCACGAAGGTTCTCGGGGAAGCCAAGCGCGTGGATACGTTCGGCCAGACGCGGCTCGCCGTCGTGTTTCACCGGCTCATCATGCCAGACGGCTACTCCGTCAGCCTCGACCAGTTCAAAGGGATGAACCAGATCGGCGATGTGGGTCTGCGCGATAAGGTGAACAACCACTACTTCAAAATCTTCGGCGCATCGCTCGCTGTCGGCGCAATCGGCGGCATCTCGGAAGCAGGATCAAGCGGACTTCTGACTCAATCCGGCACTCAAAGCATTCAGGCAGGCGTCGGCGAAAGTCTGGGCCAGACCTCGCAGCGCGTCCTCGACAAATTCCTGAACATTTTGCCGACTATCACGATCCGCGAAGGCCACCGCGTGAAGATTTATCTCTCCGGCGACCTCACGGTACCCGACTACGCAAACCACAAGATGCCATCAGATATTTGATAAGGCACGAGCTCATGGGAAATTCCCGAATTTCTGCGAGCGAACGCAAAACTGCCGTGAGAATCCCTTTCTCGCGGTCCAAATATTTGACACGCAACTTCTCCAAACCTTCGCGGTTTTCTACTTTGCCGATCTCGGCGAAGAACGATTTTGTGAGTTCGGCAACGGATGCCACATTCCACATGATTGTGCGTTTTTTTTCATAAGCCACTTTATACCGGGAAAACAACATAATCGTCGCTTTCCACAGGCCAGCATGTCGCACGCTTTCTCGATCCGGCGCCTGCGCGTTTCCGGTTGCTTGGCTGAGCTTATCGAGAAAATCCAGTCCCGGCGCGCCATTGGTGTGATGTCCTCCCACCCTGCCTGCGCGAGCGGGGCGGCTGCAAGAGCTTCGCGTAGATCCATTGGCACTCTGATCTCCGGTTCTTCTCCGGCCCGCGTAATCTCCACCGTTACCGGGTCTACGCCATCTGCGCCTGCGGCATTGCGCATGGTTTTGTTAACCCTGAGCAAGTGACTTCCTTTGCCGCTTGGTTCGAGAGCGGCTCGAAAAGGGAAGCCATTGATCGTTCCTTCCACCATCGTCATGCCTCGTGATGGAAGCTTCGCACTCGCGTTCTTGGGCAGAGTTAGGGTCCACGATCCAGTCTTGTCGGTTGCCTTGGGCCGAAACAACTTGGCGCTGAAGCGAATCGTTGACTTGGTTTCTTGCAGCTTAGCCAGTTTCATATCAGGAGGAATCTACAATGAAACGCAGAATCTTCACAATCTTGCTAATCCTCGGCTTGTGCGTCGGCACAGCCTCCGCCCAATTCGGTTTCGGGATTGTCTACGATCCGACGAACTACGCCAATGCGGTTCTGCGCTACGGCCAGCTTATGCAACAGCTTGCTCAGCTTCGCCAAACGTATGCGCAAATCGTCGCACGGTACAACCTCGCCCTCCAAATGGCGCGCAACATCCAGAACATGCCTACCCGCTATCGCGCCCAATTCTCCAACTGGCGCGACGTAGTCGCCCCGAACACCTACGGCAACACTGGAACGTGGGTCAACGGCATGAACACCGGAGCCGCGGGCACGGTCAATGCCGGGTATCAACAGGCCACCGTCCCGCTTCTCCAATACAGCAGCCAGGAATTGAACGGCATGACGCCCGACGAACTCGACCGCGTGAAGTCGCAGTATGCCTCCGTCGAACTCGTCGATGGCGCGAACGTCACCTCAATGGCGACCATCGGGGCGATCCGCAACGACGCCCAGAACATCGAAAACCAGATCAACAATCTCGAACAGGATTCGCTCTCGAACAACCCGAACCTCAATTCCGAGATCTCGGTGTTGAACAAAATCAACGCCACGAACGTGCTCACTCTGCGCACGCTTCAAGACTCGAACAAGCTCCTGCTTTCGTTGCTCGAGCAAAACGTCATTGCGGCAAAACAGCAGCGCGAAGCAACCGCCAATTCGATTAACGCCGAGATCGAACGCCGCGCGACGCTGGCCAGCAACCTCGCCCAGGTTACCAGCACGCTCGGCAATTCGCTCCAGAACTACCGAATGCCGTAATCCCAATTGCCCCGGACCTCACCGCGTCGAAGGAGCAGTCTATGCAGACCGACTTCCTGCAGTTCATCTATCAGGCCATCAACAACATGCTTACGCAGAACCTCGGCTTCTTCGACGCCATGGGCCAGAACCTCTTTCGCATGTTCGCCACCATCCTCGTTGTGTGGTACGGCGTCAAGATGGCTCTCTCTGCCGCGAGCGGCCACCATTCACTTCATTTCGAGAACCTCGCCAGCCTCATCCTGACCATCAGCTTCGGCTTCGGCATGGTCAACTATTACAACCGGCCCATTCCCGGTGTCGGCTCAAGCTTTCACAATCTCATTACCGACGAATCCCAATTCCTTGCGAACCAGATCACGCAGAATCAATTGCAGACGGTGATTGACGGCGTGAGCGACTTCGAGGCCCGTCTTGATTCGCCCACGTTCGGAGATTTCCTCGGGACCGCGATCTACGTCATCATCATTATCCTGCTTGCGGCAGCACAGGCCATCACTATCGTTGTTGTCGCCTTCGGGTTCATCGCCACGGCGGTATGCGTCCTGGTGGGGCCGATTTTCATTCCATTTTTCATCGTTCCAGAAATGGAATGGCTTTTCTGGGGATGGTTGAAGGCGTTCATCCAATATGCCTTCTACCAAGTCATCGCGGCAGCGGTGGTCTATATCATTGCGCACCTGCTTGTCGGGACGCTTCGTCTCCCGCCGTCCGGGACGCTCTCGACCGTGCAGCTAATGGCGTGGTTCCCCGTGCTGCTTATCACCTTTCTTGCCTCGATTTATGCGCTTCTGAAAATCCCGGTCCTCACGAACCACATCTTCAGCGGCGCTTCCGGCGGCTCTTCCGGTGCGCTGCTTGGGTTTTTCGCCGCTCGCCTAAAAGCGTAAGCCTGACGTACCAAATCACAACAATTTCGGGAGCAATTCTGCCATGAGCAACGACCTCAGTTTCCACGACGCGAAGCGGCTCTATTTGGAACAATACGGTGACCCAATGGTGACGAATACCTATCTCAAGATTGCACTCGTTTTGCTTGCGCTTGTGGCGATTGGTCTGGGCCTAATTGACCTCAGAACCATTCGCACGTTCCAGAACTTCCGCCCGCTGGTAATCCGCATTGACCAGTTGGGACGGGCCGAGGCATTAAGCTACAGCAACTTCGAATACAAGCCGCAGGACGCCGAGGTTCGCTATTTTCTCTCACAGTTCTGCCAGCTCTATTACGGGCGCAATCGCTATACCATCAACGACGACTTTTCGAAGTCTCTCTACTTCCTCGACGGCAAGCTCGCCAGCGACATCATTGATGCCTACAAGAAGAGCGACATCATCAAGAGCTTCCTGACCGACCCGTCCAAGCCCGAAATCGACATCGAGGTGAAGAACGTCGCCATCGAGGAACTCGAAAAGCCGCCCTACCGCGCCCGCGTGGACTTCTACATGGTCTACTACTCGCCCGCCGACCACAGCGAACTCAAGCGCACGCTTTACACCGCCAATTTCGTTTTCTTCTTCAGGACCCACGTGCCGAATGAACTCATTCCCATCAACCCTCTCGGCATGACCATCACCTACTTCCGCGAAGACGAAGCCTTCAAGTAGGCCTGTCACAGACACAGATTTTCGGAGGTTTACCTCATGGTTGCGAACGCTCTTCTGTTTTCGCTCGCCTTGCTGCTTGCCATCGCCTTTTACCTCATGGGCGAATTGAAGTTCTTGGCCCCGTACCGGGTGTTCCTTTTCCGCGAGTATGGCTGGGCGCTCGCCACTTTCTTCGGCGGCTTGTTTCTGAACTTCTTCGCGGGCGCTTTCGTGCTTATCCGCAAGTTCTTCCTCAAGGACACGGGCCGCAAGCTCTCGCACATCGACAAGCAGTTCCACATCCGCCACGCCGACCTGCCCGTCGAGCTTGACGAAGACGAGAGAAACTGAAATGTCCCGCTACGATCCATTCGACCGCGAGGAGCTACGAGCGCCAAGTCCGGCCAGCGAGGGACGCCGCGAGCGCAAGCCGGAAGACAACTCACCGAGCATCGGACGCGGCGGGTCGAGTATTGGGGAACCAACCGACTCGCGCAACCGCACACAGAGCGAACACGGCAGGGGGTCCGACACTCGGCAGAAGTACCAGGGCCGCGAGCGCACCTACAATCTGCGCGAGTCCGAGATTCACACACTTGCCGAAATCGGCGAGTTCCGCGCCGTTCGAACCAAAGACCTCGTTGAATATCGCTACGGCGGCGACACGAAACAGGCGGACCGCGATCTCAGAGACCTGAAGGCCCAGGGCCTCATCCAGCAGAAGACGCTGCCCGGCACGGAGAAGGAGCCTCTCCTCACCCTCTCGCGTGAGGCGCACCAGTTCCTTGACCGGAACCGACCGCAAGACTTACTCAAAAACCAGGCCCTCTATCACGGCTTCGTCAAGCCGCGCGAAGCCCGGCACGACGCCGAGGTCTATCGCCTCTACCAAAAAGAAGCCGAGCGAATCACAAGCGAAGGCGGAACCAAACTCCGCGTCGTGCTCGACTTCGAGTTGAAACGGGATCTCTACCGTGACCTCGCAAAGTTGAAAGACCTGCCGCCTGAACAGCAAGAAGAGGAACGAGAACGAATCGCCCAGAACCACGGGCTGACAGTCGTGGACGGCAAGATTCCTTTACCCGATCTGCGAATCGAATACGAAACCCGCGACCACGAGCAGGCGCGCGTGGACTTGGAACTGGCCACGCAGGATTACCGCGAGCGAGGCCTTGCGGAGAAATCCAGGGCCGGCTTCACGATCTACGCCCCCGGAAACGAAGCGGATCGCTTGCGCGCCGCCATTCGAGACCCCGAACTCACCAAGGAAATCCTAAGCCTATGAGATTCTCGAACCAACATATCCAAGCGCTGAGGAATCTCGGCTACACCGAGCGCGAGGCACAGTTTCTCTATGTCGTCGCAATCCATTCCGGCTATTTCACTCAGACGCAGCTCTGCCATTTTCTCGGGAACAAATCTGGCCGCGCGGCACGCTCGTTCACTTTGCGACTCCTATCGCGCAAACACGCACGGGACCGCAAGTACCAGAACAATGCCCGCGTCTATCACCTTGCCCATCGGCGCATCTATCAAGCTATCGAGAGGGAGAATCTGCGCAATCGTCGCATCCACACCTTCGAATTCATGAAGGTCCGGCTCGCCATCCTCGACTTTGTCCTCGGCCATCTGCAGCACGACTATTTCGAAGGGGAAGCCGAGAAGGTCCAGCACTTCGAGGGGCGCTTTCACATCCGTCCGAAGGAGATGCCGGGCCGGACTTATCGCGGGGCCAACAGGGTTCCTGACACGATCCGCTACTTCGTGGATAAGTTTCCTCTGTTCCTGGACTTCACTGTGGCCAGCGAACCGCACCTCACGCTGAGCTTCATTGATCCCGGCTTCGGAAACCTCGAAGCGTTCAAGACGCACCTCAGCGCCTATGCGACGTTCCTCGGACGAATCCCTCGGTTCGCTTTTCTCTTTGCGAGCCCACACGTGCGGCTTTTCAAGACAGCAGAAAGTCATTTCAAAGAGGTGACAGACCCGCAGCCCGGAAAGCTTTCCGAGCAAGTCGCTCGCTACTTTGAGTTGCGCGCGAGTTGGGAAGCAAAGAAATACGAATTGCTGAAGGACCCCGACATCGAATATATGAACCACGCGAAGCAATGTTTCGCGGGCGAATTGTTCGAATCCGCCTTCAAGGATTGGAAGGCGGGACGCCTCACGCAGAAAGACCTTGTCGCGGTGCTGGAAAACCGCGCGCGGCGCAGTCAGGAAATCGAATTCAAGACTTGCCTTCTGCCGCGCGATTACTCCTCTTTCGGCCAAAACTCGACCATCACGGGCAAACCGCTCTGAAAACGGTTCTCCTAGCGGTTTTCCTTACGGTTTTCCGCACCTGTTCCCGTAAAGCCCATTACGACAGCGCGATGCAAACGCAAGGCCCCCAAATTGGGACGCGGAAAAGAACGCGGAAAGGGCGGGAGCGACCCCACCGTGCCGCAAAATTGCGGCCCGGTCCCTGCGGGCCTTGGGGGTCGCTCCCGCCCTTTCAAACCTCCGCGCTGATTCGTTGCCCGCGTCCCTGAGCACGGAACTTCCGATACTCACTTCAATTCAGGAGACAACCAATGTCCATCATCAAGAAGCCAGCAACACCGCCTGAGACCGTCACCCTCGAAGTGCAGATCGAGCAGCCCTTGATCGAGATGCTCGACCGCTACGCCGAGTTCATCGGCAGCACCCGCGACCACATCGTCACTTCCGCCGTTCGGCTTGTTTTCAAGAAGGACTACGAGTTCAAGCGTTGGCTCCGCGAGCAACTCGGCACGCCGAAGGCGAGAAGAACTTCGGAAGCGCAGAACGACGCTCCGGCGAAGGCGGTGAAGGCATGATTCAGCGCATCCTCAATTCGAAGAACTTCCTCGCCTTTCTCCTGGCCTCGGCCACCGGCATGTATCTCTACTTTGTCTATCCGTTTCCTTCGGCAAACCTCTTTCTCCGAGCCATCGGGTTCCGGGCTCCGCTCATCTATCGCGGGGCGTTCTATTCCTATACCGCGATGCTCTTCACTACGCCGTACATCTTCCTTTCAATTCTTCTGTCGGGACTCTATATCTTCGCCCTGAAAGTCGGACGCCGTGCCAAGCCCTCGCAGCTTCCGCCCTACCCCGACCCAAGCCTACGCCGTGACCTGTCCCTTGTCGTAGGCGAAGTCCATAACCGACGCAAACCTGTGCCGTCCGCGAATCCTCGTTGGCTCACCATTCCCGAGCGCGGCCTCTACACCGGAATCGCCATCTTCGGCGCTGTGGGCAGCGGCAAGACAAGCTGCTGCATGTATCCCTTCGCCGAGCAGGTGTTCGCCTACAAAGCCCACAGCAAAGAGGAACGCATCGGCGGACTCGTGCTCGAAGTGAAAGGTGACTTCTGCCACAAAGTGAAAGGCATCCTCGAAAAGCACGGGCGCGGCGAGGACTACATCGAAGTGAGCCTCGACGCCGAGTACCGCTACAACCCGCTCCACAACGACCTCGACGCCTACGCTCTCGCGTATAACGTCGCCGCGCTCTTGAACAACCTTTTTGGCAAGGGCAAGGAACCTTTCTGGCAGCAGGCGTACACGAACCTCATCAAGTTCATCATCCTGCTCCACAAGGTCGCTTACGACTATGTGACCTTCTTCGATGTCTACGAATGCGCCATCTCGCCCGCGCTTCTCCAGGAACGGATCGAAGAGGCTGAGCGCATCCTTTCGGCCGAATCTCAACTTTACATCTCAGCGGACGATTACGCCTCCGAGCATCACACCGAACTTCAGGCGTTTCACTTCATTCTCGAAAAATCTCGGCACAAGTACCACACGGTCGCCACGCACGAACTCCGCGACTTCCTGAAGAAAAACCAGATTCCGTTCGAGGACGACACCGATTCTGCAACGGACAAGACCATCGCACGCAAGCGTGCGCAGCTTGATTCCGTGAAACGCTGGTTCAATCACGACTGGCAGAGCCTCGAACCGAAACTCCGTACGTCCATCGTCGAAGGCATCTCCGTCTTCCTGTCGCTCTTCGACGATAATCCCGACGTGAAGCGGACCTTCTGCCCGCCCGCTGAGTGCTATGACCCTGTGGCCAATGCTGACCACCGCCACGGCAAACCGCTGCCATCGTTCTCGTGGCTCATCGAGAACGGCAAGGTCTGCGCCCTCAACTTTCCCATCGGCATGAACGCCGGCCTCGCCCGCGCGCTCGGTGTCATGATGAAGCTCGATTTCGAGCGCGCTGTCCTGAATCGCATTCCCTATATGGAAGCCCACCCGCAACAGTACTTCCGGCAGGTTCTTTTCCTCTGCGACGAATACCAGCATTTCGCCACAGTCGGTGAGAACGAGCCGTTGGGCGATGAGAAGTTCTTCAGTCTCTCACGCCAGCCGAAGTGCATCCCTATCGTGGCGACGCAGAGCATCAGCTCACTGAAATCCGTATTACCCGGAGAAACGTGGCGATCACTTCTTCAGACGTTCCGCACCAAGATTTTCTTTGCTCTTTCGGACGACTTCTCGGCGAGCGTCGCAAGCGAGCTTTGTGGGCGAGAAGATCGCCTGAAGGTCAGCTACAACATCTCGGAGAGCGGCCACGACGCCAAGGTGAGTTTCTTCAGCGGCAAAGCTCTGTCGAACCGGGCTAACGTGACGACCTCCAAAAGCTACGTCACGCACAACGACTATCGCTTCGACACAAAAACGTTCACCGAACTCAAGAACGCGCAGTCCGTCACCCTCGCTTACGACGGCTTCAATCCCATGCCGCCGATGTTCTGCTACCTCAAACCCCATTTCAACGACGTGAACAAGTCCTACTTCCGCCAGGTTGCGGACGGTGAGCTATGACGAATGGAATGGAGAACCAATGATGCTCGGCTTCGAGACCATCCTGCCATTCTTGCGGCCCATCGAGCGCCTGATCCGCGACGACTCCGTCAGCGAAATCATGATCAATGGTTCGAACCGCGTCTTCATCGAGCGCGCCGGAGTGCTTGAGTACGTGCCAGAGCTTGCCCTGAGCGAGAAGTCTCTCATGGTTGCCGTCAAGAACATCGCGCGGCGGCTTGGCGACGACATCTCCGAACAGAAGCCGATTCTCGACTCCCGGCTCCCGGACGGTAGCCGCGTCGCAGCCGTCATCCCGCCGTGCAGTATTCATGGCGTGACGCTCACAATCCGTAAGTTCAACAGTCGCGACTACACGATGGAAGATTTGGTGAAGTGCGGGAGCGCTGACGCAACTCTCGTTGATCGTCTGAAAACCTACATCGAGAGACGGCAGAACATCCTCATCAGCGGCGGTACCGGCACCGGCAAAACAACGCTTTTGAACGCTTTGGGAAAGCTCATTCCCGACGACGACCGAATTCTCATCATTGAAGACACGTCGGAGATTCAACTTGAAAAGCCAAATCTCGTCCGTTTTGAGGCTCGACAAGCCCAACCAGGGATTCCGGCAGTCACCATCCGCGACTTGCTCAAGGCATCACTCCGGCACCGACCCGACCGGATCATTCTCGGGGAAATTCGCGGCGGCGAGGCCTTCGACCTGCTTCAACTCCTCAATAGCGGACACGCAGGTACGCTCTCGACTGTTCACGCCAGTTCCGCTCAACAAGCGATCTCACGTTTCACGAGTTGCGTTCTTCAGAGCGGAGTCGAATTGCCCTACCGGGCAATAAAGAACAACATCTCCGAATCGCTGAACGTCATCGTCCAGCTCGAACGCCAACCAGGAAGACGATACATCTCACAGGTTCTCGATATTCAGGCATATAACGCCGATCGCGACCAATATGAATTGGTCTCGGTCTACAACGAGAAATCGCATTCCATAGACGCCACGATCTCGAACAACCTCCAGTAACGCAATCCCGTAATCTCCAAAGGAAGAACTACCATGAACCAACCATGTCTTGAAGACACGCTCACAACTGCATCTGTGGCCAGCGAAATCCCTCTCACCGTCAAAGAGGCGGCCAAATATCTTGGTGTGAGTCCGCAGACCGTGTATCTTTGGGCTGAGCGAAAGCAGATTCCCCATCTCCGCGTAATGGGTCGGAACATCCGGTTTATCAAATCGGACCTCGAAACATTCCGCGCGTCCTTCAAACAGGAGATGGAGAATGAGTAGACCAATAGAGCACGACGGCGTTGTCTATCGGCGTGAAGGGTCGAAATTCTGGTGGATCTGTTACCGGGATAGAACCGGTAAGCGCCAGAGAGAGTCAACCTTCACCGAAGACTGGCAAGAAGCCCACAGGATGTTACGTACTAGGCTTGAGGCCAGGGATGGCAACGTTTTGCAGGTGGTTCGCAAAGGTGAAAGCCTGAGTTTCGGCGAGTGGGCGGACTTCTTCTTGGAAAACTATTCCAAGCCGCCTGTTCGTCAGCCAGGTACTCACTCTGCGAATATCAGGTGCGTTCAACACCTGAAGAAGGCCTTCGCTACCCGGCGCTTGATAAACGTAGGTGCTGACGAGATCGAATTGTATCTTCGTGAGCGACTTCGTCAACGAGTCAGGGTCAGGCTCGGCAAAGGCTACCGGGAAGAAGGCTTGCTAAAAGCAACAACGGTTCACCAGGAATTGCGGGTGCTTCGCCGAATGTTGAACGTGGCGGTTCGAAAGAGACTGCTGATCTCGAACCCATGTGCGATGGTGGAATTTCCCGTTGCCTTGAAAGGGATGTTCCGTCCACATTACGTTACCTGGTCCGAACAGCAGACGATTGAAAACAACGCAATGCCGCATCTGCGGAATGCCATCCGCATCATAGCGGAAACCGGGTTGCGGGTGAAGAAGGAATTGCTTCCGATGAAGAAGAAGCATATCGATTTTCTCAATGGAGTTCTCTGGATTCCAGATTCCAAGACGCCACACGGTGTTGCGGAAATCCCTTTGACGAAAGTCGCGTTGGAAGCGTTCCAGAATCAAGTCGCAATCTCTGGGAAGGGAGAGTTCCTCTTTCCCAGCGACCTAAACCCAAAGGGACACTTGAGGTCCCTGCGGACTGCCTGGAGAAAGGCCCTGAAAAGAGCCAAAGTTCCTTATTTCAGGCTTTATGACCTGCGCTCCACATACGCCACACGGCTCAGTGCCGGAGGCGTAGCGGACGAATGGGTCATCCAAATGCTTCGTCAAGGCGACTCGCAAGTGTTCAAGAAGTATTCTCAAATGAAGTTACAGATGAAGAGGGAAGCACTGGACAAAATCAATCGCCGGGCCAACGAAATGTCGGGAGTTTTGACACAGCAAGGTTCCGGCGGCAGGGGTTTTGACACAGTTCTGACACAGTAGAGGGCAAAAAGTGAGTTTTCCGAGTTTGCGAACGGCTGCAAATGCTTTAACATCAGTAAAAGTTCCCGCTGTGGGCGTGTAGCTCAGCTGGGAGAGCACCTGCTTTGCAAGCAGGGGGTC
>Ga0307372_10005802_pt1 | contig 18333 bp, 14 predicted proteins | sample OX1MG_FD_202533 | JGI IMG/M metagenome (GOLD analysis project Ga0307372, IMG submission 202533) | Soil microbial communities from Risofladan, Vaasa, Finland - OX-1 | ecosystem: Environmental > Terrestrial > Soil > Coastal area > Acid sulfate soil | place: Finland: Risofladan, Vaasa | collected...
CAATACGTCCGGCAAGCCGCGCCACGTGCTCGACGGCTACAAGGTGCTCGACTTCACCCACGTCCTGGCCGGCCCGACGGTCACCCGCATGATGGCCGAGATGGGCGCCGAGATAATCAAGGTCGAACTCGCCCCCAACGGCGATCTGACGCGCGGGCTGCCCTATCTGCGCGACGGGCGCAGCGCCTACTACATCCAGCAAAACCGCGGCAAGCAGAGCCTCTGCGTCGACGTCAAAAATCCCGCCACGATCGACATCCTCAAAGGGCTGGTGCGCAAGGTCGATGTGCTGGTGGAGAATTTCTCGCCCGGCGTGATCGGGCGCATCGGCCTGGACTACGCCACCGTCAGCGCGCTCAACCCGCGCATCGTGATGTGTTCGATTTCGTCGCTCGGCCAGACCGGCGAAATTGCCAATCGCCCCGGCTACGACTACCTCGGCGCATGCTGGGCGGGCGTTATCGATATGATCGGCGAAGCCGACGGCGTGCCGGTCTTTCCGCAGTTGGGCATCGGCGATATCAGCACCGGCGTCCATGCGCTGAGCGCGATCACCTCCGCCCTGCTCTACCGCGAGCGCACCGGCGAGGGTCAGTTCGTCGAGACTTCGCTGCTCGATGCCTACTTCGGCTACCACGAACTGAACGTGCAACTGGCCAGCGCGAGCGGCGGCACGCAGTTACCCCGCCGCAACGGATCGCATCACTACGCCGTGACGCCCGCCGGCATCTTCAAGGGCAAGCAGGGCTACATCTTCATCATCGCCGGCATCGACCATCAGTTCCCGCTGATGTGCCGCGCGATGGGCCGGCCCGAATTGGCCACCGATGCGCGTTTCAAGGACATCCCGGCGCGGGCCGCCAACGCCACCGAGCTGATCGGCATCGTCCAGGCGTGGCTCGACGCGACGGCCAGCGACGAGGAGGCCCTGAGCATTCTCACGGAATATCGTGTGCCCCACGCGCCGGTGCTGACCGTTCCGCAGGCGATGGCGCATCCGCATCTGCGCGAGCGCGGCACGGTGCGCACGGTGCACGATCGTTTTCTCGGCGATTTCGACGTTCCCGGCTTTCCGCTGCGCTTCTCGAAATTTCCCGGGCAGTTGGCGCTCGACGCGCCGACCCTGGGCGAGCATAACGAGTCCATACTGCGCGAGTACCTCGACTATTCGCCCGAGCAGATTCGCGCGCTCGAGGCCGCCGGCGTCCTGGTCAGCGGCCCCCGCTGAGGCCGCCGACGCCGCCGCAATCGGTTCAAACGCTGCGCCCGCGCTGCATCCGGCGCTGGCGCAGCGCGTCCCAATAGGGCATCCACACGACCAGGATGGTCGCCGCCCCGCTCGCGTCCAGCGCGACGTCGGAGAGCATCCCGCTGCGCGCGGGCGTCAGCAGTTGCAGCGTTTCGTCGAGCGAGGCCAGCGCGACACAGGCCGCGAACGCGGCGACTGGCCGTCCGCGCAGCGGTCCGAGATTCAGCAGCACGAACAACGTACCGTATTCACTGAAATGCGCCGTCCAGCGAATCAACTCCTGGCAATAATAGAGCGTATCGTAGGTCGCGTGCGGCCAGATCCGCTCGAACATCGGATCGAACATCACCTGGGTGCGCGCGAGCGAAAAGAGCGGGGAGCCGAGGCCCAGGATGATCGCCGCGCAAATCACCGGCGCAAGCCAATAGCGGCGCAGGCGTCTCGAGCGTTCACGGTCGGCGGCCGGGCTGAAACCAGAAGCGCGCGGCTTCGTCATTAATTCCATGGGACTGTGGTCCAATCTCCGGTGTCAGAGGCGGCGCGGGGCGTATCGCCGCAGGAGTCACTTATTGGCATGAATGTCGTAACACCGTCTTAATTCAGTTGAATCGTTGCCCCAAGAATGTACAGATATGAGGACACGAATTCTGCTGATGAAGTCGCGCATCCGCCAGACGCTATCGCCCTGCCTCCTCGCCATGGCCGCGCTATGTCTGGCCGGTTCACCTGCGCGCGCCGCCGCCAAACGACCCGCCAAGGCGCCGGCCTTTCATGGCGTCCTGACCTATCATTATGACAACGCCCGCACCGGTGTGAATCCCGAAGAGTCGATGCTCACGCCGGGCAACGTGAATCCGCAGTCGTTCGGCAAGCTGTTCAGCTACCCGGTCGATGGCTACGTCTATGCCCAGCCGCTCTACGTGCGCAATGTGATGATTCCCAAGCTGGGCGCGCACAACGTCATCTTCATCGTCACCGAGCATAACAGCGTCTACGCCTTCGACGCCGACGGCAACGGCGCCGCGCCGCTGTGGCAGCGCAGCTTGATCAACCCGGCCGCCGGGGTCACGAGCGTGGCGGCAACCGACGTCCTGTCGCAGGATATCGTGCCCGAAATCGGTATCACCAGCACGCCGGTGATCGATTCGGTCGGCACGCTCTATGTAGTCGCCAAGACCAAGGAGAACGGCAGCTACGTCCAACGCCTTCACGCGCTCGATATCGCGACCGGCAAGGAGCGGCCCAACTCGCCGCGCGTGATCACCGCGACGGTCACCGGCACTGGCGACGGCAGCTCGGCGGTCGGCGTCGTGCCGTTCAATCCGCTGCGCGCCAACCAGCGGTCGGCACTGGCCGAAGTCAAGGGTATGATCTACGCGGCCTTCGCCTCGCATGGCGACAACGGCCCGTACCACGGATGGGTTCTGGGCTACGGCTCGCGCACGCTCAAGCTGTTCCAGACCTTCAATGTCACGCCCAACGGCGGGGACGGCGGGATCTGGCAGGGCGCCAACGGCCCGGCGGCCGACGCCAGCGGCGCACTCTACATCGCCGCGGGCAACGGCACGTTCGACGCCGACAGCGGCGGCCTCGACTACGGCGACAGCGCGATCAAGCTGGTCAGCCGCGTGATCAAGCATCGCCCCGAACTCGCCGTGGCCGACTACTTCACGCCCTACGATCAGAGCAATCTCTCCGCGAAGGATCTCGACTTCGGCACCACCGGCGCGATCGTCCTGCCCGACCAGCCGGTGGGTCCCAAACATCTCCTGCTGGTGGCCAACAAGAGCGGCACCGTCTACCTGCTCGACCGCGATAATCTGGGCCATTACAACGTCGATGACGATTCGCAGATCGTGCAGGAGCTTCCCGCGATGCTCGGGATGACCTACACGCCGCCGGCCTACTTCAACGGCCACGTCTACTTTGGTCCGCAGAACCGCCCGCTGCTGAGCTTTCCGCTGGTCAACGGCCAGATTTCGGTCGACGGCGAAATCCGGGGCGGCGACGCCTTCGGCTTTCCCGGCGTGGTCCCGTCGGTCTCCGCCAACGGCACCGCCAGCGGCATCGTCTGGGTCATCCAGTCCGATCAGTACGCCTCGAGCGGACCCGCCGTGCTCTACGCCTACGACGCCAGCACCCTGACCGAGCTTTACGACAGCAACATGCAGGGCACGCGCGATATCGCCGGCCCGGCGGTCAAGTTCACCACCCCGACGATCGCCAACGGCAAGGTCTACCTCGGCACCCAGCATACGGTCGACGTCTACGGCCTGCTCAGCCCATAGGAAAACTCTGCACAAGTCAGCTGCTCATTCTGAACGGAGTCTGCGACGTGAAGAATCCCGGGATTTTTCGCTGCGCTCAAAATGACCGAGTAGTCCTTGTGCAGAGCTTCCGTAGCTGACGTGATCCTCACAGCCCCGATGCGTTCGCATTGATCCCCGACGCCGGGCTGCTCTCGATCGCGATTTACGCGCCGCGGCGCACGGCCTAATATGGCGATGCGCAAACGGCGCGGGCGGAGGAATCCACGATGGCGGGAAACGTACTCGCGCGAGCGTATTTCCACACGATTGCCCGGCTGCGCCGCGCGCTTGGCCCGCGCTACGACCTCGAAGCGCTGTGGGAGCAACATACCGCATTCGAGTTCGGCCAGCGCGACGCCGCCGCGACCATGGCCACGATGGTCGCCGAGCCCTACGTCAACCATGTGCCGACGATGACCGGCGGCTACGGCCAGCATGAATTGCTGCGCTTCTACGCCAACCATTTCATTCCCACGCTGCCGCGCGACATCAAGCTCGTGCCGATCTCGCGCACCGTCGGAACCGATCGGCTGGTCGATGAATTTATCCTCTGCTTCACGCACGACATAGAAATCGACTGGATGCTGCCGGGCGTCGCGCCGACCGGAAAATACGTCGAGGTGCCGACCGTCGCGATCGTCCAGTTCCGCGGCAACCGGCTCTACAACGAGCATATCTATTGGGATCAGGCGACCGTGATGGTTCAGTTGGGCCTGCTCGATCCCGCGGGGCTGCCGGTCGCGGGTATCGAGACCGCGCGCAAGATGCGCGACGAGCGGCGGCCGTCCAACACCCTGATGGCGCGCTGGAAGACGAGCGCGGAAAAGTAGCCACCGATCCGATCGCTATCGTCCCAGCCTTAGCGCCGTGCGGCCGGCGCGCCATGTGCGCCTGCGCACGGCGCTAAGGCTGGGCGGGGGGCGCGGTGATCGGCCGGACCGGCTCGCCGTCGCGCGCGGCCTGCCCGACGTTGAGCGCGACCAGGTCGTCGCTCGCGATACCGTGCCTGATCTGCACGTTCACCCCGTCGTCGTAGCCGAGCGTCACCGGCGCGAGCTTTAGCCGATCGGCGCGGACCACCGGCACGTAGGGTTGGCCGTCGAGAAAGATCAGCGCGTCGTCGGGCACCATCGGCACCCCGGGCGGCATCGCGACCGTGAACGCGATCGTCGCGTACATGCCCGGATAGAGCGACCCGTCGGGGTTGTTGAGGTCGACCTCCGCCAGCATCGTGCGCGTGGCGCTGGTCAGCGCCATCGGATGGCGGGTGACGGTGCCGACGAAGCGGCGATCGGGAAACTCGGTCACGGTGACCGCCGCCGCGTCGCCGTCGCGGATAAACGGCGCGGCGCTCTGCGGCACGTCGGCGTAAACCCGCAGCGTCGTCAGCGTGGCCAGCGCGATCACCGGCGTATTGGGCGTCGCCGAACCCGACGGCGTGGTGACCTGCGGTATCAACTGTCCCGGGTCCACGTAGCGCGCCGTGACCATTCCGGCAAACGGCGCGCGGATCTCCTTGTATTGCTGCATCGCGGCGTATTGATCCAGCGTCGCGCGCGCCGCGCGCATCGCGCCGCGCGCCTCGTCGGCCGTCTGCGCCGCGATCACCCGTTCGCGCAACAGCGCCTGATCGCGCCGGTCGGTGATCAGCGCCAGGTCGTAGTTCGCGCGGGCGTTGGCCACCTGGTTGTCGACTTCGGGCGAATCGAGCCGCGCAATCAATTGGCCCTTGACCACGCGATCGCCCTTGTCGACGTAAATCTCCTTCAGGTAGCCGGGAATCTTGGCGTAGACCGGGGTCTCGATAAAGCCGTGCACGGTCCCCGGCAGTGTGACGACCCGGCTGCTCGCGGAGCGCACCACCGGTGCGACCAGCACGCGCGGACCGAGGTCGGCCTGCTCGACGAGGTCGGCGCTTTGCCGGTTGAGGCGCACGCCGCGCGCCAGCACCATCCCGGCGGTGAGCGCCAGCACGACGATCGCGACGACGATCCAGCCGGGATAGTAGATGCGCCCGGGGGGCCGGGGCGTATAGGTTTTCGGATCGTCCTGCATGCTCAATATCCGCCGCCTCACGCGTCGGGCAGCGTCACCGCCTCGATCTCCGCGTCGCGTTCGTGCTTGCCCTTGACCTCGCCGCTCAGCGTCGCATAGACCGCCGGCACCACGAACAGGGTCATCAGCGTCGCCACCAGCAGGCCGCCGATCACCGCGCGCCCCAGCGGCGCATTCTGCTCGCCGCCCTCGCCCAGCGCCAGCGCCATCGGCAGCATCCCGAGCACCATCGCGAGCGCCGTCATAATCACCGGACGCAGGCGCGTGCGCGCCGACTCGATCGCCGCGGCGGTGGGCGTATAGCCCTGCTCGCGCAATTCGTTGGCGAAGATTACCACCAGGTTGCCGTTGGCCACGCCGACGCCGACCGCCATCACCGCGCCCATCAGCGACTCGACGTTGATCGTCGTGCCGGTCAGCGCAAGCATCCAGAGCACGCCGGCCAGCGCGCCCGGCACCGCCAGCATGATCACCAGCGGCTCGAGCCACGACTGGAAGTTCGCGACCATCAGCAGGTAGACCAGGATAATCGCGAGCACGATACCCAGGCGCAGGCTGGCGAACGATTCGCGCATCGCGTCGCTCTGCCCGCGAATCGTAATCCGCGTGCCGGGCGGCAATTCTCCGACCTCGTCGATCGCTTGCTGCACCGCGGCCGACGCGCTGCCCAGGTCGCGTCCGGCCACCCCGCAATTCACGTCGATCACGCGCTGCACGTTGTAATGATTGACTACGGCGGGCTCAACGTCCTGGCTGACCGTGGCCACGTTGGAAAGCAGTTGATTGCCGCCCGCCGGGTTGTCGCCGGCCGCCACGGTCAGCGGCGTATTGCCCAGCGCCTGAACCGAGTCGTAGAGATGCTGCGGCACCTGCTCGAGCACGCTGTAGTTGACGCCGTTGCGCAGATCGAGCCAGTAGGTCGGCTGGATCAGCGCATTGGTCGCCAGACTGATCAGCAGGTCGGAGGCGATCGTGCGCTCGTCGAGCCCGACCTCGAGCGCCTTGACGCGGTCGACCTTGACGCGAATCGTCGGGTAGTCGAGAAGCTGTCCGATACGCACGTCGGTCAGCCCCGGAATGCGCATCATCGCGTCCTCAAGCTGGCGTCCGATGCGGTAGTTGGCCGCCATGCTCTGCCCCGAGATCTGCACGTCGATCGGCGCTGAGAGGCCGAAATTCAGCACCTGGCTCACGATGTCGGCGGCCTGAAAATAGACCTGCACGCCGGGAAACCGCTCGCGCACCATGCGCCTGATCGCGGCCTGGTAGCCGGCCACCGGATGATGCCCGGGCTTGAGCGAAATCAGCACGTCGGCGTCCTGCGGACCCACGCTGTCGGTCTGGTAAAAGGCCAGCACGTAGGCGAATGCCGGTAGCCCGATATTGTCGCTGATGCCGTCGAGCTCGCCCGGCGCGATCACGCCGGTGACCGCCCGCTCGAGCCGATCCACGATCCGCTCGGTCTCCTCGACCCGCGTGCCGGTCGGCGCGCGCACGTGCATCTTCATCATGCCGGCGTCGACCGTGGGGAAAAAATCCTGGCCGATCACCGGCGCCAGGAACAACGACGATCCGATCACGATCGCGACCACCGCCAGACCGAACGCGCGCCGCGCGATGAACTTGCCGAGCAGCCCGCGGTAGCCGTCCTTGAAGCGCTCGAAGCCGCGGTCGAAGCCGCCCACGAAGCGCGCCCACGCGCCGCTCTCCACCGCCTCGCGATGCTCCTCCGGCATCAGGTATCGCGCCATCGCCGGCACCAGCGTGCGCGACAGCAGGTACGACGTGAGCATCGAGTAGACCACCGCCAGCGCCAGCGGCGTGAACAGGTAGCGCGCCACGCCGTAGAGCAGCACCACTGGAAAGAACACGATGCAGATGGCCAGCGTGCCGATCAGCGCCGGCGTCGCGATCTCGGAGGAGCCGTCGAGAATCGCCACCAGCAGCGGCTTATGCATCGCGTGATGGCGATGGATATTTTCGATCGCCACCGTCGCGTCATCCACCAGCATCCCGACCGCCAGCGCCAGCCCGCCGAGCGTCATGATATTGATCGTCTGACCGGAGAGCTTGAGCCCGACGATCGCGGTCAGAATCGACAGCGGAATCGACAGGATTACGATCAGCATGCTGCGCGCCGATCCGAGAAAGATCAGCACCATCAGCGCGACCAGCCCGGCCGCGATCACCGCCTCGCGCACCACGCCCCATAGCGCGCCGCGCACGAACACCGACTGATCGAACGCCAGCCGCAGCTTCAGCCCCTTGGGCGCGGTCTCCAGGATCAGCGGCATGATGCCTTTGACCTGATCGATCACGCTCAGCGTCGAGGCCGCCGCGTGCTTGAAAATCGGGATGTAGGTGGCGCGCTTGCCGTCGACCCGCACGACGTTGCTCTGCACCTGATGGGTGTCGGTGACGGGCGCGACCTCGCCCAGCAAGATCGGCGTGCCGTTGACCAGCTTGATCGGCAGATGGTTGAAGCTGGCGACGTCGGTGGGACTGCCGTTGAGCTCGACGCGATACTCGCGATTGCCAATCTTCACCGAACCGGCCGGGATGATCGTGTTGGTGTTGGCCAGCGCCTGCGCCACGTCCGCGGCCGAGAGCCCGTTGGCGTAAAGCTGGCCCGGGTTCAGGTTGACCATCACCGATCGCGTCCGCCCCCCAAACGGCGACGGCGCCGACAGTCCCTCGATACTGAACAGGCGCACGCGGATGAAGTTGAGACCGTAGTCGAACAACTGCTGCTCGGAGAGCGTGTCGCTGTAAACATCGAGCTGCGCGACCGGCACGTTGGCCGCGTTGTAGTCGACCACGTTGGGCGCCACCATGCCGGGCGGAAAGATCGACAGTAGCGCTTGCGACATCGCCGCAATCTGCGCGATTCCCGCCGCCGTCGTCGTCCCCGGATGGAAGTACACCCGGATGATCCCGGCGCCGGCGATCGACTCCGACTCCATGTGCTCGATATCGTTGACCGTGGTCGACATCGCGCGCTCGCTGATAATCACCACCCGCCGCTCCATGTCGACCGCCGACAGGCCCGGGTAGCCCCACACCACGATCACCACCGGCATGTCGATCGCCGGAAAGATGTCCGCGTTCATCCGGGTGAACGAGAGCACGCCCAGCACCAGCATCAGAAGCGTCATGACTGCGACCGAGAGCGGGCGGCGCAGCGCGAAACTGACAATCCACATAAACAGGTCTTCGGCGAAGTTGGCGGACGCGTCGACGCGCCCGCGCGCCGCATTCGGGCCACGGCGGCGCGCCTAAAATAACACTTCCGCCGCAACCCGCAACGGCTCGCGCAACGACGATTGCGCTTTTGCTCCGCGCCCACCTTCGCTATGCTCTCCGGGCCGCCAGCGCATGGGAAGGCGCGCGCCGAACCGCCGCCGCCGCGAGATGCATTGCGGTCCGCCGCGCGCGCTCCGCGCCCTTGTGCGCGCCGCGCGGTGCATGTACAAATGAATGTTTCAGGCGGGGTCGTAGTTCAGCCCGGTTAGAACGCCGGCCTGTCACGTCGGAAGTCGTGGGTTCAAATCCCATCGGCCCCGCCAAATTATAAGCGCGCGCAGTGCGCCGCGCCGCAATTCGCGGCTGCGGGCCGCGTGCGACGGGTAACGGTAACGAAACTTGAAGCTGACTGAACAGACCAAAAGCGTTTCGCATGAAAACGCGCTGCGCGCCCGCCGCTGGATCGTCATCGACGCCGACGGCCGCGCCCTCGGACGCATCGCCTCCCGCGCCGCCCTTGTGCTCCGCGGCAAAAATCGCTCCGACTTCACGCCGCATCAGGACACCGGTGACTTCGTCGTCATCATCAATGCGGCCAAGGTCAAGTTGACCGGCGCCAAGCTCACCGACAAGGTCTACCATCGGCACACCGGCTTTCCGGGCGGCATCCGCTCGATCACCGCCGGCAAGCTCTTGCAGACCCGCCCCGAGCGGCTGATCGAGATGGCCGTCCATGGGATGCTGCCGAAGAACCGCCTCGGCCGCCGCCTGTTCACCAAGTTGAAGGTCTATCGTGGCGCCGACCATCCGCACACCGCGCAAAAGCCCGTGCCGGTCGCGGTCTGAAGATCGCGCGCGACGCCTAAGCCGGAGCGATGCGGGATACTGAAGTCGACGCGCAGGATTGACGCGGCAGAATTGAAGCGAAAATTGGCGCGCTCGCCACACCGGGCCGCCGCGGGGTAATATCGGAACCAAGATGGCAGAACGGAAAAACATGATTCGCACGACCGGCCGGCGCAAGACCGCGGTCGCCAGTGTGCGCTTGACCGCCGGCAGCGGCACCATCACGGTCAACGACCGCTCGCTCGAGCAATACTTTCCGCGCGACACCTCGCGCATGCGCATCCTCGAGCCCTTCGAGTTGACCGAGACCACCGGACAGTACGACGCGATCGTCACCGTGCGCGGCGGCGGATCGTCGGCCCAGGCCGACGCCGTGCGCCACGGTATCTCGCGCGCGCTGCTCACCGTGTCCGAAGCGCTGCGCCCGGCGCTGCGCAAAAACGGCATGCTGACGCGCGACCCGCGCGAGGTCGAACGCAAGAAGTACGGGCGCCACAAGGCGCGTAAGCGGCCGCAGTACTCCAAGCGCTAGAGCGCTTGCGCAAGATCGATTTCGCGGGCGCCCTCCGTGCGAAGCGGAGGGCGCTTTGCTTTGGATCTGGGCAGCGAAGCCGCGCAAACTCTTTCTCTGCTCGGCGCGCAGTTCCGCAAACTGGCGAGCATTTCGCATTCGTGATATTTCGATTACTCCGACCTTAAATTCGGGAGGCGCGTGAGAATCCCTGATGCCATCGCACAATCGGGTTAAAGTAGCGGTGCTGGGCGCGTCCGGCTACGCAGGTATCGAAGCCGTGCGCATTCTGGCCAGCCACCCGTTCGTCGAACTCGGCTTACTTACCTCCGAGCATTATGCCGGCCGCGAAGTCGCCGAGGTCTACCGCCATCTGGCCGGCGTCGATCTGCCCCCGTTCGAGGAGCTGCGCGCCGACCTGATCCTTGGCCGCGCCGAAATTGTCATCTCATGCCTGCCCGAACGCGTCGGCGCGCCGCTGATCGCTGAATTCATCCAGGCCGGCATCAAGGCTATCGACGTCTCCGCCGACTTCCGCCTCAAGGATCCCGCCGCCTATCGCCAGACTTACGGCGCCGACCATCCGGCGCCCGCGCTGCTCAAGGAGGCGGTCTACGGCCTCAGCGAATTCCATCACCGCGAACTGCGCGAGGCGCGCCTCGTAGCCAACCCCGGATGCTACCCGACCGGCTCGCTGCTCGGCATCCTGCCGCTCATCCGGCGCGATCTGATCGACCCGTCGTCGATCATCATTGACGCCAAGTCGGGCACCACCGGCGCGCGCCGCCAGGCCGCCGTCGATCAGCTCTTCGCCGAGGTCAACGAAAACTTCCGCGCCTACAAGGTGGGCAACCATCGCCACATGCCCGAGATGGAACAGGAGATCAGCAGTGCGCTCGGCCGCGAAATCGGCGTGATGTTCGTGCCCCATCTGCTGCCGATCACACGCGGCATCTTGAGCTCGATCTTCATGCGCCCGCGCGCCGGCACCACCGAGCACGACGTGCGCGCCGCCTTCGAGGCGAGCTTCGCCAAGTCGCGCTTCGTGCGCATCTTGAAGCCCGGCGAACTGCCCGAGCTGAAGAACGTCCGCGCGACCAATTTCTGCGAGCTGGCCTTCGTCCTCGATCGCCGCTCGCAGACGCTGTGCGTGCTCACCGCGATCGACAACCTCGGCAAGGGCGCCGCCGGCCAGGCGGTCCAGAATCTCAACCTGATGCTCGGTTTCGACGAAGCGGCCGGCCTGCTTGCCGCCGCGCCCGTGCCATAACGCCCGCCCGCCGCTTTTATTGAAAAACGCCGCGAGCGCTCGCCGCCCGCGGCGTTTTTTTTTCGATTTACGATAGGCCCGCGCCGGCGCACATACGTACACCGGCGCGCACGGATTACACCACGTCGAACAGCAGAACCTCGGACTCGGATGAGGCGGCGAACTCGAGCGCCGCCTCGCCCGTGACGCGCGCGCCGTCGCCGGCCGCCATCGCGACGCCGTTGACTGTGACCGCGCCGCGCACCACCTGGACGTAGGCGCGCCGCCCCGCCGCGAGCGCCATCTTCACCGGCCGCCGCGGTTCGATCACGCTGGCATAGACCCGCGCGTCCTGATGAATCGTCACGGATCCCTCGGCCCCGTCGGGCGACGCCACCAGCCGCATCCGCCCGCGCTTGTCCGCGTCCGCGAACCGCACCTGCTCGTAGCCCGGCGCGTAGCCGCGCTTATCCGGCTCGATCCAGATTTGCAGCAGATGCAGCGGCGCCGCGCGCGACGGATTGTATTCGCTATGCGTCACGCCGGTGCCCGCGCTCATGCGCTGCACGTCACCCGGCGTAATCGTCGATCCGTTGCCCATGCTGTCGCGATGCGCCACGGCGCCATCGACCACATAGGTGATGATCTCCATGTCGCGATGCGGATGCGTCGGAAAACCTGCGCCCGCCGCAACCCAGTCCTCGTTGATCACGCGCAGGCTCGCAAATCCCATCTGCTGCGCGTCGTAGTAGTCGGCAAAGGAAAACGAATGGCGGCTGGTGAGCCAGTCAATTTTGCTCAGGCCCCGTTCGTCGGCCTTGCGAATCGTAATCATGATCTTCTCCTTCAATAGAATAATATCGCCACGCCACGCGGCGCTACCTCGCGGTCCCGGCGCAATCCAAATGGCATACAAGCGCGGCGCGCCACATCCATCAGGCATTCGCGGTCGCCCGCTTTCAGCGATCCGGCGTTCCATTCACACCGCCGCCGATTCCATCCGCGCGCCCGAACATCAGGTTGGCGCGGAGATCCATCGCAGCGGTACACGGCGTGGGAATCGTGACGGCCTGATCGGCTGGATTCACTTCCGCGGACTGTGCGAGAAGCGCGGCCACTAATAGCCGGTCGAATACCGCGACGAGCAGAAACGATAGCAACAGGACCGGAAAGCGTTTCATACCTTCTCCGTATCAGGATTTAGATCGAATATAGCTCCGTCGCCCAGCATACGGGTTGCGGATGCCCCCCCCTCGCACCCGCGTGATTTGCGGTTGCGCCAGCTTGTGCGCAATAGTCAGATGCGGTCGGACAGCGCGAGGGCGCCCGCCGGCCGCGTGCGGCAAAGGCCGGTCCGTCGGCCCTGCGCCGCCAATCACTGACGGAGGGGACCAATGCCAGTTGAAGAATTGCTCATCGATGCCGACGGCCATATTCTCGAGCCGCCCGACCTGTGGGAGAAGTACCTCGAGCCCAAATACCGCGATCGCGCCATCCGCATCAAGGTCGGCGACGACGGCCGCGAATATCTCGAGATCGACAATCACCCGGCCAAACTGACCAGCTCGACCCTGCTCGCCTCACTCGGCGGAATGAAAAAGCTCCAGGAGTTGGGCGCCACGGTCGAGGACGTCAACGCCCAGCGCCGCGAACTGCTGAAATCGCGCGCCGGCGAAAAGCGCGGGGTGTTCGCCAGCCTCGAAGGCGTCGAAACGGTCGATAACTACGTCAGCGGCGCGGCCTTCGGCGCGATGGACATGAAGGAACGCCTCCAGCTCCTCGATACCGAGGGCATGGCCAAGTCGGTGCTCTATCCGACGATCGGCCTGCTGTGGGAGGCCGAAGTCTTCGACGCCGACCTGTCGGCCGCCTATTGCCGCGCCTACAACCGCTGGATCGCGGATTTTTGCCGCGATTCCGGCCGCCGCCTGGTGCCCATCGCGCACATCTCGCTGGGCGATCCGGCGGCCGCCGCGCGCGAACTCGAACGCGCCGCCAAGGACGGCTGCAAGGGCGCCTTCGTCTGCCCGTTCACCATCACCCGCAAACCCCACGGCCATCCCGATCACGACGTGGTCTTCGCCGCGGCCCAGGATCTCGGCATCCCGCTCGCGATTCATCCGACGCTTGAGCCGCCGCAATTCAGCGCGCTCCAGCGCTTCGAGGGCATGGATTGGGCCGACTGGTATTTCGATCTGTTCGCGGCGGTCGGCGTGCCGCAGGCCTTCGGCACGATGTTCCAGTACGGCGTGTTCGATCGCTTTCCGCGCCTGCGCACCGCGGTGCTCGAATCCGGCGCCGGATGGATCGGCTACTGGCTCGATCGCGGCGACGCGATTTACCGCCGCACCGCGCTCGGTGGCACCGTCCAGTTAAAGGAACGGCCGTCCTATTATTTCAAGCGCCAATGCTTCATCTCGGGCGATCCCGACGAGCGCTCGATCGCCGGGCTGACCAAAATTATCGGCGAGGACCGCTTCTTCTGGGCCTCCGACTATCCGCATCCCGACCATCCGGGCGACTACCTCGATGAGTTGCGCGGGATGGTCGAAGGCATGTCGTCGAGCGCGCGCCGCGGCGTGCTCGGCGAGAACGTCGCCCGCGCCTACAACCTGCTCTGAACCGCCGGCGCCTTTGACCGGCCGCGCAGGTGGCCGCCAGCGCTGGTGACTCGAAACGAAAAAAGGGACGGGAGTTCGCTCCCGTCCCTTTGCATTCCTGCAATCGATCGTCGCGCGCCGCCACGCTACCTGGTGGCGACCATCGCGGCCGATCGTGCGCAACGGCTATTTGGAAAGGTCACCGACCAGATGCATCGTCAACGCGTTGGTGCCATTGATCACCTGACCGCTCACCGTGCCCCACCCAGAACCGTCCTTCGGACTCGGCGCGGGGTCATTCGAGATACCCCATCCGCCCGAAATCAGATCCTTGTCATGCGTTCCGGTCTGATTCTTGGAAGAGATCCCGACCACATGCTTGCACGTCGTTCCGATCAGGTTGAGCGTCTCGGTGTTAGTGCTGCCCCCCGAGGAAGTCAGCGTCAGCACACCAAAATACAATGAGCAGCGCGGAGTCGGGCCGATTCCGCCGGGCGGCGGCTCGCTCGCCGGGTTGCTGCCGTTGTCGATCGTAAGAAAGAAATCCGAGACCGCCCCGGGGCCATTTTTCCCACCGCCGGTCGCCTTCGGCGAAGTGACCTGGACGCAAATACAGTTGCCGCTCGGACATTGATCGACCCACGTGTCGAAGAGGCACTGCCCGCTCGAATACTGAGTCCCGATTCCGGTGAGCACCGCGCTGACCGACTTGGTCGCCACGGTGCTCGTCGCCGCCCCCGCCGAGACCGCGCACGCCAGCATCGCCGCGCAAAAGAAAACTGAAGCCTTGATCATACCATCACTCCCATTGGTCAATCGATCGATTGACTCGATCGCCGCTAGCGACAATTAAACAGTTATATATCCTTTGGTCAATTTTTCTCGCATACTTTATGCGCAAATAACGCTAGACACGGCCTATTGAAATTCACGGCGGCTATCTGATTGGGCCGCGCCGCTCAATTATCGATTGCCCGACCGATTATGCCGTGCGCCGCATCAGCTCCAGGATGTCGTAGCCCGTGATCGCCTTGCTCTTGGCCGACCAGTCGCGCAACTCCGCCGCATCGACCGCGCCGGCCTGTGCCCCCTTGGCCAGGTCCATCAGCGCGATCTTGATCGTCGCCTCGTCGATCATCTCGCCGCTCTTCGGATCGGCCATCGAGCCGCCACCCTTCTCGTGGTAGAGCTTGACCACCCGGCGCGCGTCCTCGACCTGCGCATGGTTGGGCGTGTAGCACGCATTGCAGATCTCGGCCTGCTGCGGATGGATCACCCAGGTGCCGTCCATGCCGAGATTGGCCGCGCCCTCGTTCTTTTCGCGCAATCCGCGCTGCAACTCGGCGATCCGCTCGGGCATATCGTCCTTGCGCCACAGCCGCAGATAGACGTTGTCGACCGCGTGCAGCCCGGCCGCCTTGGCCGCGACCACCACCGCCTGCTTCGAGTAATGGAAGTTCTGGTTCTGATTCTCGACGATCTCGCGTATGCCGAGATTGGCCGCGTAGTCCGCGATGCCGAAGATCAGTCCTGCCATCCGGTCCGACGCCGTGGCGATCGCGTAGGCGTTGATGAGCGCGTGCGGCGTCTCGATCAGCGACTCGATCTGGATTTTGTACTTCCAGCCGGCGCGCTGCTCCAGATCGTCGAGGATCTTCGCCACTTCGCGAATCTCGTCGGCGCGCGTCTTGGGCAGGACGATTCCGTGGAAGCGGTTGGGCGCACCCAGCACGATCGCCTCGAGGTCGCCCTTGAAGAACGGCGAATGGATATTGTTAGGCCGAATCGTCACAACCTTCTTGCCGAAATCCAGTGTCGTCAGAGCTTCGACCATCACCTTGCGGCTTTTCTCGCCCTTGAACTCGTAGGGGCACGCGTCCTCGAAATCCGCCATCACGTGATCGACCGGCGACTTGATCGGGTCGGCGGCATTCTGATGCAGCTTCAGGTTGTGGCCCGGATAGGTCATTTCGGTGCGCGGAATTACGAAACGCTTGCCGTTGTCCATTACGAACATGGAAATCTATCGCTCCAATTTTGCAATTCTTGGCGATCACGCCGCGCGATCGGCGATGCCGACGCACGCGGGGGCCGCGGCGGCGATTGTAGCCGGGCGCACCGCCGCCGTGCCAGCGGATTTTTTCACCGCGGCTCACCCCGTACGACGCGCACCCGACGCCGGGCGCGCACCACCGCTGTCGATCCTCTACGAGATTCGCATTTGTCCGTCAATCGTAATCACGGCGCGTGCTCATAGCCCGCTTTCGCCGCTGTAAAGTCGAGTGGTTGTCCTTGCCCGGCCTGACGTATAGCCTCTCCCTGTGTTCAATGGCGCCCGCTTGCGTCCACTTCGACGCGCCGTGCGAATAAAGGGTTTTGCATGAAGGCGATAGTTTTCGAGCAGCACGGCGACTACGACGTTCTCAAGTATCGCGACACCCCCCAGCCGGTCGCCGGTCCCAACGACGTCGTCATCGGCGTGCGCGCCTCGGCCTGCAACTTCAACGACATCTGGGCGCGCCGCGGCCTGCCCGGCATGAAGATCATCCTGCCCCACATCTCCGGCTCCGACGCCGCCGGTGTGGTGGTCGAAACCGGCAGCGAAGTCCGCCTCGTCAAGGTTGGCGACGAAGTCGTGGTCCACTGCGGCCTGGCCTGCCGCCAATGCGCCTATTGCACGCGCGGCGAGGAATTCTTCTGCCCCGACTTCAAAATCTGGGGCTTCCAGACCGGACCGCTCGACGGCGCCCACGGCCAATTCTGCAAAGTCCCGGCCGTCAACACGCTGCCCAAGCCGGCCAACTTGAGCTTTGAGGAAGCCGCGACCATTCCGCTCGTGCTGGTCACCGTATGGCGCATGCTGGTTACCCGCGCGCGTATCCAGGCGGGCGATTTCGTGCTCGTCTGGGGCGGAGCCGGCGGGCTCGGCGTGATGGCGATCCAGATCGCGAAACTCTTCAACGCGCGCGCCATCGCCGTCGCCTCGGCCGACGACAAGCTCGAACTGTGCAGCAAACTCGGCGCGGAATTCGTCCTCCATCGCAAGAAGCACGACATCTTCCAGGAGGTGCGCAAAATCACCGACGGCCGCCGCGCCGATATCGTCTTCGAGCACACCGGCGCCGACACCTGGCCCATCTCGATGCAATGCCTCAAGTGGGGCGGCACCATCGTCACTTGCGGCGCGACCTCGGGCTTCGACGCCCACATGGATATCCGCCTGTTGTGGAACAAGCAGCAAAACTACCTGGGCTCCCATCTCGGCAACAAGGGCGAGTTGATCGACGCGATGCGTTTCGTCGAGCGCGGCCTGATCAAGCCGGTGGTCGGCCAGACGCTGCCGCTCAAGGATCTCGGCCGCGCGCAGGAGCTGATGGAAACCGGCACGGTCGCCGGCAAAATCGCGATCGTCCCTCCGTCCGCCTGATCCGCGCCAACCGGCAAGGGTGAGACATTGCGCCCGTAGGGGACCTCCGCACAGGTCAATTTGTCACTCTGAACGTAGTCCGCGCAGTGAAGAATCCCGGGATGCTTTGCCGCGCTCAGAATGACCCAATGGGCGTTCTGCCGAAGTTCCGCAGGGTTCGCTTTTTTACTCGCGGCGACGTTTCTCGTGAAACAATTTTCCGTTCCTGTGCGGTGCAATCCTTCATCCGCGCCGCCCGCACCGCCGCGCTTTGATCGCGCACCTGAGAGCCTGATGTGCGCGCGCCTGTAATTCGCCGCCGCATCTGCATTACAATCCCCTCGATGGTTTCCCCGCTCACCGCGATGCGCGACTCGCTGGCCCGCTCGATCGACGGCGACGTGCGCTTCGACGCCGCCGCCCGCGCGCTCTACTCGACCGACGCCTCCAACTATCGCCGCGTGCCGATCGGCGTCGTCACGCCGCGCCACGCCGGCGACGTCGTCCGCGCGCTCGCTTTTGCCCGCGATCACGCGATGCCGGTGCTGCCGCGCGGCGGTGGCACGGCGCTCGGCGGGCAGACCGCCAACGCCGCACTGGTGCTGGATTTCTCGCAATACATGAACGCCATCGTCGCGATCGATCCGGCGCGGCGCGTCGCGATCGTCGAGCCCGGCGTGGTCCAGGTCCAGCTCAACGCGGCGGCCGCCGCGCACGGTCTGTTCTTCGCTCCCGATCCCTCGACCAAGGATCGCTGCACGCTAGGCGGCATGATCGGCAACAACTCCTGCGGCGCCCATTCGGCAGCCCACGGCAAGACCGTCGACAATGTCGAAGCGCTCGACGTTATCCTCTACGACGGCAC
>Ga0307372_10005804_pt1 | contig 18329 bp, 15 predicted proteins | sample OX1MG_FD_202533 | JGI IMG/M metagenome (GOLD analysis project Ga0307372, IMG submission 202533) | Soil microbial communities from Risofladan, Vaasa, Finland - OX-1 | ecosystem: Environmental > Terrestrial > Soil > Coastal area > Acid sulfate soil | place: Finland: Risofladan, Vaasa | collected...
GCACGCAGGCCCGGGTGAGCTTCCGCCGCTGCCAGGTCGGCCGCCAGGCCAGGACGAGAAGTGATCCGCACAGGCCGGCCAGCGTGAGCAGGGCCATCAGCGGACCGGGAGTAAAGCCGCCGTCCAGCTGATACGAGCGCAGGAAGGCGGCGAGCGGCTTGCTGACGGCAGCCGGGCCGCCGTACGAGCGGTCAAGGACGTGCCGGGTTATGGTCGCGCTGCCCGGCTGGAGGCGCAGGCCGAGCACGAGAGCATGGTGCCGGCCGAGCGTCACCCAGTCACCGTAGGTCGGGTAGAAGTCCTGGAACTGCCAGCGCGCGATCGGCGTCCCGCCCTGGCTGGAGGTTCGTGCCAGCGAGAACAGCTTGAGGCCGTCGCGCGCTACCGCGGCCAGGACTCGCTGCGGCTGCTGGGCGAGTACCTGCTGGTCGAAGCGGGCGATGACGGCGAACCGGTTCTTGCCCGCCGGCGCGACATAGCTCTTCAGCGGCGAGGCGATGTCATGGTCGAGCCAGTCGATGCCGTACGCGCGCTGCCGTGCGGTCGGGCAGAGCGCTCGCTCGTAGCCGGGAATCCGCAGCGTGGCGCAGTCCGCGGCGGTCGCCATCCGGCCGTAGCTCGAAATGCTCGGGGTCGAGCTAGCCAGCCAGAAATGGCTGGTGATCAGGTAGGACCCGGTCATGTAACCGGCGATGGGGATGGCGAAGGCGGCGGTGAACGCGCCAGCCCGCAGCAGCACGGCCCGCCAGCCGCCGCCCGCGATAAGCAGGTACAGGAGGCCGGGCAGCAGAAGGATCTCGCCGACCTGCCGGATCGTCGCGGACGCACCGAGCACGAGCCCGGCGATGATGACCGCGCCGAGGCCGTGGCTCCAGCGGCGGGAGGCGGCCGTGCGCGCGCCAGCCTGGGCGGGGCCGACGGCCGGGACGAGCAGCAGCGCGATGCCCGCGACGAGGAGCGCCTCGAACCAGACGTCGGGCATGATCGTCTGCTCGATCTGGATCTGGTACGCGTCGAGCAGCACGGGCGCGGTAGCCAGCGCGGCCAGCCAGCGCGGCGTGCCGCGGCGCAGCAAGGTCAGGTAGATCGTGGTGGCGATCGCCAGGCCGAGCAGGTGCTGGACGGCGGCGACCGTGCTCAGGTCGCCGACCGCGAGAATCGCCTTCAGCGGTGCCTTGTAGCCGACCGGGTCCGCCCCCGGATAGGCGTTGTACAGGTACTTCATCGTGTCGATGTACAGCAGCGCGGGCCGGTAGGCGAACTCGGCGAGCACGCGGAGCAGCAGGCCCGCGGTCAGCAGGACGGCAAGCACCCAGTTCCTGCGCGCGTTGCGCAGGCACGCCCCGGCCAGGCCGGCCGCGGCAGCGCGCGGGCTGCCCGAGCGGCTCGGCGGACTGGTCACGGTGCCGGGGTGGCCATCTCCGGTGCTCGTCCGGACACGGTCTCGGCGGCGGCCGCCTCGCGAGGCTTGCGGATCGCGAGGATCAGGGCGCCGATACCGAGTGCGCCGGCCGGCGGGAGGGTGACCAGCGCCGGTATCTGGTAGCGCCAGGTGAACTCGAACAGATCGGACACGCCGAGCACGAACACGCCGGTCGCGCAGAAGAACAGGCAGGCCAGAGCAGCCGGCCGCGCGGCCGCGTAGCGGGGCCGGCGCATGAAGGCGAGCACGGAGCCGACCAGGCCGGTGATCAGGCACAGGGCAAACAGCGGACCTGGCGTGTACGCGCCGTGCAGCTGGAAGTAGCGCAGGAACGCCGCGATCGGCTTGTTCACCTGGGGTGCTCCGCCGTAGGCGGGGTTCAGTTCCGTGAGATTCGAGGACTCAAGCGAGCCGAGGTCGAGCCAGATCTTGTTGTTGCGGACGGAGATCCAGGGGCCGTACTGGACGGTCGGGAAGTGGCGCTGGAACTGCCACCGCACGATTGGGGTGTCGCCCGGGCTGGTCAGCCTGTTCACCGCGAACAGCTTCACCGAGTCGTGCAGGATACCGGAGGCCACCCGCAGCGGCTGCTGGCGCTCGACCGACTTGTTGAAGTTCGCGACGAGCTGGTTCTCCTGGCCGAGCAGCGGCACGGGCAGCGACGTGTCGTAGGTGCGCAGCGGAGAGTAGATGCCGTGGTCCAGCCAGTCAGGACCCTTCGCCTGCTCCGCCTTGGTCGGGCACAGCGGCTGCTCGACCTTAGGAAGCTTCAGCGTGGCGCAGTCCGCGACGGCCGCCATCCGGCCGTAGGTGAGGCTGACCGAGGACCGTGAGATCCAGAAGTGACCGGCGAGCTGGTAATCCGCACTCAGGTAGAAGAGCAGGGCCAGGGCAAACGCGCAGGTCACCGCGGTCGCGTTCTGCACCACCTTGCGCCAGCCGCCGCCCATCGCCAGCACGAAGATCAGCGCGGGAATGATCAGGATCTCGCCGACCTGCCTGATACCCGTCGAAGCGCCGAGCAGGGCGCCGCCGATCAGGGCCAGGCGCATGGTCGGCACCGGCCGCCAGAGCAGGACGACGATGCCGGCCACGACGAGGGCCTCGAACCAGATGTCGGGCATGATCATCGCCTCGACCTGGACCTGGTAAGTGTCGAACAGCACCGGCGCGACGGCCAGCGCGGAGAGCCAGCGCGGAAGGCCGCGGCGGACCATGACCGCGTACAAGGTGACGGCGATCGCCAGGCCGAGCAGGTGCTGGACGACTTCGACCGTACCGAGATCGCCGACGGCAAGGATAATCTTCAGCGGGACCTTGTAACCGACGGGATCGGAGCCGGGCCAGTTGTCGTAGAGGTACTTCAGGGTGTCGATGTAGATGATGGCCGGGTGGTAGGCCATCTGGGCGAGCACCCGCAGGACCAGTCCTCCGACGAGCAGGATCGACACCAGCCAGTGCACCCGCAGCATCGAAGGGATCTTGCCGATCAGCGCCAGCACGCCGCGGCGGCGTGCTGGCCATTTGCCCGCGCCGTTGAGGCTGCCAGGCGCGGTGTGCACCGGCATTCCGTCGGAAGCAGCACCCGCAGCCGGGTGCGCGCCGTTGCTCCCGGCGGCGCCGCCGGGGGAGGCAGAATCAGTTGCCGACTCGTCGGACTTTGCCCGTCCGGTTGCTGGCTGAATTCGCATTTACGGTCGTCCCGATCGTGACTGGCTGTACTCGGCGGGCCGCAGTGCCCTGATGACAGTAGTGCCGGCAGGAGGCGGGACCCCTATCGTGCGGACCCGCCGCTTGCGGCAGTGCCCCCAGGACAGGCTCCCAAACGGTGACCACGGGAGCTGCATGTGCTTTCCCGCAGAGACTACCGGACCACCGGAGCCGTGCTGTCGCAGCCTATCCGGTCGCTGCCGGTCGCGCCGGCGGAGCGGACGAAGCCTCAGCAAATTGTCAGAGGCTTTACCTACCGTGGCGCTGTGCCGGACGATGCGCCGGGGACAGCACAGCCAGCCGGCTGGACGGAGCTGCGTGCCCTGGTGCGGGCGCAGCAGCCGGTGCTGAGCGCGCCGCGAGCGTCCGGCGCCGGCCCCCGTGGTGCTGGGCTCTGCCTGGTCTGCCACGGGCCGCCCGGTCAGGGCAGCCCGCTGTGCTTCCAGTGCGACCTGCACCGCCAGTGCGCCGAGGGCAGCCTGGCCGACGTCGTCGTTCCCGTGGCGTTCGCGGTCAAGGGCAGCCCGCATGCCCGGCAGCTGTGGCAGTACAAGTCCGCCAGGCTGTCCGCGGCGGCCCGGGCCGCCCCGGCGACGATGCTGCGCGCGTTACTGCTCGTGTTCCTGCGCGACCACGGGCACTGCATCTGGCGTGCGGCCGGCATCGAGTGGCGAGCCGCCGGCATCGGGGCCCCGACCCAGCTCGCCGTGGTCCCGACCGCCCGCGGCAGGCAGGGCATGCACCCGCTGCGCGCCCTGATCGGCCCGTATCTGACTGCGCCGTGGGCGGAGCTAGCGGCACGACCAGGCGGCGAGCAGGCCAGGGATCTCGACCCGGGCAGGTTCGCGGCAACAGTTCTCCCGGGCGCCCGGGTCCTGCTGATCGACGACACCTGGACCACGGGGTCGAGCGCCCAGTCCGCGGCGATGGCCCTGCGCAGGGCGGGAGCTCGCTCGGTCGCCACCGTCGTGCTCGGCCGCCACGTCGGCCTGGCCGCGGCAGCACGCACGGGGCTAGGACCGGCCGCGATGCCGTTCCGGCCCTGGAGCTGCGCGGTGCACGATGACCACGTTGTCGCTCCGTCACCATAAGCTGGACTAGTGATGACCGTGCCGTCTGCCACGCCCACGCAGGTTCCCGCCGAGCCCGGGCCAGCCGTCGCGGACGTGACGCCAGCTGCGGCGAAGCTGAAGGCCGCGGGAGCCAGGCTGAAGCCGGCGGCGGCGAAGCCCGAGCCGTCCAGGACGGCGGTTGTCCGCCGCGCACGGCGGATCAACAGGGAACTGGCCGAGCTCTACCCTGACGCTCACTGCGAGCTCGACTTCACCTCGCCGCTCGAGCTGCTGGTCGCGACGATCCTGTCGGCCCAGTGCACGGACAAGCGCGTGAACCAGGTCACGCCCGTGCTCTTCGCCCGGTACCGCACCGCAGCCGACTACGCCTCGGCGGACCGGGATGAGGTAGAGAAGATCGTTATGCCCACGGGGTTCTTCCGGGCTAAGACCACGAGCATCATCGGCCTCGGTCAGGCGCTGTGCGACCGGTTCGGCGGCGAGGTGCCCGGCAAGCTCAAGGATCTGGTCACGCTGCCGGGGGTCGGCAGGAAGACGGCCAACGTGGTGCTCGGCAACGCGTTCGGCGTGCCCGGCATCACCGTCGATACTCATTTCGGCCGGCTCGCCAGGCGATTCGGCTGGACCACCTCCGACGATGCCGTGAAGGTCGAGCAAGAGGTCGGGGCGCTGTTCCCGCGCTCGGAGTGGACGATGCTCTCGCACCGGCTGATCTGGCACGGGCGCCGGATCTGTCACTCGCGGCGTCCGGCCTGCGGAGCGTGCCCGCTCGCCGCGCTCTGCCCGGCCTACGGCGAGGGCCCGACCGACCCGGTCGTGGCCGCCCGGCTGGTCAATTCGGGTCCTTTCTCGTGACCGAAGCCGGACCCGGCGCGCGGCCGGAGCCGTCCGGGTCCGCGCCTCACCATCCCGGGCCGCCCCGGCCGGACGACGGCGCGCCGGGCTGGCTCAGCGAGCTTGCCAGGTCGGCCGCGGAGATGGAAGTTCCGCAGGCCCTGCGCCCCCCGCCAGGCGGCGGACGGCACTCGGCGATCCTGATCCTGTTCGGCGACGGACCTGATGGTCCCGACGTGCTGCTCGTGCAGCGCAGCAACACGCTGCGCCGCCACGCTGGCCAGCCGGCGTTCCCCGGCGGCGTGATCGACGCGGGCGACGAGGGGCCGGTCGGCGCCGCGCTGCGCGAGGCGGCGGAGGAGGCACTGGTCGATCCGGCGGGGGTCGACGTCATCTCGGTCCTGCCCGATCTGTACATCTCGCGTACCGGGTACCGGGTATCACCCGTACTCGCATGGTGGCGCAAGCCGGTACCCGCGGCGCCAGGAGACCCGGCGGAAGTCGCCTCGGTGGCCCGGGTCCCGGTGGCCGACCTGGCCGACCCGGCGCGCAGGCTGATGATCAGCTATCCCAACGGCGTGGCCGGGCTGGCCTTCCGGGCGGCGGAGATGCTGATCTGGGGGTTCACCGCCTTCGTCATCGACCAGCTGCTGGCGATGGGCGGGTGGGAGCGGTCCTGGGACACGACCAGCGTGCTCGATCTTCCGCCGGGCACCGCACTGACCGGGATAGACGGCCCGGACCCGGTGAGCTGACGCCAGTTCTGCCCGGCAGTGTGCCGTTACGATCCCGAGCTTGGACCGATCGGCCGTGTGTCGTTTCCTGCGGCTCGGAACACGGATACGGTTAGGGCCGTGTCCGGTGACGTGCTCGACCTGGTGCTGATAGCGCTGGCATCCGCCTTCGCGGTCGCCGGGTACCGCCAGGGGTTCATCATCGGCGTGCTCAGCTTCGTCGGCTTCACCGGCGGTGCCGTGCTCGGCATCTACGTGGCTCCCGGCGTCGCCATGGCCATGACCTCGCGCCAGAACCTCCAGGCGGTCCTGGCGATCATCGGCGTCTTCGCCTTCGCGGTCATCGGCATGCTCATCTCGTCCGCGCTCGGCGTGCTGCTCCGCTCGCATGTCAGGGGCCGACCGTCGACGCTGCTCGACTCGATCGGCGGCGCGGCCGTGAACGTGGTCGCGATCCTCGTGCTCGCCTGGCTGATCGGCAGGCTCGTCGCGTACGCGCCGCCGTTCCCGGCGATCGGGCGCGAGGTCAACGGGTCGGTCCTGCTCAGGACCGTCGACCGGCTGATCCCGGTGCACCCCGAATTCAGCGCCCTGAGCAAGCTGCTGAGCACCCAGCCGTACGTGCAGGTATTCGGCGCGCTCGGAGCCGAGACCGCGCTGAACGTGCCGAAGCTCGACCCTGCCGTGGTGCACTCCGCCGGCCTGCTTCGTGACCGCAACAGCGTGGTGAAGATAGAGGGGGTGGCGCCGAGCTGCTCCCGGACGATCGAGGGCACCGGCTTCGTGATCAGCAGGGATCACGTGATCACCAATGCGCACGTGGTCGCCGGCATCACCAACGGACCCGAGGTCTACACCAGGTTCTCCTCGCTCGAGCACCCGGCCAGGGTCGTGCTCTTCGACCCGGAGAGCGACATCGCGGTGCTGTACGTTCCCGGCCTCAACTTGCCGGCGCTGCATCTCGCCGACTCCGCGCCGTTCGGCGTGAGCGCGGTCGTGGCCGGGTATCCGCTCGACGCATCGTTCACCGTCAGGCCCGCTCGGGTGGGCAGGTCGGAGTACGCGAGCGGCCCCGATATCTACAACTCGACCCGCGTGGTGCGCGACATCTATCCGATTCGCGCCGTGGTGAAGCCTGGAAACTCCGGTGGCCCGCTGATCGCAGCCAGCAACGGGCAGGTCTACGGCATGGTCTTCGCCGCCGCTGTCGCCGTGCCGAAGACGGGTTATGCGCTCACGAGCAGTCAGCTCGCCGGGGACATCAAGCTCGGCGAGTACCGGGTCAGCGCGGCGCCCACCGGCGCCTGCCAGTAGCCCGCCCGCCCTCTTCGCATGGATGAATGTGCCATCCATCATGGTTTTCGCGGATGGATGGCACATTCATCCGCCTCAAGCAGCCCGTTCCCGTGGTCGTCGCCTGCTGCGGGGCCGTAACGGTCTATATCGGGCGCTCCGCGCCGACTCCGACGCCCTCGTGGTCCCGCCGCCAGCGCCAGCCGCCCGTTCCCAGCGCACTCCGCGGGATGGATCCCCGGTTCCCTCCCCAAATTCGGGATGAATCCCTAGATTCATCCCTCGTCTGGCGGCGTCAGGCGGATCAGGAGATCATCGGCGGGAACCGAGTCGAGGCCGCCGGCCGCGATCCGGTCAGCGAGTTGCGTCGCGGCCCGGCTGACGGCAGCCGCATCGACGCTGGCCGGTACCTCGCCGCCGCCCGGCCCGCCGCCGCCCGGCCCGCCGCCGCCCGGCCCGCCGCCGCCCGGCCCGCCGCCGCCCGGCCCGCCAACCTCCTCGCGGTCCGCTCCGTCGGCCCCGCTCGCGTACCTGCCGACGGCATCGCCCCCGCGTCTGAGCAGCGTGACCGCCCCGCGGCCATTTCCGCGCCTGGCGTGGGTCAGGCCCACGGCGATCTGGGCCAGGCCCTTCCAGAGATCTCGCTGGCCCTGCGGCGCCGCCTTCCAGGCGACCTCGAGTACCTCGTGGGCATGAAAGGGCCGGCCTTCGCCGATTAGTTGCTGAGCGAGCAGTACGGCGTCATCAGCCGACACAACCAGGTCATCGGGCATCGGCGGCTCGCCGACCGAGTCCCGGCCTAGCGGCCTGCCGAGGCCGTCCCTCGACCTGGCACTCCTCGCCCGGCCAGCCGCGTCACGATCACGATCCCGGTCACGAAGCTCCGGCCCGGTCACCGCTCTGGCTCGGGATCGAGCAGCCAGGAGCGCAGCTCGAGATCGAACCGGTCGGGTACCTCCTCGTGCGGGAAGTGGCCGGCCCCGTCGATGAGCCGCCACCGGTACGGTGCGTCAACGTAGGCGCCAGACCCGCGCGCCGCCCGCGGCCGGACGCAGGTGTCGAGCGCCCCGTGGATCTGCAGCGTCGGCGCCTGGACCGGTGTCTTCATGGTGCGGGCGTAGCGCATCCCGTCGGGCCGCAGCCGCGACCTGAGCAGCCAGCGGTGATACTCAAGCGCGGAGTGGGCCACCGACGGCAGTGACATGGCGGCCCGGTACGTCCGCTCGGTCTCGTGGTCGGGCCAGCCAGGACCGGACCACGACTCGAGCAGGGTGCCCACTCGCTCGGCGTGGTCGCGGAGCAACTGCCGCTCGGGCAGCATCGGCATCTGGAAGCCGAGCGCGTACCCGCTGCTGCGGCCCTGGCCGAACGGATCGGCCAGTACCGCCGCGCGTAGCCGGAGCGGATGCGCGGCCGAGACGATCCCCAGGCGGCGAACCACCTTGGGGAAGTAGGCGGCCATCGTCCAGGCGATCATGCCGCCCCAGTCGTGCCCCACGACCACGGCGTTAGCCTCACCGAGCGACCGGACGAGCCCGGCCGCGTCCGACGCGGCGGTCACCAGGTCGTAGCCGCGGGGCGGCTTGTCACTGCCGCCGTAACCGCGCAGGTCGACGGCGACGGCGCGGAACCCGGCCTCGCTGAGCGTGGTCAGCTGCCGCCGCCAGGTCCACCAGAACTCAGGGAATCCGTGCAGCAGCAGGACCAGCGGCCCGTCGCCGCTCTCCGCGATGTGAAAGCGGGTGCCGTTGGCGCTCACCGAGCGGTGCGACCACGGGCCGTCGAGGTAGATCGATGCCTCGCCGCGCGCGCCCATCGCCTACCTGACTCCCGCCGACCCGCTGACGGAGCCGGTGTCGTCGCGCTTCATCAGCGCCAGGTCGTCGGAGACGGTGCTGCGGGTCTTGCGCAGTCCGGTCAGTCCCTTGAATCTCGTGAAGCCGACTAGGACGGCCAGGGCGGCGAGCAGCACGTAGGTGCCCGCGACGATCAGGAACGCCGCCCAGCCCCAGATGCCCAGGGCCATCAGGCCGTAGGCGAACGCGAAGCTCAGCACCATGAGCACGAGGCAGCCGACGAACGCGGCCACGCCGAACAGGACCGCGCCAATTCCGAGCCGGCGGGCATCGGCCTTGAGTTCCAGCTTCGCCAGGTCGACTTCGTACCTGACGAGCTGTGAGATGTCGCTGACGGCGAGCGCGACTAGGTCACCAAGAGACTCCTTCTCGGCTGCTGACTGGCCGCGCAACGCGGGTTCGGCCATACTCCCTCCCTTCCTCGCTGTAGGGTCCAGTCTCGCGCATGACAGCATGTGGCATCCGCTTGGCGTCCCATTCGGCGTCAACGGGAATCCTGGCGCTCGTGCCGACCGCGGCGCCAGGGCACGCGATTCGCGGGTGAAATTCGCCGTCCGGCTACGAGGCGAGAAAGGCCGGCCACGCAATAAGCAGGCGGCGCCCCTGGCGGGGCGCCGCCTGTAACACGTCAGGTCCGGGTTACCAAGCGTGCACCTTCACTGCCGGACAGGGCACCCGCCGCAATTTGCTGCGGCGCTCGGTCCTGCTGGGTGCTCCTGCCTCGGCCGCCTCCCGCGGCTGGTCGCGCGTGGGTGCCCGGTTGCCGTGTCAGGACCATCGGTCCGTGACTCATTTCTACGACGGATCCTTCGCCTTGGGAAGACCCAGCCGTGATCGATTCGTGATCTTTATTGAACCTGCTGTTCACATGTCTGGCCGGCCAGCCTGGCTGGCCTGGCCCGCACGTCCGGCGAAGGCGAGCACCGGCCAGCCCCTGGACAGCGCCGCCCTGCGCAGCTGCCGGTCCGGGTTCACGGCGTGCGGGTGACCGACTACCTCGAGCATCGGAAGATCGGTGAACGAGTCGCTGTAGGCGAAGCAGTCAGCCAGGTCGTACCCGCGCTCGATGGCCAGCTGGCGGATCCGCAGCGCCTTGCCCTCGCCGTAGGCGTAGAACTCCACCTCGCCCGTATACCGGCCGCCGGAGTGCCGCATCTGGGTCGCGATGATGCCTGACGCGCCGAGCATCGCCCCGATCGGCCCGACCATCTCCTGGCCGGCGGTTGACACGATGATGACGTCCCGGCCGGCCTGGGTATGCGCGTCGAGCAGCCCGCGTGCCTCGGCGTAGACGAGCGGCGCGATGGTCGCGGCGAGGTTCGCGGTCACGATCTCGGTGACCCGCTCCACGGACCAGCCCCGGCATAGCCGGCTGAGCTGCTCCTTGATCCTCTCCATCTGCTGGTGATCGGCACCGCCTGCCCTGAAGACCAGCTGTGCGAACGCGCCGCGCGCGGCCTGGGAGCGGTTTATCAGGCCGTGCCGGTAGAACGATGGTGCGAATGCGAGCGTGCTCGACCTCGAAATTATCGTTTTATCCAGGTCAAAGAAGGCAGCGGAGGCCGCGCGCGGGCCGTCGGCCAGAGTGTTCATGGCGCGCAGCATAGGGGACGATCCGGAAATCCAATCTTCGTTCATCCTGACCGACTGGTAACTTTGCACCGCTGCGCGTAGGATTTCCTGAGTTACGGAACCGCTCTGTCCCCCCGGAGCCGGGCCGTACGGCGACCCCCGCTCTCCCCCCCGGCGGGGGTCGCCCCCTTTTATCTGGTCTTATGTGCCTTCGCCCCAGTTGGCGACCGGTTCAGTCCGGGGCGCCGGAGAGCGCCAGATCAAGCAGTGCGAGCGCGCCGGCCTTGGACAGCGGGTCATTGCCGCTGCCGCATTTGGGTGACTGGATGCAGGACGGGCAGCCCGCCGCGCATTCGCAGTCGGCGATGGCGAGCGAGGTCGCGCGCAGCCATGGCGCCGCGGCGGCGAACCCGCGCTCGGCGAAGCCCGCGCCGCCGTCATGCCCGTCATAGACGAAGACCGTCAGCCGGCCGGTCTGGTGATGCAGGTCGGCCGAGACGCCGCCGACATCCCAGCGGTCGCAGGCGGCGACGAGCGGCAGCAGGCCGATGGCCGCGTGCTCCGCCGCGTGCGCGGCGCCGGGCAGGTCGGTCCCCGCCGCGGCCAGCCCGGCCCGCTGCTGGGGGGAGATGGTCCACCAGAAGGCCCTGGTCCGCAGCGTGCGGGATGGCAGGTCGAGTGCCTCCTCGCCGATCGGCTGACCGGTCTCCGGCTTCCTGCGGGTGAACGAGACCACCTGCCGGGCAACCAGGACGTCGCCGAAGACGATCGCCGCATCGCCCCAGTCGCAGCGGCGATGCTCGGCACCGACCGCGATGTCGGTTATCTCGCGCGCGGAGGTGACGTAGCCGGGATCGCCCGGTTGCACCAGCGCGACGCCGTCGGCCAGGTCCAGGCTGGTTACGAGGTAGAGGTCACCCTGATGCGGGTAGACGGCGCCCGCGTGCAGGAAGACGTGCCCGGACGGCTCGTCCATCGTGCCGATCAGCCGCCCGGTGGCCTCCTCGACGATCCTGAGCGGTCGGCCGCCGGTGCCGCGCAGGCCGGCGAGCGGGACTCGGCGCCCGGTCGGGTGCCACCGGCCGCCGCGGTCCCTGAGCGTCCCCCGTCGGACCAGATCCGCGATCAGCGGCGGTGCGGCCGATCCGAACAGCTCCACGTCGGCACTGGTCAGCGGGATCTCGGCGGCGGCCGCGCAGAGATGAGGAGCAAGGACGTACGGATTCGCCGGGTCGAGGACCGTCGCCTCGACCGGGCGATGCAAAAGTGCCTCCGGATGGTGCACCAGGTAGGTGTCGAGCGGGTCGTCCCTGGCGATCAGGACGGCGACCGCCTCGCGCCCTGCGCGGCCCGCTCTTCCCGCCTGCTGCCAGAGCGCCGCCCTCGTCCCTGGCCAGCCTGCGATGAGCACCGCATCGAGGCCGGTGATGTTGATGCCGAGCTCCAGCGCCGGAGTCGCCGCCAGCGCGGTGATCGCGCCTGAGCGCATTGCCTCCTCGAGCTGCCGGCGCTCCTGCGGAAGATAACCAGAGCGGTACGCGGCGACCCGGTGCGCCAGATCGGCGGCGCCGGCTTCGATCAGCCGGCTCCGCGTCGCCGCCGCGGCCGCCTCCGCACCGCGCCGCGACCTGATGAAGGCGAGCGCCGGAACGCCGTCGGTAACCAGGTCAGCGAGAAGGTCCGCCGTCTCGGCCACGACCCCGCGGCGCACCGGGGCTCCCGCTTCGCCGCGCAGCTTCGTCAGCGGCGGCTCCCACAGGGCGAAGGTCATCGCCCCGCGCGGCGCGGCGTCCGAGGTCACCGGCTCGGCGGCCAGCCCGGTCAGCAGCTCGGCGCACCTGGCCGGCTCGCTGATCGTGGCCGAGGCCAGCACGAAGACGAGCCCGGGAGCGCCGGCTTCGCGGTGATACTCGGCTACCCGGCGCAGCCGGCGCAGGACCTGGGCCACGTGCGAGCCGAAGACGCCGCGGTAGCCATGACATTCGTCGACGATGACGTACCGCAGCCGGCGCAGGAAGCCGCTCCAGCGCTGATGCTGCGGCAGCAGGCCGTAGTGCAGCATGTCCGGGGTAGTCAGCAGGTAGGTGGCGTACTTGCGGGCCCAGGCCCGCTGATGATGCGGCGTGTCGGAGTCCACGACGGCAGGCCGCAGGCCAAGGCCGCGGCCGGCGGACCCGCCGATGACGTGCAGGAGATTCAGCTGGTCGGCGGCGAGCGCCCTGGTCGGCGCGAGGTAGAGCGCGGTCGCGCCCTCGCCGATCGCCGTCAGCGCGGGGGCGAGGTAACCGACCGACTTGCCGGACGCGGTGCCGGTGGCCAGAATCACATTCCGGCCGGCCCTGGCCAGGTCGGCCGCCGCCGCCTGATGCGTCCACGGCTCGCTGACTCCGGCCCGGCCGAACGCCGCGACGAGTCCGGGCGGTACCCAGGCGGGCCAGGCGGCCGGCACGCCGGGCCGGGCAGGCAGGCGCTCGACATGGGTGAGCCTGCCCGCTGCCGCCCCGCGTCGCAGGATAGCCTGCGCGCCAGTAGGCAGCAGGCGGTCAGCGGTCAGTGCAGTCCTATCGATGGCGGTCCCATCGGGGGCGAGCGGCAGCGGATCAGGCATCGTGTAACGAAGTTTGTCATCGGCAGGCCGGGTACCTCGAACTGTGATCTGGTATAGACATGAGACTGGGCATGGTTGAATGCGCGACGGAAGCATCTCGTCCGGCGCGCCGGACGAGATCTGCTCGGCCGACGGCTGAGATAATGGATGCATGGCGCTGGAGGAATCTGTGGATCTGAAGCTGGATCACCACAACAAGGACGGCATCGAGATCGTCGACGTGGAAGGCGAGATCGATGTCTATACCGCGCCTCGTCTCCGCGAGCTGCTTATCGACCTGGTGAATAACGGGCATTACCAGCTCGTCGTGAACATGGAAAAGGTGGAGTTCCTCGACTCCACCGGCCTCGGTGTCCTCGTCGGCGGTCTCAAGCGGGTACGTGCCCATGACGGGTCCCTTGACCTGGTCTGCACGCAGGAGCGGATCCTGAAGATCTTCCGCATCACCGGGCTGACGAAGGTCTTCGGCATTCACGACACGGTGGACGAGGCCATCTCCACGAGGAAGTCGGAAAAGTAGGCACCGGGCCGGCGAGTCAGGTGCCACCAGATGGCAACAGTTGAGGTCACCTTCACGCCGCTGCCGGCGCACGTGCGAACGGCCCGGCTAGTGGCCACGGCTGTCGCGCGGCGCAGCGGCGTGGCTGAGTCGCTTCTGGACGAGGTCAGGCTGGCGGTCGGCGAGGCGTGCTCGAGAGCAGTCGAGACCCATGCGGTGCAGTGCCCTGACGAGCCGGTTCGCCTCGCGCTGTCGGACCAGGCGGGGCGCTTCGAGATCGAGGTCATCAACGCGGGCAAGGCCCCGGGTCTGGTCGACGGCGGGCAGGTCGGCGACGGCACGCTGATGCCGCCCGGGTTCTCGCTCGCGGTGATCGCCGGCCTCGCCGAAGACGTCCAGATCAGCGAGACAGAGGCCGGAACCAGCATCAAGATGAGCTGGCCGCTGTCGGGTTCGCTGGCAGCCGGCTCGCCGGCCTGAGGCGCAGGTATGCGACACTCTCGTCAGTTACCGTTTGATCACGAACGGATTGCAGCGTCGTGACATCCGGACCCGCCGCGCCGTGCGGGGGTTCGGATGCATAGACTCCCCGCACTGCCGTGGCAACGTGACGACCTTCGATGCGATGTCGACACTGACGAAATTTCCGAATGTTTACGAGAGGTACCTGACTGAGTGCTGCGCCGCGTCAGCGGAACGCCCCCAGCTAGGCTTGCTTTCCCCTGTTGAGGAGGACGGATGACAAGGCTCGGTTCCGCTCTGGCGGATGGAGCGGCCACCGTGACTGGCTCTAACGTGACCTGGGTTGTAGTCGTGGCCGTCATCGCGGTGCTCGCGCTCGCCATGGCCGGCTGGCTGGTCAGGCAGGTTCTGGCGGCGAGCCAGGGCACCGAGAAGATGCAGGAGATCGCCAAGGCGGTGCAGGAAGGCGCCGCCGCGTACCTGCGCAGGCAGTTCAGGACGCTGGGCGTCTTCGTGGTCATCATCTTCTTCGTGCTGCTCGTGCTGCCGGCCGACACGGCCTCGGTCAGGTGGGGCAGGTCGATCTTCTTCCTGGTCGGCGCCCTGTTCTCCGCCCTTACGGGCTTCACCGGCATGTCCCTGGCTGTCCGTGGCAATGTCCGCGTCGCCGCGGCTGCGCGCGAGAGCGGCGAGCGGCAGGCCACGCGGATCGCGTTCCGCACCGGCGGCGTCGCCGGCATGTTCACCGTCGGCCTCGGCCTGCTCGGTGCGGCCGCGGTCGTCCTGATCTACAAGTCGAACGCGGCGAGCGTGCTGGAGGGCTTCGGCTTCGGCGCCGCGCTCCTCGCGATGTTCATGCGTGTCGGCGGCGGCATCTTCACCAAGGCCGCCGACGTCGGAGCCGACCTGGTCGGCAAGGTAGAGAAGGGCATTCCCGAGGACGACCCGCGCAACGCCGCCACGATCGCCGACAATGTCGGCGATAACGTGGGCGACTGCGCCGGCATGGCGGCCGACCTGTTCGAGTCCTACTCGGTCACGCTGGTGGCCGCGCTGATCCTGGGCAAGGCCGCGTTCGGCTCGCAGGGCCTTGTCTTCCCGCTGATCGTCCCCGCGGTCGGCGTCCTCACCGCGATGGCCGGGATCTTCTTCGTCGCGCCGCGCAAGAACGACCGCAGCGGCATGACGGCGATCAACCGCGGCTTCTTCCTGTCAGCGATCTTCTCCTTCGTGCTGGTCGTCGTGGCCGCGTTCGTGTACCTGCCGTCGTCGTTCAGCAAGCTGAGCGGCGTCACTGACCCGTCGATCCTGCATCACTCAGGCAACCCGCGTTTGCTCGCGATCGGAGCGGTGCTCATCGGCCTGGTCCTGGCCAGTGCGATCCAGCTGCTCACTGGCTACTTCACCGAGACAAGCCGCCGTCCGGTCAAGGAGATTACCGACGCCGCACGCACCGGTCCGGCCACGGTCATCCTGGCCGGCATCGCGGTGGGCCTCGAGTCGGCCGTCTACTCCGCGCTGCTGATCGGCGCCGCGGTGTACGGAGCGTTCCTGCTCGGCACGGGCAACCCCACGATCGCGCTGTTCGCCGTTGCGGTGGCCGGCACCGGCCTGCTGACCACGGTCGGCGTGATCGTCTCGATGGACACCTTCGGGCCGGTCTCGGACAACGCCCAGGGCATCGCCGAGATGAGCGGCGACGTCCAAGGCGAGGCCGCCCAGGTCCTGACCAAGCTCGACGCCGTCGGCAACACGACCAAGGCGATCACCAAGGGCATCGCGATCGCCACGGCGGTGCTGGCGGCGACGGCGCTGTTCGGTGCCTTCCGCACCACGGTTTCCGCCGCGCTGCGCGGCACCAGCCTCGGCGGGTTCAGCCTCTCGATCGACCGGCCGAACGCGCTCGTCGGCCTGATAGTCGGCGCGTCCGTGGTCTTCTACTTCTCCGGGCTCGCGATCCAGGCCGTGGGACGCGCGGCAGGCCGCGTGGTCTTCGAGGTCCGCGAGCAGTTCAGGAATCACCCGGGCATCATGGACTTCACCGAGAAGCCCGAGTACGGCCGGGTCGTCGACATCTGCACCAAGGACTCGCTCCGTGAGCTTGCGACCCCAGGGCTGCTCGCCGTGCTCACCCCGATCGTGATCGGCTTCGGCTTCGGGTACGTGCCGCTCGGCTCGTTCCTGGCCGGAGCGATCGCCGCCGGCGTGCTGATGGCCGTCTTCCTCGCCAACTCAGGCGGTGCCTGGGACAACGCGAAGAAACTGGTCGAGGACGGCATCTACGGCGGCAAGGGGTCCGAGGCGCATGAGGCCACGGTCATCGGCGACACCGTCGGCGACCCGTTCAAGGACACCGCCGGCCCGGCGATCAACCCCCTGATCAAGGTGATGAACCTGGTCTCGCTGCTGATCGCGACCAGCGTCGTCAAGTACGCGGACAACACGGGGCTGCGTATCGGCGTCGCGCTCGGAGCGCTGGCGATCGTGGTCGCCTCGATCGTGATCGCGAAGCGGCGCGCGACCGGCATCGCGCCGTCCGACTCCGATGGCGCCAGCGGCCCGGCAGCGCCAGCCAATGACGAGCAGCCAGCCGAGACGGCGACGGCCTGACCGGCCAGAACGTCGCTCGAGGCGGCGGTCCAGGCCACTGGCCAGGACCGCCGCCTCGAGCTGTCGCCACCCGTGACCCCGGTAGCTGCCGGTCCGCCGTTCCCGCGTGCCGGCCTTTGCCCATCGGCGCCCCGGCCTGGGACCATGGGTGACATGACAGCGCAACGGCAGCTCATCGTCATGCGGCACGCCAAGGCCGGCGAGCTGCCTGGCGGTCCTGACGTCGAGCGGGCACTGCGTCCCAGGGGGTGCAGGAACGCCTCAGCGGCAGGGCAGTGGCTAGCCGCCCGCGGGCTGGTGCCCGACCTTGTGCTCTGCTCGAATGCCCGGCGCGCCAGGCAGACCTGGCAGTACGTGAGCGCCGAGCTGGCCGGTGAGCCGAGGGTCTTCAACGATCCGCGGCTGTATCACGCCGACGCCACCGACCTGCTCGAGATCTTCGCCGAGGCGCCAGCGCAGGCGCGCAGCCTGATGTACGTCGGGCACAACCCGGCCGCCGCGGACCTGGCGGAGATCCTGACCGGCGGCCCGGTCGACTTCCCGACCGCGGCCATCGCGATCATCGGCCTGGACGGTGGCTGGCCCGACCTGTCGCAGGGTAGTGAGGGCGCGGGCGAGCTTGTCGCCGCCTGGACGCCCCAGCCAGAATCATGACCGGCAGCGCAACGACTGTTCGCTGGAAGGAAGCAGATGTCGGCTGAGGTACTGAGCCTGCGCGGCGTGGGGGTCTGCCGTGATCAGTCGATGCTGCTCAGGGACATCAACTGGATCGTGCGGCACGACGAGAGCTGGGTCATCGTCGGTCCCAACGGCGCGGGGAAGACCACGCTGCTGCAGGTCGCTTCCGGCTTGCTGCTGCCGACCGAGGGAACCGCCGAGGTGCTCGGCGAGCCCGTCGAGGTGGCCGACCTGGCCGAGCTGCGCAGCAGGGTAGGAATCTCGAGTGCCGCCGTCGCCGAACAGGTACCGCGCGGCGAGAAGGTCATCGACCTGGTGATGACGGCCGGCTACGGGATACTCGGCCGCGGCAGCGAGGACTACGACTCGTTCGACGTGGTCAGGGCCGTGGAGCTACTCGACGTGGTCGGCTGCTCGCACCTGATCAGGCGCCGGTTCGGCACTCTCTCGGAGGGGGAGCGCAAGCGGGTGCAGATCGCGCGGTCGCTGATGGCCGACCCTGAGCTGCTGATGCTTGACGAGCCAGCCGCCGGCCTTGACCTGGGCGGCCGCGAGGAGGTGCTGAGCCGGATCGCGGCGCTGGCCCGCGACCCGATGTCGCCGGTGCTCGTCCTGGTGACGCACCACGTGGAGGAGGTGCCGGAGGGCTTCACCCACGCGATGCTCATGCGCAGGGGATCGGTGCTCGCGGCCGGGCCGGTGGAGGAGGTCTTCACCGAGCCGAACCTGTCGCGGTGCTTCGGCATCCCGCTGATCGTCGAACGTCGCGCCGCTCGCTGGATGGCCCGCGCGGCGCCCGTGTCGCGTGGCTAGCGGGGAAATCCTGGCGATCCTCGCCGCGGCGATCGCGGCCGGCGCCATCAACGCCGTCGTAGGATCCGGCTCCCTGATCACGTTCCCCACCCTGCTGGCGTTCGGCTTCCCGCCGGTCATCGCCAACGTTTCCAACAACATCGGGCTCGTTCCTGGCAACGTCA
>Ga0307372_10005806_pt1 | contig 18328 bp, 8 predicted proteins | sample OX1MG_FD_202533 | JGI IMG/M metagenome (GOLD analysis project Ga0307372, IMG submission 202533) | Soil microbial communities from Risofladan, Vaasa, Finland - OX-1 | ecosystem: Environmental > Terrestrial > Soil > Coastal area > Acid sulfate soil | place: Finland: Risofladan, Vaasa | collected...
CCTGCGTTGTTCTTGCGTGACTTCTTCAGTGCCTTCTTCAATACCGGCCGGAATACCTCCCACTTCACCACCCGGTTGATCACCTCCAACGGATCGCCCAGTGCACTCAGCTTCTGATACCGGTCCTACAGATCAAAGAACCCGCTCTGCATCATCATGGCGTTCAACTCCCAGTGTGCAATGTATCTATATACTCAGACATCGCACCCGTGTACCCGTTGCATTTTTGTGCAATTATTAGAGATGCCCTTTATTTAAAAAGGAGAACATATCATGTATGTCATTCTGTGGAAGCTTTCTCGTTAGATTTTACAATAAATTCAATAATCGAAATACCACTATTATCACTTCCATTTCCGTTCATCCGTTCGTCTGGAACAAGCGGAGGTCCATCGGTGTTAATATTTAACTGAGTCGCTACTTCAGATAGTACTGATATATCTTGAAAGCTTCCAGCTAGGAATGCGAACTGACCTCTAGTTTCGTATCGCATACCTGATGCGTTAGATATGTATTTTGTAAATTGATTTGCTGTTATCGATATTAAATCATCAATTACTTGATCCCACCCTAAAGATCCTGATTGGGCTGGTCTAACGTATGATTTACCAGCGTCTCCCAGTATGAAATCGATGAGCTCTTGAATAAAATACTGGTGATGCGATAAATGAGGATATGTTGGTTGGGCAGTCAGGATTAGTGCGTCACGCGCATGTAACAACTGTAATATATGATCCGCATAATAACCAAAGTAGGCATACGAACTGTTATTTCCAATGAGTAAGTATTTAGCGCCATTATAAAGATCCATGCCCTGAATTTTACGTTTTTGAAGATTCAATGCCTTCGTAGAGCGTTTGTAAACAAAGTCTGGCCAATAGGCGTAGAGATGGTGCTGATTCACGTTGTCCGGTAGGACAGGAAAAGATGTGAATTTCTTTGCCTGTAGCAATAATGCTTTTCTACATGTCACTGTCCCGGCTTGAACAGTTGTCCGGAGTAGTAATAAATCGCCAATTTCAACTGAGTCTGGTTTAGCCGAGGGAAAATTGCCACAACTCACAAAAGGCTGTGAATGCACAAAAATAGCACCCGATCTTATCGATGTGGAGCCAATTAATGTTACTGAATTGATAAAATTTGGTAATTGCCAAACGAGATTAGCTATAAGCTGTGGTTCAGATTGTTGAATATTAAAAAATGCTTTCGCAAAAGCCGCATAAACAGCTCTCGCCAATTTTAAGTAGTCAGCGCTGGAAATAGTCCATTTCATAGGGATATGTTGCAGGGCCCCCAGGAGTAGAATTCAATATTAGAAAATTGTCACCGAGTTGCTGTATTGAAACGAGTTTCATATGATGCAAATGTATACCCCCAGGTATACCCCGGAAATGCGAATGGGTTAGGTAAATACCTAACCCATTGATTTAATGGCGCGGCATAGGAGATAAATTTGGGCACTGGTATGTGGCATTTTCCATAATTCACATCTACAGAAATCGTAAGAAAGTTCAATAAGTTAAATCATGGACAGATAAATATTAGCTTTAGGCCTAGCAATGTGTACTTCATTTTTAGCAATTGCGCCAACGATTCTCCCATGACAACTTTCAAACTGCCAGTCCTCAACGCATTTGAGGACTCGGGTCAAATCAGCATTGTTGTCAGTGGAGCGAATTGGCATGTGCATCCCTGAAACCGTGTGGTGTATTTGGGATGGCTTCCGCAACTAGGTCGGCCATGGGGCGACTCGGCCAAATAATCGCTAGCAGCCTCTCCTCATATGGGTCGGGTATAGACTAGTCACTACGCAAGAGCTCGAATCTCCTGAAGCTACCCCCAAGGCACTCAAACTTCTTAGAACATAGAGCCCCAATCTTTCTGTCAGCTGTAGCGAAGAATACCTGCCGAGATCCGTCGAGCACTAGTTCCCTCAAGTAATCCAGGAACGACAGCACGTTGAGGTCGTCTACATGTGCCACCGGGTCGTCAAACAATATGAATTGGGGTCCCTGGGTCAAATTTGCGTTGAGGGTCATGAAAACCGACAGGGCGAGCGCCGTACGTTGACCAGTACTGATCTCATTTATATTCGCAGTTTTGCCATTCTTTCTCGTTAGGATCAGTTCAGCCTGCGATATTGATGTGTCGACTCCAATTTCTCGAAATTCATTTGGAATGTGGATTCGCTGAAATTGATTCTGAATTCCTTTCCAGTTGGCCGAATAGAAGTCCTTCAAGTAGATGTCCTTGCTGCTACCTGAGGCTATTCTGTCCAGCGTCGATAGGGCTGCATCAACGATGGACTTTTTTGCGATCGAACGATCAAGCGCAACTTGACTTTCGCTAACAATTCGCTGCGCTTGGTCCACGAGCGACGAGCCTTTTGCCGACTCGGTTAACTTAGATCTAAAGTCAAGGTAGGCTCTCCGCGTCGACTCTACGACGCCAAGCATTTCAGGAACTGTTCTCTTGAGTGCACTGAACATGGACAGTAAAGTGGATTTCTTTTCAACGAAGACTTTCGCTTGACCTAGTCGCTGATAGTAGGTGGACTCCATATTGTCGGGAGGAATTCCCGATACTAATGTGGCTAATTCTAATCGCAACGTATTTTCGGCAGCCGCTTTTCTGCGCGTGGCATCAGCGAGTTTTTCAACGGTGAATTTCAATGCATCGGCAAGTCGTGTTGCCGCAGATTCAGGGAAGGTTAACTTCTGTGATTCATAGTAGTCCTTAAGCAACTGAACAAGTCCCTGGTATTCTTCGATCGAGTAGCCTTGCAATTCAATAGTCTTCAATTCCCGTTCCGAATGTGACTTGGACTGAGAAAGCTCACTTCGCTCCTTTGCGAGCTCGGAGAGGATGCGCTGAAGATCTACATAGGTGTACCTATCTATGGACTTACCTTCCCGTTCGGCGCTGAGCCCGAGTATTCGTAATGCGCGGTCCACCGCGTCAATTTCAGCTTGAAGCTCGGAAATTGAGGAATTCACGGCTGTCAACTTAGACATCGCTTCCTCAAGAACTGCGTTGCCACCAGTCTTCTTGGCCGCGACCTCTCCCTCTATGTGATCGGCGAGCTCCCCACGTTCATAATGATGTCCGCACAAAGGACAGTCTTGCCTTTCGCGGTCAAGCTTCAATAGCTGCACGCCACTTGCGCGAATTTGCGATATTACTTGCTGCAGCGCACCAAGCGATTTGAGTGCCTCTTCAATCGAGGAAGTTAGTTTCTTGCTGTCATCAGCTAGCACCCCTCGTCGATCTACTAGAGATTTGTAACATTGGGACACAGTGCCCTTGAACCGACTAAAACCGCTTGACCACCCTTGGGACGGCACCATGTCAAGTGATTGATCGAGTATAGCGATTCGCGCGTTGGCTTCTCGATGGACCCTCTGAAGTTCAAGGAGCTTATTGGTAATACCCCGTAGCGAGTAGGTATTCAAACGTTCGGCTGCGGGCAACAAGGCTTCAATACGCTCGGATTCTTTTGACAGGTTTTGGATATCGAGCTGGCTTCTAGCAGTATCAGCCTTGGCACCATTGATAGTCCCCTCGGTCTCGATCAAAGACTGAAGTTGCGCCCATATCTTTGCGAGGTCATCGCTTTGGAGCCATTTGGTGTTTTGTAGTAGCTGAGTGAGAAACTCATCTGCGAATTGCAAATTGGTACCCAATCGGGAAGATTTGCCCAGGTCTGTTCCGATATCGCAGGTAGTCCAATTACCTGTACGTAATGTTTCTTCCAAAACAAGGCTAAGTGCGGAAAGTTCCTTAGTGTTGTTGGTTAACGTTTCTAGGGTTTTTTGCGCGTCGCGACTTCGCACTGTTAGCGACTGTAACGAGTTGTCATTCTCCTTTCGTTCGTTGTTGAATAGAGTGAGCGCCCTATTAATGCGCTTTTCCAGTTCAGTTGTATATTCTCCAAGTACCAAGGACGACAACCAATTTGAGATGTCGAGTGCAGACTGCTCCCGCGACATCTCCACTGCAGCGTCAGTATCGAAAAAGTTATATCGCCAAAACCCTTCCTCGACATCAGGTTTATGCTGCTTGGTCCCGTACCACAGTAGCTGCCTTGTTCGAAGTCGACCCGGAGTCAGAGAGTCTGAATAGGATACCGAGCGGGAATCCGAGTCGCTCGAACCTACTCGCCAATTCTCTCGTTCCGCTTCATCCCGGTTTCTACGTATCCTTCCACAGCACCACAACTCGATAGCTTCCAAGAGCGAGGTCTTGCCCGTGCCATTGGGACCAACAATTAGATTTGCGGTTCCAAAATCGAAGTCGCGAACTGTAGGGAAATCCCGATAGCGTTCTAAAAGGACACGATCAATTCGAAATTGTACGGGCTCGCCGAGGCTTTCTGCCACAGTTGGAATTGCTGTATTGGCTGCGTCATATTTTGAACTCTCGCCAGAAATAAAGCGCCTGACTACTTCGTTAACCGACACGTCCAAGTCTGTAAGTTCATCCAGATTGCCAGAGCACAAAATATCAACCCATGTCTTGCTAAGAGATTCAGTCAGTTTTCCGAATGATGGCCCGGAGTCGTGCGTCGGTTGAATGATATTGCGAAGCTCGTCTTCTTCGACAATGTATTTCCTCGCGAATATATCATTGTGTCTAATTGTGTCGATGAGCCGCAGCGGCAGTCTGGAAATTTCGGCGGCACCGGCCACAAAGACAAGATAGAAATTCCACTGACGCGGCCCCGGAATGCTGTAATAGTCGTCGGCAAGAAGTTTTTCTTGATACCTCTCAATGTTGAATTCCGCTTCTTTGAAGGCGAGAGAATAGTCTATGTAATACACTCCTATTGTATTGGGTCCTAGCGCTCGCTCCAAGCGAAATACGCTCTCTCCACGCTGGGTTAGTTTCGTGTTTTCTGTTACGAGAGCTTCTACTGCATTGGGGGCCATACTTAACGGTCCTCACGAGAAATACTTCTAAGATCACCGCCTGGATCCTCACCAAAACGCGGAGCAGGCGAACAGTTCAAACGTAAATGGATGCCGCCTTCTACCCACCACATCAGAAGTCGCGGATTGTGCTCGCTGCTCAATTTGTACAGTCGCTCGAAAAGTCGCTGTTGGTCCGCGGCACTTTGATTGCCTACAAAACACGCCGTAGTAGGAGCCGTGCCGTCACCTTTTCTTACATTTACGTGATATGACCCGACAACAGCTTGATAATTGAAATTCCAATCTCCCGGGATACTAGAAAAGCGCTCCGGTAATAGACTGCCATTTGGAATGATGTCGTTCCTTAATCGACTGAAATTACCCAAGAGTTCATTGCGGAGTTGCCTTATCTCAGGCTCGTCGGGCAAATCAACGCTAACGCGCTTATGTAGCTCGGTCGCATCCATGGTAGAAGTAAGAAGATTTTCTGCAGCCCACCAATTGTCTGCGTTCTCGATTCGACCATTGGTTAAGATTAGCAAACGTTCCTGGTCCAACGCAGTCAAGACTACTCCGCCCAGGGGCATGACGTCACCAAAAGGCTGACACATTTGCGCAAATCCGTCGGAGACCGCGGCGGGTAGCCATTCTCCAGTCTGATTACACCACATAGATGCACGAACCATTTGAGGTCCAGTACGGTCCTGTTGAACACTTTGTGCCAATCGCTGCGACACCTTTGTCGTACGAAACAGAAATAGGTGTTCGTTGTAGTTGAAAAAGTACTTATGCGCCCTACCAGGTGTTAAGTAGGAATAGTAAAGACCTGCTTGATGATTTTGATTTATCACATCATCGCGGCTTTGCTGTCCACTTTTTATGAAAATGCATGAGTCCCCGTAGGAACTCGACCCGGCATGCCCCGACACTCCAAAGCCCGCCGCCCAATTCACGGCAATTAGCTCCATGTCCCTGTCACGGTGGTAGGCATTTGTTCGGTACTCTCGAAACGCATCATGAATGGGAGAAAAGTTTGCCTGGAGATGAACTAACAAGTAAGGGTGAAACAGGCTTTGAGGTAAGGCGTCGTGGTCAAAACCAAGACTATCTGAGCAAAGAAGACATGCGAGCAAAACAGACTGATCGTCATTGTTGTTGATTATGAATCGCTCTGTGCCGCAAATCAGATGATTACGTTCAAAGCTCTGGGCGGGATCAGCCATTGGGACAATCTTGAACTGCACGAAGCAGACTTTGTGGTTCTGCCCTTGGGTATCGGTACTATTTAGCAGAATGAAGACCGGATCAAGAAACATGCCACCCCCGACCTGGTGCATAGCTACAATCCATTCAATATTAGGAGCTCGTTGCGGCAACTGAGCTAGTTCTGCAGGTGTTATCGACTCGACGCCAAGTATCCAAATGCGTCCTGGTTCTGGGAAGTCACCTTGATTCAATCTGTCGAGCAGAATGTCCTTTGATGCGTAGTACTCCGGGCATAACACCAAGTCGGCATGCTCTTGTGCTGCGATCGTCAAGAATGAAGACAACTTTCTGCCAGATAGTTGTCGATCATCTGGACCAACTCGATCTTTGGACGCTGATATCCGATCTAATGGCTGAAGGATTAGGGCTGAATACAGAGAAGCGTCCGGTATCAAAGTGTTAAGCGGTACAAGTTGGAGCCCGCGCTGTTCTAAGAGTTGGCGAGCAATCAAATTTGGATTGGGATTTACGACTACTATGTCTTGTCCCCTTCTTCTACTCGTTATCCCCATCTACAAAAGCGACCGCGTAAAGAATCCTGGCTAGTTGATAAGGAATACTTGTGCATACCCTACTATATTGCCCTTCAACAGTGAAACTGGTCCTATTCCGGTCTGAACATGTCAGGTGTATCGTCCATCGGTTTATTTACCTGCGCGTTATGGGGTGAGTGTTAATATTCACTCCGGGTTGATCCTGGATTTCCATATTGGCTGACCCATCCCGATAGGCATTGACCGTTGATAGTGATGGAAATATCTGCGTACTGCGTGGGTCAGTGCATATGAAAACGGTGGGTCAAAAGGCGGTGGAAATCAACATAACCGGGCGATATTCGAAGCGTATTGGTAAACTGCAGGTTCACACCTGGATGCTACCACAGGCAGGATCGCCCAGCCATGGCCACACCACTGACAATATTCCCGGATACAAATATTCTTCTACAGTGTAGGCCTCTCCAAGAATTGCCATGGACCGAACTGGGCGACCATGCTGAATATCACATCGTCATCGCACCAACCGTTCTCCAAGAGTTAGATAAGCACTCTCATGATGGCAATAGCCGTCGCTCGAAGCGTTCCAAGGCGGCAATTGCGCTCATTGATAAGGTGGTTATTTCGTCTAGCTCGTATTATATAGTTCGAGAGGCGTCACCTAGATTAACGGTTTCCCTTGGCGATCACCCTCCAGAGAACGCCGCACTTCCGTATCCGCTAGACAAGAGCTTTCCCGATCACCGAATACTTTTCGAATTCATTTCATTTGCGCAGTTGAACCCCTCTGCTCACGCCGTATACCTTACGATTGATCGCGCGATGAGCGCGCTTGCAAAGAAGCTAAACGTACCGTTTAGACAAGCTCCCGACGGCTGGCGGTTACCACCTGAGCAAAGCGCTGACGATAAGCGTATTAAGGCTCTTGAGACAGAAGTTCAAAATCTTAAGGCAGAACAGCCTGATATTCAGCTCTCGCTGCTAGATCGAGATGGCGTGCCCTTTAAAGACGATGACGGAATTCCGATTTCATTGCCAGATTCAAAATTCAAAGGAACATTGTCAGCGACAATAAGGTCTTATCCGCAACTCAGCGAAAGCCAAGTTGATACCCTGGTAGCCGTTGCCCAGGAAATGTATCCGCGGGTTACCGACTTTCCGAAGGAACCGTCAGCACCTGAGCCACAACTCGCACATCTCAAATTCTTTGCTGCGTTAACAGCCAGTGGAAATTGGGAGCCCCCTTCGGACGATGCGATTGCAAAATATCGTGACAAGTTTTATCCACAGTGGGGAGATGACGTTAAAACCTGGGCATCGGGGATATCTGCCGCCTTAGATAGCACTGTCAACTTCTTCTATCTGCGCGTCGCACTTTCAAATATCGGTGGTGTTCCAGCGAAAACGACGATCATTGAATTTAATTCTGTACCTGATACTCTGCTCATAGCCTCGCCTAACAAACGACATTTGACTGCGGATGGTCCTCCTCGTCCACCAATTGCCCCAACTGGACGCGTTGTACACTGGGCAGATCGATTTGGAAGTTTACGTCTTGAATACCCTTTCGCAACTAGCGCCCGCACGCCGTTTTCCCTGCCCAATTTTGATATGCAGAAGCGAGATCCACATGCGTTTTATCTTCACGGAAAATCATCAAGTGCTGGAGAAAGCAAACGCGCATTTATCTGTGATAGCTTCAGGCACAAGGTTGATGCAAAAGAGTTTGGCCTGCTCTTAGTAAGTTCTGGCCCCAATCGACCTGTAAAGGGTGCTCTACGAATTCGGGTAACTGCAGACAACTTACCGATCCCAGTCAACGTCACGCTACCATTCGACATTGCTTATGAAACATTCAATACCTTTGACAAAGCAAAGGAATTGCTCCGCACGCCAAGGTCTGATGCAGATGATCCAGAAGAAGATTGAATGCATTAAATTCTGATAACGGCTCCGTACTGGGTCGGCTCACAATGGAGTCACGAGATCCTCGCTAGCCCACGGAATGCAAACTAAATGAACACAAAGCAATCCGCTTGTGGAGCTTTTGCTTCCTTAGAAATGGTTTAACGGGCGATTGTCTTCGTCCTTTAACTCCGCACCGTTCGTAATCAGGCCCTGAATGGTCAATCAGGACTAGGCCTTACAATTGCCAGTGTTGGGCCCAGATTGCAATATTTCCCCGTTCTGGACGTCGCGAAATAGCTGCTTCGGATCGAAATATGTACTAAGGGTCAAAAAGCCGCCAGAGTAGCGAGTTACATGGGTCAGTTTTGGGTGAAAATCACCCTCGAAATGGGTCAACTCTGGATGAACGTCAACAGCCGATGAATGACTACGAATCACAAAATCTGGGGATATTCCGCGATTACATAGCCAGAGTGCAGGCCGCTTACCGGTGTAGGGGTGGCATATCATGAAAATGTTTCACCAATTCGTGAAAAAGCTAAGAAGCAAATTGTGAAATCGATATCGTAAGGGGTGTCTTAGAAATCACACTGTGAATTACTGAAAACTGAAAGTGAGGCGTGCGTTAGTTAAAAATGGGCCTCTTTGGCTGTAAGACTTTACCCCAAAGTCCACACAAGCCACGTAACTACATGATTATTCGTGGTTTAACATGTTTAGGTATGCGCCTACACCCGCTTTTGTACCCGCTTTTTCAATAGCTGGGTACGATTTCGAGGAATAGCAGTCCCTTTAATCGTGAGTCGAAGATCGAGACTGCCAGCGTCTATCCTAAATGTATGGGGGGTCGCAAGCGGGGGGTAATTGGCAACCCCAATCACTATTCATGAGTTGTCTTTGTACTCCTTGAACCCGCTAATCAATTGCCGAAATGAATTCGGCTTGTATTTCTCAAAACCTTCCTGATCTACATAAACGAAATCGTATTTAACCTTCGTTTGCGCCCGGTTGATGTCTTCACACCAGAGGCGTAGTCGTCGCATTTTCAGTGGAACGTCCAAGTCCGCCAGTCCCTTGGTCTCAACAACGAACGTTTCTTTAGCAGATAATTTCACTAGAAAATCCGGGTAATAGTCTGAGATGTTGCCATCCGCATTCACATAATCCATCTTGAAATGCACTGCCATGTAGTTCTTAACATAGGAAATCACGTCGTTGCAATCTTCCAAAAAGCGGGCAAATAGCAATTCAAAGTGACTGTCTCCAATAATGCGATTAAAGACGCTTTTTTTCGGGATGAGATAGCCCTGATCCTTGGCCACAAAGGGGCGCGTCTGACGCAGCTTGATGGTATCGCGGATTTCAGCATCGCCTTTGTCCTGTATGGTTAGTGTGTTAATCGCCTTCTTGAAAGTTTCAATCAAGGTCTTGGTAGCAGCGAGTTCTGATAGGTTGCGCAAAGTATTAGGACTTTCTAAATCAACCGGTCGATCAAACAAATCAGCCTGCACGAATGCTTTGACCTTGCTATACAGCACGTCGTAGCAGCTAATTAGCCGCAAATCCTTCATGATTATCTGCGTAAAGTAGCCTACGACGCTGTGATAATCGGCAATGCCGGCTGTGTCGAGAATTGTCGTATGTGTCACCTCACCAGTGGTGATGTCCTTGAATACTATTTCCCGTTGTTCTTCCTCGCTAAATTGCAGGTAAGCCACGCGCTGATACTCCTGCGTGGCAGCATCCAGTGTGCTTAGGTTCTTGTATTCACGGTAGACACGTGGTGTTAATACAGGAATTTCAATGTCAAGTGCATCGATGTCTTTCTTAACATTCTGCGTGTCAACTTCCACGACCAGCGGAGTTTTGGCTTGCGTGCCTTCACCCATCGGTTTGCGTTCCAGCACCACGCCTTCCGCCTGAATAGATTCAACAAAATCCATAAAGTTAGTTGTGCCTACAACGCTGACGTATTCCTCCAATCCTCCTGGATACATTTTTCGTAACCCGCGCCCTAGCGTTTGTTCTGGCAGGATGTTGTTTGGAACCACGAAGGTACGCAGACCTACTATGGTTGTAACATTGCGCACGTCCCAGCCCTCTTTGAGTACCATCACGGAGATAATGGCTTTGTAGGGGCTATCAAGGTTGTCAATCGCGTTAGCTTGATCACGTAGCCTATCTAACTCCACTTTGCTCTTACCTGAATTGGATTCAGAAATCTCACCGTTACTTTTAGTGTGGATGACCAGCACAGCATCTTTCAAATCGGAATAGTGATCTTCAAGGTATTTAGCCACATCATCACAATTATGGGTATCGTCAGTCATCACAAATAAAATGGCTTTCTTACCCATTTTTTCATGTTCGGCATACGACTTGCGCCATTCGATCACGCCCAAATGGATGTAGTCAGCGTATTTCTCGGTGTACTTGGCGCTTTGTCGCTCCACCAGTTTGGCGCGACTTGGCGCGTCAGGCAGCACTGGGTGCTTGACTACGTTTTGCCAGATAGCCTCCACCAGCGGATAGTCGGCTATGGTCTGTACGAAAATTGCGCCGTCGTTATGCTTGGGCGTAGCGGTTACGTCTACTTGCAGTGAAAGTGCCGATCCCTTCTGCTTAAGACGGTTATGTATGTCTTCGATGGATTTGAACCAAGCCATGTGTGGATCGTGGATGTGGTGTGCCTCATCGTTAAGCACCACAAGCTCGTCAACGTCCCGTACAATCATGCCCAAGTCCACCTTGGAATCGGTCGTTGCGCCGCTAGGTCGCTTGCCTAGAAAATAATCCATTGTGTCTTCATCATCCGGAGATGCGGGTATGTCATTTCCGGCATAGATACGGTGTATGTTTGTCAGGAAAATGTTGCCGATCGGCCGGGTAATGTGCACATCGTCCTGCACATGCAGGGTCAGCTGAAAATCGTCGCGCCAGCTGCGCCCCTCTACACCATCATCCGGGAGAATCGGGTCATCTTTCAAAAAGATACGAAGGCCCTGAAAATCTTTATAGATGCGATCCAGCACAATGATGTTAGGGGCAATAACTAGAAAATTGCGTGCCAGTGTCGAATCCGATTCATACAATTTATGGAAATAGCTCCATGCCAGCACTAGGCTAAGTACCTTCGTCTTACCGGTGCCGGTCGCCATTTTTACCACAAAGCGCCGCCAGGTTTCGTCAAACATTCCGGCCGACACTCGTCCGGAACTATCAAAGCGCATCATGTCGAACTTGTCATTTACCCCCACTACGTCGTACAGATAAATAACGGTCTCCAGCGCTTCACGCTGAGCAAAGTAGTACTGGAATTCGGCCATTGTGCCGTCAGTTTGGGGTAACAAGTGCGGGGTGTTGAACCAGTAATTGAGTAAGCTCTTGCTGGTATTTGTCGCCCCAACGTAGCCACTATCACGCCATTCCTTTACTTTCTTGCGTAATTCCGGCACTAGGGGCGGCATTAGTTTTTCAGAAGCCGTATCCCGCAGTGCTTCGTCTGCAGGAAACCAACGAATAGTTGGATCGAGGATGGCGTAGGGCGATTCTGGGAAATTAGGATGGAGAGCCATTATTTATTCCCTCCCACGTTCACTTCAACGATGGTCATGGTGTCGTTGCCGAAGATGTCCACCACTTTAACCGCTAGCTTGCGCCGTCCCGGAGGACATTCGTGTGAGACGCTGATCATTTCGAGTGAGCGGTCTTTCTTGGTGCGGAACGATTGCCACTCGTTTTCAAAGATGTAATCCCCTGTCCAACGTTCTTCCCAAGCACCACTTTCCTCGTTTTTCACACGGACTATTTCACGCTTGCTCTCGAAGTTAAAATCTACCGCCCAGTAATCGATCCAATCCGTCCAGTTCTTTGTCAGCACCTCCCTATTCACGATGCCTTTCGAGTCCTTGCTCACCTTCACAATTTGCCCGCGCTCTACCACCATTTTGCTGGATTTATCCTTGAGTGTGGCTTCAGCGGCAGCGATGGAATCCTGCGAATAGAACACGGAAAAGTCGGTTAACTCCACTGCCACGCTGTTCTTCTTGACGTGCGGTGTGACCTCGATAGCCGCAACATCGTGAAAAACCACTTGGTTCTTTTCCACCGCCCTCCTGTCAAACACCTCGGCGGGAATGTATTTAGGAGCGATGTCGATACCTTTGGCGCGTGCTTCGTCCAGCACGTTGGGAAACAGTCCCATTTCAAACTCAAAACCCAGAATGTCAACGCGGGTGATGTGCTTCTGGCGACATTCCAGAATAACTTCTTCAACAAATAAGCGCGTCACCGGCAAATTCACTGGTCCTACAGCCACCAGGCGACTATTCTTTTTGCCGTTAAAAGTTTTGAAGCCCTCAGTCCTTTCTGCTCGATAGGCAAGCAGAATAAGATCAATGAATGCCGCTTCCTTTTTTTCCAATTGCTTTTGCTGTTCTACAACACGTAGATTGGGGTTCACACCGATGTAATGTTGACGCTCATACTTACCGAGATTGAGAATCTCAAAGGCGCGATAATCCTTGCCATCTGCTTTCAATTCCCTTTGAACACCAATCATCCGTTTGCGTGTGGTATGAATGGCAAACTTACCTAGATCTGCAACAATCCACTTACGTCCTAGCTTCTCCGCAACAGCTGCGGTTGTGCCGGAACCGCAGAATACGTCTGCTATCAGGTCGCCATCCTTTGAAGAGGCTTTGATAATGCGTTCCAGCAGTGCTTCGGGTTTTTGAGTTGGGTAGCCGAGCAGCTCTTGCGAGCCCGTTGCTACACCGAAGCCAGGCACATCTGTCCAAATAGAGTCTAGGGGAATCGTGTACTCGTCAAGATAATACTTCTTGTACTTCATCCCGCTAGAAGACACGTAAATGTATCCTTCTGATTCCATCTTTGCGATTGATTTTTCGGAGTAGTCGCCAAGTGTTGTACGCTTGAATTTACGTCCGTCTGGATCTTGGTATGAAAATTCTTTCAGTTGTTTGGGCGTTATTTCGCCTGGTACAGAAACAAAAAACACATCTCGAGATTTTGAATAAGCAATTATGTTGTCAAACGTTTTCGGCCAATGTTTGGATTGTTTTTTAGCACCCTTTCCGACAGCATCTTTCTTCCAGATAATTTCTCCTCGAAAAAACCCAGTAAAGACCTCGTCAAGAACTGCACGGATGGCTGTACACAATCGCCAATCACAATGTACATAGATGGTGCCTTCGTCAGAAAGCAGGTCCCGCATTAAAAAGAGACGCTCGTATAACATGGCGATGAACGAATCAGTACCTTTTCCCCAAGTATCGCGGAAAGCTATTTCTTCCAGGATGTTTGGCTTTTTGGTGAAGGTGTCACGGCCGATTTCGATGTCCATGGAAAAATCCGCGCCTACGTCAAAAGGCGGGTCAATGTAGATCAGCTTGAGACCGCCCTGCTTCTCGATCTCATCACGTAGTGGGCCGTTCTTTAGCGATGAGAGAATTAGTTTGTTGTCGCCCCAGATCAGTTTGTTCGTCCAGCCCTTGAGCTGGCGGCCACGGTCATCAAAAAGACCTTGCTGCAACGCTGTATCGGCGGACTTCTCGGCGCGTGGTTCATCTACTTGCTCAATCACTTGAAAGGGCAGCACTATGTTGCAAACTTCGTTGTTTTTGCCATTCCAAACCAGTTCTACCTCGCGCTTATCTTCGAACAGCAGAAAGCGGTATTTGTCCGGCAATCGTTTGCCCGCTTCAAGATAGCGGATGATTTCTTGTTGCTCTTGCGGGGTTAATTGCGCCATGAATGTGCTCTTCTATTTAAGGGAATTTAACATTCAGCTTACTCATCACGCGCCGAGCCTTAGTCGGACATCAGCTTTATAAGGATTGGCATCGTTTATGAATTTATAAACAATGCCAGTGCTTCCAAGAACCCCATCGGGACGCACCCCATACGTTATCTCGCCGAGGTAATTCACGCCATACAGGTGTTGGCGTGCCATGTTTTTAAACAAACGCGCCGAAATGCCCTGGCACCCATTGTTCTTAACATTGTGCGCTATATCTTCAAGGTCCGCCGCAGGTAAGTCTTGAAATGCCGCCAAGATTAACCCAGGGCGTGTACCAGAAAATTGTGTCGCGCCTTCCTTCATCGTTTGATAAGTGGCTGCCACAGTTCTTTCAGGCAGCTTACTTTGGATACTCACAATAAACGCTGCCTGACCTTGTTCAGCGTGAATTAGTAGTCGATCATTAAGTATCCCTGTAAGAGACTGTACGAAAGTTGTTTGCTGCTGACTATCTGGTGCGTAACATGCATCAAAAGGCGATCCCGCAATTTTAAATGGAATACTATCAACTTCCCAACTCTCTCGCGTTACTCCGTGGTCAGTAAACGGCGCTCGAGTAACATCTTCTGCCATGGTAGTCAGTGTCCTGTGATCTCGTGTTAAACGCGCGGGTATCCGCAGACGTATCACAGCGTAGCTACGCTATTCGCGTGATGCAATTCAGTCACGCCCTTGTTCTTAAGGACTTCAAATACATGTGCTGATGGTATATCCATAATTAGATCTATCACCTAAGATCACCCGGCAGCAGTCTAATATTAAATATTGCTTTGTGGGAAAAATATTAATTCCATATACGTAAATGTAGCGTAGCCGGAATTTATTAATCGCGATAAGTGCCAGCTATTGCCAAGATCAGTAATTGACATTATTATGCATATATGCTTTACTTATTGCATATCTGCAATGACTAAAACACAATTTTTAGAGCTGCTGACAGCACATATGGAAACGAGCGGCCATTCACAGCAAGATGTCGCTAAACTTGCTCGGATCAGCCAATCTCGAGTCTCTCGAATTCTTCAGGGAGAATTTGACCGCTTTTCATCAAAGAGTGTTAGACAGCTTGCGAAATACGCCTCCATAAATACTGAAAAGCGTCTCGATCCACAAAATAGCGATATTTTGATGTCTGCCGTGGCTGCTATATGGGATGGCTCAAAGAAGCACGAAGTAGCGCTTGCAAAATTGTTACGCGCGTTGAAGGGGCTAACCTAGAGGGTGCAGGATCGGTGAGTCTGAATCCACTGCCAAAACCGATTTCCTTTTTTCCGTCGTCGCTTCCTGATGAATGGCTTGCATCACGCGTTACTCGATTTCACCGGCTGCGCCATAACAGTACTGTGCGCAACACATACATGGAGCTATTTGGCGATAAACCAGCGTCTTTGACACACTGCGTCCCACCATATGTGGCCAAACTTGCTGTTCGGCTTCCCGGAGGTACGGCTGCGAATCTGGATTCTTTACTTCAAGAGAATACCCTCTACCCTCTCTTCCAACAGTTTTACGACTCGTACTTTACAAGCGAAGAAGACGTCCATACTTCAGTCTCCGGATTGCAACGCACATTCATTCGTATAGCTGTGCGAAACGGAGCCACGCACGTGTGCGCGAAGTGCCTCGGTACTGACTTTGACGAATGTGGTACTCCATACATTCATCGTTCCCACCAAATACCTGGAATCACGATTTGCTGGCGTCACATGTGCGAGTTGATCGATTGCTGTCCATTTTGTCGTTGCCCGATTGAAAAACATAATTCTCTCTTTTCTGTGCCCTGGTCGGCATGCATCTGCGGTCATCGCATACAAACGGCCATATCACTCAATGAATTTGATAGCTCTCATCCGCTTAGCCGCATTTCGGCTTTCGCCAAAGACTTGCTATGTGGTCAGATCGTACCAACCAGTCGTGAGGCACTCGCCGAAACCTACAAGCAACGCTTCAGCGAACTCGGATTCGGAAAAGGCACAAAACTCGACAGAACCGCAATACTGGTGGGTCTTGAAGAGTTTTACGGTAAAGATTCGCTTGCAACGCTGGATACCGCATACCGTCACGGAAAAACCCGCGATTGGGTAACCATGTGTAAATCGTCCGCGATTCAATTCGTTCCACTTGGCAGGCATCTACTCACAGCATATTTTTTGTTCCGTACTCCTCAACGCTTTATAATGAGATTGGAAGAAATGCAACGAGACATATCCAGAAATAAATACGGTGCTGAAAAGAAACCTCGTCGAGTAATGGCAATTAAACCTAGTGTGAATACTAATATAACAGATACAAAGATCGGCATTATCTTGGATGAGATTTCGAATTCGATTCGCACAACACCAAGTTGCACACTTGACGATTTATGGAAGTCACACCGTGCATCGATGCGTTATCTCGTGAAATTGGCACCGACTGAGTTCGCAAAGTTACACAAACTCTTATCGCGTGAATGTAGTTGCAATAACATGACGTCGCAACAACTGTCTACTCACGATATAGATCACTCATATGCCGATGCTTTGCGCCAAACTGCACTATCACTGTATGCAAGCAATGAGAAACCGTGTAAAGTTACACGTACACGCATCATTAATGCCACTACATTTCCCAATAAGAAATGGCCGGATCGACATCGTCTGCCTGAGTCGTTTGCACTATTGAATGAATATCAAGAATCTAGCTGGCACTTCTATGCACGGCGCTTTTTATGGTCGCTCTTGCAATTGGGGCGGTATCCAAAGAGTGTCACTGAAATGGTTGATATGTCGGGAGTTTGGCATCACCATGTGCTTGACCTGCTCGAATATTTCAAGGATATCCGACTGGATAGCTTACCGAAGAATACTTTCGTTTTGATGATCCTCAGTAGACACCGCGTGTCTCGTCAATGGATGGGACCGCATCCAGAAATTGTGGATCCGGGTCGTGGTCGCTATCGCATCAGAAAACCCAAAGGTGACATCCTTCGCCGCAAGAAGTACTCCCCGGCAACCGCTCATAGTTAATCTACTACTTGCGATGAGGAATGAATTTTCCCGGTGATGATCTTCTTGCTGACCGGTCCGCGAACGGCCGCAGCGCGAAGTATGGTAGATACAGTGAGAGGTCGATTAAGTGCACGAAAGCGCTGCACGGCCCAAAGAACTCTTTTCATCCTGAAAACCTCAGTCGACTCTGACATCGATGCGAGCGCGGCTCGGGTCTTTGGAAGTCGATTACCATATCTTGTCCACAATCGGTCAAGTCCAATTTTGCGCAACAGTAGTGATTTAGAGATCCTTACGGGACGTTGCGATTCGGAGACTGGTGATTGAGCAATTGCACGAATTTGTGCTGCATATAATTTGTCTCGCTGTACCCAATCAACTCTTGATAGAACTTGTGGGTGTTGACGATTTTTTCGGAAGTGTGCATGAAGACATTTGTTGTCGTGTCGTCGTAGCCAGGCATATGAATCCGGACAGATCTTTCTGAACGCGGATAATGATCGCTCGGCTGAGGTGTGCCTCACGTATCTAATCAGATTCGCGCGATGGTTACGCTTAATTAGCGTGGCCAGTATTTGGCGGCGTCGTTCATAGACTTTAGGATTCGAATATAGAACGCGGTAAATGGTTGTTTGTGACAGGCGAAGGCGCTTGCTTATATCAACAATTGTGCGCCCTCTAGTTAACATCCCCTCGATGGTGCCGCGCATTTTACGGGTCAGGGTTTTTGGACGGCTCTTAGTAGCAATGCCAGCACGTGCCGCATGATTGAGTACTGTTTGAACACTGACTGATGTGGCCTTGGCAATCGAACACGCGGAGCATTTTCCATGTTCGAGTAATTCCAAAGCTAGTAATAACTTACGACCATTTCCACGTTGCGCATTTGCAGATGTTTCCTTACGGGTATATTTCATTGCATTCGAACGGATTATGGTCTTT
>Ga0307372_10005807_pt1 | contig 18326 bp, 19 predicted proteins | sample OX1MG_FD_202533 | JGI IMG/M metagenome (GOLD analysis project Ga0307372, IMG submission 202533) | Soil microbial communities from Risofladan, Vaasa, Finland - OX-1 | ecosystem: Environmental > Terrestrial > Soil > Coastal area > Acid sulfate soil | place: Finland: Risofladan, Vaasa | collected...
AACATCACGACGATGCGGAGGTATAACCGTGTCGGGAGGACTCAAAGGTATCTTGCTTGATTCTTCGGATCGAAATGGGCTTACTATGCCCGATCTGGCGCCCGAAACTTTGGCGAAGGCGTCTGCGCTGATGGGCGTTGGTACCGCGGTAGGGAATCCACTAGATACCGGATTCACCGGGCTATCAGACAAGGAGGCACTCCATGCACTCATGGCGTTAGTAGCGAGTGATCCCAATGTTGACAATCTCATTGTGCAACAACGTCTACCGGAATCTGACGACGATGAAGACCTGATCGCAGCGCTGCGAGCGGCGTCTAAGGCTGCTGAGTTTTTGGACGGCGTAGCGGTGGTTACCGAAGGGTTCATGACGAGCACTCCGAGTTCGGGTGCTTTCCGTAGACTCACGGAATTCAAGAACCTTTGTTTTGCCCACTCTGCTGAAAGGGCTATGGAAGCGCTTTCTCACGTGGTGAAGTATTCCGAAACTCTTTCGGAGACGAATGCTTCCGATGAGGCTTCAAATGTCTACGTAGAGACGAAGAAAGGGTCCTCGTTATCAAATACGCTAAATCCAGATCTTTTGATCGATGAGCTAGCAGTGAAACGAGTTCTCCAAAGTTACGGAATGCGTGTTCCGGAGATCAGGACGTGTGCCCTCAACGAGGATGGATCTGTTCCGACTCTGGATCCTGAACCTCGATTCCCAATTGTCATTAAGGCAGTTGCAAGTGGCGTAACTCATAAATCTGAGTTGGGTTTAGTGTCGAGTCTTGTATTGTCAGACGCTCAGTTTCGGTCTGAATATAAGCGAATTGTGGACAGCGTAAAGGCAACGATCATTGACCCAGCGAGCGTAACGATGACTTTAGAAGAGGGAGTACTCGGCGGCATCGAATGCGTGATTGGTTTTACTCGTGATCCAGAGCTTGGAGATCTCGTCATGTTTGGGTCAGGTGGTCTTGGAGTTGAGCTCTATGACGATGTCGCATTTGCGTTGGCGAGTTCAACTCCGGCTGAACTTGACAGAATGATTAAGCGCACGCAAGTGGGTAAGTTGCTCGCAGGAGGGCGTGGTCGAAAATACGATATAAGTTCCGTCGTAGATGCCCTTGTTGCAATCCAGAATTTTGCTGCCGACGCGGGACGGGGCATAGCGTCTGTCGAACTCAACCCGATTATTGTTCGATCCGAAGGCCAAGGAGTTTACGTGCTCGACGCGGCGGTGGTTCTTGCCGATTAATTCATTTAATTGGCTGAACAAAATGATTGAGCCCGCATTCTTTGAGGGGAGGTTCTCGGTACGGTGAATAACCAGATCAGATGTTCGAGATCTGGCAGGGGGATTTTTCCTCACTTGGAGAACCAACGAACCTGAGGAACAAGCTGTACCGACGGTGAGCGCCGCGCCGCCAAGGCAGTGGAGTTGCTCGGAATTAGGGGGATATCGATGTGCGCAAATGGTCCAATAAGAACATATGAGATGCTCATCGGAGGGACGCTCCGACAGGCGCTCGGCGGTGAATTACTTGATTCAACGAATCCCGCGACAGGCGAGATCATTGCGCGCTTTCCTCGTGGCCAAGCCATCGATATCGATGCGGCTGTGTCGGCGGCTGAAGAGGCATTTGCGGGCTGGTGGGCGACGCCTCCTCGCGATCGTGCCGGTTGCCTTGAACGACTCGCCGATGTCATTGTCGAGAATTCGGGAGAGCTTGCGCTTCTTGATGTGACTGATAATGGAAGTCCCATTCGAGAGATGAGGAACGATGCTTTTGCCGCAGCGCGTCAGCTGCGTTATTTCGCCGGGTTGGTTCTTGAGCAACGAGGTGAAACTGTGCCAGTCGCTCATAACCGGCTCAATTACACATTGAGACATCCGTTTGGAGTCGTTGGTCGAATCATTCCATTCAATCACCCATTGATGTTCGCAGGCGGTAAAATCGCCGCTCCGCTGATCGCGGGGAATTGTGTAGTGTTGAAGCCTTCTGAACATACATCTACTTCTGCATTGCGACTTGGAGAGCTCGCCGCCGATATTTTCCCACCGGGAGTGCTCAACATTGTGACCGGCTTGGGATCTGAAGTCGGGGATGCTCTCGTCGCACATCCTAAGGCTCGCCGGCTGGCATTTACAGGATCTGCTGAGATCGGTCGAACCATCCAGGCGCGCGCCGCGACACAGGTTGTCAAAACAGTGACTCTAGAACTCGGTGGGAAGAATCCAATCGTCGTCTTTAAAGATGCAGACGTTGATGCTGCCATAAGCGGAGCGTTACGCGGTATGAACTTCACCTGGCAGGGTCAGTCATGCGGCTCTACTTCCAGACTCATTGTGCATGAATCCATAAAGGAATATTTTGTGGATCAGCTTTCGCAGAAGATGGGAGCTCTTCGATCTGGTGATCCCGGCGATGAAAGCACGGATACCGGCGCAATAGTCCATCGGCGTCAATACGACAAGGTCATGCAGTATCTCGAAATTGCTCGAGCGGAGGGACTTGAAGTGGTCACTGGAGGGGGTCGACCCAATGACCCAAGTCTGAAAGATGGAATGTTTATTCGACCGACTTTGTTTCAGAATGTTCCTTCGAATTCGCGGCTACTCAAAGAGGAGATCTTCGGTCCGGTACTTGTGACCGTGCCTTTTCATGATTATGACGAGGCCATTCAAATTGCAAACGATGTCGCTTACGGTCTCACAGCATCCGTCTTTACACGCGATTTGTCGACCGCGCATCGGTTCGCACGCGATATTGAGTCGGGATATGTGTGGGTGAATGATGCCTCGGCACATTTCCCAGGTACTTCGTATGGGGGGGTGAAAGATTCAGGTGTCGGTCGTGAAGAGAGTCTTGAAGAGATTCTCTCATATAGCCAGATCAAAAACGTAAATGTTCTCTTCGGTTAGTTCTGGTACCTTCCTGTGTTCGTATTATCCAAAGGTTTTATTTAGCGCTAGGAGTGAATCGAAGAGAGAGTCAAATGGTCTTGCACGGAGTCGATGCTTGAATTCGTCTTGTCGGAGGTGATGGAGAGTCGTTGGAATCAAAGTATTGCCGGTGTCGGCTCGTGGGAAGGAAACTGCATCTCTCATCAACATCGTGGAACCGCGCCAAAGTACTAATGCATATTCGTCTAACGAAATCAGGGAGCGAGTAATCGATACGGCGTCGGCGAATGCATAGATTTCGGTATACGCCGGAGCTAGCATAAAAATGCTAATCGATCGGACTAGGAGGGGACTTAATTGCTTGGAAGATCCGTGTTCGGAAAAGTTCTGATATTCCAGAAAGTAACGACTTATGTGGCTGCTATTGCTGCTTTCGCGATGGGGCTGGGAGCGATTTTTGCCGTTGGGATGAATAGCGCAGGAGCGACCTCGACTGATGCTGCTTCGAAAGTTCCAATTCCGTATTGCTTAGAGGAACCGCTTACTGGTAACGCCGCTTCATTGGGACTGCCGTCAGAAGAGGTTGCAACAATCGTTGTAAACCATTTGAATGCTACTGGGGGTATTGACGGTCATAAAATTATTTTGAATGCGATTGACAGTCTTGGTACTGCTCAAGGTGGTGCGGCGGCAGCGAACCGTGCTGTCTATGTAGATCATTGTCCATTAATTTCTGGCGGGTTCGCATCCGTGATGCTTGCCACCCAACAAGTTGCTGCACCCGCGAAAGTGCTCGTGTTGAACGATGGAGGTGCTGGTACTGAGCTGCTTCGAAAGCCCTATCTCTATGACCTCTCACCACAGCCTCCAGTTCTTGCTCCGGCGGGGGCAAAGTGGCAAATTGCCCACGGGGTGAAATCGATCGTCGAGATCTATTCGGACGATGCTTATGGTGAACAGAACGCATCTGTATACAAAGGCGTTTTTACTCACCTCGGTGGAAAGGTTCTTGGAATGATCCCGTTCCCATTAGGGACAACGGATTTTTCGGCCGAACTTGCCCAAGCAAAGTCATTGAATCCAGATGGTTATTATTCAGTTGTTCTTGGTGCTTCGCAGGGTTTCCTTGATAATCAGGTAGCTTCGGCGGGCCTGATTGGGAAGATGTGGATGGGGCCGTTACTCAGTGGTAATTACAAGATTGCTGGAACGAACGAGAACGGAACTGCAACATCTGGATTTATAGGAGTGAACCCGTATGTCAACCCCAACGCGAAGAGCGTCGTGCAGTTGGCAAAGTGGTGGGCTGTGGCATATCCCTCTACTCCGTTCTCCCCAACATTGTCGTATCTCAACGGATATCAAGAGTTAGAGGCATTTGTCACGCTTGAAAAAGAGGCAATTGCCGATGGACTCAATCCCCTTCGAGGTTCATCGCTGCTTAAGGAACTCAACAAGCATCCGAAGATCCCGAGTGTGTCAACAAACCAATCGATTACGTTCAATCTTGGGACTCATGGTTCGAACGAAGACATCGCGATTCAGAACCTTGTAGGTAATGGGACTACCGTTAGCACTCTCAAGTTGATAAAGAGCTAACCCATCTGAGTCCACGACAGGCAGGGGTTGGATGATCCAACCCCTGCCTGGTGCGTAGCGCTTGTTAAGGGGAACAGGAATCAAATGGTCCGTCTTTTAAATCTCATTATTATTGGTGTGACCACGGGGAGTCTTTATGCTCTCGTGACCGTAGGCTTTGGACTAATTTTTAATGCGACACACATATTTCATCTAGCACACGCAGCAGTAATTTGTATATCTGCTTATATCGCCTATACGGTCTCAGTGGACCACCATGTACCACTGCTGTTGGGATTCTCGATCGGACTCGTAGCATCCGTAGTTGTCGGCATTGCCTGCGAAACATTCGTATACGGACCTTTGCGAGCTCGAGGTAGCGACCCTAGATCGATGTTCCTAATGTCTGTCGGGCTATTGACCGTAGCCGAGGGGTCTTTGGGTGCAATTTATGGTCCAACGGCACTTTCGTTTAGCGCTTTACCCTACACTTCGGTGAACACCGGAAGCATCACGGTTCCTTGGGCAAACATATGGATGCTCGCTGCTTGGCCAGTCGTAGTCGTCGTGGGAGCTTATTTGAAATGGGCTCCCTCGGGTCGGATGATAAGGGCAATAAGCGATAACTGGCGAACCGCGGAGGCCATGGGAGTTCGGAATCGTTATTATTACAAAATTGTATTTGGTATTGGGTCAGCACTCGCCGCACCGTTCGCGCTGCTTTTTGTCTGGCAAAACGGTTTGACTCCGACGTCTGGACTACCCCCACTTCTCATTGCTTCCGCGGCGGTCATACTTGGAGGTAGAGAGAGCCTCGTTGGAGGTTGCATCTGGGCGCTCGTACTAAGTCTTGTTGGATCCCTATCGACGGAGATTATCTCTCCTGCTTGGCAGCTTGCGGTTATCTTTGGTTTAACGTTCATCGTGCTTCTCATAAAATCAATGATGACGGAAGGTGGCTTATTGACCGGAGAGGCTGCATTCTGATGTGCGCTGCATTGGTCAACCAAAAGGAGGTTATGACGCTGAGAATTACTCGGCGTGCCTGTAGTCGGAGAGACAAATGAACTACGCGATGATCATCGCAATCGATTGCGGAATCTATATCGTGCTTGGCGTGGGAATGAGCATTGCCTTTGCTTGGGGTGGTTTTTTCTCTCTAGTACAAGGCGCAATTTTTGGTTTTGGTTCTTATGCCTTTGCGCAGGGGTACCTTCAAATGAAACTCCCTTGGTTTTTGGGCATACTATTTTCATTTGTCGTCGGATTTGTCGGTTCCGGCATGCTGGGTGCTCTCCTTTCACGATTTACAGCAGATTTTGCCGTGATAAGTACGCTTGCCCTTGGGGTCGCGTTAGAGACAATATTTGGCAACTGGAATTCTCTGACGGGGGGTTTTTCGGGTTTGTACGGCATCCCGCGTCCGAGAGTTTTTGGTTCAAGTACCGGATCTCCGGAATCATTTGCTATTTATGTGCTTTGCATAGCACTCCTTGTCGTGGTTGTAGTTTTGTTCCTGAGACGGTCGCAAGCAGTACTTCTTGCGCGCGCGCAAGCGATGGATCCTCCATTGTTGGCATCTTTGGGAGTAGATCCCAGAATCTTTCGACTTGTGGCTTTTAGCGTTGCAGGCGGTATTACGGCAATCGGAGGAGCTCTCTTCGCGCAGTCAGCGGGCTACATTGATCCGAGCTCTTTTGACATTACTCAGGCCTTTTCGCTTATCGTAATTGTCGTCGTGGGAGGCGCGGGGAATATCTATGGAGCTGTCGTAGCTGCTATTTTTCTGACCGCTGCTCCGCAGCTGATCGGATTAATTCCTGGCTCTTCTGATTTGATCGCTCAAATCCAATTGATGCTTTCGGGCGCGGTTCTTGTTGTCTCAATAGCCATACGTCCTAGCGGTCTTTTTGCGGAGCGCCGCTTTGTAAGGAGTGGACTCGCGACGAAATCTGACGGGAATCAGATTTTGCTCAATGGTGTTGACGCGGATCAAATAAATGCTCATTGACATTTCACAAGTTAGAAAATATACATTGGGGTCTTGGATAAATCTGTTGGACACTTGCGTAAGTAGCGGCTCGTATCTTGGTGCCTTCGAGACTTACGGGAGATCGTAAGTGAATAACGAAAATGTAGATCTGTCTCACGGTGGGCGCAGCAGTAGCAGCACAACGCGCAATGAGACCATAGCCATATCTGTTGAGAATGTAAGCAAGAATTTTGGTGGGGTTGCTGCGCTATCAGACGTCTCCTTCACGACGAAGGAGGGGAGTTTAACGGCGCTCATTGGTCCGAATGGAGCAGGTAAATCTACACTGTTTAATATAGCTTCGGGTACGTTGCCAGCTACAAGCGGCGAAGTGAGGCTTTTTGGCACAACCGTGCGTGACGGAGCGCCGCACAAGGTAGCGCGGGCGGGCCTAAGTAGGACTTTTCAGTCAACTCGGGTGTTTCCACTACTTTCGGTTCTCGAGAATCTCACGGTGGCCCACCTTTCACGCAAAGAAGCTCGACAAATATGGGTGCCGCGACGATGGAGAAGTGAGGCGCGAGAGATAGCGCGCCGCGTTGCAAATGAATATGGTCTAGAGCGCGAACTAGACGTCCTGGCCAAAGATCTGTCGATTGCAGAAATGCGCGTTCTCATGTTGACGGTTGCAGTCATTCGCGATCCAAGGATTATATTTCTCGATGAGATCGTTGCGGGAATGGATGCGAAGGCGTGTCACGAAATCGCCAACCACCTGCGGCTCTTGAGCAGTGGCGGCACAACAATTCTTCTCGTGGAACATAATTTGTCTTTTGTGTGGGAAACCGCAGCTCATGTCGTGGTACTTGACGCGGGGAAGCTGATTGCTCAAGGAACTCCAGAACAGGTTCAACAAGATCCTGAGGTGGGAAGGGTGTACTTTGGATCCGAATTGCGCTGATGCACTTGAAGTAAATCTTCGCCGGGGAGCTTACGTTCGACAAGAGGCAGTTATACGTGACATCAGTTTTGTGTTGCCCAGCGGCGCAATGCTTCTCATCATGGGTCATAACGGCGCGGGGAAGACCACACTTCTGAGGGCAATTGCAGGGTTGCTTCCGATCACTGACGCAGAGATCTCACTCTCTGGCAGGCAAATTCGCGGTGGACCTGTTGAGCGTATGGCTATGGGTTTAGGTTTCGTTGCTGCCGGGCGACACTGCTTTCCACGGCTCACGGTTCGTGAAAACTTCATGGTTGCCGGAGAAACCCGGCAATGTCGCGGAGCTGAGATGAACGGACGAATTGATGAGGTCTTGGCTCTTTTTCCAGAGCTGGTCGCTCTTGTCAGTAAGGCTGCGGGCCAACTTAGCGGCGGTCAGCAGCGCATGGTCGCACTTGGTATTGGATTGATTCAACGCCCCAAAGTCTTGCTTGTGGATGAGCCGTCGCTCGGGTTGGCCCCATCTGTTGTGAACAGAGTCTATGAGGCTGTTACCGCGATGCGTAACGAGTTCGGAATGAGTGTCGTTGTTGTGGAGCAGAATGTCGATCTCGAACGAGTGAAATTTGATGAGTTGCTTATGTTGAGAACCGGTAGTATGGCGCTCAAGGTTGAGCGTGCGATGATTCCCACTCCAGACGAACTACTGGCCTATTTCTAAAGCAGATACGGATATTTGGAGGACTTGATTGAAAAGTCGGGTCGAGATTTTCTGTCCTTATGACAGAACCACCGTAGATTAGCGCGCGTTTGAAAGACTGAATATCGACGCGATTGACCATAGGTGACCAAGAAGTAGTCGCGTATTCTGTCTATTCGGTCGATTTTGGAACTCGGCACCCGGGCGAAAGCTTTCAGGTGAGTTGCCAGGGATTGAGTTGTTGGTGATCTTTGTGGATTTCTGTTTCTGGAGGTGCGATTTAGCGAGTCTTTGTGGGTCTTGCGACGATAGCGCCAACTCTCCTTGCCTGGAGAAAATATCCAACGCAAAATAACGCGCGGGAAAAGTTCCTATCATCCAACTCCATCTTGTGCTCAAACCTCTGTGCCAAGGCAAAAGCCTAGAAGCTTCCGTGAGTCAATTCATTGGTCCGAGACGTTGCACCACGCTTGAGGGCTTCATGAAAAAGCATGCAGGCTCTGTCTGGGGTGCGTGTAATACTTCAGTCACGTATCCGTTAAGAAACTCATTGAGTATTGCGATCGCGCTGCGTATAATCGCTAAATATAACATGAAGCACAGAGCAGCGTTGGAGGGTAATTCCAATTTCGTGTCACGTGTTATCGGGCTTTTCGCGATGGCTACACGTGAAATGCCTGGATGTCATGTTGGGGGTTGGAGTTGCAGACATTTACTTAGCTAGGGGAAGGCATTTCATATGAGACGGACATTCGCATCGAAGTTGGGAGTCGGAGTCATGGCTGCGGCAATTGGATTGTTTGGGGCGGTGGTAGCGCCACTATCGGTTCAGGCAACGTCGGCTCCGAAGCTGGTAAAGCATACTGAACCTGAGATTAATCTCGTAGAGGCAGGTTCAATCCCGGGTCGATTGAGCGTCTATGTGGCGCTTTACAACAGGCTCTTTCAGAGGTTTGGACTGGATGTACATCTTGTCGAGGCTTCAAGTGGTACGCAAGCCGCTTCACTTTTGTCAGGGGGCGCTGCGCAATTTGAAGCGGGCCAGGTTTCAGACGCTTTGAACCAAGTGGTCGCAGGAGTTCCGATAACTGCGATTGCTTCGATGTCAAATCGCATATCAAACTCAATGATTGTTTCACCAACTTTGCAATCCGATTTGAATTCCAAGGGTCTCGCTGCATTGGCGAATGTGCCGATTGGCATTACCGGAGTTGGCTCTGGTACCTGGGAATACGCAGAACTTTTAGCAAAGCAAGCCAACCTTTCGACGTCACAGATAAATCTGGTTCCGATAGGCGCAAACCAGGTCACGGTTTATCAGGATTTCGTCTCCGGAAGGGTAAAGGGGCTAGTTTTCGGTGACCCCGTCGATCTTGAACTCACCGGGACAGGACAAGCTATCTGGGCCGCGGATGAACAGAATGTCAGTCATGGTGTCGCGAAGAAATATCCGACGTTGGTAAAAATGGCGAAAGAGCCATATATTTTCGACTGGTGTTTCACGACAACTTCGTACGCACATTCACATCCAGTCATCGTGCAGGACTTTGCCAATGCGATAATTGCAGCACAAAATTACATTCTGCATCATTCTGCCGCAAAGATTGGGTCAGAGCTTGCTCAGAATAATCCTTCGTTTTCAGCGTTTGGATCTGGATACTTGACCGAATCGGTTAAGAGGATGGTGAAGAGTGGTGCGATTGTCTCTTCAGTCATACCGACCAAAGCCGGATTCAGCAATGCGGTAGCGTACCAAGCCGTTACGGACCCAGCGTTAAGTAAGATTCCTTATTCGCAAGTTGTGAATGCAAGTTATGCGATTAAGGCGAAGAAAATTGTTGGCAACAAGTCCTAACGAAACTAAGGGCATAGTTAAAGCTTTGCGTAATTAGCGCGTTGGTCCGAACATGAGGAGGTATTTCATGTTCGGACCGACGATTGCTAGCTGTGGTGATCAGAGTTGCCTGTACCTCGATTTCGCTCTCGCTCCGATGAAATAATCTGCTTGGTGACGTCGCGCGATTGAGCAAGCTCTCGTCCTTCTCCAAGTCTGATAATCATGCTTTTGTCAGGAGTCTGAGTTGTCGGTGGATTGTCGAGTTTGAATCTCTCTCGATCAAGGAGGCCTTTTCGTGTATAGATCGCAATATGAGGATGCAAGTTTTAAGTTGGGATTGGCCGGAGACTGTCTCTTAACGCGTCGCCTTTCAGTGTTTACTGAACCGGAATATCTTCAACTTCGTCAGATTCTGAATGAAGCTGACGCGACATTTGCAAATCTCGAGGGACCGGTTAACAGATATTTTGCTCGTCCGTTCTCCCAGCGACAGGGAGGAGGAACCTATATGACCATTGATCCCGCTTTGCTTCCGGATCTCAAATGGTTAGGCGTGAACATGCTTGCCTGTGGGAGCAGCCACTCCGATGATTATGGTCAGGCTGGAATAATGGATACCATGAATTATCTCGATCAGGCGGGAATCGTGCATGCTGGCTCGGGCCGTCACCTTGCTGAGGCGCGCTCACCGAGTTACCTCGATACCGCGAATGGCAGAGTCGCTTTAATTGCAGCGAATGCACAGTTCAACCCCGGAGCGCGAGCGGGAGAGGCGCGTTATGACTCGAACGGGCATCCTGGAGTGAATGCGATACGGCAACAGAGTGTTGTCGTTGTGAGCGAATCGAGGATGGATCAAATTCGCCAAGTTGGGGCTGAGTTGGGGTTAGATACCGACTCAAAGAGACGGGCAAATCAGGGTGAGAGTGTGATTGATGGGGATACGACGTATGAGTTCTTGAATCATAGATTTACCGTCGGATCTCCCCCAGGTGTAAGAAATGTCGCGGATGAGCGGGATGTTTCTGCGAATTTGTATCGCGTAGAGGAGGCGAGAGAATTCGCTGACTATGTCGTCGTAAGTCTGCACTGTCACGAGCAGGGTGGACCCTCGATGATGACGGCTTCGAAGCGCAGCGAGGTATCCGATATTGCTGATTTTGCGATTGATTTTGGTCGGAGATGCATTGATTCCGGCGCGGATGTGTTTGTCGCGCACGGTCCTCAGGTACCGCTAGGAATAGAGATCTATAAGGGAAAGCCGATTTTTCACGGACTGGGTACTTTCATCTTTGAGCTCGAAACCATTCAAAATCTTCCTGCGGAGGCATATGAACGGTTTGATTTGGCGGATCGTGCAACACCACGTGACTTTATCCGCGGGCGTTATCGCAACGACACCGTAGGACATACTTCTGACCCACTTCAATGGCGCCAAATGTTCACGACCTGCGATTTCGTCCGGGGGGAACTTCAAGAGATAAAAATCTATCCAATTGACCTTGGATTTGAATCTCCTCGATCCCAGCGCGGGCGCCCCATGTTGGCAAAGGGACAGATGGCGAATGAGATCCTTCATCGTGTGTCTGAACTCTCCAACATGTATGGAACGAAGGTAACACTGCAAGATGGAATTGGGGTTATTCGCCCTTAAGGGCGGCGGAGGTCATCTACGAGATTTGGGGGGCAGATGGTGTCAGGGGAGTTAGAGATCACAAGAATGATCAGTGAGTTTGTGTACGAGACCGAGATTGGAAGTTTGCCTGCTCGGGCGTTAGATACTGCGAAGCTGACGTTCCTCGATACAGTAGCCGTATCTGTTGGCGCTTCCGGTTTCGAGATTGGCAGAATTCTGGGTCGTTTTAGAAAGACGTTGCAGGAGAGACAGGAAATCACCGTGTTCGGCCAGTCAGAGGGCGCGAGCGTTCTCACCGCCGCATGGGTGAACGGCACGTTTGCAAATCAACTCGACTTTGATGAGGGGTTTCACATTGGGACGCATACGATTCCGGCAGCGTTGGCGGTCGGGGAGGATATTGGTGCCAAAGGGTTAACGGTGCTTGAGGCGTACGTTATAGGCAGAGAGGTTGGGGCAAAGCTCACTGACGTGATTGACGCACAGAGGTCCAAGGGGGTCGGCCCTACGCATCGAGGTTGGTGGCATGTCGGTATCGTTGGACCAATTGCCTCTGCAATGACGGCAGGAAAGCTTTTAGAGCTAAATGTCGACGAGTTGAATCGCGCTGTTGGCATCGCAAGTTGTCGATCCGGGGGATTTCGGCAGAATATGGGTACGATGGCGAAGGCATTGCATTCAGGCAGTGCCGCACGAGAGGGAATTCTTGCGGCTATGTTGGCGCGTGAAGGCGTGACCGCGGAAGAGTCGATTCTCGAAACTCCATTGGGTCTCGTTCGCGCCTTGTGTAACGAAGGTGAAGAGGACTGGGCTCCGATCACATCGCGTCTTGGGAATCCCTACGATCTTGACGAAACCGCGAAGATCAAAACGTATCCAACTTGTACCCCAATTCATCCCGAGCTGGACGCCATGTTGCGGATTCGGGAAATGGTGCAGTTAGAGCTTGCAGGAGACGGTTCCGAGGTTGAATCAATCCATGCAAATCTGCATCTGTTCTCCATGCTTCGAACTCAGGCTAGAGACGAATGCGAAGCTGGATTTTGCAGCCCATTTTTACTCGCTGCAGCGTATCTCGACGGCTATGTGAATCTCGATACTCTCGCGGACGAGAAGCTGCGAGATCCTCGCATTCGTGACCTTATGAAGCGCGTGCATAACCGAGAAAATATCTCGTCGGTCACGGTTGTTTTTCGCGACGGGCGCGTCTTTGAAGAGTCCGTAAAGTCGCTTCGTCGTCTCATTTCCCAAGAGGATGTGTCTGAGAAGGCTCGACAATGCATGCGCAACGTTTTGGAGTCCAGTGCAATAGACGCGATCATTGAGCGCGCGATGGATTTTGAATCAGAGGAAGATGTTCACGGGTTTCTGTCGCTTACCACACGATCGATTCGTTGAGAGACCACGAGAACTCTTTGCAGGGTAAATCATTATCTGTTTCTTTTAGACCAGTCATATCTACAGACGCTCGTAAAAACTAAAACAGGAGATAAGGCGATGAAAATTGGGTTTGTAATAGGGACGTATCCAGGTGAGGAACAGGAGCGACGGGAGCGAGTCGTTCGCTCGTACCAGTCTCCAGAGGTAGAAATCGAATTCATACGGCTCGATGGAACCGTATATCATCACCAAATGGCGAGCAGTACTGCCGAAGAGTTGGCCACACCATTTCACCGCGCGTATCAGCAGGCTGAGCAAAATGGGTGCGATGCAGTCGTGCCGCTTGGAACACTTGATCTCGGTGTTCAAGGCGGCAGGTCATTAGTTGACATACCAGTCGTTGGCCCAACCGAGGCCTGCATGCGTCTCGTGCCATTGGTAGCTGACAACTTCGGAGCGATTTGCTATCACTCTCGATATTTCGGGTTTATGAGTAGGTTGGTGCGCTCGTATGGCATGGCTGACAGAATGGTGGGAATTGAGGCAAGTGGTTTTGATTTGCCAGATATTGCTGCGAATTCAACAGTGATGCGCGATAACTTTCTCTTCTCGGCTCGAAGACTGATTACCGATAAAGGCGCGCAGTCGATCGTACCGCTAGGTATTACGCAGTGTCCGGTGCATATGTCCAGCATCGAATTGAGTGAAGAGCTCGGAGTACCCGTTGTTGAAGCAATCGGATCTCCGATCCGGCTTGCCGCCACGTTGGTCTCATTGGGATTGAAGACCAGCAGGGCGTGCTGGCCCTCGCCGGACGCTATTTGAAGATTGAAGCTGTGTCTTACGTCATTCAGGCGATAGTTGTCGGTTCAATTTGCGAGCCTGTGCATCACGCTCGGAGTTTTTTTGGAGTTTCCTTGCGTTCTGAATAGGAGATGCGGTTGTGAGTGGCTACGGACGGTTTTGGTATTGACGGGAATCCGATCGATGATCAGTGGATCGTCTCAAGGGGACACCGGCGAGCGATGCTACCTATTGCTGGGGAGATGTCAGTTAGATTCTCGTTGCCTATAGAACCGGATTGATTTCAAAGTGTTGGCGCGGGGGATCGCATTGACTAACTGTCAGCACTTACTGAGACTCGCGTAATAGAGTGACATTCTCCGTCAACTATGGGATAATGTCACATGATCAAGACACGTACACCTCAGCGGGACTTCGAAGGCATGGAGGCACGACGAAAGCGAGCGGCCAGGCTCTTTACGAAGGGCGCAACTCAAGCCGACGTCGCGCGAGAACTCGAGGTCTCGCGCCAGAGCGTGAGCCGGTGGTATGAGGCGTGGTCGCAGGGCGGCGTCCGGGCGCTGAAAGGAGCGGGCCGCGCTGGTCGCAGGCCGTTACTCGACAGTGCCGATCTGGCCGCGGTGGAGAGAGCCCTGCGACGTGGTCCGAGAGCGTCGGGATTCGCCACGGACATCTGGACGCTGCCGCGGATCACCGAGCTCATCGCGACACTCACCGGTGTCTCCTATCACCCGGGCCACGTATGGCGGATCATGGGCCAACTCGGCTGGAGCCCCCAGCGCCCGGCGCGTCGGGCGGCAGAGCGCAACGACGACGCGATCGACGAGTGGGTTGCCACCCGCTGGCCCAAGGTAAAAAAAACGCCCATCGCAGAGGCGCGTGGCTGGTCTTCGAGGACGAATCCGGCATCTCGCTGACCCCGCCGGTGCGACGGACCTGGGCCCCGAGAGGACAGACGCCGGTTCTTTGCACGCCGTTTAACTGGAAGCGGATGTCGATGGCCGCGGTGCTCGCCTATGCCCCCGACGGCTCGGCAGCCAGGGTGATGTTCAGCGCTCGAGCGGGTACCTACAACGACACGGGTCTGATCACATTCATCCGTCAGCTGCGTCGCCAGTTCACCGGTGACAAGGTCACCTTGATCTGGGACGGTCTGTTGAGTCACTCGAGCAGAAAGATGCAAACGTTCCTCGACTCCCAGCGTTCCTGGTTGACCATCGAGCGACTACCAGCCTACGCGCCCGAGCTCAACCCGGTCGAAGCACTCTGGGGCAACCTCAAGTGTGGGGAGTTGGCGAACCTGCGCGTCGACACCATCAGTGAAACCGAATATCACGCGCGACGCGGTGTCCGTCGGATCAGAAAGGAGAAGGATCTGGCGTTCGCATTCCTGCGACACACTGGTCTTTCCCTATGACCAGATTGTCACTATATTACGCGAGTCTCAGTAGGTGTTTTGTATTGGGTGTTCAACGTCGAATGCCTCTCGGGCGGCTTTGGCGGCCTTTACGTCGCTGCGAAGTTCGTGGAGCCACTCTGCAAGCTGGAAATCCATTACTTCGACGAATCGTGATGGACCAGGAGAGGCAACCGCCTCATATTTTGAGATGGCGTCTCTTTCAGCTTCGTACAGCGCGCGGCGTTGATCCTCCAGGTCGTTGACTTTTTCGATTTCTGTCATGTTGAACGTCGATCTAATAGTTATTTTCGAAGATTATGACTGATAACTCCTGTGAGCGTATCAAGAAAATTTCGTTGAGAGATCTGTTCAGATCATTCAGGTGATGTATCTCGCTCTTTTTCCCACCTTGGACCGCCCGCGATGCAGGTGCTCTCTCCGGCTCGAGTATTGCCCGGCTTGTGCTGGTGCGATCTGCACTTATCCGATATTGCGCAAGTTCCCAACAAGATTGTGAGTAGGTATCGTTCGCTTGCTGAAAGTGTGCAGCGGTATCCGCGGTTAGGTATGAGACGATCCATGAAGTAGGAATGCGCGCAATCTTTATGAGCGACGTAATTCAGCCTGCATCGGAGTTCGAGCCGCGATCTGACAAATCAGGTATCTTTCGAAATGTACATGATTTGTCGTAAATCTCCTCTGCTAAGCCAGAGAGATGGGCGCAGACCCAAAGGCGACGTTTTATTATTCTCACGATTAGAGATAGCCTTTGCCAATTGGATCTTAGGGGGGATTCGTTTGAAAATTTTATTCATGCTTCCTGCAGCCAAAGGTGTATACCCAGTTGAGGCTGAAGAGAGGCGCAAGCAGCTCATTCAATCCTACGTTACTGAAGCAACTCGGATAGATATCGTGTACATGGCCGCCGTGTCCGGTTTTTCTCCATGGGGCGCACCTGAGGCGACAGATCCTTTGACTGATGAACTTTCGCGAGCCCATGAGCTTGCCGCTGACTGCGCAGAGCAGGCTGAGCGCGATGGGTATGACGTTTTTTGTCCATTTGGCCTTCTTGATATTGGAGTCAACGCGGCCCGCCGGCGAAATCTGAGAATTCCTGCAGTGGGCGCAGCAGAATCAAGCGCGCTCTTTTGCGGCATGCTCGGACGAAGGTTTGCAAGTTGTTCCTATTTGATGAACAGCGAGGTAGAAAGGCTTTACGAGGAACGGATGGTGCCTTGGGGGTTACGGGATCTTTATGTTGCTACGACCGCGATCGGGATAACAAATTCGGAGTATCCCGATAGGCGCGACGAGGTTCTAGAGCGCTTTGTGTTTTGTGCTAATGAGGCCAAGAAGAAAGGGGCAGAGATCATGGGCCTCAACGCGATGTCAATCTGCCCCACAGAGTTTTCGGCGAAAGAATTGACCGAGGCAAGTGGAATGCCCGTCATAGACGCGCTCGCGGCGCAAGTTGCAATGGCAGAATTCTGGCATCAGATGCAGTTGACGCCCGGAATGCTGCGCATTCCTAGATAGGTCATTCCAGAACTTTTTGGGTCATTTGAGCTGGACTCAATAATAGTGATTTCGATCCGTTGGCGAGGGGCAGTGGCAATCACTTGTGGCCGCATCAGATCTCCGAGGCAGATGTTTGCCGGTGATCGTTTTCTCCGGCACTCCGGGCCATAGAAGAACGCTCAAAACTTCGGCGGTCAAAATTTTGAAATCGATGTCACGGAAACGATCCACCTCTGAAGAGTTGTCATTCGCCTTTCTATGGCGACTGCTGGGTCCGGCAAAATTGGTGGATTATGCAAAAGTTGCCCCGATACTTCGCGCTATTAGGAACATCCGTTGGTCTCGATGGATGTCTTTAGCTCATAGGAGGAGCAGGAGGGTTATTGAAAAGTCCTCCCCGAACTGGCGTTCGACGCAGATAGTGGACGCGCAGTATTACCTTGGTAGATGAAGAAGCTGAGATGGGAGCCTCGTGCGGTTCCAAAACTGCGCCATTGCAATCTGTGATGCGATGGAATCAATGACGGGCATTCCACTTGCCTCGATCAATTCTTTCGCCGAAAACTCTGTGGGGCAGATTGACATCGCGTTGAGGCCCATGATCTCTGCTCCTCGCTCGCGGGCCTCTTGTGCACACAATATGAATCGCTCTAACACCTCGTCGTGACGCTTGGGGTACTCAGAGTTCGGGATTCCAATGGCAGTACTCCCGACAAATAGATGCGCCAGACCCATTGCCGCCATGCGTTCTTTCGCAAGGGGTTCAGTCTCGGAGTTCATCAGGTATGAACAACTCGCAAACCGTCGGCCGAGCATGCCACAAAAGAGCGCGCTTGATTCTGCTGCGCCCACTGCAGGAATTCTCAGATTTCGCCGGCGGGCCGCGTCGACTCCAATATCAAGAAGGCCAAATGGACAAAAAGCGTCGTATCCTTTTTGCTCAGCCTCTTCCGCGCAGTCGGCCGCGAGTTCATGGGCTGGCGCGAGTTCGCTGGCATCAGAGGTTCTCGCCTCGGTAGCGCCCCAGGGAGAAAATCCGGAGACCGCGGGCATGTAGACCACATCAATTTGAGTTGACTCGGTCTCGTAGGACTTGATCAACTGTATGCGTCGCTCTTCAGCCTCAACTGGGTACACACCCTTTGCAGCCGGAAGCATGAATTGGATCTTCAAGTGAGCCCCCAATTTCAAGATCTTATTTTCCTTTCGACAAAGCTAGCCGTGGAGCGAACAATCCGGCAAGCGACTTGTGTTGAGCAAAACAGTTCGAGATGAGCCGGCGAGGCTGAGCAAATGCGGCGCATTGCCTGCATTTTGAGCTACCTCTGGCCGCTTGACCAGCGTGGTTCCTGGCAACACATAGTGACCGTGACCGTGGTCAATGATCGAACAGTTACTCGGAGAGTTTGGAGTGTTGGCTCTTGAGGTCGATGAGGAAAGGCACGTGTCCACAACTTGCGCCCTGTCGATCGAAAACAAATCCAACAACAATACCCAACAACAATATTGTGGAGCCGAGTGAGTGAGTGAGCACGCATTATTAATTCCCAGACTCGCCTTTTATACCTTACTGATCTTTCGGAAATACATTGACGTAGTTACGTTGTTGTGGTAATTTCTCGGTATGGCAACACCGTCGGTTGCACGTGGTTCACACAGGAGTGCG
>Ga0307372_10005808_pt1 | contig 18324 bp, 16 predicted proteins | sample OX1MG_FD_202533 | JGI IMG/M metagenome (GOLD analysis project Ga0307372, IMG submission 202533) | Soil microbial communities from Risofladan, Vaasa, Finland - OX-1 | ecosystem: Environmental > Terrestrial > Soil > Coastal area > Acid sulfate soil | place: Finland: Risofladan, Vaasa | collected...
AGGGGTCTTATCTGCGTTCCGTTAACAAAAGTTCGTGCTTTTTCGCTCGGTCTTCCGCTAATGGTCCAGGATAATACTGCGCTGTATCAAACACCATTTACTATAAGTGTTGATCTTTTGGGGCATGGGTGTACGACCGGTATTTCAGCATTTGACCGTGCAAAAACGGTTCAAGCACTTATCGATTCTGAGACCAAACCTACTGACTTAGGTCGGCCCGGTCATATATTCCCTTTGCAAGCTGCCCACGGCGGGGTTTTGGAAAGACCCGGACATACGGAAGCTGCCGTTGATCTTGCAAGACTTTCAGGATATGAAGAAGCCGGGGTACTGGTTGAAATAATGAATCCGGACGGCACAATGGCAAGGCTTCCAGAGTTAATTGAATTGGCAAAAAAGTTTAATTGTAAAATTATTTCGATAAAAGAGCTGATCACTTATCGAAAACAACATGATCCGGTAAATGTTAATCCGCAAAAAACTGTTTTGAAAGAAGCTGATGCTACACTTCCGACAAAATACGGAAATTTCGATATCAGTATCTATAGAGATGATAAAGGGATTGAGCACCTCGTTCTTTCAAAGAACGTACAGCAGGATAAACCTATCCTGGTGAGAATTCATTCATCTTGCATGACCGGTGATATCTTCGGGTCACTTCGTTGTGATTGCGGACCACAATTTCAGCAGGCTATGGAGTTACTAGGCAAAAGCGAAAGCGGGATATTGATTTATCTAAATCAAGAAGGCAGAGGAATTGGGTTATTAAATAAAATCAAAGCTTACAAGCTGCAGGATAAAGGATTTGATACTGTAGAGGCAAATGAAGAATTAGGTTTTCCGGCAGACACTCGTGATTATAGATCTGCCGCTGATATTCTGCAGGAATTACATATTTCAAAGATACGACTTATTACGAATAATCCAGACAAAGAGAAACAATTAAAAAAATATGGCATTACTGTCATAGACATAATTCCGTTGGAAGTTCTACCAAACGCGTATAATAAAAAATATCTTGAAACAAAGAAACAAAAACTGCACCATAAGTTAAATCTTGTATGAAATCTCAGGATGAACAGTATATCAAGGAAGCCCTGCGTCTTGCTAAAAAAGCACAAGGTTGGACATTTCCCAATCCTATGGTAGGAGCTATCTTGGTGAAGAATGGGAAAATTATCGGCAGAGGATATCATAAAAAAGTCGGCTTATCACATGCTGAAGTGGAAGCATTTACAAATGCAACCGAAGACCCGAAAGGTTCGACATTATATGTTTCTCTTGAACCTTGCAATTTTTATGGTAGAACTCCTCCCTGTACAGAAGCAATTATCAAAGAAGGCGTTGCCAAAGTAGTTTGTGCAGTGACGGATCCAAATCCAAAAGTACACGGAAATGGAATTGAAAGACTGAAAAAAGCAGGTATTGAAGTTCAGGTCGGAATATGTGAAGAAGAGGCAAAGAGCCTTAATGAAGCATTCTTTACCTTTCATACCAAGCACCGGCCGTTTGTCACGATTAAATTTGCCGCGAGTTTGGATGGAAAAATAGCAACAAGAACACATGACAGTAAATGGATTACCAACGAGAAGGCAAGACAATTTGCCAGACAATTACGCGCAGAACATCAGGCAATACTTGTCGGCATAAATACGGTGCTGCATGACAATCCCAATTTAGGCGCCAGACAAAAAGGAAAAAGAGATCCAATCCGGATAATTCTTGATTCAACATTAAAAATTCCTTTGGATAGTGATGTTTTGCGGGACAATAATGTTCTCGTTATTACGACTTCACAGGCGTCCAAAGAAAAATTACAACAGCTGAAAGAAAAAGGGATTGCAGTTACTCGTTTGGACAAAGAAAAAATTGAAGTTGCAGATGTCTTGAAAGAGTTGCGAAAAAGAGAAATTATTAGTGTCTTTGTTGAAGGCGGAGCGGAAACACTGGGAAGCTTTGTTGACGCAAAGACAATTGACCGGTTCTATGCGTGTTTTGCACCTATACTTATCGGAGGAAGAGACGCCGTTTCTGCAATCAAAGGAGAAGGGGTTGCAACCGTAGCTGAAGCGCTGCAAGTAAAGAATATTTCATATCGAAAACTTGATGATAATATATTACTGACGGGAACTTGTTAACCTTGTCTCATCGATGCCATAATGGCGACTCCATATTTTATAACTTCTTCTAAAAAGCGACGAATGAGTGACTTTACTATAAGATTTTTGTATAATATTCCCTATGAAAATGAAAGGCTTTCGAGAAGGTGGGGGACGTGAAGTCCCAGATCACGAACGATTTTCACTTGCTGCTAGAGGAAAATTGCTGGTTGCAAAGAGTCGTACATCCAGTGATAGAATACATGTCAGATTTGGCGGTATGCAAGTACCACTCCTTTTAGGCACAAGTAGCGTGAGAGAAGGATCAGTTTCAACAGTAAAAGGAGCAGATGTTATAGCATTATTAGCAGGAAGCGGAAGGAGCGCAAAGAGAGAAGGAGCGAATGAAGAGAGGAAAGGAGAGCAAGAAGTTGGAAACGTTGTACGGGGAATAGCAAGACCAACTGATGGCGAACTTCTTGCATATGGGTTTGTTCAAGGAGAGACAGAAGAAGGGGCGCGACAGCGGACATCAAGTGTTTTTGCGAGAGCAATGGTACGACCGGATAGCGTTGCAGCAGATGAGGTGTCGCGGACACTCGGGGATGAGATGTCGGAAGGCGTAGGAGATGTACTGCATAATTTACGACATCAGCGGGAGGGTGAGCAGAGGGGAAGCACAGAATTACGCATCGATCAAGGGGCATTAACGCGAGTGAGGCGTGAAGTTAAGTATTTTGATAGGAAAGCGGGAGAGTCAACAACAATGACCGTAACAGAACCGGGAGCAGTAGAGAAAGTAGGATTGGCTCTTGTTTCACTTTGTGACGATCCAGAGTTACGGGGAATAGCAGATTCAACCATTCTTAGTCCACTAGCAAGGTTGATACGAGACTATCGATCAAAGGGAGACACTCCACTGCAGACAGCACCGGAAATGCCTGAATTGACAGAGGCACTGGTAGCACAATTAGATAGATTCGGCATACAACATACCGATTGGCTGGGCAATAATCAACAAGCGAGATATAGGATATATGAAGTATTGGGGCAGCTGGCATTGCCAATAGAGAGACAAGAAGAGATCGTCGCAATAATGGATGTGAATAAGGATTTAGAACATCCACTGGCATTTCAATTGACATTAGATTTAGCAGAACAGAGACCGGAATCTTCATGGATACAGACACAGCAAGAAAGACGAGAAATCTTACTAGGAATGTTATATATTGGGTCAAAACAAGACCTTTTTGATAATTTTGACCAAATACTTGAAAGGTCTCGTGGGCTTGTCTATCACGGTGATCCGCTAAGACCTCGAGATGGTAAGGTGGGTATGGAGTTTGAATTGTTGACAAATTACGATTCATTGCCTGAACCAGATGATACCCCCAGATCAGAAATACCTCGCATGGTACCACGTTATGGAGATCAAAAAGGTCTTGATAATGAGCAATGGGAACTTGGACTTGATGGGTGGAATAAGTGGAATGAGATTCGCAGAAGAAGTACAACAAATGCATTAGAGCACGATAGTGCTTATGTACATTCACTGGTGGATCTTTCCCGATGGATGAGTGACTATGCTCGAAAAATAATCTGTATTGATGTACATCTTGATGGTTGGCGTCATAGGATCAAGCCTAAACTTGGTGATTTATTTTCCTATTATGACCCAGGGAGACAAGATTCCAGAATAGGATCAGTGGTAGCAAGTGATAGGGTAGATACCTGGGAAATACGAGGTATATTTTTGCCAAAAGCTAATGGAACGATTCACCCGGCAAGAATTGAAGATGTAATAGGAATGTATATCAGTGCAGCGCAACGTGAATCGGATTATTATCTACTTCAGGACAAACTTGCATTAGAATCGGGAAAAACATATGATATCAAACAACTGATTTGGGGACATCTGCTTACATATCTTCCGGAAGAAGAAGGACGGTTGGCAGCACTTATGCTCCTTCATGATCAAGATGCACTCGCAAATGTTAATCCTCTTGCGTTTGTTAACAGTTATGATCGTGCGAGTCTGCAGATGATCTACGAACAACAGAAAGATAAACTTCTTGCTCCTTCCAGTCAACAGATGTTACGCGCACTAAGAGCATATCTTGATGGAGAGGATATTGGGAATATATTCAGTATAGATATTCGAAACTATTATGTTGCTGAAGAGATTTTAGGTCCCAATAGGTTTCGCGGATAGAGTTCGTCGTATAGTTAAAATTTCAACTTTCTTCTCTGCTGAAAAAGTAACGCTGCACCAATAAAAGAAAATACAACACAAACGATCCACGGAAGACTAAAGCTAAATTGGTATAAAAAAGCTGCCGATATTGGTCCGATTATCCGCGTAATTGATTGCATGGATTGGCTTGCGCCTTGCACCCGTCCCTGTTCCTGCGGTGATGCAACACCTGAGACGAGACCACTGAACGATGGCTCAAATAATCCGCTGCCCAGAGCCCAAATAAGAACATATGGGATAACCAAATAACCATAAGGGAAAAGAGGAAGTACTGCATTTATTGAATATGCAATTACTGTTACAAAAAACCCTGCCAGGACCAACCTTGCCGGACCGAATTTTGGTAGCAGCTTTCCCGTAAGAAATCCTTGTGTGAACATGTCGCCGATTCCCAATATCAGAAAATAGAGCCCAAGATTTCCCGGTGTCCAATGAAGAATGTCTTTATAAAAGACCGAAGTTATTCCCTGCAGCTGCGCGAAAGCAAAAAAATAGAAAAAACCGATGAAAATCAGGAGCTTGAGATGTTTGTTGCTAAATATATACTGCATTTGCGTAAAAGGATTTAAATGATGAAGCGAGAAGTCATTCATTCGATGTTCTTTATTGAGGCTTTCTGGAAGAACAAAATAGCCATACATCATATTTATAAAAGTCAGTCCCGCAGCCAAATACACCGGGGCGGAAAGTGAAATATGTGCGACAAGACCACCAATCGACGGCCCAAGAATAAAACCCAACCCTATTGTCGCACCGATTATGCCAAAATATTTTCCCCGTTCTTGCGGTTTGGTCACGTCACCAATATATGCCATCACTGTGCTGATATCTCCACCGGTGAATCCGTCAATGATTCTTGCCAAAAATAATATCCAAAGACTGCCACCGATACCAAAAAGGATATAGCCGATTGCAGATCCAAAAAGACACCAGAGTAGTATCGGGCGTCTGCCGTATTTATCACTTAATGCTCCTAGTACTGGTGCTGCGAAAAATTGACAGAATGAGTAAAGTGAAGTAAGAAGACCAACATACCAGGCAATTTCATTTATCTTATGCGGATCAATATATTTACCAACGATAAAGGGAATAACAGGAATGATAAGCCCAATGCCGACAATTGATAAGAATGCCGTAAAGAGAATAAAAAGAAATGGTCTGTTCGCGAGAATCGATTTATCCATCTGATAATTGTATCGGTAAGGTGTGTGCTGATGCAAGGAAAAATTATAGCAATTTTCTTACAGATAAATTAATTTGAGTATGTATACTTTATTTATTATTTATGTTTAGGATACAAGCTGCATTCAGTGGATTTTCAGTTGATGATCTAAAAAAAGCTCAGAAATTCTACTCTGAGACCTTAGGTCTGAAAGTAAAAGATAATGGCATGGGTTTGGAAATAAAATTACCACACGAAGGGACCGTTTTTGTCTATCCAAAAGAAAATCATGAACCGGCAACCTTTACCATTTTGAATTTTGTTGTTACCGATATTGACAAAGCAGTTGATGAACTGGTCAAGCGGGGGGTCACGTTTGAAATCTATAAAAATTTTCCATTCAAGCAAGATAAAAAGGGTATTGCACGTGGTCTCTCCGTCAAACAAGGACCCGACATCGCATGGTTCAAAGATCCCGCCGGTAATATCCTCTCAGTACTTCAAGATAAATAATGACAGAATAAAAAATTCTCACGTTGCATCCTCAGTGAAAGCATGACAAAAATATCAGCTGGTATGCAGGAACAGTCAAATTAGATTTGGAAGTAAGAAAATAGATAGAAAGAACTACTACCAAACCGCAAAGATATCGTGTAAAATAAACCAGTGGAAGCAAAAGATCTGATACAACAATACTACGAAAGTCTCGATCAAAAAGATAATAGGTGGCAAGATCTGTATGCAGAAGATGCCTTGTTCACTGATGCTTCTCAAGTCATCAGCGCAAAAGGTAAAGAGGCTGTTATTCAATCTTTTTCGAATTTTTTAAAAGGTGTTGAAAAAGTAATGGTTAAAGAGATTATCGGCGAAGGGGAGAATCTTTGCGCGATAATCAGCTATGACTATGTAAATCCGAAAGGTGTAAAATGGAATCAGGATGTTGCGGAAATATGGAAAGTAACTGATGGCAAACTAGCGCAGCTTACTATTTATTTTGACCTCATTGCCTACAGGAATTTTATGCGGAGTTAAATTACAGATTTTAGTTTGTTTTACGACTTCGGTGTCATGTCAGGAGAAGGTTGGAGGAGTGTGAATCGGTTGCCTTCGGGATCTTCACATTTTACATAGATTCCTACTCCAGGAATATCCATTTTTTCGCCCAGCTGCTTACCATCGGGAGTTTTATTATCGTCAAAAACTTTACCTCCTGCTTTTTTGACATTAGTAATAGCTTTATCTACATCATCAACGGCAACGACACAAGAAAAGGCATTCAGCTTTTTTTCATCCTCTTGGTATATTCCACCATTGATGCCACCCGGTTCTTTGGGATCACCTGTCGTTACAACAATATAGCCGCCGTATTCCTCAGGTTGTTCATCCATCTTCCAGTCAAACGCTTCAGCATAAAACTTTTTAGCGCGCGCTTTATCTTTCGCTTCGATTTCAAAATGAACGACCCGATTTGCCATAGACTATTTATACAGTACATTTTTTGGATAGTCAATTAAGATTTGTGTAAGAGCTCCACTCTGTAGTTCTTGGGCTTGGTGAGAAATAAAGTTTGAAACCGCTATCTCTTTTTGGAGACTGTTGGTTTGCCAACTGTTACCGGGGTATTTCGTGTAACGGCTGCGCCAACAAAGCAACCAGCTGCAATAATAAGAAGAACGAGACTTGCCATTTTCTGGTAGTTTACATAAACATCAACATAATGATTGATAATTTGCAGAACGATAGGAGAAGCAAGCTGGACGATATGGTTAGCATTATGCGCCGCGAATTTGGAAAGAAATTGAATAATAAAGACATTCCCAAATGCCAGACCAAAACCCACAAGACTGCTGATGAATAGTGTTATCCCAATCCATTTAAACCGCTGCGGCCACGGTTTATTGAGTATGAAAAGAAATACAATACAAATGACAAGTAGGATTGCGAGGATTGGCTGTAGAATTTTGACTGTTGCATAAAAATTTTTCAATCCGGAAAGGTACGGAGTAAGTGGTACAGTGAAATTTGATTTTGTAAGAGATGCAAGCATTGCAGTACCTTGCGTATTTTGCGTGGTAGCTTGCATGTTGCCTGAATCAGCAAGTTGTGACTGTTTTTGTTTCATTTCATCAGCTGCGCTTTGGATAGCCGGAAGCAGTTGTGGATACTGTGTGTTGAGATCGTTTTTAATATCTTTGAATGAGACAGCTGGCGGAGTAGGTGATTTTCCGCTGATCCAGTCTGACGATGAATCAAGAGCTGTCTCTACTTTTTTTCTGATATATGATGCGGTAAATTTATTATGGATATATATATTGATATCTGCTGAATCACTATTTTTTGATTCCAAAGTATCAATTTGACTGCTCAGTTCTTTATAGATATGCTGCTTTTGTAAATCCGATTTGAGAATTGGTGTAATGTCCGGTGCCGAAACAATCGAAGAAAGAAAAATTACTGCAGGAAAGAGAAGTATAAAAATAAAGGCAAAAAACAGTTTCATAGAGCTCTTCAATGAGCATAGAAGTAAACTTTTTCACTCGCAATAGCTTTTATGTATATAATAAAATGTAAAATACGGTTGACATTTAGTGCGTACTCGATGACAATAAGAATAATGAAAAAACCTATTTTACATCCGAGAATTATTAGTTCGGTAATTATCGTTGGTATTATTGTTGTTATCTTTGCTTCAGCGCATTTTTCTTCACCGCAATTTGCACCCGAAAAAATATCGTCTATTTCACCGTCACCAAGCGCAGGAAAGATAATCTCAGGATCATTTGACAAAAGTAAGATGAAGTCTGATGCGCAGTGGAAAAAAATTCTTACTCCATCACAATATACTATTCTTCGCCAAGCGGGGACAGAGGTACCGTTTACCGGTAAATTGGAATACGAGAACCGTACAGGAACATACTACAGTGTCGGATGCAATGAACCGATATTCCGTTCAGAACAGAAGTATGATTCACATACTGGTTGGCCGTCTTTTTGGGCGCCGATCAAATCTGATGCGTTTGTTTTACGGGAAGACAACAGCATCCCCGGAGAACCTCGTGTTGAGGTTTTGGATAAATGCGGGGGACATTTGGGACATGTTTTCGATGATGGTCCGCAGCCGACAGGGAAACGGTATTGTATGAATTCAGAAGCAATGTACTTCGTCCCGGATAAGAAGCAGTAGCTGCATACGTAGTATAATAGTGCTATGACGCAAAAGAAAAATGTCCGTCGTTGTGCATGGGTCTCTAATGATCCGCTGTATATCACCTATCATGATATAGAGTGGGGAGTTCCGCAACATGATGATACAACACAGTTTGAATTTCTTATTCTTGAAGGGATGCAAGCGGGGTTATCCTGGCTTACTGTTCTTCGCAAAAGAGAGAATTATAGACAGGCGCTTGATGGATTTGATTATCATAAGATCGCGAATTATAAAGAAAATAAAGTTGATGAATTACTTCACAATGAAGGAATCATTCGCAATAAATTAAAAATTGCATCCATTATTCAAAATGCCAAAGCGTTTCTTGCGGTGCAAAAAGCATATGGTAGTTTTGGTACGTATATTTGGCAGTTTGTCCAGAACAAACCAATCCAGCATACTTTCCATATGATTTCTGAGATTCCGAGTAAGACAGAGATATCGGACGCTCTCAGTAAAGATTTGCGCAAAAGAGGATTTAATTTTGTCGGTTCGACGATTTGTTACGCCCACATGCAGGCAACAGGGATGGTCAATGATCATACAACTGATTGCTTCCGATATAAGGAACTGTTTACGGATTGATTGGAGTTTTTGACAACGGCCAGATATCGATGGTTGTTTTTTCAGCTTCTGAAACACATGCCTGCACAAGTACTTTGCCCATTTGCGGGTTTTGTTCAAACATAACTGCTGTTTGATCGGTTTGGTAGAGAAAATTAATCGGCTGTTGCTTGATCCCACTTTGACATTGCGGCCCGTTGGGATAATGGACTTGTGAATAAACCTTTGCTGAAGGAGCAAGTGAAAAATCATCGTTTGAAACATTTTCTATATAATGGATAGCAATATTTTTTGCTGTAAACATCGCGGTAATCGTATTGCCCAAAAGAATAATACACGTAGTTTTTCCCGTATTGGTGAGCGTAAGTGTCGCATAGATATTGCCCGCAGCTCCTTCAGAAGAAATTGTCGCAGCCAGCTGATTCTTTTTGCAGAGTGTTAGTTGTGTTTGAGTAGGTGACGGTATAATTGTTGGAGACTTCGTGTTTGTATTATTGTGGGCACTATAACTTAAGATAAAATAATAGCCCATAACGGCAAAGAGGATAATTACTATCAAAATGACGATAAGTGTCAGATTTTTCATTATGTTCGTATCCAGTGTACCCCAACAGTTCCCGTAAAAACAAGAACACTTCATATTTACTAATCAACGCAATAGTTTCCACGGTATAAAAGAGTATATATCTATAAATTACTGTTGACTTAACAGATGAACTTAACTATATAATTAAACTACAGATATATAGTTCCCATGCGGACAAAAATTTTGTTGCTGATTATTGTTCTTGTTGCTGCTGTACTTCGCTTTGTCGCGCTTGATAAAGTCCCGGTATCTCCGTATTGGGATGAGGTTGCTATTGGCTACAATGCTTATTCAATTGCTCACACAGGGAAAGATGAATATGGAAAAGCATTTCCTCTCTTGTTTCAATCATATGATGATTATAAAATGCCGGGACAGATCTATCTCAGTATTATCCCTATAGCACTATTTGGACTCAATATCTTTTCTACGAGATTTATTTCCGCTTTTCTGGGGACAGTATCTGTTTTCGTTTTCTATTTTTTGGTCAAGGCACTGTTCGATCGGGAATATCGGGAAAAACAGCATTATAAATTTGGCGATATGATTGCGATTACGTCGACATTTCTTCTCGCAATATCTCCGTGGCATATACAATTCTCACGGGCAAGCTTTGAAGCAAATTCAGGATTGTTTTTTATTCTTCTTGCTGCATGGCTTTTTATCAAAGGTCTTGATTCCGGCAGATACCGGTTATTATCCTTTATCAGCTTTGCCGCAAGCTGCTATTTTTACCGGAGTATTCTGGTCTTCGTACCGTTGGTGCTGATTGCTGATCTTCTCATTTTTCATAAGGATCTTTTTGCCCAAAAAGCGAGAAAGGCAAGCATTATGGGGATTATCGTTTTTGTTCTCCTTGTAATTCCTGTTTATTATGCCACCTTTGTCGGGAACGGGTTCAACCGGGCAGAACAGGTAAGTGTTTCAACTGAATTGTCCCAAAAAGTAATCGACACGTCAGAAATCATCGGAAATTCTCCAGTGGTGAAATTGGGTAAAATCGCCCTGAACAGAAGGTTTGTGATGGGGGAAGATGTCCTGCACAATTATCTGACGAATTTTTCCTTTGATTTTCTCTTTTTTTCCGGTGATCCCAACATGCGTCATAGTCCACGAGAAATGGGGACACTATATCTCTGGGAAATGATATCGCTGCTTGCTGGTGCGCTTATGTTACTTCGTCTCCCCTGGAAAATCGGAATTTTTATCGGATCGTGGATTCTTTTTGCACCGATTCCCGCGGCGCTTTCTCTGCCGGTACCGCATGCTCTGAGGAGTCTGAATGCTGCTCCGATGTTTGCGCTTATTAGCGCGATTGGTTTGATTTCTCTTTTTGTCTGGATACAAAATAAGCGTTTCAAAATCGTATATAGCGGAGTTGCGGGTATTGTTATTCTTTTCTTCTTTGTCCAGTATCTTTATCTTTATTTTGCCGCATCACCCAGACTTGAGGCAAATGATTGGGGATACGGTTATCAGCAGCTGGTACAGGCTGTTACCAGTCAACAAAATAGATACAAGAAAATCGTCATAACAGGATATCAATGGGAGCCGTCCGAATATTTCCTTTTTTATACTCGCTATGATCCTGTGTTATACCAACAATCAGGCTCTATGATGGGTTTTAGCAACTATATTTTCGGTGGTGCAGGATGGGATATCGCACGGTATCATACCACATTTGAGAAGATAAATTTGAAAAAGTTCGCAGGAACGAATAATGCACTATATGTATTATCGCCGTTGGAATACAAACAACAGATAAAGGTGACTTCTTTTAAGTTCGGATACAAACTCGTCCGCAAAGGTACAATTTACGATATGAACCACCAGCCGTTATTTATTTTCGTGATAGTAACAAAACGAAAACTTCCCAGAAGCAGTCCTCTCCGCATAGCTCAGTAACGCTGTAATAAATCACACCTACAGATTATCGTAGCTTGCTTACTTAGGCAGGATTTTTGGCCACTTACTTGTTTTATTTTCTCTAATGCGTTATAAAACATATAAAGATTTCCTTCAGGCGGTATATGGAAAGATTTATTCGCTTTATAAACCCCATTGCTCATTTCGGTGAGAAATATTACTCATACAGATTTCCGGTTATCGTCAACGTTGCCGTTTGTATCGCATCAGAAATATTTGCTTACGGAATAGTAAGAAATCCCATGATCGTGGGAGCATATATTATCTTCCTCAATGTCGCACTCATAATTTATTTTTCATTCCGTGACAGTATCCGTGGAGGCTTTACTGCTACTGCCATTACCATTTTTTACTATTTGTATATTATCTACACACGTCATTACAGCGGACAACAACTTTCTTCCGGGATAATAACAGTAATAATACTCGGGTTCATATATATTTTACTGGCCGCAGTTATCGGATGGCTGCGGTTGACGATAGACAATCTCATAGAAAGGGAAGCAAATGAGAAGGCACGACTACACGCAGTACTGCAGCAGCTGGCAGTCGGAGTGGTTATTACGGATAGCACAGGAAAAGTTACGCAAGCCAATAGACAACTCGAGCACATCCTCGGGGTGAAAGTACCAGTAGGGTATAGAGTTGGGAGAGATATAGCACTCGTATCAAGTTTGAAAAATAATAAATCTCTAGACGTTGCACAATCGCCGCTTTACCAGGCGCTGAAAAAGAAGAAATCTGTCTTGGGGGAAGAACTGACACTACAGAGAAATGATGGCAAGAGAGTATTTATTCAAGTAAATTCATCTGTTATTGTGAACAAAAAGAAAAAAATTATCGCAGCGGCATCAATTATTAATGACGTTACACAGCAAAAAGAACAAGAATTGCGTAAAGACGACTTCGTCAATATGGCATCTCATGAATTGAAAACACCAATTACCAGTATGATTCTCTATATTGATTCGCTTATTTGGCGTGTTGAGAAATATAATGATGAGAAATCAATAAGAATAGTAAAAAATATCAAACAGCAGACAGAAAAGCTGCAGCAGTTGGTCAATGATTTACTCGATGTTTCACGGCTGCAAACCGGCAAATTGAGCTTTAACAAAGAAAAGTTCAGCATTGATACACTGGTTGAAGAAACCATAGAAGGCATCCAAGGGGGGGCAGATCAGCAAAGAATTATTTATAACAAGCAGGTACCAATTTCAGTCTATGCGGATCGATTTCGTATCTACCAAGTCATAACAAATTTGATAACAAATGCACTGAAGTATTCTCGGGAAGAAAAAAATATCAAAGTGCAAATAAAACGAAATAATGGAAAAGTAATTGTGAGTGTGCAGGATTTTGGCATTGGTATTGCAAAAGAAGAGCAGAAAAAAATATTTGATAGACTCTATCAAGTAACAGATGACAGGCAGAAAACATTTTCGGGATTTGGAATGGGACTTTATATATCGCAAGCTATCGTGAAAAGACATAGGGGGGCTATATGGGTAGAAAGTGAAAAAGAAAAAGGTTCTACTTTTTACTTTAGCTTGCCATTGCAAAAGAAAGCAATATAATAACTATAAATTCTAAAAGTATATGGTTAAAAAAATATTCGTAGTTGATGATGATGTAAGTATTTTGGATGCTCTTGCCCTAACGCTGGAGGATGCAGGATATACCGTAAAAACAGCATTGAAAGGTGATGATACACTGCAGCAGGTAAAAACCTTTCTTCCCGATATAATTCTTCTTGATGTACTGATGTCAGGGAGTGATGGTAGACATATTTGCAAAAAATTGAAAACAGATTCGAGAGTAGATAAGATACCAGTTATTATGCTTTCAGCTCATCCCAGTGCAAAGCAGAGTTCAGTAGAATGCGGTGCAGATGATTTTATCGCCAAACCATTTGAAAGAGCCACATTATTAACACATATAGAAAAGTTTATTAAACGTTGATTGATTTCCTTGCAGAGTTTGGAGAGAGCCTTTATAATAGTCGGGTGAGAAAAGCAAAGATACTTCTTCTTTTTACCGGTGGCACGATTGCACAGGTATATGATCATAAACTAAAAGCGCTGCGTCCTGCACAGACACCTACAGACGTTCTGCAATTCGCACCTGAGTTAAAAGAACAGTTTGAGATAGGGTATAAATTTATCTCAAACATCGATAGCAGCAACATGCATCCGAGCCTCTGGAAAACTCTCGCCGAAGCAATCTACGCAGAGTATGATAACTATGATGGCTTTGTCGTCACTCACGGGACCGACACCATGAGTTATACCGCATCAGCACTTTCTTTTTCCTTGACAAATTTAGGTAAACCTATCGTTTTTACTGGCGCGCATCTGTATCCCGACGCACCTGGCAGTGATGCGAAAAATAATCTGAGTAATGCCTTTCATGTCGCGAGTATGGATCTTGCAGAAGTAGTGATCGTATTCGGCAGTTGGATTGTCAGAGGGAATAGGTCGGCCAAAAAGGACGAAGGATCGCTCGAGACTATCTGGTCACCCATATTCCCCGAGCTGGGACGGATCCGTATGGATATTGCATTGTGGAATTTTTCACCCAAAAGAGATGATACAAAGAAGCCTGTCTTAAGAACAGGATTTGAAGAAAAGATTATGGTCTTCACTGCCTTTCCGGGATTGCAATCGGCCTTCATTGAAAGTATTGTCGATACAGGAGTAAAAGGTATCATCATCCGTGGTTTCGGACCCGGCAATGTACCTATTTCAGAAAATTCTCTCGTCACGAGTATCAAGAAATATACAGAAAAACAGATCCCTGTCGTTATCGGATCACAGACAGCGGTCGGGCTAACCAAGCTGTCTCTTTATGAAACAGGTATTCTTGCGCAAGAATTGGGCGTTATTTCGTCAGTTGATATGACACTGGAATCAACAGTTACCAAATTTATGTGGATATTGCACCAGACGCAGGATTTGGAAAAAATTCGTATGCTGATGAAGAAGGATATTGCAGGGGAAATAATGCCCTAAAGATCCAAAGCACATGAAATATACCTAGTTTTCCAACGTTCTTCAAATGAGATCTTTTTTTTCTCTGGAAAATCCGATACTTTTATAGTATGAGACAAACTGCAAAAAAGAGCATTGTCAGAACAAAAAAAATAAGACCAAACAAAAAGTACGTTTTTATTTTTATTCTGATTACCATAATAATTTTGTCAGCATTTCTTATTAAAATGGCATGGAGCAACCCGCAGACGCGATGGCTCATTGCTGATTTATTTCCACGAGAAGATAAAAATAAGCTCACCATAGCTCCAGCTATCGCTGTCACGAGTTCATTCCCCAATGCTGTTGCAACAACGATTAATGATGCCAGTTGGCTTGATCAGACAACCGTCGCTGCCGTATATCAACCAAAAACAGCAGCAGAAGTAACAAATATTATCCTTTATGCCCAAAAATTGCATAAGCAGATAGCTATTTCAGGCATTCGGCATAGTATGGGGGGGCAGGCTTTCTTACGGGACGGTATCGTTCTTGATATGACAAAAATGGATAGCGTTACCTATAACTCAGATAAAACAGTTACAGTCGGGCCAGGGGCTACCTGGCAACAAGTGCAAAACGTTCTTGATGGTTATGGAAGAAGTGTTGCAGTTATGCAGGATTCCAACATATTTACTGTGGGCGGATCAGTGAGTGTAAATGTTCATGGTAAAGATCCTCATTACGGTTCACTCATAGCAACGATTAACTACCTGCGTGTTATAAATCCAGAAGGACAAGAGATAACAGTCAGTAGGACCCAGCATCCTGATTTATTTAAAGCAATCGTTGGAGGGTATGGATTATTTGGTGTAATTACGCAGGTTAATCTAAACACGACGGAAGATGCCAGTTATCAGTTCTCAATGAAAGAATTGAATACGAAAGATCTCCTAAATGTATTAAATGCAAATGCGGCTGATAAAACAACAGGACTTATGGAAGTACATTTATCAGTTGATCGGAGTAATTTATTTACGAAGGCATTACTGTATCGTTATAGTGAGACCCCTGCTCCAGCTATTGCTCCTGTATCAAATACAACAGGGGAAAATAATATTTGGCTGCGAAAAGCAGTGTTCCGTTTATCCGAAACAAGCGACTTTGGTAAATATGTTCGTTGGGAAGCAGAGAAATATCTGACACCGCTTGTTGAACAAAAGATTGTTACTCGTAATACCGCAATGGCAGTGCCGGTACGATTCCTAGAACATACTAGTTCTCCAACAACAGACGTACTGCAAGAGTATTTTATTCCCAAAGATCAATTTTACAATTTTCTTAATTACTATAAAAAAGTAATTATAGCAAGCAACATTAATTTGGAAAATGTGACTATTCGAAAAGTTAATAAGGATACTGAATCGAAGCTCAGTTATGCTACTGATGATATGTATGCATTTGTTGTCTACTATTCAGTTGATCGTGATCAGGATTCGCCACTTTCTTCAGTAACGAATCAGATGATGACGTATTTGAATAGCATTGATGGGAAATTTTATTTATGTTACAACGCAGATTACTCGTATTCACAACTGCAACAAATGTATCCAGAAGTTATTTCGTTTATTCAGTTAAAACAACACTATGATCCCCAAACACTATTTTCGAGCAATTGGTACGAGCGTATGGAAAAATCACAAATTTCTCCATTGTAAATAGAAACCTCACCAGTCAGAAAAATATGCAGGGGTCTGCTATACTGAATACCTCCAGGAATTTCATTCATCCTGTTTTGCTCGGAAATTTATGAAACAAGAGAAAGCTGTCAATGCCAAAAAACCAAATATGTTCGCGATGGTTTTTGGCTACAAAAAATTAGTGGGATTGCTTATCCTTTTTACAATTTTGGCAAATTTCATAGGTCTTCTTGCACCCAAAATTATCGCGCAGGGGATTGATGATTATACCAAAGGAACATTTGTCGCACAAAATTTGCTTACCGAGTTTGCACTCGTTGCGTTTGTTGTTTTTATCTTTACGTACTTGCAAAGCATTATTCAGACATTTGCTTCTGAAAAAGTTGCTCGTGATTTACGATCACTTCTTGCCGATAAGATCTCTCAGCAGGATTATGCTTTTGTGATGCGCTCGACTCCCGCCAAACTGTTAACCAATCTCACCTCGGATGTGGATGCGGTAAAGATGTTCATCGCGCAGGTAATCGGCACAATGATCGCTTCTTTTTTTCTTATTATTGGCGCGAGTACATTTCTTCTTATCACCAACTGGCAACTGGGTCTGGCAGTACTCACTATTATCCCAATAATTGGAGGGACATTTTTTGTGACCCTTGGAAAAGTTAGAAAATTATTTGGAGAGACACAAAAAATAATCGACTGGTTGAATAAAGTGATCAATGAAAGTATTTTGGGAGCTGCATTGATCCGGGTACTTGATTCGCAAAAACATGAATACGATAAATTTGTCAAAGCAAATAGTATGGCGAGAAATATCGGACTTTCGATCCTGGGATATTTTTCAATTCTCGTTCCGATTATTACTTTTGTTGCTAGTCTTGCGACGCTTGTTATCCTCGCGCTCGGGGGACATTTTGTGATAGTCGGGAGCATGTCCCTGGGCGACATCGCTGCGTTCAATAGTTATGTCGGCATTCTTATTTTTCCTATTATTATGATCGGATTTATGAGCGGCGCTATCTCTCGGTCATCGGCGTCGTATGATCGCATTGCTGAAGTTTTGTCAGAAGAACAGAGAGAATCTACCGGTACGATTCCAGCAGACCTGAGTGGCTCTATCAAATTGTCCCGGATAACTCTGCGTTTTGGTGAAAAACAAGCGCTCAAAGATATTACTTTGGAGATAAAACCCAAGACAAGAACTGCCGTCATCGGGCCGACTGCAGCAGGGAAAACACAGCTTTTGTATGTCCTCAATGGTCTCGTACAACCCGATGAAGGGCAGGTTTTATATTCCGATACGGCGCTTGCGGATCTCGATAAAGAGTCATTTCATAAGCAGTTGGGATTTGTTTTCCAAGACAGTATTATTTTCAACATAACGCTTAGGGAAAATATCGCATTTTCAGAAAGTGTTACCGATGAAGATTTAGAGAAAGCGATCAAGACCGCTGAGTTATCTGATTTTGCCGAAACGCTTCCGAAAAAAATGGATACTATTATCTCAGAGCGAGGAACGAGTCTCTCCGGCGGGCAAAAGCAGCGAATTATGCTCGCACGTGCGCTTGCTCTCAATCCCAAAGTCTTACTCCTGGATGATTTTACTGCGCGGGTAGATACTCAGACAGAGAGAAAGATCCTTGATAATGTAGCAAAGAATTATCCGGATCTCACCCTTATTTCAGTCACGCAAAAGATCGCATCAGTTACTGATTATGATCAATGTATTTTGCTCATGGAGGGAGAAGTCATCGCGATCGGCACCCATAAAACACTTATGAAAACATCACCTGAATATGTGCAGCTCTTTGAATCTCAGCAGAGCACAAGTCATTATGAAGTACAAACTTAACACA